>Ga0209147_100172_pt1 | contig 84617 bp, 75 predicted proteins | sample AraplaCol_mLB_r2_FD_184278 | JGI IMG/M metagenome (GOLD analysis project Ga0209147, IMG submission 184278) | Arabidopsis root microbial communities from North Carolina, USA - plate scrape CL_Col_mLB_r2 (SPAdes) (version 2) | ecosystem: Host-associated > Plants > Roots > Endosphere | place: USA...
ACCGCCGAACCGCCGAACCGCCGAACCGCCGAACCGCCGAACCGCCGAACCGCCGAACCGCCGAACCGCCGCTCAGCCGCTCAGCCGCTCAGCCGCTCAGCCGCGAAACGATCAGCCGCGAAACGATCAGCCCGCGGCGCGCAGCCGCGCGTCGAGCTCGCCGAGCTGCGCGGGCGTGCCGACGTTCTCCCAAAATCCTTCGTACAGTTCGCCGCTCGCGCGGCCGGCTTCGATCGCCGCGCGATAGTACGGCGTCAGCGCGCGCCGCGTGCCGGGCGCGAGATCGCGGAACATGCGCGTGTCGTACAGGCCGATGTTGCCGAACGTGAAGCGCGCGGCGCCGTCGAGCGCCAGGCGGCCGTCGTCGCCGAGCGCGAAGTCGCCGGCCGGGTGGAACGGCGGGTTCGGCACCATCACGAGGTGCATCGCCGGCGCATCGAGCGCGGCCATCCGGGCGGCGCGCGGCGCAAGCGTCCGGTAGTCGAAGGCGCAGTACACGTCGCCGCTGACCGCCGCGAACACGGCCGGTTGTCCGTCGCGCTCGAGCAGCGGCAACGCCTGCGCGATGCCGCCCGCGGTTTCCAGTGCCTCGCCTTCGGCCGAGTACGCGAGCCGCACGCCCCAGCGCGACCCGTCGCCGAGCGCGGCCTCGATCTGTTCGCCGAGCCACGCGTGGTTGATCACGATCGTCTCGATACCCGCGCGTGCGAGCGCTTCGATCTGCCACACGATCAGCGGCTTGCCGCCCGCTTCGAGGAGCGGCTTCGGGCGGGTGTCGGTGAGCGGGCGCATCCGTTCGCCGCGCCCGGCGGCGAAGATCATCGCCGTCGTCAGGGTGGTGCTCATGTTCGGCCGGGTGTCAGGAGAGTCGGAACGATCAGAACGTATAGCCCACGTCGGCCGGCGCGTTGCCCTCGAGCTCGTCGAGCAGCTTCGCGAACGGCACGAGCGGGCGGTAGCGCAGCGCGACCTTGCGCGCATACGCGATGAAGCGCGGCAGGTCGTTCAGGTAATGGGGCTTGCCGTCGCGGTAATTGATGCGCGCGAACAGGCCGAGCACCTTGATGTGGCGCTGCAGCCCCATCCATTCGAGCTGGCGGTAGAACTCGCCGAAATCGGGATCGACCGGCAGCCCGGCCTTTTTCGCCTTTTCCCAGTAGTACGCGAAGCAGTCGAGCTCGAACTCCTCGTCCCAGCTGATGAAGGCGTCGCGCAGCAGCGACACGACGTCGTACGTCAGCGGCCCGTAGACGGCGTCCTGGAAGTCGAGGATGCCTGGGTTCGGCTCGCACACCATCAGGTTGCGCGGCATGAAGTCGCGCAGCATGAAACCCTGCGGCTGCGCGTGGGCGCTCGCGACCAGCAGCGCGAAGGTGCGGTCGAGCGTGCCACGCATCGCGTCGGTGACGGGCTTGCCGAGGTGGCGGCCGACGAACCATTCGGGCATCAGCTCCATCTCGCGGCGCAGGAACGCCTCGTCGAACGGCGGCAGCACGTCGGGTTTCGACGTGAGCTGGAAGCGGATCAGTGCGTCGAGTGCCTCACGCATCAGCGGTTTTGCGGCGGCCGGGTCGGCCGGATCGAGCACCGAGATGTACGGCGTGCGGCCGAGATCGGTCACGAGCATGAAACCCGCGTCGAGATCGTGGGCCAGCACGTCCGGCACGTGGTCGCCGGCCGCGGCGAGCAACTGCGCGACCTGGACGAACTCGCGGCACTTCTCGGGCGGCGGCGCGTCGACGGCGATCAGCGTGCCGCCGGCGCTGGTGGCCGACGCAATCCGGAAATAGCGGCGGAAACTGGCGTCCGACGATGCGGGCGCGAGGGTCGACAGGTCGAGCGCGTAGCGCTCGGCGAGCGGGTGCAGCCACGCGGTGAGCGCTTCGAGGCGGGCGTCGGGCTGGGATGCGGCGGATGGGGGCGTCATGAAACTCGGAGGAGGGGGGAACGTCTTGCCATATAATACCCCACGACTTTTTTGACGCACCCCGCGTCAGCTTTCCGCCGTGCAGGCCCGCCGCCTGTCGCGCCGCCATCCGATCGCCCCCCCGGTTTGCGCTCAGCCGCAGTCGCGGTGCGACGGCGCGGCCCGCTGTGCGCGAATGTGCCGCGACGGCGCGGTTGACAAGGGGCGATTCGCCAAACGATAGATGCCGCCCAAACCGCTATTCCCGAATGTTTTCCCCGGTGACGGGGTGCCGCGCAAACGGCGGCTCGCGCTCGCGCTCCTGGCCGTGCCCGGCCTCGTGCCGGCCGTGTCGTACGCGCAGCTGTCGGGCGCGGCCGCGCAGCCGCAGCCGCTCGACTCGCCGTGGGATCTGCGTCTCGCGCCCCAGCTCGAGGATCGCCCGCTGAAGGAGGGCGCGAAGCCGGCCGCCTTCGTGATCGCCGACCACACGAGCGGCACGGCCGAGCAGGATCTCGCCGCAAAGGGTTCGGCCGAGCTGCGGCGCGGTGACGCCGTCGTGAAGGCCGACGCGATCCACTACGATCAGGATACCGACATGGCCGATGCGTACGGCCAGGTCAGGGTGATCAATTCCGGCACGTCGTTCGCGGGCCCCGAGGCGCACCTGAAGATCGAGGCGAACCAGGGCTTCATGACGGCGCCGAAGTATCACTTCAACGTGACGGGCGGCTCGGGCAGCGCGGAGCGTGTCGACATGGTCGACAACGAGCGCTCGGTGTTCGTCAACGGTACCTATACCGCGTGCCAGTGCTCGACGAACCCCGCGTGGTACATCAAGGGCAGCCGCTTCGACTTCGATACGGGCGCCGACGAAGGCACCGCGCGCAACGGCGTGCTGTTCTTCCAGGGTGTGCCGATCTTCGCGAGCCCGTGGATGACGTTCCCGCTGTCGGGCGAGCGGCGCAGCGGCCTGCTGCCGCCGACGTTCTCGGTGAACTCGAGCAACGGCTTCGAGCTGACGCTGCCGTACTACTTCAACATCGCGCCGAACCGCGACCTGACGCTCACGCCGCGCATCATCTCGCGGCGCGGCGTGATGACCGAGGCGACGTTCCGCTACCTGTCGCCGTCGTATTCGGGCACGTTCACGGCCAATTACCTGCCGAGTGACCGGCTCGAGCACCGCAACCGCTACGCGATCTACTGGCAGCACCAGCAGAACTTCGGCGGCGGTTTCGGCGGCTACGTCTACTACAACAAGGTCTCGGACAATCTGTATCCCGAGCAACTGGGTTCGTCGAACCAGTTCATCAACGGGACGCAGACGCTGTACCAGCAGGAAGCGGGCCTCACGTACAACAACGGCCCGTGGTCGGTGCTCGCGCGCTACCAGCACTGGCAGACGCTGCCGCCGTCGATCGCGCCGTACAGCCGCGAGCCGCAGTTGAACGTGAAGTACACGAAGTACAACGTCGGCGGGTTCGACTTCGGCGCGGAAGCCGACTATTCGCGGTTCCGCATCACGACCGCCGATGCGACCGAAGGCGACCGGATCGTCTTCAACCCGTACATCTCGTACGGCGTGTACGGCCCCGGCTACTTCGTCGTGCCGAAGGTCCAGTACCACTTCGCGTCGTACGACCTGAACTACCTGTCGTCGACCACGCCGAACAGCCCGAAGCGCTTCACCGAGTCGATCCCGACCGTGACCTTCGACACGGGCCTGATCTTCGATCGCTCGGTGCGCCTGTTCGGCCAGGACTTCATCCAGACCCTCGAGCCGCGCCTGTACTACGTGTACACGCCGTATCGCGACCAGTCGAACGCGCCGCTGTTCGACACCGCGGAATCGGACTTCGGCCTCGCGGAAATCTACCAGCCGAACACGTTCGTCGGGAACGACCGGATCGCCGATGCGAACCGGATCACGGCCGGCCTGACGTCGCGCTTCATCGATCCGCGCACCGGCGACGAGCGCGCGCGCTTCGTGATCGCGCAGCAGTACTACTTCGCCGATCAGCGCGTCACGCTGAACCCCGGGCAGGCCGCCGTGCTGGCGCGCCACTCCGACCTGATCGTCGGCGCCGCGCTGAAGCTCGGCTCGGGCTTCATGTCCGAGACGGCATTCCAGTACAACCAGAACAACAACCAGCTCGTGAAGTCGAGCGTCGGTTTCGGCTACAGCCCGGGCGAGCGCCGCGTGATCAACGTCGGCTACCGCTATACGCGTGCGAACACCACCCTCGACAACCAGCCGATCAACCAGTTCCTGGTGTCCGCGCAATGGCCGCTCACGCGCCGCCTGTATGCGATCGGCCGTTTCAACTACGACCTCGCCGGAGATCGCGTGGTCGACGGTCTGGTCGGCTTACAATACGACGCGGATTGCTGGGCGCTCGGGGTCGGGGTGCAGCGGGCCGCGAACGGCATCAATTCGTCGGGACAGCAGAACTCGTCGACGCGATTCATGATGCAGCTGACGCTCAAGGGCCTGTCGACCGTCGACAACGGCCTCGTGTCCGCATTCCGCGCCGGGGTGCCGGGCTACACGCCGTTGCCGCCGCCGCCGCCGCCGATGTCCCGCTTCAGCAACTACGAGTAACGCCGGCATGTCTGCACCGGTCAGCACGATTTCAATGGAGTTCCAGTGGCAATGAAGAAAACCCTTCGTTTCGCGGCAGTCGTGTCCAGCCTCGCCGCGTCCGCCGCGCTGCTCGTCGCCGCGCCGGCCGCGGCGCAGGCGCTCGGTTCGCAAGGTGCGCAGCTCGCCGACGAAGTCGTCGCGGTCGTCAACAACGACGTGATCACGGGCCGCGAACTCGACCAGCGCGTCGGCCTGATCGCGCGCCGGCTGCAGCAGCAGAACGCGCCGGTGCCGCCGGCCGACCAGCTGCGCGCGCAGGTGCTGAACCAGATGGTGCTCGAGCGTATCCAGGTGCAGAAGGCCAAGGACGACGGAATCCGTATCGACGACGCGACCGTGCAGGCCACGCTGCAGCGTCTCGCGCAGGCGAACGGGATGACGCTCGACCAGTACCGCGGGCGCCTCGAGGCGCAAGGCGTGCCCTGGAGCATCTTCACGAACGACGCGCGCACCGAGCTGATGCTGTCGAAGCTGCGCGAGCGCGAGGTCGACGGCAAGATCACGGTGTCGGACGCCGAGGTCGCGAACTACATCGCGAGCCAGCGCGGGCCGAACGCGTCGCAGCAGCAGGACCTGCGCTTCCAGCACATCTTCATCAAGGCGCCCACCAACGCGCCGCAGGCCGACATCGAGGCCGCGCAGAAGAAGGCCGACGCGCTGCTGCAGCAGGCGAAGTCGGGCGCCGATTTCGAGCGCCTCGCGAAGAACAACTCCGAAGCGAACGACGCGAAGAAGGGCGGCGATCTCGGCTTCAAGTCGCCGAGCGCGCTGCCGGCCGACGTCGTCGACGCCGCGTCGAAGCTGCGCCCGGGCCAGGTCAACCCGACGCTGATCCGCGTGCCGGACGGCTTCGAGATCGTGCGCCTCGTCGATCGCCGCCAGAGCCAGGGCGCGAGCGCCGCGGCGCCGAAGATCGTCCAGACGCACGTGCGCCATATCCTGCTGCGCGTCGGCGAAGGCAAGTCCGAAGGCCAGGCGCGCCAGCAACTGGTCGACATCCGCAACCAGGTCGAGGCCGGCGGCGATTTCGCGAAGTTCGCGCGCACCTATTCGCAGGACGGTTCCGCGTCGCAGGGCGGCGATCTCGGCTGGATCAGCCCGGGCGAGACCGTGCCGGAATTCGAGCGCGCGATGAACAACCTGCAGGACGGCCAGATCAGTCAGCCGATTCGTACCGAATACGGCTACCACCTGATCCAGGTGCTGAACCGCCGCGAGGCGGAAGGGTCGGTGCAGCAGCAGATGGACATCGCCCGTCAGGCGATCGGCCAGCGCAAGGCCGAGCAGGCGTATGCCGACTGGCTGCGCGAGCTGCGCGACTCGTCGTACGTGCAGTACAAGATCGGCGGCGTCGGCCCGGCGAACTGAGCGAGCATCAATGACCACGCCCGCGCTGCAGATCGCGATCACGACCGGCGAACCCGCGGGAGTCGGCCCGGAGCTGACCGTGCAGGCGCTGCGTGACGCCGCGCAGCGCTGGCCCGATGCGCATTTCACCGTGCTCGGCGATGCGGCGCTGCTCGACGCGCGGGCCGCGGCGGTCGGCGCCGACCCGGCCACGCTGGCCGGCAGCGCGCAGGTGTCGGTCGCGCATCACGCGCTGGCCGTGCCCGCGCAGGCGGGCAAGCTGGACGCGGCGAACGGCCGGTACGTGCTCGGCCTGCTCGACGCGGCGATCGACGGCGCGCTGGCGGGCCGGTACGACGCGATCGTCACCGCACCGCTGCAGAAAAGCACGATCAACGATGCGGGCGTGCCGTTCACCGGCCATACCGAATACCTGGCCGAGCGCACGCATACGCCGCGCGTCGTGATGATGCTGGCCGGCACCGGCCACCGGCCGCTGCGTGTCGCCCTCGCGACCACGCACCTGCCGCTGAAGGACGTATCGGCCGCGCTGACGATCGACGGGCTCGTCGAGACGCTCGCGATCATCGATCGTGACCTGCGGCGCGACTTCGGTCTCGCCGCACCGCGCATCCTCGTGACGGGCCTGAACCCGCACGCGGGCGAGAACGGTTATCTCGGCCGCGAGGAGATCGACGTGATCTCGCCGGCACTGGCCCGCGCGAACGCGCAACACATCGACGCGCGCGGCCCGTATCCGGCCGACACGCTGTTCCAGCCGCGCCATCTGGCCGATGCCGATTGCGTACTCGCGATGTTCCATGACCAGGGTCTGCCCGTGCTGAAGTACGCGACGTTCGGCGAGGGCATCAACGTGACGCTCGGGCTGCCGATCATCCGCACGTCGGTCGATCACGGCACCGCACTCGATCTGGCCGGCACGGGCCGCGCGGATCCGGGCAGCATGATCGCCGCGCTCGATACGGCCGTCACGATGGCGCGCCATCGCCGCGCAGCCTGACGCTGCCGGTTTACCCCATTCGTCGTATTTTTCGTTTCATTCAGTCGATGTCGAACAGCAGACAGCACCAAGGCCATTTCGCGCGCAAGCGCTTCGGGCAGAACTTCCTCGTCGATCACGGCGTGATCGACTCGATCGTCGCGACGATCGGCCCCGCGCGCGGCCAGCGGATGGTCGAGATCGGCCCGGGGCTCGGCGCGCTGACCGGGCCGCTGATCGAGCGTCTCGCGACGCCCGAGTCGCCGCTGCACGCGGTCGAACTCGACCGCGACCTGATCGGGCGCCTGCAGCAACGCTTCGGCGCGCTGCTGGAGCTGCACGCGGGCGACGCGCTCGCGTTCGACTTCCGGTCGCTCGCGGCGCCCGGCGACAAGCCGTCGCTGCGGATCGTCGGCAATCTGCCGTACAACATTTCCAGCCCGCTGCTGTTTCACCTGATGACGTTCGCCGATGCGGTCATCGACCAGCATTTCATGCTGCAGAACGAAGTCGTCGAGCGGATGGTCGCGGAGCCGGGCACGAAGGCGTTTTCGCGGCTGTCCGTGATGCTGCAGTACCGCTACGTGATGGAAAAGATGCTCGACGTGCCGCCGGAATCGTTCCAGCCGCCGCCGAAGGTCGATTCGGCGATCGTCCGGATGATTCCGTACGAGTCGCACGAACTGCCGGACGTCGATCCGGTACTGCTCGGCGAAATCGTCACGGCCGCGTTCTCGCAGCGTCGCAAGATGCTGCGCAATACGCTCGGCGACTACCGCGAGACGATCGATTTCGATGCGCTCGGCTTCGATCTCGCGCGCCGGGCGGAGGACGTGAGCGTGGCCGAATACGTCGGCGTCGCGCAGGCGCTGGCGGCGCTGCGCAAGGCCGGATGACGGACGCGCGTGGCGCGAGCCCACCCCCGGCCGTATCGAAGAGGGCTGCCCGACCGGCAGCCTTTTTTATTGCCCGCGCGTGTTGCGCCGGCCGTCACGCCCGCCGGCGCGGCGGCGCGTTGACGAGCGCGATGCCGGTCAGCACGAGCGCGGCCGCCGACATGAAGCGCCAGCCGACCGATTCGCCGAGCAGCAGCACGCCGAACGCGACGCCGAACAGCGGCGACAGGAACGTGAAGACGGACAGCCGGGACGCGCTGTAGCGCGTCAGCAGCCAGAACCACGACAGGTAGCTGACGAACGCGACGATCACCGACTGGTACGCGAGGCTCGCGAGCGCGACCGGCGTGACCTGCGCGAACGACATCTGGCCGCACAGCGCGGCGAGCGCGACCAGAACGAGCGCCGATACCGCGAGCTGGTAGAACAGCGTCTTGCTCGCGCTGGCCCGCGCGAGCGCCGTCGAGCGCACGACGACCGTCGTCGCGGCCCACATCGCGCCGCCGAGGATGCCGAGCGCGTCGCCGGCGAGCCCGGCCAGCACGGACGCGCCGGGCATGCGCGGCTTCAGGAAGCCGTCCGCGAACGCGAGCGCGATGCCGGCGAATGCAAGGCCGACGCCGGCCCATTGCGCGCGCTGCAGCCGCTCGCCCGGTGCGAACAGGTGCAGGCCGAGCGCGGTGAAGCACGGCGCCGTGTACAGGAAGATCGCCATGTGCGACGCGCTCGTCAGCGTCAGCCCGAAGAACACGCAGATGAATTCGCCGGCGAACAGCGCACCGGCCGCGAGCCCCGCACCGAACGTGCCGTCCGCCTGAAACAGCGGCGTGCCGCGCGAGCGCGCCCAGCCCCATAGCAGCAGCGCGGCGATCGCCGAGCGCAGCCCGGCCTGGAACATCGGCGCGATCGCGGCGTTCGTGCTTTTGATCGCGACCTGCTGGAAGCCCCAGATCGCGCACAGCAGCAACATCAGGCCGACGGCACGTGTATCGAGGGTGCGGCGCACGGGGGCGGCGGCAAGCGCGGTCATCGGCGCGCCTCGTGGGGCGGGCATGGCGGCAACGAGGTTAGGCGGGCGGCGCGTCCGGCGCGCTCGAATCGGCGGTTTCGCACGGCAGTGTGGCGGCAACGAAAGAGGGTGGTCGCGGTCGGGCGGCGGCTCGCATGCCCGCTTTTGGTGCGAAGTGGAAGGATGTTACCCGATCGGCGCGGTGACCGGGCGAGCTGGATCGTGCCGTTTCCGCCGCTGCACTCTTGCTCGCGCCGGTGCAGCCGACACGCTGCATCGGCTGCGCCCCCGGGCTAGGCGCCCCCGGCGAGATTCACCCGACTCCGGTAGAATTTCCGGTTCTGGAAAGTCCCCACAGGAGTACAACACATGCGTTTGCTGCATACGATGCTGCGAGTCGGCGATCTCGACCGCTCGATCAAGTTCTACACCGAATTGCTCGGCATGAAGCTGCTGCGTCGCGAGGATTATCCGGAAGGCAAGTTCACGCTCGCGTTCGTCGGCTATGAAGCCGAAAGCACGGGCACCGTGATCGAGCTGACCCATAACTGGGATACGCCGTCCTACGATCTCGGCAACGGCTTCGGCCACCTGGCGGTGGAAGTCGACGACGCGTACGCGGCCTGCGACAAGATCAAGGCGCAAGGCGGCAAGGTGACTCGCGAAGCGGGCCCGATGAAGCACGGCACGACCGTGATCGCATTCGTCGAGGATCCGGACGGCTACAAGATCGAGTTCATCCAGAAGAAGGCGCACTGAGCGCGGGATGAGCGGCGCGCGACGCACGATGGGCGTGGCGGGCAAGGAAAACGGGCGATGCGGAGGGATCCGCATCGCCCGTTCGTATTTTCGGTGCGGCCGATCGCGTTACAGCGACGGCAGCAGCTCGGGCGGGTGATGCTTGAGCGTGTGCCGCGCTTCGCGGAATTCCGGGAAGATCGATTCGACGGTGTGCCAGAAGGCCGGGCTGTGGTTCATTTCGCGCAGGTGCGACAGCTCGTGCGCGACGACGTAGTCGATGATCGACATCGGGAAGTGGATCAGCCGCCAGTTCAGCCGGATCTTGCCGTCGCTCGAGCAACTGCCCCAGCGCGTCGCGGCCGACGACAGCGCGTACATCGAATACGTGACGCCGAGCTTTTCCGCATAGACGACGAGGCGCTCGCCGAAGATTCGCTTCGCTTCGCCCTGCAGCCAGCCCTGCACGCGATCCTTGATCTGCTGCATGTCGGCTTGTGCGGGCAGCGGCAGCGACAGCCGCTGCGCATCGGGATCGAATGCGGCCGCACCGGCGCCGAGCGCGATCGTGATCGTCTTGCCGAGATACGGGAGTTGCGCGCCGTCGCGCCAGTCGATCTGCGGCAGCGCGCGCTGCTCGGTGCGGGTTTTCCACTCCGCGAGCTTCGCGAAGATCCAGCGCTGCTTCTCGGCGATGGCGGCTTCGATGTCGGCGAGCGTGACCCAGCGCGGCGCGGTGATCGACAGCCCGCTGCCGTCGATCGTGAAGCCGATCGTGCGGCGCGCGGAGCGTTTCAGCCGATATTCGAGCACACGGCTGTCGAGTGCGAACGTGCGGACGCGGGAGCGATCGGGCGCGGGGCCCGGATCGAGCGGCGCCGTGGGCACCGCGGGAGCCGCAGCCGCTTCAGGCGACGAGGGTGGTGCGGCGGGCGCCGACGGTGCCGGCGAGGCCGCCGGCCCGTCGAAGAGCGGCAGGTCCATCTGGCGATGATCGAGGGCCACGACGGCAGGCCGTGGCCGCGGACGCTTTTTCATCAGTTCGCTTCGTTTCGTCGTTCGCAACGGCTGCAATCCGGGTGATTCAGACGCGCGCGGCATCGCGCGCGCCGGCACTGCCCGACTGGAGATAGGCTTCGGGATCGATGCGGCGCATTTCCGCTTCGATCCATGCTTCGACCTGCGAGTTCAATACGTCGGGCGTCTTGCCGTCGACGGGAATCGGCTTGCCGATCGACACGGTGACGACGCCCGGGAATTTCGTGAACGAATTGCGCGGCCACACGCGACCTGCATTGTGCGCGATCGGCACGACCGGCGTGCCGGTTTCGATCGCGAAGCGCGCGCCGCCCGTCTTGTACTTGCCCTGCTTGCCGACCGGCGTGCGCGTGCCTTCCGGGAACATGATCATCCAGGCGCCTTCCGACAGGCGCTTCTTGCCCTGGCGGATCACCGACGTGAACGCGTTCTTGCCTTCCTTGCGGTTGATGTTGACCATGTGCAGCAGCCCGAGCGCCCAGCCGAAGAACGGCACGTACAGCAGCTCGCGCTTGAACACGTAGCAGAGCGGTTTCGGCATCAGCGCGGGAAACGCGAGCGTTTCCCATGCGGACTGGTGCTTCGACAGCAGCACGGCCGGGCCGTCGGGCAGGTTCTCGTAGCCTTCGATCCGGTAGCGGATGCCGTTCAGCCAGCGCACGACCCACAGCGTGGACTTGCACCAGCCGGCCGCCATCCAGTAGCGCGCGTCGGCGCGCATGAACGGAAAGGCGATGAAGCACGCGGTGGCGTAGGGCACCGTGTACACGACGAAGTAGATCAGCAGCAGCAGGGAGCGGACGAAGCGCATCGGCGTAAGTCTGGCGTTAGGGAGGATGCGCGCGGCGGCCGCATCACTCGTGTTCGTGTGAAAGGAAATCGAGCGCGAACGCGCGCAGGTCGTCGTGCACCTTCGTGCCGGGCGGCAGGTTGCCGGCGGCGAGCGTCTTCTTGCCCTTGCCGGTGAGCACGAGGTGCGGCTGGAAGCCGACCGCGACGCCGGCCTGCAGGTCGCGCAGCGAATCGCCGACCACCGGCGTGTGATCGGGATCGATCTCGAAGCGCTCGGCGATCATCTGCATCATCCCGGGTTTCGGCTTGCGGCAGTCGCAGTGATCCTCGGCCGTGTGCGGGCAGAAGAACACCGCGTCGATCCGCGCGCCGACCGAGGCCGCCGCGCGATGCATCTTCAGGTGCATCTCGTTGAGCGCGGCCATGTCGAACAGCCCGCGACCGATGCCGGACTGGTTGGTCGCGACGACCACGCGATACCCCGCGTGGTTGAGCCGGGCAATCGCCTCGAGGGCGCCGGGCAGCGCGATCCATTCGTCGGGCGTCTTGATGAACGCATCCGAATCGACGTTGATCACGCCGTCCCGGTCGAGGACGACGAGCTTTCGGTTGGGGCTGGTCGGCATCGTGCGGCCCTTATGCGGCGAGCTTCGAGATGTCGGCGACGCAGTTCATCTGCTGGTGCAGCGCGGACAGCAGCGCGAGACGGTTCGCGCGCAGTGCCGGATCTTCCGCGTTGACCATCACGTCGTTGAAGAACGTGTCGACCGGTGCGCGCAGCGCGGCGAGCGCCGACAGCGCGCCCGTGTACGCACGCGCCTCGAGCTGCGACTGCACGTGCGGCGTCACGGCCGCGAGCTGTTCGTGCAGCGCCTTCTCGGCGGCCTCGACGAGCAGCGTCGGCTGCACCGCGCCGTTCGCGCCGCCTTCCGACTTCTTCAGGATGTTCGAGATCCGCTTGTTTGCGGCCGCGAGCGCTTCGGCTTCCGCGAGGTGCGTGAATTCGCGCACCGCGTCGAGGCGCGCGACGAGATCGTCGACGCGCGTCGGGTTCAGGCTCAGCACCGCGTCGATTTCGCCGGCCGAATAGCCGCGCTCGCGCAGCAGGCCGCGCAGGCGATCCATGAAGAACGCGAGGATCGCGTCGGTCGATTCGGCGACGCCCGGCACGCCTTCGAAGCGCGCATGGGCCGTGCGCAGCAGCGACACGAGATCGAGCGGCAGCTGCTTCTCGAGCAGCAGGCGCAGCACGCCGAGTGCGTGGCGGCGCAGCGCGAACGGATCCTTCTCGCCGGTCGGCGCGAGGCCGATCCCCCAGATGCCGACGATCGTCTCGAGCTTGTCGGCGAGCGCGACGGCGGTCGACACGGGCGTGGTCGGCAGTGCGTCGCCGGAGAAACGCGGCTGGTAGTGCTCGGCGCACGCGAGCGCGACGTCGTCGGCTTCGCCGTCGTGGCGCGCGTAGTACGTGCCCATCGTGCCCTGCAGTTCCGGGAACTCGCCGACCATGTCGGTCAGCAGGTCGGCCTTCGCGAGGCGCGCGGCGCGCTTCGCGTGCGTGGCGTCGGCACCGATCGCGGGCGCGATCTCGCCGGCCAGCACTTCGAGGCGCTCGACGCGCGCGAGCGCCGAACCGAGCTTGTTGTGATAGACGACGTTCGCGAGCAGCGGCACGCGCTCGGCGAGCGGCTTCTTCTTGTCCTGCTCGAAGAAGAATTTCGCGTCGGCGAGGCGCGGGCGCACGACGCGCTCGTTGCCTTCGACGATCTCGCCCGGCGTGTTCGTCTCGATGTTCGACACGATCAGGAAGCGCGAGCGCAGCTTGCCGGCGATGTCGGTCAGCGCGAAATACTTCTGGTTCGTCTGCATCGTGAGGATCAGGCATTCCTGCGGAACCTGCAGGAATTCGTCCTCGAAGCGGCACGGGTAGACGACCGGCCATTCGACCAGCGACGTCACTTCGTCGAGCAGCGATTCGGGCATCACGACGGTATCGCCGTTCGCGTGTTCGTTCAGCTGCGTGCGGATCGTTTCGCGGCGATCGGCGAAGTGCGCGATCACGCGGCCCTTGTCGCGCAGCGTGTCGGCGTATGCGCGTGCATGCTGGATCGCGACGAGGCCTTCGGACAGGAAGCGGTGGCCGAGCGTCGTGTCGCCGGCGTCGATGCCGAACGCGGTGACGGGCACGATGCGGTCGTCGTGCAGCACCGTCAGGCGATGCACCGGGCGCACGAACTTCACGTCGGAGCCGTCCGGGCGCTGGTAGGTCATCACCTTCGGGATCGGCAGCTTCTCGAGCGTTTCGTCGAGCGCGGCCTGGAGGCCGTCGGCGAGCGTCGCGCCGGCTGCCGAATAGTTGATGAAGAACGCTTCGGCCTTGCCGTCCTGTGCGCGCTCGAGATCGGCGATCGACAGGTTCGGGTGGCCGAGCGCCGCGAGCTTCTTCGCGAGCGGGGCCGTCGGCTTGCCTTCGGCGTCGAGCGCGACCGACACGGGCAGGACCTTTTCGCGGACCTGCTTTTCAGGTGCGACGGCGCGCACGTTCTGCACGACGACGGCGAGGCGGCGCGGCGTGGCGTAGCGTTCGAACACGAGTTCGCCGTCGACGAGGTCGCGTGCCGCGAGGCGTTGCGCGAGGCCTTCGGCGAATGCGTCGCCGAGGCGCGCGAGGGCCTTCGGCGGCAGCTCTTCGGTCAGCAGTTCGACGAGCAGGGGGGCGGGATGATTGTGCGTCATGATTGGAATTCGTCTCGTCAGTCCTGATCGATCTTGCGTTCGACCTTGAGCGGCGGTGCCCATGCCGGCTGGGCGGCGTCCTGGGCGTCGGTGGTGAGGCCCGGCACGCCCGGCGGGTTGCCGAGCATCGGGAAGCCGAGCTTCTCGCGCGAGTCGTAGTAGGCCTGTGCGACGAGACGCGACAGCGCGCGGATGCGGCCGATGTACGCCGCGCGTTCGGTGACCGAGATCGCGCCGCGCGCGTCCAGCAGGTTGAACGTGTGGCCGGCCTTGAGCACGAGCTCGTACGCGGGCAGCGCGAGCTGCGCGTCGATCATCTTCTTCGCTTCCGCTTCGTAGCTGTTGAAGAACGTGAACAGCAGGTCGACGTTCGCGTGCTCGAAGTTGTAGGTCGACTGCTCGACCTCGTTCTGGTGGTACACGTCGCCATACGACAGGCGGCGCAGCTCGGGGCCGTTCGGGCCTTGCTCTTCCCACTCGGTCCACACGAGGTCGTACACGTTCTCGACCTTCTGCAGGTACATCGCGAGGCGCTCGAGGCCGTACGTGATCTCGCCGAGCACCGGCTTGCATTCGAGGCCGCCGACTTCCTGGAAATACGTGAACTGCGTGACTTCCATCCCGTTCAGCCACACTTCCCAGCCGAGGCCCCACGCGCCGAGCGTCGGGTTTTCCCAGTCGTCCTCGACGAAGCGCACGTCGTTCTGCTTCAAATCGAAGCCGAGCGCCTCGAGCGAGCCGAGGTACAGGTCGAGGATGTTTTCCGGCGCCGGCTTGAGCACGACCTGGTACTGGTAGTAGTGCTGCAGGCGGTTCGGGTTTTCGCCGTAGCGGCCGTCCTTCGGGCGGCGCGACGGCTGCACGTACGCGGCGCGCCACGGCTCGGGGCCGACCGCGCGCAGGAACGTGTGGACGTGCGACGTGCCCGCGCCGACTTCCATGTCGATGGGCTGGAGCAGGGCGCAACCCTGCTTGTCCCAGTAGGACTGCAGCGTCAGGATGATTTGCTGAAACGTAAGCATGAAGAGCCTTCGTGGCGCTGGCGCTCCGTTGCGGGCGGCGCTCCGGGCGGGGCCCGGAGGGTCGGCTCGCGCGGCGGCGCGGCTTGTTAGTGTGCTGAAACGTGCAATTTTACCGGATCGGCGGGCGGATGCGGCTGGAACGCGGACGAAGGTGCCGCCGGCGGTGTTCCGGCGAGCCGTGCGCAGCCTGTGCGCGGCTCGCCCGTATGCGCGGTGCGCGCGCGCGTGCGGCGTCGCGATGCGCTTGTTGCACCGCGTGCCGCGCCGCTTTGCGCGGGCGTTAAGATGCGCGTATCGCGGTGCGTGCGACGCCTGTCGCGCGACCGATTTTCCACTCCGGACCGCATGGACGATTCGAACGATCTCCTCATTCCACTGATGCCGCCGCTGCTCGCGCTGCTCGGGCAGGCCGCCGACGCGCAAGCGCGCGGCGAGCACGACGCATACGCACGCTGGCTCGCCGCCGCCGGCCATCTGCACGCAGTCGACATGGCAGCGCTCTCGCAGCTCACCGTGACGCTCGTGGCGCGGCAGCGCACGGCCGACGCGCTCGCGCTGGCCGAGTGCGCGGCGCGCATTCATCCGGACGCCGGTGGCCATTTCAATCATGGCTACGCACTGCAGATGCTCGGTCGTCACGCGGATGCCGTCGCGCCTTACCGCGCCGCCTATGCGCTCGATCCACGCTGGCCGTCGCTGCGCAACAACCTGGCGATCGCGCTGCGGCTGTCGGGCGGCGACCGCCGCGAGGAAATCGCGCTGCTCGACGCGGCCGTGGAAGCCGACCCGCACGACGTGCAGGCGTGGATCAACCTGATCGTCGCGCGGCTTGCGACGCTCGACCTCGACGGCGCGCTCGCCTGTGCGGCACGGCTTGCGGAGATCGCGCCCGACAATGCGCTCGCGTCGAACAACATCGCGATGGCGATGAAGGAGGCGCAGCGCTGGGACGACGCCGAGCGCTACGCGGCGCGCGCGTGCGAGCTGGCGCCCGACGACGCGTCGTTCCGTTTCAACCTCGCGATCATCCAGCTCGTGCGCGGCAATTACGCGGCGGGCTGGCGCGGCCACGAAGCACGCTGGGACGGCGCCGGCGAGCTGCGCGGCCAGCGGCCGGTGCTGCCCGGCCCGCGCTGGCAGGGCGAGCCGCTCGCGGGCAAGACGCTGCTCGTCTGGGGCGAGCAGGGGCTCGGCGACGTGCTGCAGTTCGCGCGCTTCGTCGCGCCGCTCGCCGAGCGCGTGCACCGCGAGGGCGGCCGGCTCGCGTGGAACACGTTTCCGCAGGTGGGCACGCTGATGCGGCGCAGTCTCGGCGCACATGCGGACGCGTTCAGCGCGGGCGGCGGCGTCGACGCGCTGCCTGCCTTCGACTATGAAGTGCCGCTCATCGGCCTGCCGCTGATGCTCGGGATGGAGACGTCGACGCTCGGCGCGTCGGTGCCGTACCTGCATGCCGATCCGCACGCGCGCGACGCATGGCGGGCGCGGCTCGCGGGCGACGGCCGGCTGAATGTCGGGCTCGTGTGGACGGGCAGCGCGGGGCACCAGCGTAATCCGTTCCGGCGCGTCGGGCTCGAGCGCTATGCCGATGTGTTTCGCGGCATCGACGGCGTCGCGTTCCACTCGCTGCAGCCGGGTGCGGAAGCGGATGTCGCCGCGGCGCGCGCAGCCGGTTTCGCGATCGAGGACTTTACCGCCGAACTGAAGAGTTTCGACGATACGGCCGCCTTCATCGGCGCGCTGGATCTGGTGATCACGGTGTGCACGTCGGTCGCGCACCTGTCGGGCGCGCTCGGCGCGCGCACCTGGGTGTTGCTCGACGTGAATCCGCACTGGCCGTGGTTGCTCGAGCGCACCGACAGCCCGTGGTATCCGACCGCGACGCTGTACCGGCAGCCGACGTTCGGCGCATGGGCGCCGGTGATGGAGACACTCGGGCGGGATCTCCGCGGCCTGGCTGCGGACGCGAAGCGCCGGGGCTGAGCGGCCGCCGCACCGCGTGCGACGGCCGCCCGATGCGTCAGGCGTTCCGGTCGTCGCCGGCCTTCGCGCCGTTGCGGCGGCGCAGGCCCGGCCCGAACGTGAAGCCGAACGCGAGCAGCACCAGCGACACAGCGAGCACGATGTTGTTGCCGCTCGTCACGTAAGGCGTGAAGCCGCTCGTGCCTTCGATGCGCACGTCGAGCGAGCCGATCGTGAACGGCTTGAGCTGGCCGAGCACGCGGCCGTGCGCGTCGATCGCGGCCGTCATCCCCGTGTTGGTCGAGCGCAGCATCGGCCGGCCCGTTTCGAGCGCGCGCATCCGCGCGATCTGGAGATGCTGGTCGAGCGCGATCGTGTCGCCGAACCACGCGAGGTTCGTCACGTTGACGAGCACACCGGGCGGCTGCGGGTTGTCGCGGATCGTCGCGGCGATTTCCTCGCCGAACAAGTCCTCGTAGCAGATGTCGGCCATCACCGGCTGGTTGTGCACGAGGAACGGCTTCTGCACCGGCGCGCCGCGCGCGAAGTCGCCGAGCGGCATCTTCATCAGGTCGACGAACCACCGGAAGCCCCACGGGATGAATTCGCCGAAGGGCACGAGGTGGTGCTTGTCGTAGTGATAGATGTCGCGCGAATTCGGCGTCACGCCGTACAGGCTGTTCGTATAGTCGACGTAGTGGCCGTCCTCGGTCACCGAGGCGCCGACCGCGCCGAACAGCACGGCCGAGCCCGTCGTGTCGCTGAACTTGCGGATCGCGACGGCGAACGGCTCGGGCAATTCCTGGATCATCACCGCGATCGCGGTTTCGGGCGTGACGATCAGGTCGGCCGGCTTCTCGACGATCATCTGCGTGTACATCTTGATCGCCGCGTCGATGCCCGCTTCCTCGAACTTGATGTCCTGCTTCACGTTGCCCTGCAGCAGCCGCACGGTGAGCGGCGCGTTCGCGGGCACGGTCCACGTGACCTGCGACAGCCCGAGACCGGCCGCGATCAGCGCGACCGCGATGCCGGCCGGCGCGGCGATGCGCACGCGCGCATTGCCGGCACGGGGTTCGGCGAGCGGCGACGGCCGGGCGGCCGCGAGCGCCTGTACGACGAGCGCGGCGAACAAGGCCAGCACCCACGCGATCCCGTACACCCCGGCGACCGGCGCGAAGCCCGAGAACGGGCCGTCGACCTGCGGATAGCCGCTTGCGAGCCACGGGAAGCCGGTGAAGACGGTGCCGCGCAGCCATTCGCCGAGTGCCCATGCGCTCGCGAATGCGAATGCGCCGTGCCAGGTCGGCGAAAACGGCCGCGGGTCGGGCGTGCGGCGATGCCACGCATGGCCTGCGCAGAACGACCACAGCCCGGCGGAGAACGCCGGGTACAGCGACAGGTACAGCGAGAACAGCACGAGCGCGCCGCCCGCGAGCGGCGCGGCCATCTCGCCGTAGACGTGCATGCTGATGTAGAGCCACCAGATGCCGCTGATGAAGTTGCCGAAGCCGAACGCGCCGCCGGTGAGCGCGGCGCTGCGCCAGCTCCCAGTGCGCGTGAGCTGCGCGAAAAACCAGACGAATACGACGAGTTGCAGCCAGCCGCCATGCGGCGTCGGCGCGAAGCTGAGCGTATTGGCGGCGCCGGCGAGCAGCGCGGCCGGGTAGTGCCAGCGCGGCAGCGCGCGCCCGGGGGGCGGCGCGAGAAGGCCGCCAGCCGGGCGGGACAGGATCGGATCGTCCATGTGAAGCGAAAGTGGGCGAGCGGTTGTGGAACGCGCGGCTGGCGCGCGACGGTCAGTCCTCGTGCGAGGTTTCGGCGCGACGGCTGGCGAGCGGGTTGCGGCGCACCAGCAGCACGTGGACCTGGCGCGCATCGCCGCGCTGGATCTCGAACACGAGGTTGCCGAGCTGCAGCTTCTCGCCGCGATGCGGGACGCGGCCGAAATGATGCGTGATCAGCCCGCCGATCGTATCGACTTCGTCATCCGGGAAATCGGTGCCGAACGTCTCGTTGAACTGTTCGATCTCGGTGAGCGCACGCACGCGGTAGCGGCCGTCGGGCCCCGAGATGATGTTGCCGGCTTCCTCGTCGAAATCGTATTCGTCCTCGATGTCGCCGACGATCTGCTCGAGCACGTCCTCGATCGTGATCAGGCCCGCGACGCCGCCGTATTCGTCGACGACGATCGCAAGGTGGTTGCGGTTCACGCGGAAGTCGTGCAGCAGCACGTTCAGGCGCTTCGATTCGGGAATGAACACGGCCGGGCGCAGCATCCCGCGCACGTCGAATTCCTCTTCGGCATAGAAACGCAGCAGATCCTTCGCGAGCAGCACGCCGATGACGTTGTCGCGGTTCTCCTCGTACACGGGGTAGCGCGAGTGCGCCTTTTCGAGGACGAACGGGATGAAATCCTCGGGCTTGTCGGCGATGTTGATCGCGTCCATCTGTGCGCGCGGCACCATGATGTCGCGCGCGCACAGGTCGGACACCTGGAACACGCCTTCGATCATCGACAGCGAATCGGCGTCGATCAGGTTGCGTTCGTGGGCGTCCTGGAGGATTTCCAGCAGCTCGCCGCGGGATTCGGGCTCGGGCGAGATGAAGTCGGTCAGGCGCTCGAGCAGCGAGCGCTTTTCTTGCGGTTTGTCGGTTGGCTTACGACTGGGATACGAATCGTTCATGGTGGTGCGCCCGGGTCATGCCGGAGCGCGCGGTCACGGAGTAGGCAAGGATACACCAAGGGCACGACGCGACCGTGTCACCCCGGCCGCACGGCCAGGATGGGCGGCTCGCGCGGGCCCCGCTCGCGGACGGCCGCGCCGGGCGCGGCGTCGTCTTCGGGTCCATCCTATCGCAGAAAGGGTCGGCGGGGCGTGGCGGCCAAAAAACGCTGGCGGGAAGCGCGGCGCGGCCCGACGCGGGAAATCGGCCGTGACGGCGGCATTCTGCCGCAGGCGGGCGCCCGCCTCACGCGCCGCTCAGAATCGCATGCCGGCCGAGCAGCCGCCGGCGGCCGCGCCGTTGGTGGCTGCGCCGCCGCAGCCGAGTATGCCGCAGCCGGACAGTGCGACGCTCGCGGCGACGAGCAGCGCGGCGATCCTGCAACGCGACCGGCGTGACGGTTTCATCGGGTGTGTCCTCGTGCGGATGCGCGGGATGCGCTGGCTGAGCGGTGTCGCATGGTGGCGGGCCGCGCGTCGTGCGGGATCTGCGGGATCACCGGCATCGCGCCAGCAACCCTTCCAGCGCGCGGTCGGGGATGCCGCTCGCGCGCAGCGCGTCGACCGTGCGGCTCACGTAGTCGAGCGTCGTGCCGTAGCGGCCGGCCGCGCAGCCGAACACTTCCTTCACGACGGGGTCGGGCAGCTTGCCCGTATAGGTCGGTGCGTCGCGGCGCATCACGAACGCGAGCGCGTTCACGCGTTCGCCGGTCTCGAGCGAGCACGGCAGCCACGCAGGCCGGTACGAGCCCATCGGCATCTCGCGTTTCCACAATGTCTCGAGATGCGGCTGCGCGGTCGGGCCGGAGAGCCGGAATGCGATGCCCGAGCACGAGCCGCCGCGATCGAGCGCGAGCACGAGGCCCGGCCGTTCGGGGGTGCCGCGGTTCACGCGCGACCACAGGTAGAGCCCGCGGTGATAGCCGTGCACCTTGCCGCGCACGGCGGCGACGGTCGGCAGGCCGGGGTTCCAGATCAGCGAGCCATAGCCGAACAGCCAGAGATCTTGCTGGCCGTCCCAGTCGCGCATCGTATGCGCGAGCGACGCCGCGAGCTCGTCTTCCGTCAGCAGACGGCCTTCGCCGATCGACGGCGGGTAGGCGGGCGGCAGCATCGCGGCGTTACGCATCGGGCGGACGGCTTACTGGTACGGGTTCGGGAAACCCAGTTTCGCGAGGATGTCGACTTCGAGCGCTTCCATTTCGGCGGCGTCCTCGTCGCTCGTCTCGTGGTCGTAGCCCTGCGCGTGCAGCGCGCCGTGCACCAGCAGGTGCGCGTAATGGGCCGCGAGCGGCTTGCCCTGGTCGTGCGCTTCCTTCTCGACCACCGGGCAGCACAGCACGAGGTCGCCGATCACGGTGCCGTCGGGTGCCGCGTCGTACGCGAAGGTCAGCACGTTGGTCGGATAGTCCTTGTGGCGGTAGCCGGCATTCAGCGTCCGGCCTTCGTTTTCGCCGACGAAGCGCACGGTGAGCTGCGCGCTCGCGAACAGCGCCGGCTCGATCCACTCGGCGATCAGCTTGCGCTTCGGCAGCGTCTTGCGCACGTCGCTCGTGATCTCGTCGCCGTACTGCACGGACAGGTCGAGCTCCAGCGCGCGCGGCTCGTCTTCGGGGTCGTCCTCGCGCGGCGCGAATTCGGCGCCGACGTGCAGCGTCACGCTGTCGTAGTGCTCGGGCTGCAGCGCGAGCTTCGCGCGCATCGCCGGATCGTTGTGCTGCGCGACGATCGCGACGGCCGCGTCGCCCGAGCTGCCCGACAGGTCGAACATCAGGCTGCGGCCGTCCGGGAAGTCGATCCGCAGCCCTTGCGCGTTGACGGTGCGGGCTTTGCCCTTCGCGTCGAACAGCGAAAGGCGGGGGGATTCGGGCGCGGCGGACGGGGCGCGGCCGGACTTGCGGGAACGGGAGGATTTCATGACGCGTACGGCGATTGGGACGCGTTGAGGATACACCAAACGGCCGATCGCGCCCGAATTCGGACCGGCTGCGTGCGGGCGAAAAAAAAGCCCGGCGCGCCGTCTGGCGGGCCGGGCCGGGGCAGCGCGCAGGCGCCGCCGCTCAGCCGTCCTGGTGCTGCGCGTGGAATTCGTCGTACGCCTCGACGATGCGCGCGACGAGCGGATGGCGCACCACGTCCGCGCTCGTGAAGCGCGTGAGCGCGATGCCGCGCACGCCGCCGAGCACCTGCTGCGCCTCGACGAGGCCGCTCTTGTGGCCGCGCGGCAGGTCGACCTGGCTCGTGTCGCCGGTCACGACCGCCTTCGAGCCGAAGCCGATCCGCGTGAGGAACATCTTCATCTGCTCGGGCGTCGTGTTCTGCGCCTCGTCGAGGATGATGAACGCGTGGTTCAGCGTGCGGCCGCGCATGTACGCAAGCGGCGCGATCTCGATCATCTGGCGTTCGAACATCTTCGCCGTCTTGTCGAAACCGAGCAGGTCGTACAGCGCGTCGTACAGCGGACGCAGGTACGGGTCGACCTTCTGCGCGAGATCGCCTGGCAGGAAGCCGAGCCGCTCGCCGGCCTCGACGGCCGGGCGCGTCAGCACGATCCGCTTGACCTGGTCGCGCTCGAGCGCGTCGACCGCGCAGGCGACCGCGAGGTAGGTCTTGCCGGTGCCGGCCGGCCCGATGCCGAACGTCACGTCGTGCGACAGGATCTGCTTCAGGTATTCGCGCTGCGCCGGCGTGCGGCCGCGCAGGTCGGCACGCCGCGTATAGAGCTTCGGCGCGGGCTCCTCGTCCGGATCGCTGGCGTCGAGCTGGACGACGGGGTCGTCGAACGGATGGTCGGGGTCGCCGCGGAAGCGCACGTCGATCGTATCCTGGCGGCCGTTGCCGCCCGTGTGGCGCACTTCGACCAGCGCGAGCTGGATGTCGTCGACCGACAGCGCATCGCGCGCGCGGTTGTAGAAGTTCTCGAGCGCGGCGAGCGCGAGCTTGGCGCCGCGCCCGCGGATCGCGATCCGGTGGCCGCGTCGCGACAGCGTGACGTCGAGCGCCTGTTCGATCTGCCGCAGGTTCTCGTCGAGCGGGCCGCAGAGGTTGGCGAGGCGCGCGTTGTCGTCGCGCGGCGCGACGAATTCCAGTGCTTGGGTCGGCTTCAAAGTGGCGTCGGGCTCCAGTGGAACGTCAGTGCGTGGCCGCGCTCGCATCGTCGCTCACGAGCACGAGCTCGCCGCGCAGCGAATGCGGGTACGCGTGGTTGATCTTCACGTCGATCATCTGGCCGATCAGGCGCGGGTGCGATGCGAGCGGCGCCGGGAAATTCACGACCCGGTTGTTCTCGGTGCGGCCCGCAAGCTCGTTCGGGTCCTTGCGCGACGGGCCCTCGACGAGGATCCGCTCGACCTTCCCGACCATCGACTGGCTGATGCGCGCGACGTTTTCCTCGATGGTCGCCTGCAGATGTTGCAGGCGTTTGAGCTTGACCTCGCGCGGCGTGTCGTCGTGCAGGTTCGCGGCCGGCGTGCCGGGGCGCGGGCTGTAGATGAACGAGAAGCTGGTGTCGTAGCTCATCTCGTGCACGAGCGCCATCATCTTGTCGAAATCCTCCTCGGTCTCGCCGGGGAAGCCGACGATCATGTCGGTCGACAGCGACAGGTCCGGGCGGATCGCGCGCAGCTTGCGGATCACCGACTTGTATTCGAGCACCGTGTAGCCGCGCTTCATCGCCATCAGGATGCGGTCGGAGCCGTGCTGCACGGGCAGGTGCAGGTGGCTCACGAGCTTCGGCACCTTCGCGTAGGTGTCGATCAGCCGCTGCGTGAATTCCTTCGGGTGCGACGTCGTGTAGCGGATCCGCTCGATGCCGGGGATGTCGGCGACGTATTCGATCAGCGTCGCGAAATCGGCGATTTCGGACGAGCCGGCCGCCAGCGCGCCCCGATAGGCATTCACGTTCTGGCCGAGCAGCGTGATTTCGCGCACGCCCTGGTCGGCGAGGCCGGCCACTTCGGTCAGCACGTCGTCGAGCGGACGCGACACTTCATCGCCGCGCGTGTACGGCACCACGCAGTAGCTGCAGTACTTCGAGCAGCCTTCCATGATCGACACGAACGCGCTCGGCCCCTCGACGCGCGCGGGCGGCAGGTGGTCGAACTTCTCGATCTCGGGGAAGGTGATGTCGACCTGCGCGCGGCCGCTCTCGCGGCGCGCGTCGATCATCTGCGGCAGGCGGTGCAGGGTTTGCGGGCCGAACACGAGGTCGACGTACGGCGCGCGCGACACGATCGATGCGCCTTCCTGGCTCGCGACGCAGCCGCCGACGCCGATCAGCAGGCCGGGCTTCGCTTCCTTCAGCTCGCGCACGCGGCCGAGATCGGAGAACACCTTCTCCTGCGCCTTCTCGCGCACCGAGCACGTGTTGAACAGGATGATGTCCGCGTCTTCCGGCGTGTCGGTCTTTTCGAGGCCTTCGGCCGCATTGAGCACGTCCACCATCTTGTCCGAGTCGTACTCGTTCATCTGGCAGCCGAAGGTCTTTACGTAAACTTTCTTGGTCATGGGGATTCGCCGTTCGCAGTGGTTGACCTGGGGGCGTCGTCAAGAGTGAATCGGGACGGCCGGGTGCGGCACGCGAATCGCGCGCATCGGGCAGGAAAGGCCGTCGGGAAAGCCTTCCATTATAGCTTTTCGTGCCACGACGGGCGGCCGGCCGGTTGCGGGCGCGCGACGCCGGCTCCGGGGTTCCGACCCCCCCTAAGGAGCGGCCATCAATGGCACGCATTCAGCAGGTCGTCGAGCGCGGCTTCCTCGCGCGCGAAGCGCTCGGCGAGAAAGTCGAGCAGCACGCGCACGCGCGGCGCCATGTAGCGCTTGCTGTGATAGATCGCGTGCAGCGGCGCGTCCTGGTGGCGCCAGTCGGGCAGCAGCACGCGCAGCCGGCCCGCGCGGACGTCGTCGGCGATGTCCCACAGCGACTTCAGTGCAATGCCGTGGCCGCGCAGCGTCCATTCGCGCGTGAGGCCGCCGTCGTTGGTCTCGAACGCGGTCGACACCGGCACCGTGTGGATCTGCACTTCGTCGCCGCGCGTGAAATGCCAGGTGTTCATCGGACCGGATGCGATCGTGATCACGTTGCACGGAAAGCGGGCCAGATCGTGCGGATCGGCCGGCAGGCCATGGCGTTCGACGAACGACGGCGCCGCGCACAGCACGCGCCGGTTGGTCGCGAGCCGGCGGGCGATCAGCGCGCCGTCGGGCGGCGCGGCGAAGCGGATCGCGAGGTCGATCTCGTCCTGCCACAGGTTCGACGACGAATCGGACGCCGTCAGCGAGAACGTGACGCCCGGATGCAGCGTCGTGAATTCGTGGAGCCAGTCGAGCAGCTGGTGGCGGCCGAAATCGGACGTCGACGACAGCCGCACCTTGCCGCTCACGACGTTGCGGCCTTCCTGCAGCATCGCATCCGCGTCGTCGAGCGCCTGCAGCGCCTGGCGGCAGCAGTTCAGATACAGCTTGCCTTCGTCGGTGAGCCGCAATTGCCGCGTCGAGCGCTCGAACAGCCGCGTCGCGATCTTCGCCTCGAGTTTTGCAAGCCGCGCGCTCGCGGCGGCCGGCGTGAGGTTCAGCTTGCGCCCGGCGGCGGACAGGCTGCCCAGTTCCGCCGCCTCGACGAACAGCCGGATATCCCCCAGTCGGTCCATGCGATTTTCCAGAAATTTTTGAAAATGGTTCAAATGCCACGCCAATTATCAAATATAGGCGTCTTCGGGACAATGCGCGCACATCCCGCTTTCTTGTGCGGTGCGGCACCGAACCGGCGCCGCGGCCGCCGCCTTCCGGAGAACGTCATGCCCATTCCGCTCCTGGCGCTCGCGATCAGCGCCTTCGCCATCGGCACCACCGAATTCATCATCATGGGTCTGCTGCCCGAAGTCGCGCACGACCTCGTCGTGTCGCTGCCGTCGGCCGGCCTGCTCGTCACCGGCTACGCGCTCGGCGTCGCGGTCGGCGCGCCGCTGCTCGCGGTGCTGACGAGCCGCATGCCGCACAAGGCCGCGCTGCAGTTACTGATGGGGATCTTCATCGTCGGCAACGTGCTGTGCGCGACCGCGTCCGGCTACGCGATGCTGATGGTCGCGCGCGTCGTCACGTCGTTCGCGCACGGCTCGTTCTTCGGCATCGGCGCGGTGGTCGCCGCGTCGCTCGTGCCGGCCGACAAGCGCGCGAGCGCGATCGCGCTGATGTTCACCGGGCTCACGTTGTCGAACGTGCTCGGCGTGCCGTTCGGCACGTTCGTCGGCCAGTTGCTCGGCTGGCGCGCGTCGTTCTGGATCGTCGCCGCGCTCGGCGTGCTGGCGCTCGGCGGCGTGGCCGCGCTGGTGCCGAACCGCCACGACAGCGGGCCGGTCGGCCTCGGCCACGAAGTGCGCGTGCTGAAGGAGCCGCAGGTGTGGCTCGCGCTGCTGATGACGGTGCTCGGCTTCGGCGGCGTGTTCGTCGTATTCACCTACATCGCGCCGATCCTCGAGACCGTGTCGGGCTACTCGCCGCGCGCGGTCGCGCTGATCCTCGTGTTGTTCGGCGCGGGGCTGACGATCGGCAACACGATCGGCGGCAAGCTCGCCGACCGCGCGCTGATGCCGTCGCTGATCGCGATCCTCGTTGCGCTGATGGCCGTGATGGCCGTGTTCGCGAAGACGAGCCACCTGCCGGTCGCGGCCGCCGTGACCGTATTCGTCTGGGGGATCGCCGCGTTCGCGACGGTGCCGCCGCTGCAGGCGCGCGTGGTCGAGAAGGCCGCGAGCGCGCCGCATCTGGCGTCGACGCTGAACATCGGCGCGTTCAACGTCGGCAATGCGGGCGGCGCGTGGCTTGGCGGCCTCGCGCTGGAACATGGCTTCGCGCTCGATGCGCTGCCGTGGGTCGCGGTCGCGGTGACGTTCGCGGCGCTGGTCGTCACGTGGCTCGCGATGCGGCTCGACGCGCGCGGCCCGGCGCGCGGGGCCGCGCCGGCGGCGCAGTAAGCGGTCGCCACGACGCCTTGCGCGGCGACGCCATAGCGGCAGGAAAAGGTTCGCGAGAAACGTATTCCTCCGCGATGCTGATAACGGTGTGAAGATAACTTCGTTTGCCCGTGCCAGGCCGGGTGATAGCGTCTCGATACGCGCCAATGACCGGCGCAACCCGATTCCGGTTCCGGCTTACCCCTACGCAGGGCCGCGCAGCGGCCCGGAGGCAATGCTATGTCTTCATCCCTGGCGCTCGTGCGCGACGTGTCTTCCTTCGAGTCCGGCAATGCCGCCGACGGGCGCGGCTCCGCGTCGCTCGACGTCCTCGAGCAGGTCGTCGGCGTGAATCTCGCGCGCTTGCGCGCCGAGCGGCAACTGTCGCTCGATGCGCTCGCGCGGCTGTCCGGCGTGTCGCGCGCGATGCTCGCGCAGATCGAATCGGCGCGCAGCGTGCCGTCGATCAAGGTGCTCTGCAAGATCGCGGCGGCACTGAAGGTGTCGGTCGCCGCGTTCCTGCGGCGCCATGCGGTGAACGGCTTCGAGCATCTGGCGGCCGAGCGCGCGTCGCGCGTGGTCAGCTCGAACGGCCGTTTCTCGGCACGTGCGCTGTACCCGGAAGGCGAGCCGGCCGCGGCCGAATTCCACGAGCTGCGGATCGCACCGCTGCATACGGAGCCCGGCGCGCGCCGCGCGCCCGGCACGACGGTCAACCTGGTCGTCAGCGAAGGCACGCTCGAAGTCAGCGTGCACGACCGCCGCCAGTTGCTCGCGACCGGCGACGCGATCGTGTTCGACGCCGACCAGCCGTACAGCCTGCGCAATCCGGGCGACAGCGAAGCGCGCGCGTTCCGCGTGACAGTGAGCCCCGAGGTGCCGCCGCGCTGGCTCGTGCCCGACGCGGCGCACGCCGCCGTCAACTGATCGCGCGGGCCGCGCGGCGCGACTGCGTTCCCGGATGGTCGCGGGATCGCGGGATCGCCCGCCGGCCGTTCGGGCGATCCGGTTAGACAGGGTCGTCAGTAAGGTTTTACCGGTAGTTGGCTGCGCGTCGCGCGCGGCTGTTGTATGCTTGGCCCGCCGGTGACGGGGCGTTCCCGTCCGGCAATCAGTGCGTCTTCAGGGCGGGGCGAAATTCCCCACCGGCGGTAGGCTGGCGTAAGCCGGCGAGCCCGCGAGCGCCCGCGCATCCGCGCGGGGTCAGCAGATCTGGTCGAATGCCAGAGCCGACGGTCACAGTCCGGATGAGAGAAGATGTGCAGATAGTCATGTCCGCCAGGGCCGCTTCGCCACATGCGCGAAGCGGGTTGTCGTTCTGTCTGTTTGCAATGCCCTGAAACGTTTTTCGCCCAAACCGTATTTGCGAGGAGCGTTTCACATGTCCTTGATGTCCGTTTCGTCGGCACCTGCCGACGCCTTTGCCGATCTCCCGTTGCTGGATTCCGAACCGGTGCCGCCGCGCATCGCCGCCGCGCTCGATGCGATGCGCGCAGGCCGTGCGGTCGTGCTGCAGGACGACCACGACCGCGAGAACGAAGCCGACCTGATCGTTGCCGCCGAGCGCATCACGCCCGAGACGATGGCGCTGCTGATCCGCGAGTGCAGCGGCATCGTATGCCTGTGCCTGACCGACGACACGGTGCGCGCGCTCGAGCTGCCGCCGATGGTGCAGACCAACGAGAGCCGCAACGGCACCGCGTTCACCGTCTCGATCGAGGCACGCGAAGGCGTGCATACGGGCGTATCGGCGGCCGATCGCGTGACGACGATCCGCGCGGCGATCGCCGAAGGGGCGAAGCCGCACGACATCGTGCGCCCCGGCCACGTGTTTCCGTTGCGTGCGCAGCCGGGCGGCGTGCTGGCACGCCGCGGTCACACCGAAGGCACGGTCGACCTGTCGATCCTCGCGGGCCTGAAGCCGGCCGGCGTGCTGTGCGAGCTGATGAATCCCGACGGCACGATGACGCGCGGCGACGATGTCGAGCGTTTCGCGCAACGGCACGGGCTGCCGATGCTGACGATCGCGGAACTCGTCGAGTTCCGCGAGGCGCTGGCCGCCGCGCGCGAGCGCTGCTGCGAACCGGCCTGAGTGAAGGGAAGGGGAAAGCGGGCGCGTTCATGCGCCCGTGGCACGGCGTGCGTGAAGCGGCGCACGCCGGAACAACCGTCAGGACTGTACGTCCCCGAATTCGCCGCGCATGCCGGCTTCGACGAACGCCGGCAGCTCGTCCATCCTGCGCATGATTCGCGTGATGCCCATCGCGCGCAACGCGTCCGCGTAGTTGTCGGGGATGTGGCTCGCGCCGACGAACGCGATCGTCTTCATGCCCGCCGCACGCGCGGCATTCAGCCCGGACACGCTGTCTTCGACGACGATGCAGCGCGCCGGCGCGACGCCGAGCGTTTGCGCCGCATGCAGGTAGACGTCGGGGTAGGGCTTCGGCCGCGCCACCTGTTCTGAGCTGAACACGCGATCGCCGAAGATCTCGGTGAGCGATGCGCGCTTCAGCGAACTGCGCACGCGCGCGAGCCGGCTGTTCGACACGACGGCCGCCGGCAGGCTCACCTGCAGCAGCGCGTCGCGCACGCCGGTGATCGGCGCGAGCGATTGCGCCAGTGCGCTCTCGATGTTGTGCTCGATCGTTTCGATGAAGTTGGCGGGCATCTCGATCCCGAAGCGGGATTCGATCCCGGCCAGGAAGCGCGACGTCTGCTGGCCGAACGCCGACTTCGCGGCGGCTTCGAAATCGATGTTCGGGAACGTGGCGGACAGCGTATCGAGCAGCACGCGGTCGGCGATGACTTCGCTGTCGACGAGCACGCCGTCGCAGTCGCAGATGAGATGATCGAGCATGGTGGTGAAGAAGCGGAATGTCGGCGACGCAGATCAATTCGCCATCATACGTGCTTTCACGCGCATGCCGCGAGACGCTTCGGCAAGTTTTCCCGATGCCGCGCGTGCCGCCTGGCGATTCCGGTCGCGCGGCTCGTCGCCGCGCGCGGGTTCGGCCGTGCGGCGGGGTTCGTCGAGGAAATGCGCGTGGGCGAGCATGCTGGTCGAACGCGGGATCGATGCGAGCCCGGCGGCCGTGGCGGATGCGGGCGTGAAGCTGAAGTCGCTCGTGTCGGCCGGGGCGACCGGTAGCGCGAACGTGGCGGGGGAGGCGCGAAGAAAGGAGCATGAAGCGCGCGGCGGTGGCGGCCGCGCGCTTCGGTCAGGCCGAGATCAGGTCGCGATCAGGCCATCGCGTGCAGGTGCAGGTACAGGCCGGCTGCCGCGGCGCCGCCCAGCAGCGGGCCGACGACGGGCACCCATGCATAGCGCCAGTCGCTGTCGCGCTTGCCGGGGATCGGCAGCAGCGCGTGCATGATGCGCGGCGACAGGTCGCGCGCGGGGCTCATCGCGTAGCCGGTCGGGCCGCCGAGCGAGATGCCGATGCCGAGCACGAGCAGGCCGACGGGCAGCGCGTCGAGCGCGCCGAGGCCGACCTGCGGCGACGCGAGGTACAGCACGCCGAGGATCAGCACGAAGGTGCAGATCGCTTCGGTCAGCACGTTGTGCGTGACGCTGCGGATCGCGGGCGCCGTGCAGAACACCGCGAGCTTCAGGTCCGCATCGGCTTCCTTCGCGAAGTGCTGGCGATACGCGAGCCACACGAGCAGGGCGCCCGCCATCCCGCCGAGCATCTGCGCGAGGATGTAGCCGCCGACTTTCGACCACGCGAACTTGCCCGCGAGCGCGAGACTGATGGTGACGATCGGGTTCAGGTGCGCGCCGCTGAACGACGCGGTCACGTAGACGGCGACGAATACGGCCATCGCCCAGCCCATCACGATCACGATCAGGTCCGCGCCTTTGCCCTTGGTCTTTGCAAGCAGCACGTTTGCGACCGCGCCGTTGCCGAGCAGCACGAGGATCGCTGTGCCGATGAACTCTGCAATATAAGGTGACATGGTTGTCTCTCGTATGTCATCGCGGACTCGCGCGCGAGCGCGGTCCGCCGGTGTTGTTGTATTTCGTATGGATGGCTGACGATTACTGGGTATCGTCGGCCCACGCCTTCGCGGCGCGTACCGCGCGCTGCCAGCCGGCCATGCAGCTTTCGACCTGCTCCTTCGGCATCGACGGCGAGAAGCGGCGATCGAGCTGCCACTGGTCGCGCACTTCGTCGAGGTTCTTCCAGTAGCCGATCGCGAGGCCCGCGAGGTAGGCCGCGCCGAGCGCGGTCGTCTCGGTGATCTGCGGACGCACCGCGTCGACGCCGAGCAGGTCGGCCTGGAACTGCATCAGCAGGTCGTTCGCGCTCGCGCCGCCGTCGACGCGCAGCTCGCCGATGCTGATGCCCGAATCGGCTTCCATCGCGGCCAGCACGTCGAGCGACTGGTACGCGATCGAATCGAGCGCCGCCCGTGCGAGGTGCGCGGAGGTCGTGCCGCGCGTGACGCCGAACACCGAGCCGCGCGCCCGTGCGTTCCAGTGCGGCGCGCCGAGGCCGGCGAACGCCGGCACCAGGTAGACGCCGTCGGTGTGCGGCACGCTCGCGGCGAGCGCCTCGATTTCGGCGGCCGACTTGATGATGCCGACGCCGTCGCGCAGCCACTGCACCACCGCGCCCGCGATGAAGATGCTGCCTTCCAGCGCGTACTGCACGTTGTCGCCGATCTGCCAGGCGATCGTCGTGACGAGGTTGTTCTTCGATTCGATCGGCTTGTCGCCGGTGTTCATCATCAGGAAGCAGCCGGTGCCGTAGGTGTTCTTCACCATGCCGGACTGCGTGCACATCTGGCCGAACAGCGCCGCCTGCTGGTCGCCCGCGATGCCCGCGAGCGGGATCTTCGACGCGAACACGGTGGTCTTCGTGTGACCGTAGATTTCCGACGATGCCTTCACGTCCGGCAGCATGCTGCGCGGGATGTCGAGCAGCTCGAGCAGTTCGCTGTCCCACTCGCGCGTGTGGATGTTGAACAGCATCGTGCGCGACGCGTTCGTCACGTCGGTCACGTGCAGTTCGTGCTTCGTGAAGTTCCACACGAGCCAGCTGTCGACGGTACCGAACGCGAGCTTGCCCTGCCTGGCCTTCTCGCGTGCGCCCGGCACGTTGTCGAGGATCCAGCGGATCTTGGTCCCGGAGAAGTACGAGTCGATCGGCAGGCCGGTCTTCGCGCGCACCTTCGCCTCGAGGCCCTGTGCTTTCAGCGAATCGCAGAAGTCGGCCGTGCGGCGATCCTGCCAGACGATCGCGTTGTAGACGGGCTGGCCGGTTTCGCGATCCCAGACGATCGTGGTTTCGCGCTGGTTGGTGATGCCGATCGCGGCGATCGACGTGCCGTTCAGGCCCGTGCGCGTGACGGCTTCGGCGGCGACGCCGGCTTGCGTCGACCAGATTTCCTGCGGGTCGTGCTCGACCCAGCCGGGTTGCGGGTAGATCTGCTCGAATTCCTTCTGGGCGATCGATACGATATTGCCCTGGCGATCGAACAGCATCGCGCGGGAACTCGTGGTGCCCTGGTCAAGCGCGAGGATGTACTGATCCTGCATGTCTCTCATCTCCATCCGTGGATTTGGCTTAGTTGTGATGCGCGCCGCATGTGGGGCGGCGCGTCGGTGAGTCAACGTCGGTACGGCAACTGCTACTGCATTCGGGTCAGGCCTGCGGCGCGTGCGCGGCGGCGAACCACGCGTCGATCGCGGCCGTCACCGCGTCGAGCGTGCCCGGCGCGACGTGCAGGCCGAGCTTCGAGCGGCGCCACAGCACGTCCTGCGCGCAGGTCGCCCATTCGGCGTCGCGCAGGTAGCGCAGTTCGGCGTCGTGGATGCCCGGGGCGATTTCGGTGCCGAGATCGGCGAGCGACTTCGCGCCGTCGATCACGCGCTCCGCGCGCGTGCCGTACGCACGCGCATAGCGGCGCGCGAGCGCGGCGGGCAGCCACGGGTGGCGTTTCGCGAACGCGGCGGCGAACACGTCGAAGTTCGCGTTCGCGATGTCGCCGCCCGGCAGCGCGACGCCGGCCGTCCAGGTCTTTGCGTCGCGGCCGAGCGCGCGGCTCAGCATGTCGCCGGCTTCTTCCGCGAGCTTGCGGAACGTCGTGATCTTGCCGCCGAACACCGACAGCAGCGGCGCACCCGCGCCTTCGTCCATTTCGAGGCGGTAGTCGCGCGTGACGGCCGATGCGTTCGCGGCGTTCTCGTCTTCCAGCAGCGGGCGCACGCCCGAGTAGGTCCAGTGCACGTCGGCCGGCGAGATCTTGCGCTTGAAGTAGCGGTTGATCGAATCGCACAGGTACTGCGTCTCGTCGCGATCGATCGCGACCTTCGCGGGATCGTTCGTGTATTCGACGTCGGTCGTGCCGATCAGCGTGAAATCGTGTTCGTACGGAATCGCGAAGATGATCCGCTTGTCCGGGTTCTGGAAGATGTACGCGTGATCGTGATCGAACAGGCGGCGCGTGACGATGTGGCTGCCCTTCACGAGCCGCACGCTGTGATGCGCGCCGCGGCCGAGCGCGCCGTGCAGCAGTTCGCCGACCCACGGGCCGGCCGCGTTCGCGATCGCGCGCGCATGCACGACGCGGATCGAACCGTCGGCGTTCTGCAGCCGCGCTTCCCATTCGTCGCCGCGACGTTCGGCGGATACCAGCTTCGTGCGCGTCAGGATCTCGGCGCCGCGCTCCTTCGCGTCCAGCGCGTTCAGCACGACGAGGCGCGCGTCGTCGACCCAGCCGTCCGAATAGACGAAACCGCGCTTGATCGAATCGATCAGCGGCGCGCCGGCCGCGTGGCGGCGCATGTCGATGCCGCGCGAGCCGGGCAGCAGTTCGCGTTTCGCGAGGTGATCGTAGAGGAACAGGCCGATTCGGATCAGCCAGGCCGGACGCAGGTTCGGCATGTGCGGCATCACGAAACGCAGCGGCCCCATGATGTGCGGCGCCGCGCGCAGCAGCGTCTCGCGCTCCTGCAGCGCCTTGCGCACGAGCCCGAACTCGTTGTACTCGAGGTAGCGCAGGCCGCCGTGAATCAGCTTCGTGCTGCACGACGACGTGTGCGACGCGAGATCGTCCTGCTCGCAGAGCAGGACCGACAGGCCGCGGCCGGCCGCATCGCGCGCGATGCCCGCGCCGTTGATGCCGCCGCCGACGACGAGCAGATCGTAGCGATTCGGTTGGGTCACCTGCTGTCCTTATCGTCTGAGGGAAATGGTTGAACAGAAAATGTTCGAATTCGAAATTTAACGAACGAAATCGAAAAAGTAAAGTTCGATAAAGCGGGGCCAGTAGCGCGCCGCGCGATCCCGGACGATACTGGCGGAATCGACCGTTTCACGAGGTGAATCATGCGTATTGGGATGTGGGCCGGCGTGTGCGCCGTCCTTCTGGCGGGGTGCAGTGCCGGTATGCCGCCGCTCGTCGGCAACTGGCGCACGCCGTCGTTCGTCGACCTGCAGACGTCGTGCGGCGGCGCGGCGCGCGACTGGGGCGCGGACGCGCAGCCGGTCTATTCGACGCTGTACGACGCGTACGTGGCGAAACGGTATCGCGGGCTGACCGAAGCGAACTATTGTGCGTTCGTAAACGAACTTTCGACGCGCTATGCGGCGCCCGACGCGGCGGCGCGTGCCGGCTGGATCGCGTATTTCAACGGCGCGCGCGCGCAAGCCATCAGCTGGCGGGCGGCGGTCGATCCGACGCTGCGCGGCGGCTGAAGCAGGTGGGGGCGGGGAAGCGAGGAGGCGGGGAAGCGAGGAAGCAGGAACGGCCGCGCGGCCCGGAATCCGGGCCGCGCGGTCAGGTCGGCAACGGTGTGGTTTTACGAATAGCGGTATTTGATGGATCGCAGCGCGGCGTCGCCGGTCTCGGTCACGCAGTATTTGCGCCCCGATCCGAGCCCTTCCAGGCGGACGAGCTGCTGTTCGAGCAGTGCGTCGATTTCGTCCCGATCCATCGAGGTTTGATCGGGAGCGTCCTTCACAAGCAATAGCGTGGCGAATTCATGCGGACTCAGCATCGTTCTCTCCATGGCGACCAGTCAGCCCGCGCGGCCGGCGCAACTGCCGGCGCGCGATACCCAGCGGGGTATGGTTTGGGGGGAAAAGCTGCATTCGCCGGCCATGCCATTCGTCCGCGCCCTGGCACAGGCGGAACGGTCGGACGGGCCGGGGAACTGGAGTCTAGTCGAGCATGCGGGCAACCACAAATCGTGCCCCGTTAATTTTCCGTTTGACAGCCGGGCCCCGCGCAAGCGGTTTGCTCGCAGCGCCAACTTCTTGATTTCACTTGAAGTTTCAGGTGCGGTGCAGCATCGCGGCCGTCACTCCGCGACGTACACCTGCGTGCCGGCGGTCGCCACCGCGTCGGCCATCTCCGGCGGCAGCGGCTTGTCGGTGAAGAGTGCGTGCACCTGGCTCAGGTGGCCCTGGCGCACCAGCGCCGGGCGGCCGACCTTCGAATGGTCGGCGACGAGGTAGACCGTGCGCGCATGCTGCATGATCGCCTCGGCCACACGCACCTCGCGCGTGTCGAAGTCGCGCAGCGTGCCGTCGGCCTCGATCGCCGACGTGCCGATGATCGCGTAGTCGACCTTGAACTGGCGGATGAAGTCGATCGCGAGTTCGCCGACGATCCCCTTGTCCCACGGCCGCACGATGCCGCCCGTGATCAGCACCTCGCAGTCGGGGTAGCCGCTCATCATCGACGCGACGTTCAGGTTGTTCGTGATCACGTGCAGCCCGTGGTGGCGGTTCAGCGCGCGTGCGACTTCCTCGGTGGTCGTGCCGAGGTTGATGAACAGCGACGCCTGGTCGGGAATGTGCGACGCCGCGAGCGCCGCGATGCGCCGCTTCTCGTCATGGAACATCCGCTGGCGCGCCGTGTACGACACGTTCTCCGAGCTGGTCGGCAGGCTCGCGCCGCCGTGATAGCGGCGCAGCAGGTTCAGGTCGGCGAGCCAGTTCACGTCGCGGCGGATCGTCTGCGGCGTCACCGCGAAGTGCGCGGCGAGATCGTCGACGGTCACGAAGCCGTCGCGCTGCACCCATTCGAGCAGTTCCTGCTGGCGCGCGTTGAGGGTGAGGCGGGGATCTCGGGTCATGGCTCGGTGGTCGTGTCGTGAGACGGAGCGGGTATTGTAAGGGCGGCAACGCCGTTAGGCCGGTATGGCCGGCAGGGTCGCCTGCAATTCATGCGGAAATTGCATTGATTCATGTGACAAATGAATTTGTGCGATTGCGCTGATCGCGCTGCAATGGCGGATTGCTCGCGCGCGGGTGCGCGCCCGGCGCTTCATTCAGCATTCGACGAGGTGGAACCGATGACTGGCTTCAACTGGCACAACCCGTATCCGACGACCCGCATTCCGGTGTTCGCGCGCAACGTCGTGTCGACGTCGCACCCGCTCGCCGCGCAGGCCGGGCTCCGGATGCTGTGGAAGGGCGGCAACGCGGTCGACGCGGCGCTGGCCGCCGCGGCTGCGATCACGGTCGTCGAGCCCGTGTCGTGCGGGCTCGGCGGCGACGCGTTCGCGCTCGTGTGGGACGGCGAGCGGCTGTCCGGGCTGAACGCGTCGGGCGTCGCGCCGGCCGCGTGGAACGTCGACTATTTCCGCCGGCGCCACGGCGAGGCGGCGAACGGCATCGCGAACAAGCCGACACGCGGCTGGGATACCGTCACCGTACCGGGTGTGATCGCGGGCTGGGAAGCGCTGCATGCGAAGTTCGGTTCGCTGCCGTTCGCGGACCTGCTCGAGCCGGCGATCGAGATCGCGGAGCGCGGTTATGCGGTGCCGCCGATCGTCGCGCACAAGTGGGCGGCCGCCGTGCCCGAGCTGCAGGGGCTGCCGGGCTTCGCGGAGACCTTCATGCCGCGCGGCCGCGCGCCGCTCGTCGGCGAGCGCGTGTGCCTGCCCGGTCATGCGCAGACGCTGCGCACGCTCGCGAAGGAGGGGGCCCGCGCGTTCTACGAGGGCGCGCTCGCCGAGCGCATCGCCGCGTTCTCGCGCGAAGGCGGTGGCGCGCTGACCGCGGCCGACCTGCGAGCGTACCGGCCGGAATGGGTCGAGCCGATCGGCAAGCGTTTCGGCCGCCACACGATCCACGAGATTCCGCCGAACGGGCAGGGCATCGCCGCGCTGATCGCGCTCGGGATCGCCGAGCACGCGGGCGTGACGGAATGGCCGGTCGATTCGGTCGACTCGCAGCATCTGCAGATCGAGGCGATGAAGCTCGCGTTCGCGGATGTCTATCGCTACGTCGCCGATCCGCGCGCGATGGAGGTCACGCCCGAACAGATGCTCGACGACGCGTATCTCGCCGAACGCGCGAAGCTGATCGATCCCGCGCGCGCGACGCACTTCGGCGCCGGCCGGCCGCGTTCGGGCGGCACGATCTACCTGTCGGCGGCCGACGAGCGCGGGATGATGGTCAGCTTCATCCAGTCGAACTACATGGGCTTCGGTTCGGGGCTCGTCGTGCCCGGCACCGGCATCGCGCTGCAGAATCGCGGGCACGGCTTCTCGATGGACCCGGCGTCGCCGAACGTCGTCGCGGGCGGCAAGCGGCCGTTCCACACGATCATCCCGGCGTTCGTCACCGAGGAGGCCGACGGCCGCACGCAAGCCGTGATGAGCTTCGGCGTGATGGGCGGCGACATGCAGCCGCAGGGGCACCTGCAGACCGTCGTGCGGATGCTCGGCTACGGGCAGCAACCGCAGGCCGCCTGCGATGCGCCGCGCTGGAAGGTCAACCGCGACTTCACGCTCGACGTCGAGGCCACGATGAATCGCGCGACCGTCGATGCGCTGGCCGCGCGCGGCCATACGATCAAGTCGATCGACGATCCTTACATGGATTTCGGTTCCGGGCAGTTCATCTGGCGTCTCGACCGCGACGATCGCGAGCACGGCTACGTGGCCGCGAGCGACAGCCGGCGCGACGGCCTGGCGGCAGGTTTCTGACGGATTGCCGCCGGCTTTCACCGGCATTTCCTGCGCTTCACGGGCGGCCGGACGGCCGCCCGTTTCGTTTGCCGCGGCCCGTATCGTCGAGCGGGTGCAAGCGGTTTGAAGGACTCATCTAACGAACGGCAACAGACGTCGTGGAACTGCGCTTGTCAGGTATGGTCAGTGCTCTGGAGCACGAACATCAAAGTCCGGCTAAGATGCCAGCATGGTTCGGCCGGACCAATCCACTATAAACGCAAGTAAAACGCCGCCTGCGGGTCGGTCGGCGCCTGTGCCGAAGGCATGGGCCGGCCCCCGTGCGACGACTGGGAGCGCACCACCATGGACACCAAAACGACGCATGTGATGCCGTGGCGCATCGAGGACATCGACCTGAACCGGATCGATCGTCAGCGTGCCGCCGCGAACGAGGATCTGTTGTTGCTGCTGTGCGCGTCGTCGTTCATCGAAAGCGGCTCGGATCTCTACACGAGCAATCTGAGCCAGTTCTTCAACGACGATCCGGAAGTCTCCGCATGGCTCAACAATGCATGGGAGCACGAAGAATTGCAGCACGGGCGCGCGCTGAAGGCGTACATCGCGCACGTGTGGCCCGAGTTCGACTGGGATACCGCGTTCGCGAATTTCTTCGCCGAGTATTCGTTGACCTGCAAGGTCGAGGCATTCGAGAAGACCCGCGCGCTCGAGATGGTCGCACGCTGCGTCGTCGAGACGGGCACGGCCACGCTCTATCGCGCGATCAACGAATGCTCGGACGAGCCCGTGCTGAAGGAAATCACCGACAACATCCGCACGGACGAAGTGCGTCACTACAAGCACTTCTTCAAGTTCTTCAAGAAGTACAACCAGCTCGAAGGCAACGGCCGGCTCGCGGTGCTCGGCGCGCTCGCGCGCCGCGTGATGGAAATCAAGAACGAGGATTCCGAGATCGCGCTGCGCCACGTGTTCGCGGTCCGCTATCCGGATCGTGTCGGCGACAGCCAGTACAACCGAGAGCGCGCCGCGCGCATCAGCAAGCTGGTACGACGCAACCTGTCGGCCGACATGTGCGTGAAGATGCTGCTCAAGCCGCTCGACCTGCCCGCGAAGATCCAGCCGGGCGTCCACTATCCGCTCACGAAGATCACGCGGCACGTGTTCCTGCGCTGATCGCCGCGGCGCGGCCCGTCGCGCGTATGCTGCGGCTTGTTCATCCGCTTTCCACCGGGGCCACGCCATCATGACCGATACCCATCGCCACGCACTCGAACAATGGACGTTCGATGCGTGGCCGCCGGCCGTCGTCTCGCTGTTCGACGGCACGGCGCTCGAGCGTCATGCCGACTTCGCCGCATCGCTGATCGTCGCGACCGACGACGGCCAGTTGCGCACGACGCTGCTCGGCGTCGGCGAGATCTATGCACACGATGCGCGCACGCTGCTGCTTGCGCTCTGGCCGCAATCGCGTGCGGCGCGCGCGGTCGCGCAACGGCGCACCGCCGCGCTGACGCTCGTCGCGGACGGCGCGTTCTTTCAGGCGCAATTGACGATGGAGCCGCTCGAAGGGGACTTCGGCGGACTGGCCGGATTCGCTGCGACGATCGCGCACGGCGATGCGCAGCGGGTCGGCTATGCGCGTCTCGCGACAGGCGTCACGTTCACGCTGGAAGGGGAGCGCGCCGCGGTGCTCGAACGCTGGCAACGCCAGGTCGAGCACCTGCGGCGCGCGGCCGCGCGGCTTCAGTGACCGCGCTGGCCGCTGCGCGACGAACGGTTGCGGTTCGGGTGCGCGGCGTTGCCGTTCGCGGGGCGTGCGCCATTGCCGCCGCCCGCCGGGCGTCCGCCGCTGCCGCCGGCACCGCCTTGCGTGCGCGGCTTCGCGGCCTTCTGCTGCGATGCTTTCGGCTGTGCGTTGCCGTCGCGTTTCGCGGCCGGCTGGCCTGAGCCGCCCGCACGCGGCTGGCGATTGCCGCCACCGCCGCCGCCGCCACCGCCGCGCGGCTGCTGTTGCCCGCGGCGCTGCTGGATCGGTTCCGGCTTCGCGTTCGGATCGGGTTCGAAGCCCGCGATCACTTCCTGCGGAATCTCGCGCTTGATCAGCCGCTCGATGTCGCGCAGCAGCTGCTTTTCGTCGACGCACACGAGCGACACGGCTTCGCCGGTCGCACCCGCACGGCCCGTGCGGCCGATCCGGTGCACGTAGTCTTCCGGCACGTTCGGCAGGTCGAAGTTGACGACGTGCGGCAACTGGTCGATGTCGATCCCGCGCGCGGCGATATCGGTCGCGACGAGCACCTGCAGCGTGCTGTTCTTGAATTCCGCCAGCGCGCGCGTGCGGGCCGACTGGCTCTTGTTGCCGTGGATCGCCATCGCGCTGATGCCGTCCTTCGTCAGCTGCTCGGCAAGCCGGTTCGCGCCGTGCTTCGTGCGCGTGAACACGAGCACCTGGAACCAGTTGTGTTCGCGGATCAGGTGCGTGAGCAGTTCGCGCTTGCGGTCGCGGTCGACCGGGTGGATCTTCTGCGCGACGCTCTCGGCGGTCGTGTTGCGGCGTGCGACCTCGATCAGCGCGGGCGAATCGAGCAGGCTGTCGGCGAGCGCCTTGATCTCGTCGGAGAACGTGGCCGAGAACAGCAGGTTCTGGCGCTGCGGCGGCAGCTTCGCGAGCACGCGCTTGATGTCGTGGATGAAGCCCATGTCGAGCATTCGGTCGGCTTCGTCGAGCACGAGGATGTCGAGGTCCGACAGGTCGATCGTCTTCTGCTGCATGTGATCGAGCAGGCGGCCCGGCGTCGCGACGACGATGTCGACGCCGCGCTTGAGCGCGTCGATCTGCGGATTGATGCTGACGCCGCCGAACATCACGGTCGAGCGCAGCTTCAGGTACTTGCTGTAGGCACGGACGCTTTCCTCGACCTGGGCGGCGAGTTCGCGCGTCGGCGTGAGGATCAGCGCGCGCACCGCGCGCTTCGCGCCGCGATGCTCGGCGTAGAACGTGTGCAGGCGTTGCAGGATCGGCAGCGTGAAGCCTGCCGTCTTGCCGGTGCCTGTCTGCGCACCGGCGAGCAGGTCGCCGCCGCCGAGGACGGCAGGGATCGCCTGCTGCTGGATGGGAGTCGGCGACGTATAGCCGAGCTCGTTGACCGCCTTGACAAGCGGTTCGGCCAGGCCGAGAGATTCGAAAGACATAGATACCACTCTTCAGTTTTATGATCGGCGACGTCTCGCGCGGCCCGCGCGGGAGGTGACATCGCAAATTGCAAAATGCAAAAGGGCGCGGCCGCGGTTTCCCGCAGCCGCGCCCCGTGTTTGTCAGCCGCTTCTTAGTCGAGCGGCGCGGAACGCAGGTCACTCACCTGTTGCGGTGAGATCGGCGTACCGTTGTTGCCCCACGACATCCGGATATACGTGACGACCGCCGCAACCTCCTGGTTCGACAGCGACTGTGCGAACGGCGGCATCCCGTACGGACGCGGATTCTTGAACGTGCTCGGCGGATAGCCACCGTTGAGCACCATGCGGATCGGGTTGACCGCCGATTCCATCACGATCGAGTGGTTGCCCGCGAGCGGCGGATAGGCCGGCGGCTTGCCCGCGCCGGTTTCGGCGTGGCAGGTCGCGCAGTTGTCCGCGTAGATCTTCTTGCCCTGGTCGAACAGCGCGTTGCCGAACTGCTTCGACGGCTCGTACTGCATGTTCTTCGGCGCTTCAGCCTTCTGCGGGATCGACTTCAGGTACGTCGACATTGCGCGCGTATCTTCGTCGGTCATGTACTGCAGGCTGTTGTGGACCACGTCCGCCATCGGGCCGAATACCGCACCCTTCTGCGACACGCCGGCCTGCAGCAGGTCGGACAGCTCCTGCACGTGCCAGTCGCCGAGGCCGAGTTCCTTGTCGTTCGTCAGCGACGGCGCATACCAGTTCTGCAGCGGGATCAGGCCGCCGGCGAACGCCGACGAGCTTACCGGGCCGCCCATCATGTTGATCGACGTGTGGCACATCGAGCAGTGGCCGAGGCCTTCGACCAGATACGCGCCGCGGTTCCATTCGACCGACTTCGTCGGGTCCGGCTTGTATTCGCCTTCCTTGAAGAACAGCGTGCGCCAGCCGATCAGCAGGTTGCGGTTGTTGAACGGGAACTTCAGTTCGTGCGGACGGCTCGGCACCGACACCGGCGCGACCGAACGCAGGTACGCGTAGATCGCGTCGGAATCCGCGCGCGTGACCTTCGTGTAGCTCGCGAACGGGAAGCCCGGGTAGAGCAGGCTGCCGTCCTTCGAACGGCCGGTGTGCATCGCGCGGTAGAAGTCGTCCGACGTCCACTTGCCGATGCCGTCCTTGTCGTCCGGCGTGATGTTCGGCGTGTACATCGTGCCGAACGGCGTCGCCATCGGCAGGCCGCCCGCGAACGACTTGCCGCCGCGCACGGTGTGGCACGCGATACAGTCGCCGACGCGCGCGAGGTACTCGCCCTTCTTGATCAGCGCGGCCTGGTCGGCCGGCGTGGCCGCGACGGCAGCAGCGCCGTGCAGCGTGTCGTTGCCCGGCCACAGGACCGGCACGAGGGCGGCAGCCGCGACGATCGCGACGGCCGAGAGTGCAAACAGGGACTTGCGTTTCATTGTGTCTGTCTCCCTTGCCTTATTGCGGTTCGCTGCCGCAGGCGAGCGGAGTCTTCATCGAACGCGCCGGGGCCGGCACGGGGTTGGCGGGCGCCGGTTGCGCGGCGAGCCATGCGGTCACGGCCGTCACGTCTTCGTCGGAAAGCTTCGCGGCGATGTCGTGCATGCAGTCGGGCGCCTTCGCGTGGCGGTTGCCCGAGCGCCATGCGCCGAGCTGCGCGCTCAGGTAATCGGCGTGCAGGCCGACGAGGCCCGGGATCGCCGGCTGCATGCCGGTCAGGCCCGCGCCGTGGCAGGCCACGCAGGCGGGCAGCTTGCGGGCCGGGTCGCCCTGCGTGACGAGCTGCTTGCCGCGTGCGAGCGTCGCGGCCGGCAGCGTCGACTTCGCCGGCGTCGGGTACGGCGGACGTTCGGCCGAGAAGTGCTCGGCGATTTCGCGCAGGTAGTCGTCGTTCAGGTACGTCAGCAGATAGTTCATCGGCGGGTACTTGCGCCGGCCGTCACGGAAGTTGACGAGCTGGTTGTACAGGTACTCGGCCGGCTTGCCGGCAAGCCGCGGGAAATAGTCGTTGTCCGTGCCCTGGCCGTGGACGCCGTGACATGCGGTACAGCCGCGCACGCGCTCGGCCATGGTATCGGGTGCCTTGAGCGGCGCCTGCTGGGCGTGCGCTTGCTCCGTGGGCTTGGTCTGCGCTTGGGCAGCGCTCATAAGGCCCGCGCCGCCGATCATCAGAACGGCGAGCAGCGGACGGAAGAGGCGTCTTGAAGACACACGAGACTCCATGTTTATTCGTCGGGGACCTTGTCCGGGCTACGATCGGCTCGGCGCATGGACGGCAGGACAGCCGGGCTGCTGCGACGCGGCATTCTATCATCGATGGGTAATGACGGCTATTTGACGAAAGGACATCGGTTCCTGTCCGTTTGCGACTTGCGACAATTTGACGCGCATTGCGGTCGGGCCGTGTGAACCGGCGTGCGTTTTCACCATCGAAGACCGTACACTCGCGGGTCGCGCGGCGCCGCCTCCGCCGCAGGTCCAGTCATTTCTCCCGTTTCCGGATTCATCGATGACGTTTTCTACCGTGCCGTTGCCTTCCTCACGCTGTCCGTCCCGTTGCCGCTTCGTCGGCCTGCCGCTTTCGGGAGGGTGTGCGCGATGAAGTTCGACAGCTTGTGGATCGGTCAGGTCGCGCTCGCGGCGCTGATGGACGCCGCGTTCGCGATGGCGGTCGGCTCGGCGCTGCTCAAGGCCTGGCTCGGCAAGGACGGTGCACGTCCGGTCGTCGCGCCGTCCCATCCCGCGTGGCTGCGCGCGCAACATTCGCTGGTTGCGGCGGCGCTGGCGCTGGTGCTCGCGGATCTCGGCTGGCTCGTCTACGAGGCCGCGACGATGAGCGGCGCGGGGCTCGGCGGCGCGTTCGCCGCGATTCCCGTGATGCTGACACAGACCCATACGGGCTTCGCATGGAGCGTCGCATTCGCCGGCGCCGTGGTGCTCGCGATCGTCGCGCTGGCGAAGCCGGAAGGTCCGGCCGCGCACGCGGTGCTGTGGCTCGCGGTGATCGTGGTCGCGGCCGGCAAGGCTTCGCTCGGCCATGCGGCCGATACGGGCGCGCTGTCCGCGGCGGTCGGCGTGCAGACGCTGCACCTGCTCGCGACCGCCGTGTGGGGCGGACTCGTGCTCGCGGGCGGGCTCGCGGTGCTGCCGGCGCTCGGTTCGTCGGTCGCGCGCGGCGCGCTGATCCGCATCGGCCAGCACCTGTCCCGCACGTCGATCGTCGCGGTCGTGTTCGTGCTCGGCACCGGCGCGCTCAATGCGATCCGCGGGCTCGGCGGGTCGCTTGCGCCGCTCGACGGCAGCACGTGGGGGCGCGTGTTGCTGCTGAAGCTGCTGCTCGTCGCGCTCGCGCTCGTGCTCGGCGGCCTGAACCGCTTCTCGGCGCTGCCGCGCCTGCGCCGCACCGCGTCGACCGAGGATGCGCACACGTTCCGCAACATCCTGCATCTCGAGGCGCTGACGATGATCGGCGTGTTCGTCGCGGCCGCGGTGCTGTCGTTCAGCGTGCCGGGGTTCGCGGCGCTCGGCTGACGGCCGGTTGCGCGCGGCGCGACGCCAGGCCGCCGACGCGCTTCCGCCACATGCATTCACCATGTGCCCGGCGCCGCGCCGGGCATGCAAAAACGGCTGCCTGTCGGGCAGCCGTTCTCGTATCGATACTTGCCGCGACTCAGCGCGACTCAGCGCGCACGCCGCGCATCGCGCTCACCACTCGGCGACGCTGCCGTCCGCGTGGCGCCATACCGGGTTGCGCCAGCGGTGGCCCGTCTTCGCCATCTCGCGCACCTTCTCCTCGTTCACGTCGATGCCGAGCCCCGGGCCCTGCGGGATCGCGACGAAGCCGTCCTCGTAGCGGAACACCTCGGGGTTGCGCAGGTAGTCGAGCAGGTCGTTGCCCTGGTTGTAGTGGATGCCGAGGCTCTGCTCCTGGATGAACGCGTTGTAGCTGACCGCGTCGAGCTGCAGGCACGCGGCGAGCGCGATCGGGCCGAGCGGGCAGTGCAGCGCGAGCGCGACGTCGTAGCTCTCCGCGAGCGTCGCGATCTTGCGGCACTCGGTGATGCCGCCCGCGTGCGACGCGTCGGGCTGGATGATGTCGACGTAGCCGCCCGCGAGGATGTGCTTGAAGTCCCAGCGCGAGTAAAGCCGTTCGCCGAGCGCGATCGGCGTGTTGGTCTGGTTGACGATGTCGCGCAGCGCCTCGGCGTTCTCCGACAGCACCGGCTCCTCGATGAACATCAGCTTGTACGGGTCGAGCTCCTTCGCGAGCACCTTGGCCATCGGCTTGTGCACGCGGCCATGGAAGTCGACGCCGATTCCGACGTGCGGGCCGACCGCGTCGCGCACGGCCGCGACGTTCGCGATCACCTGCTCGACCTTGTCGTAGGTGTCGACGATCTGCAGCTCCTCGGAGCCGTTCATCTTCACGGCCTTGAAGCCGCGCTCGACCACCGCGCGCGCATTGTTCGCGACGTCGCTCGGCCGGTCGCCGCCGATCCACGAATACACCTTGATGCGATCGCGCACCTGGCCGCCGAGCAGCGCATGCACCGGCACGCCGTGATGCTTGCCCTTGATGTCCCACAGCGCCTGGTCGACGCCCGCGATCGCGCTCATCATGATCGGGCCGCCGCGGTAGAAGCCCGCGCGGTACATCACCTGCCAGTGATCCTCGATCAGCAGCGGGTCGCGGCCGACGAGGTAGTCGGCCAGCTCCTGCACGGCGGCCTCGACCGTGTGCGCGCGGCCTTCGACGACAGGTTCGCCCCAGCCGACGATGCCCTCGTCGGTTTCGATCTTGAGGAACAGCCAGCGCGGCGGGACGACGAAGGTTTCGAGGCGGGTGATTTTCACGATGCGGGTCTCCAGGATTGACCGGCGCGGGCAGTCGGGCGCCGCGCGCGGTCGCGTGCTTTCGCGGTTATCCTAGCGCAGACCGATAAAAAATAGTATTAATAGCACTATTGTGCAGATAGTGGGCAGCCGGACCACCCGGGTACCGGCATAACGGAGAACGATCATTCGACGCGACCTGCATGGACAGACGGCCTTCCGGCTTGCCACGGCGATCCTGCGCGGCGACTACCCGCCCGAGTCGCTGCTGCCGAGGGAACCCGACCTGATGGAGATGTACGGCGTGAGCCGCACGGTGATGCGCGAGGCGCTGCGCACGCTCACGTCGAAGGGGCTCGTCGAGTCGCGGCCGAAGATCGGCACGCGCGTGCGGCCGCGCGGCGTATGGAACCTGCTCGACGCCGATCTGCTCGACTGGTATGCGCGTGTCGCGCCGCCGCTCGCGTTCGCGCTGAAGCTGCAGGAGATGCGCGAGATGGTCGAGCCATACGCGGCCGCGCTCGCCGCGCGCATGCATACACCGGAAACGTTCGATGCGATCGACGGCGCGGCGTGCGCGATGGCCGCCGCGCGCAACGTCGACGAATGGGTGCGTGCCGACCTGCGCTTTCACCTGAGCGTGCTCGAGGCCGGCGGCAACGAGCTGCTGGTGCCGCTCGGCACGCTGATCGATCGCACGCTCGAGGCGCAGCTGCACCTGAATGCGCGCCGCGCGGACGTGTACAACGCGTCGCTCGCCGAGCACACGGCCGTCAGCGACGCGATCCGCGTGCGCGACGAGGACGGTGCGCGCCGCGCGATGGCGGCGCTGCTCGCGGTGACGCGCGCGCGGATCGAGATGTCGTGACGCGAAACGGCGGGCGGCGCGGTCAGGCGTTCGCGCAGCCGCCCGGCTTGTGGATGCGCTCGGTCGACGCCGGGTATTTCGCGAGCAGGCTCGCCGGTCGCCGCGGGCGCACGGCGAAGTCGCCGCCGCAGTTGGGGCAGCGGCCCTTCAGCACGTCGTCGGCGCAGGTCGCGCAAAACGTGCATTCGAACGTACAGATGCGGGCATCCGCCGAATCGGGCGGCAGGTCCTTGTCGCAGCATTCGCAGCCGGGGCGCATTTCGAGCATGACGGTTTTCCTTGTTCGGACAGGGGCGGGAAGGGCGCCGCCGGACATTGCGTGCGGCGCATCTGCGCGCTACTGTACCCGCCAGGATCGGCCTAGCCAACGGTGTCCCGCCGGGGCGCCGCCGATGCGCACGGGCCGCACCGGGAGACGACCATGCTTTATCGCGGAAGCTGTCATTGCGGAGACGTGAAGTTCGAGGCGGAAGGCGACCTGCAGGGCGTGATGGCGTGCAACTGCTCGATCTGCCAGCGCAAGGGCGCGCTGATGTGGTTCGTGCCGCGCGATCACATGACGCTGCTCACGCCCGACGCGCATCTCGCCACCTACATGTTCAACAAGCACGTGATCAAGCACCGCTTCTGCAAGCGCTGCGGGATTCACACGTTCGGCGAGGGCGTCCACCCGAACGGCACCGCGATGGCCGCGATCAACGTGCGCTGTCTCGAAGGTGTCGATCTCGACGCGCTGCCGGTCACGCACTACGACGGCCGCTCGCACTGAGCGGCGCGTCGGCGCATGACAGGACGCGCGGCCGTCAGGACGGTTGCGCGGCCGCGGTGCCCGTCGCGGGCGCTGCCGCCTGCGGGGCGGCGCCCGCGGTGTGCGTGCCGGTGCCGGCCGGGCGTTCGATCAGCGGCGCGAGTGCCGGCGCCATCGACTTCAGCAACTGCACGGCCATCGCGCTCGTGAAGTCGTAGCGTGCCGCGTACGGTTCGTGCGCGGTCGCCGTCAGGACCCCGAAGAACCGGTCGCCGAGCACGAACACGAACGTGCCGCTGCGGTTCACCTTGCGCGACTCGATCAGCCGCGCGCCGCGCGCATAGACGTTGAAGCGCTGGTCGCCCGTCCCGGTCTTGCCGTACACGTCGAGCGTCTTGCCGTCGGGCAGCGTGAAGCCGCCCGCGAGGCGGCGCGCGGTGCCGTTGAGCACGACGTCGCGCAGCAGCGTGTGTGCGACGTTGACGATCTCCGGCGACAGCATCGGTTGCGGCTGCGCGGTCGCACGCACGAAGCGCGTTTCGTACGGCGTGCCCTTCGCGAAGTCGAGCCGCGTGATCGTCTCGGTCGGCGCTTTCTGCCCGCCGTTCGCGATCAGGCCGATCAGTTTCGCGAGCGCGTCGGGCTGGTCGCCCGATGCGCCGATCGCGGCCGCGTACGACGGCGTGACTTCCGCGAACGGGTAGCCGAGTGCCCGCCACGACTTCGTGATCTCCGCGTACGCGCGCAGCTCGACCATGCGACGGATGCGCCGGTCCTGGGTCGCGTGGTAGCGCGTCTTGTATAGCCACGAGTACGTGTAGAAACGCGCGTCGCGGCTGTCGCGCTGGACATCGGCAAGCGCCGCCGCCGGGTGGGCGCGCAGGTAGTTGAGCGTCCATAGCGCGAGCGGATGCACGCTCGCGATATAACCGCGATCGTTGAGGTTGAAGCGGTCGATCGCGTACTTCGCGTAGAGCCTGGCGAGATCGTCGTCGGACAGCGTTGCGGCCGGCGTGCCCTTCAGTTGCGCGCGCATCTGCGCGTCGAACCATGTGAGCGATTCGTTCGGCGCGACGCTGCGCAGCACCGTCGCGATCTTCGGCGGCGACTTGCGCACGTCCTTCAGCATCAGCGCGAGCGCGTCGTCGGGCGCCTTGCCCGCATAGCGCGTGTAGTAGCGCTTCACGTAGACCTGGCTTTCGCCGTCGACGAACTGCTGCAGGTAATGCCGGCGCTGTTCGGGGTCGCCGAGCCACGACGACGACGGGCCGGCCGCCTGCAGCGTCTCGTAGTGGACGATGTCGCGCATCAGCCGCACGAACACGAGGTTGACCGAGTGCTCGAAGGCCGCGTGCAGCGTCAGGATGCGGCCGTTGTCCGACTTTTCGAAGTTCGAGAACACCTGTGCGCCACCGCCCGTGTAGAACACGTCGGGGCTCGCCGAATACTTGCGTTCGACGGCCGCGTCGAGCATCGCCTGCAGCGAGCGGTCGCGCGTATGCGACAGGTAGTCGAGCGCCCAGTGCGACAGCCCGTCGATCGGGTCGGGCTTCACGCGGGCGAGCTCCGCGTTCGACAGGTTCGCGTAGCGCGCATGCAGGTCGGACACGATCTGCAGGTAGGTGATCAGCGTACGCAGCTTCGCGGTCGAGCCGAGGTTGATGCGGCCGCCGCGATTGACGTCGAACGGCTCGTTCACGCTGTCGGTCTGCACGCGCAGCAGGTTCGCGCCGTTGCGGTGTTCGTACAGCGTGAAGCTGTACGTGAGGTGCGACGGGTCGTCCTTCGGCGCGAGCATCTCGAAACCGTACAGGCCGGCCGCCTGCGCGCCGTCGCGCGTCGACGCCCGTGCGAGCCGTTCGGCGACGGCCTGCTGCACGCCGTTGTCGAGCGTGCTGGTCGCCTGCAGGTCGAACTGGTCGAGCTGGTACAGGTCGCTGATGCCGAGCGCCGACAGCAGCGACGCGCGCGCGGACGTCACGGCCTTGCGCGACACGAACGACTGCACGTGCGCGGCGGCCGGCGGCGCGCTGCGTTCGATCTGCGCGGCAAGCGCGGCGTCGCGCAGCGCCGGCGAGATCACGCCGCCGTTCGACAGCAGCCTCAGGTAGCTGTCGGTCAGCCGCTCCAGGGCCGGATAGCCGCGATTGAGGAAGTACGACGGCGCGCGCTGCGCGATGATCAGCGACAGCACCTCGCGGAACGCCTTGCCCTGTTCGTCGACGTTGTCGCCCGTCGTCGGCGCGGACAGGATGCGGTTCACGTCGTTGAAGTCGCGGCCGTACCACGCGGCGAGGCCGTCGCCGATGCCGGTGATCTCGCCGATGTGCGGCCGCGCGGCGAGCGGGACGGAATTCAGGTAGCGCACGACGATGGTGCGGCGTGCGAGCATCGTCTGCGGGCCGTTCAGGTACGCACGCACCGACGCCGACGCGATCTGCCGCAGCTTCTCGGGCGGCGTCGCGGTGCGGCCCTCGGGCGAATGGCGGAACTTCTCGATCTGCGTCGCGAGCGTGCTGCCGCCCGGGCGCGCCTGGTGGCGGTTGACGACGTGCAGCGCCTGGTCGGCGAGCGCGCGGCTGAAGCGCCCCCAGTCGATTGCCGGGTTGCGGTTCGGCTCGTTCGCGTCGAGCAGGTAGCGATCCTCGATGAACAGCAGCGAATCGGCGATCACGCGCGGCACCCCGTCGAAGTCGGCATAGACGCGCTGCGGGAACACGGTCGCGAACAGCGGCGCACCGGTCGAGTCGAACAGCGTCAGGCCCGCCTGGTCCTTCTCCTCGAACGGGAGGAACAGCCCGTGATCGCCGATCGACAGCATCCGCTGCGAATCGCGCGCCTGCTTGCCGACGACGAAGCCGCGTGCAAGCAGCCGTTCCTGGAACGCCGGAATCATCGCGTAGCCGAGGCGCTGGTCGTACGGGCCGTTCGCGGGGAAGCGGATGCGATCGCTCGGGCCCACCTCGAGCGTGTAGCCGACGTCGCGGGTGAGATCGGACAGGTAATGCGCCTGCAGCCGGGACGTTTCGATCTCGCTCTGCACGAGCCGCGCGACGATCGCCACCGCGATCAGCAGCGCGGCGAGCAGGGACCACTTGACCCACGTCCAGACCGATGCGGGACCGGTCACGCGCGGCAGGATACGATTCAGCGGCCGATTCATGGCGGCGTCTCCCTGAAGGCGCGGGCTCCGGCCGCACCCCATTAAGGATTAGTGTAGTCCTCCGCAGCGGGCTGCCAAGGGCGTCGACTACCGAGATGCGTCGACGCAACGTGCATGCCTGTGAGGCGCGGCAACGGGCGGCGCGCCGCGATGGTGCGCGCCGCTGCGGCTTAAACGTTTGCGCGTTGCGCGCGGCGACGTCCGCGTGGCAGGGGCGGCGGCGGGCAGGCCCGCGTGGCCGGGCCGACGGACGATGCACGGATTTCGTGCGCTGCGGCATCGTTCTAATTCGGGCCGGAACCCGTTCGTGAAAGGGGGCGTCGCACGGCGACGCTACGGGTTTCCGCGATAGCCGCGCGCGCCGGCGGCGGGTACGATCGCCGGATGTGCGGCGCATGTCCGCTTCCGCCAGGAGTCCCATGGCGATCCATCCCGTCGCACTCGTGTGCACGGCCATCCTCGGGCTGCTGCTGTTCGGGCTCGGGTTCGTCGTGTCCGTCACGCGCTTTCGATGCACCATCGGGGCCGGGTGTGCGTCCGATCCGACCAACGGGCTGCACAAGATCGTGCGCGCGCACGGCAACACGGCCGAATACGCGCCGTTCCTCGCGGTGCTGTTTCTCCATTTCGGCGCCCACGATCCGTCTCGCGCGATCCTCGCGCTGATCGTCGCGGCAACCGTGTGCCGCTGCCTGCTGGTCATCGGATTGCTCGCGTGGCCGACGATGGCCAACCCGAATCCGGTGCGTTTCGTCGGTGCGCTCGGCACGTATCTGTGCGGCGCCGCGCTGTGCATCGCGCTGTTCGTCTGAACGGCGGCGCTACCGCCACAGCAGCGTCGCGCGATCGTGCCGGCGCACGGCTTCGACGAAGCAGTGGATCAGGTAGTCGCAGGCAATCGTGTTCAGCGCATCGCGGCGCGTGAGCACGCCGACCGACACGGCCGGAATCGTTTCCTCCACGTCGATCGCGACCATCCGCTCGCGAATCCAGTCGATTTCCATGAAGCTTTTCGGCACGCACGACACGGTGTCGGTGTGCACCGACAGCGAAAACGCTGCGCTGAACGACGTGCATTCGACGATCGGCTGCGGCGCCGGATAACCGTGCGCGACGAACACGTCCTGCAGCAGCCGGCCGATGCTTTCAGGCGACGTGTTGAGAATCCACTGCGCGTCCTGCAATTGCGCGAGCGACGTGCAGTGACGCAGCGGATTGCTCGCGCGCGTCATCAGGATCAGTTCCGATGCGAGCAGCGGCCGGAACGTGAACTCCGGCGACAGCCGGGTCGCATCGACGATCGCGATCACGAAGTCGAGCGAGCCGTCGCGCAGCCGCGGCAGCGCCGTGTCGAGAAATCCTTCGCGCACGTCGAGGCGGATCGTCGGCATGCGCTGGCGGAACGCGTCGAGCGCGGCCGGCAGGAAGCCGAGCGACATCAGCGGCGTCAGCGCGCATGCGAGCGCACCTTCCTTGCCGCCCGACAGCTGGATCACGTCGTCGCGCGCGTGCTGCATCTCCGCGAGGATCAGCCGCGCGCGTGCATAGACGGCCTGCCCGAAACGCGTGAGCTGCGCGCCGCGCGCGTTGCGCGTGACGAGCGGCACGCCGAGATCGAGTTCGAGTTCGCGGATCGCCTTCGTCAGCGCGGGCTGCGACAGGTGGATCGCGCGCGCGGCCGCGCGCAGGCTGCCGTGTTCGGCGATGGCGGCAAGCGCCCGGAGCTGGTGGTGTTTCACGGCGAGGCGGGGCGCGGCGGCGGTGGCGACGTTCGTATCCTACACCGCGTTTCCGCGCGGAAAGCACGCGATAACCGTGCGTTATCACGATCGAAAAATGTCGCTCCGGGCTGCGTATTTTGAATGCCTAGACTGCATGCGCAGGCCGTCCAACGGGCCGTGCACACGACACGCATAACCAGTACGGAGACATACCTTCATGAAGGCGCCCCGAGCAGGCAGCATGTTCGGCGGGCATGTCGGCGACGTTGCCGCATCCCCGTCCAATCGTCAGCTGATTGTCGCGATCACGATCGGCAACGGCCTCGAATTCTTCGATCTCACCGTGTTCAGTTTCTTCGCGGTGCTGCTCGGCAAACTGTTCTTTCCCGCGGTCTCCGCGCAGCAGCAGTTGCTGATGTCGGTCGCGACCTTCGGCGTCGGCTTCATCGCGCGGCCGATCGGCGGTGTCGTGATCGGGCTCGTCGCCGACCGCTTCGGCCGCGTGCCCGCGATGAACCTCACGCTGGTCACGATGGCGATCGGCACCGGGATGATCGGCGTGCTGCCGACCTATGCGCAGATCGGCATCGCGGCGCCCGTGCTGGTCGTCGTCGCGCGGCTGCTGCAGGGCTTTTCGGCCGGCGGCGAGGTCGGCGTATCGACGTCGCTGCTCGCCGAACGCGCGCCGGCCGGCGAACGCGGGTACTACACGAGCTGGCAGTTCGCGAGCCAGGGTGCCGCGGCGCTGGCCGGTTCGTTCGTCGGCTTCCTGCTGTCGCATTTCCTCGATACCGCCTCGCTCGAAGCGTGGGGCTGGCGCGTGCCGTTCCTGCTGGGCGTGCTGATCGCACCGATCGGCCTCTACCTGCGCGCACGCTTCAGCGCGCTCGAGCAGCACGCGCCGGCCGCGGCCGCGCGGCGTTCGTCGGCCGTGCTCGGCACCGTGCTGCGGCGTGACGGCGGCGCCGTGCTGACCGCGCTCGGCCTCGTGGTCGGCGGCACGGCCGCACACTTCATCGTGCTGTATTACATGTCGACGTATGCGATCAAGGTGCTGCACTTGCCGATGGATACCGCGCTGTGGTGCGGGATCCTGTCCGGCGCCGTGATGTTCGTCGCCGCGCCGGTCGGCGGGCGGCTGGCGGATCGCAACGGCAGCAAGCGCGTCGCGCTGTGGTCGCGCCTCGCGCTGACCGTGCTGATCCTGCCGGGCTTCTGGCTGATCCGCGCGGTGCCGTCGATCGCGACGATGTACGCGGTCGTGATGCTGCTCGCCGCGCTGCACTCGATCAACGCCGGCGCGAACGGCGTGATCCTCGCCGAGCTGTTCCCGAAGAGCACGCGTGCCACTGCACTGTCGATCGCATATGCGGGCGGCGTGTCGATCTTCGGCGGCTTCGCGCAGTTCATCGTCACGTGGATGATCGGCGCGACCGGCAATCCGGCGGCGCCCGCGTGGTACGTGATCGTCTGCGGCGTGCTGTCGCTCGTCGCGCTCGCGTTCGCATCGGATCGCAGCGAACACGATGCGTGACCGCTGCCGCCGCCTTCCTTCCCGCTTTCTTCCTTCTTCGCCCCGAACCGTATGACCGCCACCGTTTCGCTATCGTCCCCGCCCGCCGACGTGATGGCCGGCGACCTGTGCGACCTGTCCGCCCGCACGATGCTCGACCTGCTGAAGACACGGCAGATCAGCGCGTGCGACCTGCTCGATGCGCATCTCGCGCGGATCGCGACGGTCAACCCGCGCGTGAATGCGCTCGTGACCGTCGTCGATCCCGACGTGCTGCGCGCCCGTGCGCGCGACATCGACGCCCGCTGGATGCGCGGCGAATGGCAGGGGCCGCTGCACGGGCTGCCGGTGTCGCAGAAGGATCTCACTGCGACGCGCGGCGTGCGCACGACCTACGGTTCGCGGTTGTTCGCCGATCACGTGCCGCTGCATGACGCGCTCGTCGTGCGCCGCTGCGCGAGCGCCGGTGCGCTGATGATCGGCAAGTCGAACACGCCCGAATTCGGCGCCGGGTCGCATACGTTCAACGACGTGTTCGGCGCGACGCGCAACCCGTGGGACCTGACGCGTTCCGCGGGCGGCAGCAGCGGCGGCGCGGCGGCCGCGCTCGCGTGCGGGATGAATCCGCTCGCGTGCGGCAGCGACATGGGCGGTTCGCTGCGCAACCCGGCCGCGTGGAACAACGTCGTCGGATTGCGGCCGTCGCCGGGCCGCGTGCCGCGCGCGCCCGACCTGAACGGCTGGGCGACGCTCGGCGTCGACGGGCCGATGGCGCGCAACGTGGCCGATACCGCGTTGCTGCTGTCGGCGATCGCCGGGCCGGGCGGCGAGACCGCGACCGAACTCGCGGACCCGGGCGCGCGCTTCGTGCAGCCGCTCGAACGCGACTTCCGCGGCACGCGCATCGCGATGTCGCGCGGCCTGCCCGGCGTGCCGGTCGATCCCGAGATCGCGCGGGCGGTCGATGCGCAGGCGCGTGTGTTCGCGGCGCTCGGTTGCGAAGTCGAATTCGACGATCCCGATCTGTCGGACGCCGAGGACGTGTTCCGCATCGAGCGCGCATGGATGATCGGCACGCTGGTCGACGGGTTCGACGATGCGCAGCGTGCGGCGCTGAAGCCCGAGATTCACGATGAATACCGGCTGCATCGGTCGCTGACGGCCGCAGATCTCGGCCGCATGTTCGTGCGCAAGACGAGGCTGTTCGAGCGGATGCGCACGTTCATGCAGCGCTACGCGTTCTACGTACTGCCGACGACACAGGTGATGCCGTTCGACGTCGACCTGCGCTCGCCTGCGCACGTGCAGGGGGCCGCGAGCACGTCGTACATCGACTGGATACGCGTGTGCTGGTACCTGTCGTCGACCGAGGCGCCGATCCTGTCGGTGCCGTGCGGCTTCGGCGCGAGCGGTTTGCCGATCGGCATGCAGATCGTCGGCCGCTATCGCGACGACTGGGGCGTGCTGCAGTTCGGTCACGCGTACGAAGTCGCGGCCGGCCGCCGCTGGGCCCCGCCGGCGGTCGTCGCCGACGCGATGCGCTAGCCGTCCCCCCGATTTACCCCTGACCGTTCCGGTTTGCTCCGGAGCAGGCCGCGCGCCTGCGGGGGACGCGCACGCCTGCGTTTTGCCATTCGACCCGCGCAATGGAGACCTTCCGATGAAAAAACGGCTGTTGGCAGGCGCGGGCGTCGCGCTGATCGCGGGTGCGGCGCACGCACAGAGCAGCGTGACGCTGTACGGCATTATCGACGAAGGGCTGACCTACACGAGCAACCTTGCGGTCGCCGGCCCGAACGGCACCGTGAGCGGCAAGCCGGCGTGGCGGATGCTCGGCGGCGTGCAGCAGGCGAGCCGCTGGGGGCTGCGTGGCGTCGAGGACCTCGGCGGCGGCCTGGCGGCCGTCTTCACGCTCGAGAACGGCTTCGACCCGAGCACCGGCAAGCTCGGGCAGGGCGGGCTGATCTTCGGCAAGAAGGCGTTCGTCGGGCTGTCGGGGCCGTTCGGTACCGTCACGCTCGGGCGCCAGTACGACACCAACGTCGACTTCCTCGGGCCGCTCGAGGCCGCCGCGCTGTTCGGCGGCTACATGGTTGCGCACCCCGGCGATCTCGACAACGTGAACAACGCGAACTCGACCAACAACGCGATCAAGTTCACCAGCAACGACTACGGCGGATTGCGCTTCGCGGCCATGTACGGCGTGGGCGGCATCGCGGGCGCGGCGACGCGCAACCAGGTGTGGTCGATGACGGCCGGCTACACGCGCGGGCCGCTCGTGGTCGCGGCCGGCTACCTGAATGCGCGCAACCCGAACGTGTCGTTCTTCGGCACGACCGGCAGCCCCGCGCCGGTCGTCGTCGGCGTGCCGGGCAACAACATGCTGTCGCCCGTGTATTCCGGTTATGCGTCGGCGCGCACGCTGCAGGTCGCGGCGGCGGGCGGCACCTACGCGATCGGCGCGGTGACGCTCGGCGCGATGTATACGAACACGTCGTTCCGCGGGCTCGGCGACCTGTCTTCCGGGCCGAACCCCGGCGGCGTGTCCGGCAACGCGGTGTTCAACAACGTCGAGGCCAGCGTGCGCTACCAGTTCACGCCCTACCTGTTCGGCGGCGTCGCGTACGACTACACGCGCGGCGGCGGCGTGAACGGCCGCGACGGCGCGACGTACCACCAGGTGGCGGCCGGGCTCGACTATTTCCTGTCGAAGCGCACCGACGTGTATGCGACCGCCGTCTTTCAGCGCGCGTCGGGCACCGATTCGACGGGGCACGCGGCGGTTGCCGCGATCAACGGCCCCGGCGCGTCCGCGAACGACCGCCAGTTCGAGGCGCGGATCGGCATCCGGCACAAGTTCTGAGTGCGCCGGGAGACCGGCAAGGAGTAAGTGGTGCGAGTCCACTGCGATGAAGGCGTAGCGAACCACATCGGCCCCGAGCCGTGCGCAGGCCACCGCGAGGTGATCGGCGAAGCGTCGGTAGGGGAACGTGCGGGCCAGCCATTGAGCCGCGATAGTTGTGTTATTCCGGGTGCCGACGCGGTTCAGAACGCGGAAGGCAACACGAAGGGGCGCGCAAGCGCGAGCGCCTCGACGACCCGGCGTGGTCGTAGACCCTGGCACGCACGGACGCTCTTTGCGCGGGAACCGGGAGATCTCTCGTCTGGCCAACTGCAACACGGGTTGGTCCGTGTCGGGAAGGCGAGGAGCCGTAGCCGATGATGCACGGACGGGAGAAGTCAGACTCCGTCATAGTAGCGAGGAAGCCTGCGAACAACGCCGGGAAGCCGGCTGCGGAGTGGGCGGGGCCAAGGACGGGGACCAAGAGGAACACGGGTCAGCCGCACACGTGCCGGGCGCAGAACCGGGTAAGCGTGTCACAGGGACTGGACCGTGTACGGCAGGCTGCAAGGCAGCGGAAGCAGGAACGGTTCACCGCGCTGCTGCACCACGTCACGATCGATCGCCTTAGGGAGTCGTTCTTTGCGCTAAAGCGCAATGCGGCTCCCGGGGTGGACGGGGTGACGTGGCGGTACTACGAAGCAGGGCTGGAAGAACATCTCCAACGCCTGCATACGCAAGTACACAGCGGAGCGTATCGGGCACTGCCCGTACGGCGGCAGTACATACCGAAGCCGGACGGCATCCAGTAATGGGCATTCCTACCGCGATCGAATGCGGCGATCGGCAGGCGGCGGCCGCGAGCGGTGATATGCTCGCGGCACGCCCGCGATCGACGGGTGGATTCCGATTGCCCGCGTGCGGCCGTGATGCTGCGCTGCACGGCATTTCCGAGGGAAGAACCGACACATGAGCCGCAAATTCATTCTGAAGGGCGACACGACCGACCACGGCGGTGTCGTGCTCGACGGGATCGCCAATTCGTCGTTCGACGGACGCGAACTCGCCTATCTCGGCGCGTCGGTGTTCTGCGCCGCCTGCAAGTCGCCCGGCGTGATCGTGTCCGACGGCGGCGAGCGGACAATGACCGTGATGGGCAAGGTCGTCGCGCTCGAACACGACCTGTGCCAGTGCCAGTGCACGCCGCAGCCGAAGCTGATCGCGTCGCAGGCCACCGGGACGATCTCCGGATGAAACCCGCCGCGCGGATGCGGTCGGCATCCACGCGGCCCCGGCGCACGGCCAACGGTCGTCAGGCGCTGCCTTCGGTTTCGATCACGAGGATGCGTGCTTCGCCGAGCGGATGCGCGACGTGCTCGGTGCCGGCCGTCGCGTGGAACACGTCACCCGTTTCGAGCACCGTCGCGTGCTCGACGCCTGCTTCCCGATAACGCATCTCGACGCGACCGTCGAGCACCGCGAACACTTCCTCGCCGTCGTTCACGTGCCATCGATACGGCTGGTCGGTCCAGTGCAGGCGAACCGTGATGCCGCCCAGGTTCGCGATGTCGAGCGCGCCCCACGCACGGTCCGCGGTGAACGCGGCGCTGCGGACGATGTTCATCGATATGTTCTCCGGCGCGAGTGCGCGTCGTCTTTCGGTCATCGAGGCAATTTCCCGTACCCGCATTCAGCGCGACATCGCGCGCAGCGCCTGTTCGATCGTCGCCTTGCGCTTCGCGAAACTGGCCGCCGAACGTTCGGTGACGCGCTTCACGACGGCTGCCGGCGCGGTGTCCGGCGAACCGGCGTCGAACGGCGGTGCGGGCGCGTATTCGAGTTGCAGCTGGATCGCCTGCGCTTCCTCGTCGCCGGCCAGTTCCGCGGCGATCGTCAACGCGAAGTCGATGCCGGCCGTGACGCCGCCGCCCGTGATCAGGTTGCCGTCGCGCACCACGCGCTCGCGCACCGGCACCGCGCCGAGCGGTTCGAGCAGCGTGTGGAATGCCCAGTGCGTCGTCGCGCGCCGCCCGCGCAGCAGGCCGGCCACGCCGAGCAGCAGCGCGCCCGTGCAGACCGACGTCACGTAGCGCGCGGTGGCCGCGCGCTGCTGCACGAAGGCGATCGTTTCGGCATCGAGCAGCAGTTCGTTGATCCCGATGCCGCCCGGAATGCAGATCACGTCGAGCGGCGGGCAATCGTCGAACGTGCAGGTCGGCGCGAGCGCGAGCCCGCTGCTCGACGCGACGGTGTCGCGCGACTTCCAGACCAGGTGGACGGCCGCGTCGGGCAGTGATGCGAGCACGTCGTGCGGGCCGGTGAGATCGAGTTGCTGGACGCCCGGGAACACGAGAAAGCCGATATGCAGGGTCATGCGAAGACTCCGGTTGGAAGGGGGGCGCACCGTTGCCGGCGCGGGATGGACAGATCGATTCTAGGCGCGTAGTGTTTGGCGAAATTGCCATATCACCCACGTTTTCAGCCAATCGCCATGCCTGCCGCCCCGCGTTCGATCCTGGTCCTCGCGTTCCCTCGTGCCCAGCTGCTCGACGTGTCGGGGCCGCTGCAGGTGTTTGCGTCCGTCAACGAGCTCGCGCTGGAGCGCGGCCAGCCGGCGCCCTACGCGCCGCGTGTCGTCGCGGCCGAGGCGGGGCCCGTCGAGACGTCGTCGGGTCTCGTCGTGATGGCCGAGTCGCTGCGCTCGGCCGCACGCCATCCCGATACGCTGATCGTCGCCGGCGGCAAGGGCGTGCATGCGGCATCCCGGGACGCGCGGCTGGTGCGCTGGGTGCGGCAGCAGGCGGCGCGCACGCGGCGCGTGGCGTCCGTCTGCACCGGCGCATTCCTGCTCGCCGAGGCCGGCCTGCTCGACGGGCGCCGTGCGGTCACGCACTGGGCGCGCTGCGACGAGTTCGCGGCGCGCTATCCGAACGTGCGCGTCGAATCCGATCCGATCTTCATTCGCGAAGGCGCGTTGTGGACCTCGGCCGGCGTGACGGCCGGCATCGATCTCGCGCTCGCGCTGGTCGAGGAGGACCTGGGGCGGGCGACCGCGCTCGACGTCGCGCGCGAACTCGTCGTGTTCCTGAAGCGCCCGGGCGGACAGGCGCAGTTCAGCACGATGCTGTCGATGCAGCGCACCGACGACCGGTTCGGCGAACTGCATGCGTGGATGGCGGAGCACCTGACGGCCGACCTGTCGGTGCCCGCGCTGGCCGAGCGCGCAAGCATGAGCGAGCGCAGCTTCGTGCGCCACTACCGCGCGGGCACCGGCCGCACCCCCGCGCGCGCGGTCGAGCAGCTCCGCGTCGAGGCCGCGCAGCGCCTGCTCGGCGAAACGGCATGGCCCGTCAAGCGGATCGCCGCGCGTTGCGGCTTCGGCTCCGAGGAGACGCTGCGACGCTGTTTCGTGCGGGTGCTCGGCGTGTCGCCGCAAGGCTATCGCGAGCGATTCGTGCGATAACGCACGGCGTGCGGCTGCGCTCGGGGCCGGAACGATCGCCGAGTGCGACTGAACGGAAATCGATCGCTTTCCAGTCCGAAACGCAGAAACTATTCAGGATCAGAGAACAATGGACGGGGGCTTGTGCCGCGCCCGTCGCGCGCTCTATTCTGTTCCGTTGGCGATTCGAAGGGGGAGCAGCATGGACCGAATCCAGGCAATGGAAGTTTTTACCCGTGTGGTCGACGCGAACAGCTTCACACGCGCGGCCGACACGCTCGCGATGCCGCGCGCGTCGGTGACGACCATCATTCAGAACCTCGAGGCGCTGCTGGGCGTGCGCCTGATGCACCGGACGACACGCAGGTTGTCGCTCACGCCGGAAGGCGCGGCGTACTACGAGCATTGCACCAAGATCATCTCGGAGATCGCGGAGGCCGACGCGAGTTTCCAGACGGGCAACCGCAAGCCGAGCGGCGTGCTGCGTGTCCACATGCCGAGTTCGCTCGGGCGGCGCATCGTGCTGCCGTCGCTGTCGATTTTCCGGCAGCGCTACCCCGACATCACGCTCGAACTGGGGCTCTCCGACCGCTACGTGGATCCGGTCGAGGAGGGCATCGACTGCATGATCCGGGTCGGGCCGCTCGAGGATTCGTCGATGGTCGCGCGGCGGATCGGGATGCTGAAGCGCGTGACCTGCGCGTCGCCCGATTACCTCGCGCGTCACGGCGAGCCGCACGAGATTGCCGATCTCGCCGACCATCACGCGGTGAATTTCCGTGCGAGCCACGGCGCGCGCGCGATTCCGTGGGTGTTCATGATCGACGGCAAGCCGTTCGAGGTGCGGATGAACGGCAGCGTCACGGTCAACGATTCGGATGCCTACGTGACGTGCGGGCTCGAAGGGTTCGGGATGATCCAGCCGACGCTGTTCATGGTGCTGCCGAACCTGCTCGACGGCTCGCTGGTCGAGGTGCTGCCTGACTGCAATCCGAAGCCGAAGCCGATTTCGATCGTCTATCCGCACAACCGGCACCTGTCGCAGAAGGTGCGCGTGTTCGCCGACTGGGTCGCGGAGGTGTTCGAGGCGACGCCGTCGCTGGAAGGCGGGGAGAACTGGCGCGGGCGGGTGGGAGCGCAGGCGGCGAAGCTGCAGCGAGGGGCGGTGGCGGCGTGAGGCGCCGGGGCGCGGCCGGGGTGGCCGTGCCGCCGGTCACCGCGGTGTTGGCGTCCCGGAAAAGCCGCGTGTCGATGCCACGGTTTCAGTTGCGGGATTGATCCGGAACAGCGCCTTGCCCCGTGCGATCGCGCAGTGCGGCGGGCAATTTCCACAGCATCAGTTCGCGTGTGCCGATTGCCCACAGCGCAGAACCGTCCCACGAAAAGGCCAGCGCCTGGATCTCGCTGTTTTTGGGTAGCGACGATGCGTCGAGCTGTACGGGCGTGCGGCCCTGTGCGACATCCCAGAGTGCCACGCGATGTTTCCAGCCGCCCGCTTTGCAGGTCGTACCCATCGCAAGGAAGCGACCGTTTGCCGAACGGGCGGCGGCCTTGAAGGTGTCGGCAGCGCCCAGCAGGGCCGACAGTACGTGCCCGTTCTTGAGATCCACCACGTGCATGCCGGCGAAGCGCGCCCGTTTCGGGCCCGGGTCCTTCACGGGAGGTGGCGTGCTGCCGTCGTCGTCGAGCAATAGCGCGAAGCCTGTCGCGATCCAGTGACCCTGCGGCGAGCCGAGCGGCTTGGGCACCCATTGCGCGGCGCCGGCGGCGCTGAAGGAATCCGGTGTGCCGATGCGCCGGGGCAACGCGATCGTACGCAGCGTGCGGCCGGTGCGGGCGTCCAGCTCGGCGAGTCCTTGCGAATCCTCCGTCCAGTAGCTCCCGGAAGGCCGCCAGCGTACCGGCCAGATCAGCGCATTGCTGCCGTTGCTGATCTCGTCCATCAGCGACTGGCGTACCGACGACAGCGTCGTGACGAACGGCCATGGATCGTCGTTGCCCGGCGGCGGTGACGCCGGGCGCTGCACGGTCAGGAACTCGGAGCCGACCGGATTCGTGTCCTTCTCGCCATGCCGGAGGTCATGCCAGAAATTGGCCGGCAGATCGTCATCGAGAATCCAGGACATATCGCTCATCCGATGGTCTCGCCAATCGGTCTCGCTCGGCCAGACGACTTCATGACGATCGACCTTGCTGCTCGCGATGTCGTATCGGTACAGGCATGGCTTGCTCTTGGCGTCGGACTGGCCGTCGAACCAGACGGCGCTGCCGTCGCCGTTGATCATCATCTGTCGCGGCCCCTCCTTGCCATGCCAGATTTCGTCCGCCTGCAACGCGCCGTTGGCCGCGCGCAGCCGCCACACGTACTCGTTCCAGCCGCGGTTGTCGGCCACCTGGGCGCTGAACAGCAGGCTGCCATCCGGCAGGCCGAGGATGTCGTGCGGGTACAGCAACGTGCGTTGCGACGGGTCGGTCACGAACTTGTCCCAGCGGATGATCGACGGCTTGATTACCGGGGCGCTCGGGTCCGGCGCCACCGGCTTGATGGCGGGGGGCGGCATCGACGGTGTCGAGGGCAACTGCCATGCAGCGGGCGACTTGGCGATTTCCAGCCTGGCCGGCAGTGCAGACAACGCGTCGGTCAACGCCGTGAACACGTCGGCCGGGACGACGGAGATGCCGGTCCTGCTGGATTGCGTCCGGTTGCCGCTGAACACGTCCAGGTCCTGGAGTGTCAATGCCTTCCACAGGCTGTAGTCGGGGTTGGGCCGGGAGTCGATGCGACCGAACTGAACGACCGTCGCCGGATGCCCGAATATGGCGCTTGTGTCCTGCACCCTGACGAACAGCGCGCTCCGGTACTGGCCGGTGATGCCGTCGCTGTGATCCTGACGGGCCTCCCAGAACGCGTAGGTGGGTTGCAGCGCGGGCAGGCCGGAGCCGCGGAACAGCCGGTCGACGCGGGCCCGAGCCTGATCCATGCGCCAGTCCAGTTCCTGACGGGTGATTGCGCCTTGTTGCAGCGCCTGCTGCAGTTTCGGCAGGGTCGCATGGTCGGCGATGGCTGCGCGCAGGTCCGGCCGGCGCGACAACAGGACATGGCTCCAGGGGGCCGGCAAATTCTGCAACTGCCAGCTATTGGCACTGGCCTTGACCGGGCTCGTCCGTTGCAGCACGCGCTCCACCAGCGGCTGCACCTGATCATAGGGAGCGGAGACCAGCAGGAACACGGCTCCTGCATAAGCTTGCCGGTTCTTGCCATTGTCCCAGATCAGCACCTGTTCGCCTCGACGGGCGGCTACTTCGTAATCGTCGTCGTGCCCGGTGTCGTGCAGTTGCTCGAATCTCCAATGCAGGCCGTCGACGGTGGTGTCTGGCAGCGGGTCGGCCCGGCAGGCGAGCGGGAGTGCGATGCCGATCAGAATCGACAGGAAGCATGCGAGGCGTTTTCTCATTGACGTTGTGCCCGGATGCAGCGGGAATTTGGACGTACGGATTCTAAGCGCGGTGTCGTGTGCTTACTGCGGTGTGCCGGGTGGCATTGCGCGGGGTATCGATTCTTGCGCCGTTCGGTATCACCGCGTACAGGCGTTGATGATGCCTTGCTTGAGATTGATGCGAAATTTGTTCAGGTCGCCGGGTGCTGAGCGCAGCTTGAAGAGATTGGGGGCGACCCGGAGATACCAGGTGCCGTGGCGATCGCGTCGCGGGCAGGGAATTTTGATCATCCGTGCCACTTGCCGCGGCATCGGGAAAATGAAAAAGCCGCTGTTTCTTTCGAAACAGCGGCTCTCGCATTTGGTGGCGAATCAGGGACTCGAACCCCGGACCTGCGGATTATGATTCCGTCGCTCTAACCGACTGAGCTAATTCGCCGAAGACTTGAATTATGTAGATCGGCGCTTGGGCTGTCAACACCTTTTTTCATCTTCCGCGAAAAAAGTTGCCGGCGGCCCGTGCCGGCCTCGCCGTGGGGCGGGTTGTCGGTCGCCGGAACCCGCGTCCGGCAAACGACAACCCGCCCTTCACCCTCAATCCTGCGCGTAGATGTTCGAGTCCTTCGTCTCCTTGACGAACAGCAGGCCGATCACGAACGTCGCCAGCGCGATCACGATCGGATACCAGAGGCCCGAGTAGATGTCGCCCTTCGCCGCGACAATCGCGAACGCGGTGGCCGGCAGGAAGCCGCCGAACCAGCCGTTGCCGATGTGATAGGGCAGCGACATCGACGTGTAGCGGATCCGCGTCGGGAACATCTCGACCAGCATCGCGGCGATCGGGCCGTAGACCATCGTCACGTAGATCACGAGGATCGTCAGGATCACGATCGTCATCGGCCAGTTGAGCTGCGCCGGGTCCGCCTTGGCCGGGTAGCCGGCCGCCTTCAGCGTCGACGCGAGCGTCTTGTCGAACGCCGCGCCCTGCGCCTTCGCGTCGGCCACCTTGCCTTCGTAGGCCGGGATCACCGTGTCGCCCACCTTGATCTCGGCCGTTGCGCCGGCCGGTGCCGCGACGTTCTCGTAGTTCAGGCCGGCCTTCGCGAGCGCGCTCTTCGCGATGTCGCACGAGTTCGTGAACTTCGACGTACCCACCGGGTTGAACTGGAACGAACAGGCGGCCGGATCGGCGATGACCGTGATCGGCGCCTTCTGCGTGGCGATCTCGAGCTGCGGGTTCGCGTAGTGCGTGAGCGCCTTGAACAGCGGGAAGTAGGTCAGTGCCGCGATCAGGCAGCCCGCGAGGATGATCGGCTTGCGGCCGATCTTGTCCGACAGCGAACCGAAGAACAGGAAGAACGGCGTGCCGATCAGCAGCGCGATCGCGATCAGGATGTTCGCGCTCGCCCCGTCCACCTTCAGCGTCTGCGTGAGGAAGAACAGCGCGTAGAACTGGCCCGTGTACCACACGACGGCCTGGCCGGCGGTCAGGCCGACGAGCGCGAGGATCACGATCTTCAGGTTCTTCCACTGGCCGAACGCTTCGGTCAGCGGCGCCTTCGACGTCTTGCCTTCCGCCTTGATGCGCAGGAACACCGGCGATTCGTTCAACTGCATCCGGATCCACACCGACACCGCGAGCAGCAGGATCGACGCGACGAACGGCACGCGCCAGCCCCAGCTGCCGAACGCTTCCTCGCCGATGAAGGTGCGCACGCCGAGGATCACGAGCAGCGACAGGAACAGGCCGAGCGTGGCGGTCGTCTGGATCCACGCGGTGTAGAAGCCGCGACGGTTGGCCGGCGCGTGCTCGGCGACGTAGGTCGCCGCGCCGCCGTACTCGCCGCCGAGCGCGAGACCCTGCAACAGCCGCATCGCGATGAAGATCACGGGCGCGGCGATGCCGATCGACGCGTAGCCGGGCAGGAAGCCGACCACGAAGGTCGAGATGCCCATGATCACGATCGTCACGAGGAACGTGTGCTTGCGGCCGACGAGGTCGCCGAGGCGGCCGAACACGATCGCGCCGAACGGCCGCACCGCGAAGCCGGCCGCGAAGCCGAGCAGCGTGAAGATGAAGGCGGCGGTCGGGTTGACGCCGGAGAAGAAGCTCTTGCTGATGTAGGCCGCGAGCGAGCCGGCCAGGTAAAAGTCGTACCACTCGAACACGGTGCCGAGCGACGACGCGAAGATCACCTTCTTCTCTTCACCCGTCATCGGCGAGTGCGAAATTTGCCCGCCTAACGTTGCCATGAGTCGTCTCCAAGTCCCTTTGTAGGTGTGCGGCCGCCTTGGGTGGGGCGGGCCTGTTGACGATTATTGGTAGGGAAACTTACGGCGGACTGACTCGCGTGTGCAAAGCGGATTCGCGTTAACTAGCGTCTAATTTTCGGCTTTGTGTGCCTATCGCACTAACAACGTCGCCAAAATCGTCGATTTTGACGTAATCGAGGCGGGCCGCGGCGGCGCGCGTCAGGGTTAATCCGGGGCGGCTTCGGTCAGCGGCAGGCTGACGCGCACGAGCGTGCCGGCGAGGCGCGGGGCGTGCTGGTAGACATGATCATCGAGCGTCAGCGTGCCGCCGTGCTGCGTGGCGATCTCGCGCACGATCGCGAGCCCGAGGCCGCTGCCGTCGCCTTCGCGGCCGAGGATCCGGTAGAAGCGCTCGACGACGCGCTCGCGTTCGGCGGCCGGGATGCCCGGCCCGGTGTCCTCGACTTCGAGATGCACGAACCGCGCGGCGGGCTCGGCGCGCACGCGCACCGTGATGCGGCCGCCTTCCGGCGTGTAGCGGATCGCGTTGTCGATCAGGTTGCCGAGCATCTCGCGCAGCATCACCGGGTTGCCGTCGACGTCGAGCGGCGTGTCGTCCGGCGGGCCTTCGTAGCCGAGATCCATGCGTTTCGCGAGCGCGGCCTGCACCCAGTCGCGCACCGCGCGCCGCGCGAGCGAGGCGATCTCGACCGGCTCGAACGTCAGCCCGCTCGCGCGGTTCTCGGCGCGCGCGAGCGCGAGCAGTTGCGTGACGAGCCGTGCTGCCTGTTCGGAGCTCGTCGCGATCTGCTCGAGCGAGCGCTGCACGTCGGGCGGGACGGGGTGGCGCAGCGCGAACTCGGCCTGCGTGCGCAGGCCCGCGAGCGGCGTCTTCATCTGGTGGGCGGCGTCGGCGATGAAGCGCTTTTGCAGCGCCATGTTCTGTTCGAGACGGGCGAGCAGGTCGTTGAACGACGTGACGAGCGGCTCGATCTCGGGCGGCGCGCGCTGCGCCTCGACCGGCGACAGGTCGTCGGGCCGCCGCGCGCGGATGTGCGCCTGCAGCGCGTTGAGCGGCGCGAGCCCGCGCGACAGCCCGAACCAGACCAGCAGGATCGCGAGCGGCAGGATCACGAACTGCGGCAGGATCACGCCCTTGATGATGTCGTTCGCGAGCGCGTTGCGCTTGTCCAGCGTTTCGCCGACCTGCACGAGCACGGGCTGTGTGCTGTCCGATTGCGGCAGCGCGACCGTCGTATACGCGACGCGCACGTCGTTGCCGCGCAGCAGGTCGTCGCGGAACATGACGACGCCCGGCGGCGGGCGGTCCTCGTCGCGCGGCAGCGGCATGTCGGCTTCGCCCGCGACCAGTTCGCCGCGGGTGCCGAGCACCTGGAAGTAGACGCTGTCGACGTTGTCCGCGCGCAGGAAGTCGCGCGTCTGCTGCGGCAGCGTCAGCTCGGCGACGCCGTTTACCGGATGGATCTGCCGCGCGAGCACGTACGCGTTGGTCTCAAGCGCGCGATCGAACGGGCCGTTCGCGATCGTCTTCGCGACGAGGTAGGTGACGGCGATGCTCATCGGCCACAGCAGCAGCAGCGGCGCGAGCATCCAGTCGAGGATCTCGCCGAACAGCGAGCGCGGGCGCGGCGCTTCGGGCGCATCGGTTTCGTCGGGCGGCGCGAACGGGTTCTCGTAGCGCGCGTCGCGCGCCTCGTCGGCGGCCGACGACGGCGCGCCGGTCGGGTGGCGGGTAGGGGCCGGCGTGGCCATCGCGGCAACGCCCGGGGTCAGCGCAGCGGCGTGCCGGCCACCGCGGGCTGGGGCGCGGCCGAGTCGGCGGGCGCGGCGGGCGCGGCCTTCTCGAGGCAGTAGCCGAGGCCGCGCACGGTCGAGATCCGTACGCCGCTGGGTTCGATCTTCTTGCGCAGCCGGTGCACGTAGACTTCGATCGCGTTGTTGCTGACTTCCTCGCCCCATTCGCACAGATGGTCGACGAGCTGCTCCTTCGACACGAGCCGGCCGATCCGCTGCAGCAGCACCTCGAGCAGGCCGAGCTCGCGCGCGGAGAGGTCGAGCACGCGATCGTTCGCGTACGCGATGCGGCCGACCTGGTCGAACGCGAGCGAGCCGTGGCGCACGACGGTCGGGCCGCCGCCCGCACCGCGCCGGGTCAGCGCGCGCACGCGCGCCTCGAGCTCGTTGAGCGCGAACGGCTTGGCCATGTAGTCGTCGGCGCCGAGGTCGAGCCCCTTCACGCGCTCGTCGACGCTGTCGGCGGCCGTCAGGATCAGCACGGGGAGGTTGGAATTGCGGGCGCGCAGGCGCTTGAGCACGTCGAGCCCGGACATTTTCGGGAGCCCGAGGTCGAGGATCAGCAGGTCGAACGTCTGCATCGACAGTGCCGTATCGGCATCGACGCCGCTCTTCACGTGGTCGACCGCATAGCCCGATTGGCGGAGTGACCGGGTGAGGCCGTCCGCGAGTATGCTGTCGTCTTCCGCGATGAGAATTCGCATGGTGCTGACCGATGGCCGGCAGGGCGTTCGCGCCGGCCGGCTGTCTCCGAAGTTATTCGTGTACAACGCAGCCTGCATTGCGGGCTTGCACAAAACACTGTTTTTTTATACAGTGTCTGCATTCGTGGGCGGCGCTTGAAAGCGGGCGCGCCTCTGACAGACGCTGCTCATCATAGCAAAGGACGATTCATGGAAGATAGCAAGAAGGGCTCCGGGATGACCGCCGAGAAGAGCAAGGCGCTGGCCGCCGCGCTTGCCCAGATCGAGAAGCAGTTCGGCAAGGGCTCGATCATGCGCATGGGCGACGGCGAGGCGGCGGAAGATATCCAGGTCGTCTCCACGGGTTCGCTGGGCCTCGACATCGCGCTTGGCGTCGGCGGCCTGCCGCGCGGCCGGGTGGTCGAGATCTACGGCCCGGAATCGTCCGGTAAAACCACGCTCACGCTGCAGGTCATCGCCGAGCTGCAGAAGCTGGGCGGCACCGCAGCGTTCATCGACGCCGAGCACGCGCTCGACGTCCAGTACGCGTCGAAGCTCGGCGTGAATGTGCCGGAGCTGCTGATTTCGCAACCGGACACCGGCGAGCAGGCGCTGGAAATCACCGATGCGCTGGTGCGCTCGGGCTCGATCGACATGATCGTCATCGACTCGGTCGCGGCGCTCGTGCCGAAGGCCGAAATCGAAGGCGAGATGGGCGATTCGCTGCCGGGCCTGCAGGCCCGCCTGATGTCGCAGGCGCTGCGCAAGCTGACCGGCACGATCAAGCGCACGAACTGCCTGGTGATCTTCATCAACCAGATTCGTATGAAGATCGGCGTGATGTTCGGCAACCCGGAAACCACGACGGGCGGTAACGCGCTGAAGTTCTATGCGTCGGTGCGTCTCGACATCCGCCGGATCGGCTCGATCAAGAAGAACGACGAGGTGATCGGCAACGAAACCCGCGTGAAGGTCGTCAAGAACAAGGTGTCGCCGCCGTTCCGCGAAGCGATCTTCGATATCCTGTATGGCGAGGGCATTTCGCGTCAGGGCGAGATCATCGATCTCGGCGTGCAGGCGAAGATCGTCGACAAGGCAGGCGCCTGGTACAGCTACAACGGCGAGAAGATCGGCCAGGGCAAGGACAACGCGCGTGAATTCCTGCGCGAGAATCCGGAAATCGCGCGCGAGATCGAGAACCGCATCCGCGAATCGCTCGGCGTCGTCGCAATGCCCGATGGTGCAGGCAACGAAGCCGAGGCGGTGGACGAAGAAGAGTGATGGTCGGGCGCCGAGGTCAGGCTGGCGAGCCGGAGGAGAGCGACGCGCCCGAAGCGGCGGGTCGCCCCGGCCGGCGAGCCGGGTCCTCGAGCGCCGATCGGCGGATCGCGGGCAGCCATGCCGCGAACCGCACCGCGACGAGGGCATCCGACGATGCCCTCGTTTCGTTTGAGATTGCCGCACCGGACGATCCGTTCGACGACGATGAATCGTTCGACGCGCACGACCGCTCCCGTCGTCGCGTGTCCGGTGTCAGTTTCCCTGGCGATCGCGCATCCGATGCGTCGGCGCCTGCGACGGAAGATGTCTATACGCGCAGCAGCCAGCATCCGAGCCGCACACGCCGTGCGTCGGGCGGTGCTTCAAGCGCTGCTTCCGGCGACGATCCGGGTGCCGGCACGCGCAAGTCGTCGAAGCCGCCGCGTTCGTTGAAAGGCCGTGCGCTCGGCTATCTGTCGAGGCGCGAATACAGCCGCACGGAACTCGCGCGCAAGCTCGCGCCGTATGTCGGCGAAGACGAGTCCGTCGAGCCGGTGCTCGATGCGCTGGAGAAGGATGGCTGGCTGTCCGATGCGCGTTTTGCCGAGAGTCTCGTGCATCGCCGCGCGTCGCGTGTCGGCGTCGCGCGCATCGTCAGCGAGCTGAAGCGTCATGCGGTCGGCGATACGCTCGTCGAGGAGGTGAACGAGCAGCTTCGCGAGACCGAATGGGCACGTGCGCAGGCGGTCTGGCGCAAGAAATTCGGTGCACTGCCGCAAACGCCGGCCGAGCGGGCGAAGCAGGCGCGCTTTCTCGCGGCGCGGGGCTTCTCGAGCGCGACCATCGTGAAGTTGCTGAAGGTCGGCGACGATTTCCCGATCGACGACTGACCGTGCCGATCGCGCGCGTGGCGCGCGATTTTGCTGCAACGCAACTGCTTCCGGACAGGCGGGAATACCCGCCGTCGCGTCAAAGTGTCTCAAATACCCAATATGCTAAAATCCGTGGGTTTTCCTCTTCGGCCTCAACCTCCAGCATGCCGCTATCCGAGCCCGTGCCCCGTCAGTTGCGACATCGACGCGCAATCCGAGCGGAAGCTTACGAGCGCGGCGACGGCTTGTGGGACATCGAAGCCTGCCTGACCGACCACAAGCCGCGCGATGTCGCGCTTGCGTCGGGCATCCGGCCCCAGGGCCTGCCGATCCACGAACTCTGGCTGCGCGTGACTATCGATCGTGACCTCAATGTCGTCGACGCCGAAGCGTCTTCGGAATGGGTTCCCTATCCCGGTCACTGTCAATCCGCCCCTCCTGCCTATCGGGCCCTCATCGGGCTCAATCTCTTCCGCAATTTCCGCCGCAACGCGAACCGGCTGCTCGCCGGCGTCGCAGGCTGTTCCCATCTCACCGAACTGTGCGCCGTGCTGCCGACGGCAGCGATCCAGGCGTTCGCCGGTGACGTGTGGAACGTGCGCGAGGAGGGCGGCGAAGGGCCGGATCAGGGCGACGCGCACGCCGAACCGCCTTTCCAGCTCGGCCGCTGCCGGGCGTTGCGGTTCGACGGCGAGGTCGTGCGGCAGTATTACCCGCGGTGGTATGGCCCGCTTCGGCCGGATTTGCCCGGTGATGGCAGCACGAAGGAATGAACGGAAATCATTCGAAGAAGCGTCTAAAGCGACTTTTCATCCAACTCTCAGACTGAAGGGAATCACGCATGAAGATTCACGAGTACCAGGGTAAGGAAATCCTGCGGAAATTCGGAGTCGCGGTACCGCGCGGCAAGCCGGCGTTCTCGGTTGACGAGGCCGTCAAGGTGGCGGAAGAGCTCGGCGGCCCGGTATGGGTCGTGAAGGCTCAGATTCACGCGGGTGGCCGTGGCAAGGGCGGCGGCGTGAAGGTGGCGAAGTCGATCGAGCAGGTCCGCGAATACGCGAACCAGATCCTCGGCATGCAGCTCGTCACGCACCAGACCGGTCCGGAAGGCCAGAAGGTCAACCGTCTGATGATCGAGGAAGGCGCCGACATCAAGCAGGAACTGTATGTCAGCCTCGTCGTCGACCGCATCTCGCAGAAGATCGTGCTGATGGGCTCGAGCGAAGGCGGCATGGACATCGAAGAAGTCGCCGAGAAGCACCCGGAACTGATCCACAAGGTCATCGTCGAGCCGTCGACGGGCCTGCTGGACGCGCAGGCCGACGACCTCGCCGCGAAGATCGGCGTGCCGGCTGCGTCGATTCCGCAAGCGCGCGCGATCCTGCAAGGCCTGTACAAGGCATTCTGGGAAACCGACGCATCGCTGGCCGAAATCAACCCGCTGAACGTCTCCGGCGACGGCAAGGTCACCGCACTCGACGCGAAGTTCAACTTCGACTCGAACGCGCTGTTCCGTCACCCGGAAATCGTCGCGTACCGCGATCTGGACGAAGAAGATCCGGCTGAAATCGAAGCGTCGAAGTTCGACCTCGCGTACATCTCGCTCGACGGCAACATCGGCTGTCTCGTGAACGGCGCGGGCCTCGCGATGGCGACGATGGACACGATCAAGCTGTTCGGCGGCGAACCGGCGAACTTCCTGGACGTCGGCGGAGGCGCGACGACCGAGAAGGTCACGGAAGCGTTCAAGCTGATGCTGAAGAACCCGGACCTGAAGGCGATCCTCGTGAACATCTTCGGCGGCATCATGCGCTGCGACGTGATCGCGGAAGGCGTGATCGCCGGTTCGAAGGCCGTGAACCTGAACGTGCCGCTCGTCGTGCGCATGAAGGGCACGAACGAGGACCTCGGCAAGAAGATGCTGGCCGATTCGGGCCTGCCGATCATCTCGGCGGACAGCATGGAAGAGGCTGCGCAGAAGGTTGTCGCGGCTGCCGCAGGCAAGTAAGCGCGCTCAATGAATAGGTATGGCGGCGCGGCTTGCACGCGACGCCAATCGAACAGAGGTCAAAATACATGTCGATTCTGATCAACAAGGACACGAAGGTCATCACGCAGGGCATTACCGGCAAGACCGGTCAATTCCACACGCGCGCCTGCCGTGAATACGCAAACGGCCGCGAAGCATTCGTCGCGGGCGTGAACCCGAAGAAGGCCGGCGAAGATTTCGAAGGCATTCCGATCTACGCAAGCGTCAAGGAAGCGAAGGCAGAAACCGGTGCGACCGTGTCGGTCATCTACGTTCCGCCGGCAGGCGCGGCGGCTGCGATCTGGGAAGCGGTCGAAGCCGACCTCGATCTCGCGATCTGCATCACGGAAGGCATTCCCGTGCGCGACATGATCGAAGTGAAGGACCGCATGCGCCGCGAAGGCCGCAAGACGCTGCTGCTCGGGCCGAACTGCCCGGGCACGATCACGCCGGACGAACTGAAGATCGGCATCATGCCGGGCCACATCCACCGCAAGGGCCGCATCGGCGTCGTGTCGCGTTCGGGCACGCTGACGTATGAAGCGGTTGCGCAGCTGACGGCACTGGGCCTCGGCCAGTCGTCGGCAGTCGGCATCGGCGGCGACCCGATCAACGGTCTGAAGCACATCGACGTGATGAAGATGTTCAACGACGATCCGGATACGGATGCGGTCGTGATGATCGGCGAAATCGGCGGTCCGGACGAAGCCAACGCCGCCGAGTGGATCAAGGACAACATGAAGAAGCCGGTCGTCGGCTTCATCGCTGGCGTCACGGCGCCTCCGGGCAAGCGCATGGGCCACGCCGGCGCGCTGATCTCGGGCGGTGCGGATACGGCCGAAGCGAAGCTGGAAATCATGGAAGCGTGCGGCATCACCGTCACGCGCAACCCGTCGGAAATGGGCCGTCTGCTGAAGAAGGCGCTGTAATATTTCCCCCTGGGTTCGTCCTGCAAAAAACGCCGGCCTTGCCGGCGTTTTTTGTTATGCTCGCGCAATGAATTCGTAAGCACCCACCGGACATGCGTCGTGCATGTGCCGGCGATGAACCCGGCCGCCTGCCAGGCCGCCACTGTCCTGCACATCACCCCATGCTCGAATTCCTGACGTCGCTGCACTGGGGCGCCGTGCTCCAGATCGTCATCATCGATATCCTGCTCGGCGGCGACAACGCCGTCGTCATCGCGCTCGCCTGCCGCAACCTGCCCGCGAACCAGCGGCTGCGCGGTGTCATCTGGGGCACTGCGGGTGCGATCCTGCTGCGCGTCGCGCTGATCACGTTCGCGGTTGCGCTGCTCGACGTGCCGTTCCTGAAGTTCGGCGGCGGGTTGCTGCTGCTGTGGATCGGCATCAAGCTGATGGCGCCGGCTGCTGACGCGCACGACGACATCAAGCCGGCCAGCCGGCTGTGGGACGCCGTGAAGACGATCGTGATCGCCGACGCGGTAATGAGCCTCGACAACGTGATCGCGATCGCCGGCGCGGCCGAGCAGGCCGACCCGTCGCACCGGATCCCGCTCGTGATCTTCGGGCTCGTCGTCAGCGTGCCGATCATCGTGTGGGGCAGCACGCTGGTGCTGAAGCTGCTCGACCGTTTCCCGATCGTCGTGGCGCTCGGCGCCGGGCTGCTCGGCTGGATCGCGGGCGGCTTGATCGTGAACGACCCGGTCGGCGACCGCTGGCCGGTGCTCGATACGCAGCCGGTGCTCTACGGGGCGAGCATCGCGGGCGCGCTGTTCGTGGTGGCGATCGGTTACGCGCTCAGGCGGCGCAGCGGCGCACCGCGCGCACACTGACACTGGCCATCCGGCCGACTGCCGGATTCACGGCCTGCTGGCTACGATCGAGACGCCTGCCTTTAACGGCAGGCGTTTTTCGTTTCCGGAGCCTGCCATGTTCGAAGCCTTTTCCGTTTCCCTGTTCCGTCGTGTTGCCGCCGACCTGCGGCGCGCAAACCGGTCATCGCCGCGCTGGCGGCCGGCCGGCTTCACGCTGATCGAACTGATGATTGTGCTGGCGATCGTCGGCGTGATCGCCGCCTATGCGATTCCCGCGTACCAGGATTACCTTGCGCGCTCGCGTGTCGGCGAGGGGCTCGCGCTCGCGTCGTCCGCGCGGCTGGCCGTTGCCGACAACGCCGCGAGCGGCGCGGGCCTCGACGGCGGCTACAGCCCGCCGGCCGCGACCCGCAACGTCGAATCCGTCGCGATCGACGGCGAGACCGGCCAGATCACGGTCGCCTTCACCACGCGCGTCGCGGCGGCGGGCGCCAATACGCTGGTGCTCGTGCCGTCCGCGCCCGACAAGGCCGACGCGCCCACCGCACGCGTGCCGCTCAAAAAGGGCGCGATGCAGGCCGGCGCGATCGCGTGGGAGTGCTTCGCCGCCGGCAAGGACGCGTCGTCGCTGCCGGCGCCGGGGGCCGGGCCGTTGCCGGGCGCCGCCGCGACACTGCCTGCGAAATATGCGCCGGCGGAGTGCCGCGCATAGTGCCGGCAGCGGAGCAGGGCGGCACGGGCAGCATGCCGGCCGCCGCTTCGGTCGGCCGGGGCGGCCGCCCCGCGCCGGGGCGCGGCGCGAAGGCCCCGCACAGAGGGGGGAAAGTTTTGTATAGTGCGCCGGTTGCTGACATCCGGTTCGCTCATGCCTTCTACTTTTTCCCGTTCGTTGCCGCTCGTTGCGCTGGCTGTCGCCCTGATCGTGCCGTACGCGATCACGAATCACACGTATCCGATCCCGACCTTCTATTCCGAGTTTTCCGCGCTGGTGCTGTATCTACTGGTGGGGGTGTCCGTCGTGCTGCTCGCGCGCACCGGTCGCCCGGCCGAACCGTTCGCCGCGCCGGCCGCGTTCGTTGCGCCGCTCGGGTTCGCGATGGTGCTCATCGCGCAGGTCGCGCTGATTCCGCTCAAGGTGCCGTCGATGAACTGGCTCGCGGTCGGCTATCTCGCCGCCGCGCTGGTTGCGATGCAGGCAGGCTTTACGCTCGCGCGCGACGGGCTGGCCGAGGCCGTGTCGTGGATGATGGCCGGCGCGCTGCTCGTCGGCGGCGTGTTCGCGGTCGGCACCCAGATCGTGCAGTTGTTCCACCTCGAGTCGGCGCTGTCGCCGTTCGTCGTGATGTACAACGTCGCGGTCGATCGCCGCCCGTACGGCAACATGGCGCAGGCGAACCATCTGGCCAGCTACATCGCGTTCGCGCTTGCGGGCGCGCTGTATCTCGTGCAGACGCGCCGGCTCGCGGTGTGGGCGTGGCTCGCGCTGTCGCTCGTGCTGTCGGTCGGTCTTGCGCTGACGGTGTCGCGCGGGCCGTGGCTGCAGGTCGCGGTGATGGTCGTCGCGGGCTTCTGGATGGCGTGGCTTGAAACGCGCCGCGCGCCGGGCAATGCGCGCGCGTGGCTGATCCCGGTCGTGCTCGCGGTGGCGTTCATCGCGGTGAACGTCGCGGTGCGCTGGGCCAACGTGCACTATCACCTGAACCTCGCGGAATCCGCGGCCGACCGGATGCGTGACGCGGGGCAGATTGCGCCGCGCCTCGCACTGTGGAAGTACGGGCTCGCGATGTTCCGCGAGCACCCGCTGCTCGGCGTCGGCTGGGGCGAGTTCCCGTCACACCAGTTCGCGCTCGTGCGCGCGCTGGGCGGCGTCGAGATCGCGAACAACTCGCACGACATCTTCATCGACCTGCTCGCGAAGTCCGGCCTCGTCGGCCTGGGCGTGCTCGTCGTCGCGCTCGTGACGTGGTTCGTGCGTGCGGTGCGCGCGCCGCAGTCGAGCATGCGCGTGTTCGGCTTCGCGCTGATCGGCATCCTGCTGATGCATGCGCTGGTCGAGTATCCGCAGCAGTACATGTTCTTCCTGTTGCCGGCGATGTTCGTGATCGGGCTGCTCGACGTGAAGCCGCTGCGTTTCCTGCCGGGGCGCGCAGCCTTCGGGCTGTTCGCGGTGCTGTCGGTCGGCGGCGTGCTGGCGGCGGTGCCCGTGCTGCGCGACTACCAGCGCGCGGAAGTGCTGTATTACGGCAGCGATCCGGCCGCGCAATACCGCGACGCGCCGTCGTTGCTGTTCGGCGCCTGGGGCGAATACGGCGCGGCCACGCTGCTCCCGATTTCGGCGGACGACCTGCCGGCCAAGCTCGCCGCGCACGAGCGCGCGATCGCGCTGCTGCCCGGCGAGACGGTGCTGCGCCGCTATGCGGTGCTGCAGGCACTGGCCGGCCGCGAAGCCGACGCGCTCGACACCGTCGCGCGCCTGCACGTGTTCGCGAAGGAGCTGAAGGACTGGCCGCAACAGCTGGCGGCGCTGTACAAGCTGTGCGACCAGCAGCCGGCGCTGAAGACGTTCAAGGCGGCGGTCATCGCGAAATACGGCGAAGTTCCGGCCGACGCGGCCGACGACGAGGACGACGACGATTCCGATTGATACGCGCGGCCCCTGCCGGAACGGGGAATGCCCGCAGGGGCCGTGCCGTGCGGGAGCAGCGGCGCGTGCCGAACGCAACCGCCCGGCGTGAACCGGGCGCGGGCGAATCCGGCGCGTATCGATTACCTCGTGGATTGCGCGGATTCCGGCTGAAGGCACGGCGATTCGCGTCAACCATTGTCAAATCGCCGCCGCTCGCCGGGCGGCGCGTGCACAATGCGCGAAAGCGCTCGCGTGCCGGCCCGTGTGGGGCAGGGGCGACGCGAGCACCGGCAACACCGGGCTACCCGGGAAGTCCGCCACGCAGGATCGCGGCCGAGCATCGATCGGCCGTGCGGCCGTAACGGGGCGCCGGTCCGATGGCCGCGGCGCGGTGTGACGCATGCGATGCGGCCGGGCGATGTTCCCCGGCGCGCGGCGCGTTCGTCCGCAACAGTGCTGAAGAACGATATTCGACCATGGTTATTCGCTCGACCTACCTGATCCTGCCCGCCGTCGCGATGCTGTTTTCCGGCTGCGCGATGCTGTCGTCGTCGCAGGAAAGCAAGCTGACCTGCCACATTCCGCGCGCCGTCTATCCGGATACCGCGAAGCCGCTCACGCGTCCGGCGACCGTGCTCGTGCGCGCGCTGATGACGACGTCCGGCGAAGCGCAGAACGTCACCGTGACGACGAGCAGCCGTAATGCGGCGGCCGATCGCGCGGCCGTCGACGCGATGACGCACGCAACCTGCGTGCAGACGGGCGCGACCGCGAATCCGTTCCTGCTGACCCAACCGTTCGTGTTCGAGCCGCAGCGCGGCAAGTGATGCGCGGGCGGCGCGGCGTGCGTGCCGGTTGCCGTCCGGTATGGTCTCCTGCCGGCCCCTTCGTGGCGCACGCCCGCCGAAAGTCGCCGCGCGCGGCCGTGGGGCCGCGCGTGCCCGACGGTCAGTGCCGCGGCATCAGGTTCGCGCCGCGGCAAGCCGGCTCGGCCGCCGTGCTCAGCCCGAGCAGCGTGAACCCGTTGCGTTCCTGGCGAATCTGCGCATAGTGCCGCGCAACCGTTTCCCCGGTGTTGCCCGTCAGATCGAGTTCGACCTGAAAGCGGTCCTTGCTGTCCGAGCAACTGCGCACCGGGCCGTACTCGAACCCGGTGCCGGGTGCCTTGCGGGCCTTGTCGAACGCCTGCCGGCCCTTTAGCGCGGCAGCCGCGGCGGCGGGTTCGCTCCATTCGCGCGCCTGCACATCGTTCACGTTCAGCCATTCGTCGACGAAATCGCGGCCGTTGAGCGCGACGGGTTGTACGCGCTGCACGGTGTCGCCGTCGACGCGATAGCGGAAGACGCCGGGCCGCGTCAGCACTTCGCTGTCCATCGAGCCGACCGTCGCGCGCACCTCGAAGCCGTCGGGGCGCACCTTGAACCGGAGCGGGTTTTCGTCGAGCACGTAGCTGTTCTCTGCATGGAACAGCACGCGTTGCGCGGTCGGGCCGTTGGCCGGTGCGACCACGTCCGCGGCGAACTGGCTCCAGCGCGACGCGCACCACGGCGTGCCGTGGACGACCGCGACCTGCCCGCCGGGCAGCGCCGAGAACCAGAAACCGCCGCCGTATGCGCCGCCGATGTCCTTGTAGTCGTCGGCCTGCCAGCGCAGCACGCGCCGCCAGCCGCCGTTTTCCCATGCGTAGGCGGTCAGCAGGTTGTCGTCGCCGCATGCGATGTCGAAGCCGGCGCGCACGAAGAGCAACGGGCGGGACGTGCCGCCGCGTTCGACGTCGACGTCCGGATTGCGGCCGAACGCCGATTCGCCGTCTTTCGGCTGGACGGGCCGGGCCGGCACGCCGAGCGCGGCTGCGAGCGTGCGTTTCAGCGCGGCCGGGTCGACCTGTTCGTCACTGCAGGCGAGCCGCGCATCGATCGCGCCGGCGAGCGCCTGCTTGTACGTACGCAGCGCGTCGCGCAGCGGCGGCGAAATCTCGACGCCGGGCCCGTCGCTCGGCGGATTGCGGACCTGCTGTAAACGGTGTTGCGCGTCGATGGCCGCGCGTGCGGCGGTGTCGGCGGCGGGGCAGGCGCCGGTGGCCGATGCGGCGGCCGGCAGCAGGAGGAACGCGCACAGCAGCGGCGCGGCGTATTTCAGCGTGAGATTCTTCATGAGTGAGGCGTTTTTCTGGTTTTTATCGTTCGAACGGGGCATCGCTACGGCCGGCGCTGCCCCGTGAATGGCGGTTTGTTACCGCCGGCGGTCAACCCGCGACGTCTTCGGCTTTCCAGTCCCCCGACTTCCCGCCGCGCTTCTCGCGCACGCTCACCTCCGTGATCACCATCCCGCGATCGACCGCCTTGCACATGTCGTAGACGGTCAGCAACCCGACCTGCACGGCGGTCAGCGCTTCCATCTCGACGCCGGTCCGGCCGAACGTCTCGACCTGCGCGACGCAGTGGACGCCCGGCAGCGTGTCGTCGAGCTCGAAATCGACGGCCACGCGCGTCAGCGCGAGCGGATGGCACAGCGGGATGAGGTCAGCCGTGCGCTTGGCGCCCTGGATGGCGGCGATGCGCGCGACGCCGAGCACGTCGCCCTTCTTGGCCTTGCCGTCGCGGATCAGCGCGAACGTGGCCGGCAGCATCCGGATCGTGCCGCGCGCGATCGCGATGCGTTGGGTTTCCTGCTTGCCGCCGACGTCGACCATGTGCGCATGGCCGGCGGCGTCGAAATGGGTGAGTCCTGACATGTCATGCTCCAGTGGAACGGCGTGCTTGCACGAGCACGTCCGTCGATCCTGCTTCGCGATCGGGCAGCGCGCGGCATCCGAAACCGGCTCCCCGACCCGATGCAACGCTTCAACGGGCGCTTATCATAGCAGCGGCGTTCGCGTCGCCGGAGCGCAGATGGCGCCGGCGCGGCACGGGACAGTCATCGCGGCGCCGGTACAATGACCCGAATATTCAGACCAAACGCCGCGATGCGCGCCCGGCGCGCGGGACGGCGTCGTTTTCATCCTGCCATGCGTGTCAAACAGTTGCTTGCCGTGTCGTTGTCGGTGGCGCTCGCATTGCCGCCGAGCGGCCATGCGCAGCGTGCGTCCGCACCGCCGCTCGAAGCGGCGGCCGACGGCGCCCGCTCGATTTCCACCGTGCCGTCCGGCATCGCGGCCGGCGTATTCGGTACGTACGGCGGCGCGGAGAGCCGGTTCTCCGACGCGGGCGGCGCATCGGCACCGGCCGCGAGCCTGCGCGCGCCGCTGCGCGCGCTCGAGCTGCCCGACCTGGGCGACGGCTCCGGCGGTTCGCTGACGCCGCAGGCCGAGCGCCGGCTCGGCGAGCGGGTGATGCGCGAAGTGCGGCGCGATCCCGACTATCTCGACGACTGGCTCGTGCGCGACTACCTGAATGCGATGGCGGCGCGGCTCGCGGCTGCGGCGGCCGCGCGCTTCATCGGCGGCTACACGCCGGACTTCGACCTGTTCCCGGTGCGCGATCCGCAGATCAACGCGTTCTCGATGCCGGGCGGCTTCATCGGGATCAACAGCGGGCTCGTCGTCACGACGCAGACGGAGTCGGAACTCGCGTCGGTGGTCGGCCACGAGATGGGCCACGTGCTGCAGCGGCACATCGCGCGGATGATCGGCGCGAACGAGAAGACCGGCTATACGGCGCTCGCGACGATGCTGCTCGGCGTGCTGGCCGGCGTGCTCGCGAGAAGCGGCGACCTCGGCAGCGCAATCGCGGTGGGCGGGCAGGCGTACGCGGTGGACAACCAGCTGCGCTTCTCGCGTTCGGCAGAGCGGGAGGCCGATCGCGTCGGCTTCCAGTTGCTCGCGGGCGCGGGCTACGACCCGTACGGGATGCCGGGTTTCTTCGAGCGGCTCGATCGCGCGTCGATGGGCGATGCGGGCGTGCCCGCGTATGCGCGCACGCACCCGCTGACCGGCGAGCGGATTGCCGACATGGAGGATCGCGCGCGCCGCGCGCCGTACCGGCAGCCGCGCCAGTCGCCCGAATACGGGTTCGTGCGCGCGCGGCTGCGGGTCCTGCAGAACCGCGTGCCGACCGACATCGCGGCCGAAGCGCGCCGGATGCAGTCCGAGATCGACGATCGCACGGCGCCGAACGTCGCGGCGAACTGGTACGGCATCGCGCTCGCGAACGCGCAGCTCGGCGAGTACGACGCGGCCGGCAAGGCGCTCGCGTCGGCACGCACCGCGTTCGACGCGCGCGAGCGGCGCGAGGACGATCCGGCGACGAGTTCGCCGAGCCTCGACGTGCTGGCCGCCGACATCGCGCGCCGTGCGGGGCGCGCCGACGAAGCGGTGCGGCTCGCGGCGCTCGCGCAGCGGCGCTGGCCGGCGTCGCACGCGGCGATCGTCGGGCATCTTCAGGCACTGATCGCGGCGCGCCGTTTCGCCGACGCGCAGGCGCAGGCGCGCGCGCAGGCGAAGGCCGACCCCGAGCAGCCGGACTGGTGGGACTATCTCGCGAAGGCGAGCGACGGCAAGGGCGACGTGCTGGCGCGGCGCCGCGCGCTCGCGGAGAAGCTTGCGCTCGACGGCGCGTGGCCGTCGGCGATTCGTCAGTTGAAGGAAGCGCGCGACGCGAAGGACGTCTCGTTCTACGAGCAGTCGATGATCGGCGCGCGGCTGCTGGAATTCGAAGCGCGCTACAAGGAAGAGCGCGACGACGAGAAGAACGGCCGCGGGTAGCGTCCGGCGCGCGCCGGGCGCGGGCGAAGCCGCTGCGGGTCAGGCGTCGCCGCCGGCCGCGGCGCGGGCCTGTCGTGCCGGGCTGGCGACGTAGCCGAACCGTGCAGGCACGTCCGCGCAGACGATGCTGCCGAGCGGCAGCGTGCGGCCGTCGCGCCAGCGCAGTACCGGTGGTGCGGCGTCGAAATCCGCGTGATCGGCGAACAGCCCGAGATCGTGATCGTGCAGCGCCGCGAGGCGCGGCGCCGTGCCGGCCGAGCGAAACAGCACGCCGCCCGCGTCGTCGAGCCATGCTTCGTCCGGTTCGAACGCCGTACCGGTCTGGTCGGTGAGCGCGAGTTGCCCGTCGCGTTCGGCCAGGCGGACGACCCACGGCGTATAGGCAAGCTCGACGTACACGCGCTGCGGTCCGTTCTGGAAGAACCACTGGCCCTGCGCGTCGCATTCGTAGTTGCGGCCGATGAACGCGTTCAGCGCCGCATGCCGGATCGGCGAGCCGAGCTCGCCGGCCGCCTGGGCCGCGTCGTCGCGCAGCCGCCATTCGCCGCGCCGGTCGAGCAGCAGCCAGCCGGTACAGTGCGGCACGTTCGGCCATTTGGCGAGGGCCTGCCTGACGATGTCATCCATGGTCGACGAATTTGGAGCAATAGCCGAACACCCGCGCCGACAGCCAGTCGAGACGGCCGGGGAACGGCCCGGTCATGAATCCCGCGTGTCCGCCGTCCGCGGGCTGGTCGAGCTCGACGGCCGGCGATACGTCGGCCGGGCCGGGCAGCGCGGATTCGGGCAGGAACGGGTCGTTGCGGGCGTTGAGGATCAGCGTCGGCACGTCGATCGCGGGCAGCAGCGGCCGGGTCGTCGCCTTCGTCCAGTAGTCGTCCGCGTTCGCGAAACCGTGCAGCGGGGCGGTCACGACCTCGTCGAAGTCGCGCATCGTCACGGCCTGCAGCATCGCTTCACGGTCGAACAACCCCGGATACTGGTCGAGCTTCGCGAGTGCCTTGCGCTTGAGCGTCTTCAGGAAGCTGCGCGTGTAGACCATCGCGAAGCCCTGCGATAGCGCGCGCCCGCCCGCGTGCACGTCGATCGGCGTCGAGATCGCGGCGGCGGCCCGCAGGATCGACGTGTCGCTGCGATGCTCGCCGAGCCAGCGCAGCAGCACGTTGCCGCCGAGCGACACGCCGGCCGCAACCAGCGGCCCGCGATGCTGCGTGGCGAGCCGGCGCAGGATCCAGTCGACTTCGGCGCTGTCGGCGAGATGGTAGAAGCGCGGCTGGCGGTTGATCTCGCCGCTGCAACTGCGAAAGTGCGGGACGACCGCGTGCCAGCCCTTCGCGCGCGCGGCGGCCATCATCGCGAGCGCGTAGTGCGAGCCCGAGCTGCCTTCGAGGCCGTGGAACAGCACGAACAGCGGCGCATCGGGCGGCGGCGCCGCGCTGTCGAGATGCGCGACCCAGTCGAGATCGATGAAATCGTGGTCGGGGGTTTCCCATCGCTCTCGTCGGTAAGCGACGGCCGGGCGCCGTGCGAACAGCGCGGGCACGATGGTCTGGGCATGGCTGTTCGGCAGCCAGCGCGGTGCGCGATAGCGCGATGAATCGTCGTTGGGGGCCGGGGCCCCGGTCAGCGGCGAGGTGGGCGGAGAAGCCGTACTCATGATCGCCCCGCTAATGCGTTGCTTCGTTCTTCGTCAGTGCAGCGGACCCTGCCCGTGACGGATTTTCGCGGCGAATTGTCCGGCCGCCTGTTCGGGAATCGGGCTCGCGTGAATATGCGCGATGCGCCACTCGCCGCGCTCGTGAATCATCACGTACGTGGCGAAAACCATGTCGGGTTCGGCCGTCAGGTCGGCCTGCTGATGCGCTTCGGCGATCGTATAGACGACCGTGCCGAGGCTGTCGTACACGCGGATGTCGAGCGGCTCGATCGTCACGGGGCGTGTGGCGAGCCGGTTGGCGAGCCCGCTGCGGATCTGGTCGAGGCCGTGCAGATGCTCGCCGTCCGCCCATACGCAGCTGGCGAAATCCTCGTCGATCCACAATCCCAGCAGCGCGTCGAGATTGGCATCGGCGACGGCCTGGTAGTAGGCGTTCAGCGTATCGGCGGCGGCTTCGAAGAGGCGGGCAAAACGTGGCATCGGGGTTATCTCTCGCGCGCGTCGCGCGCCGTATTCAGCACGGCGGCCCGGATGGAGCCGCCGTACACCGGTGAATCGGATTGCCCGGCGCGTCGTGCGACGCTGCCGGCCAGGGTCAGCGTTGCCCGACGAGCATGCCGCGCAAATCGCCGAATACCTGCTCGGGACCGAGTTCGCGCAGGCACTTCAGGTGGCCGAGCGGGCACTCGCGTTCGAAGCAGGGACTGCATTCGAGATGAAGCCATTGTACCTTCGCCAGGTCCGACAGCGGAGGGGTGTGGCGCGGATCCGTCGAGCCGTACAGCGCGACGAGCGGCCGGCGCAGCGCGGCGGCGACGTGCATCAGCCCCGAATCGTTGGTGACCACCGCGTTCGCGCGCGCGATCAGCGCGCATGCCTCCGACAGCGACGTCTGCCCGCACAGGTTGCGCACGTTCGGCGCGTGGTCGGCGATCGCCTGCGCGGCCGCGGCGTCCTTCTGCGAGCCGAGCGCGACGATCTGCGTGTACGGGAACGACTGGTGGACGATGGTGGCGAGCGACGCGAAGTGCTCGGGCGGCCAGCGCTTGGCCGGGCCGTATTCCGCGCCGGGGCAGAACACGACGAGCGGCTTGCGGGTGTCGAGGTTGAAGCGCGCGGACACGCGCGCCGTCTCGTTCAGGTCCGCGTCGAGGCGCGGCGCGGGCAGCGTCTTCATCGACTCGGGCAGCTTCGCGCCCGGCGCGTACGCAAGCGCCGCGTAGTGGGTCGTCATCGGCGGCCGCTCGCCCGACTTGGTCGGGTTCGCGTGCCGCACGTTCAGCAGCCCGTAGCGGTGCTCGCCCGTGTAGCCGATCCGCAGCGGGATGTTCGCGAGCCACGGGATCACCGCGGATTTCAGCGAATTCGGCAGCACGTACGCCGCGTCGTAGCCGACGTCGCGCAGGTCGCTCGCGAGCTGCCAGCGGCGCAGCAGCTGCAGCTTGCCGTGCGCGAGATCGGTCGCGTAGACATCGTGGATCTCGGGCATCC
>Ga0209147_100181_pt1 | contig 78139 bp, 69 predicted proteins | sample AraplaCol_mLB_r2_FD_184278 | JGI IMG/M metagenome (GOLD analysis project Ga0209147, IMG submission 184278) | Arabidopsis root microbial communities from North Carolina, USA - plate scrape CL_Col_mLB_r2 (SPAdes) (version 2) | ecosystem: Host-associated > Plants > Roots > Endosphere | place: USA...
TCCACGCCGGCGCGTTGTCGTTCATCAGGTGCGAGCTCGACAGGTTCGACACCACCGTCTTGCCGCTCGGCAGGCGCACGTGGTACAGCGAGTAGCTGCCCATGTACGCGATGTCGGTCACGACGCCGCGCGCCCAGTTGTGTTTCGAGCCCGGTTTCTCGCGCGACACGTGCACGCGCTCCGGGCGCACCGAGATGCCGACCGGCATCCCGAGCGGGCCCGTCACGCCGTGGCTCACGTACATGCGTGCCTCGAGGTCGTCGCTTTCGACGAAGATGTGGTCGGGTTCGTCCTCGACCACGCGGCCCTCGAACAGGTTGGTCGAGCCGATGAATTCGGCCGAGAAACGGCTGTTCGGGTATTCGTAGACTTCGCCGGGCGAGCCGATCTGCACGATCTTGCCTTCGCTCATCACCGCGAGGCGGCTCGCCATCGTCATCGCCTCTTCCTGGTCGTGCGTGACCATCACGCAGGTCACGTCGACCTTCTCGATGATGTTCACGAGTTCGAGCTGGGTCTTCTGGCGGATCTTCTTGTCGAGCGCGGACATCGGCTCGTCGAGCAGCAGCAGCTTCGGGCGCTTGACCAGCGAACGCGCGAGCGCGACGCGCTGCTGCTGGCCGCCTGAAAGCTGATGCGGCTTGCGCTTCGCGTACTTGCTCATCTGCACGAGCGCGAGCGCGTCGGCCACGCGTTCCTTGATTTCATTCTTCGGCGTGCCTTCCTGCTTCAGGCCGAACGCGACGTTCGATTCGACCGTCATGTGCGGGAACAGCGCGTACGACTGGAACATCATGTTGACCGGGCGGCGGTACGGCGGCAGCGACGCGAGGTCCTCGCCGTCGACGAAGATCTTGCCGGAGGTGGCCGTTTCCAGCCCGGCGAGCATGCGCAGCAACGTCGACTTGCCGCAGCCGGAGCTGCCGAGCAGCGCGAACAGCTCGTTCTTCGCGATCGTCAGGTTCACGTTGTCGACGGCCGTGCTGTCGCCGAATTTCTTCACGACGTTTTCGATGCGGACGAAGGCGTCGTTTTGCGTACGGGCCGCGGGGGCCGGTTGGGTCTGTCGTGCAGCAGCGGAAGAGGGTATCGATTGCATGGGATTCACCATTCGTTCTTCACGGATTGCAGGCGTGAGCGTCCCCGCGCGAGGCGCGTTATGCGACTCACGGGCAACGGCTCGTGCCGGATGGAACAGTGCGCGCGGCGCGCGCGGGCGGATGGAGGTCCGCGGATCTCAGGCGGGCAGGCGTGAAGCGATGCCTGCGCCGCCGGAATGCTTCGCGATCAGTGGCCCGTCTTCAGCTGGGCCCACAGACGGTTCTCGAGGCGCAGGATGTCGGCCGGCATCGGCTTCATCAGCACCATCTTCTTCAGCACGTCTTCGGGCGGGTAGACGGTCGGGTCCTGCGCGACGGCCGGCGTGACGAACTGGTGCGCGGCCTTGTTCGCGGTCGGGTAGAACACCGTGTTGGTGATCGCCGCGTTGACCTTCGGATCGGACACGTAGTTGATCCACTTCAGGGCGGCCTCGGGGTGCGGTGCATCCTTCGGGATCACCATCACGTCGAACCACAGCAGGCCGCCTTCCTTCGGATTCGAGAACTTGATGTCGTACGAGCGCTTCGCTTCGGCCGAGCGGCGATGCGCGATGCCGACGTCGCCCGACCAGCCGAGCACGACGCACACGTCGTTGTTCGCGAGGTCGTTGATGTAGCCGGACGAGTTGAACTGGGTGATGTACGGGCGGACTTTCTTCAGGACTTCGAACGCAGCCTGGTAGTCGCCGGGGTTGGTGCTGTTCGGATCCTTGCCCATGTATTGCAGCGTCGCGGCGAAGACGTCGACGGCCTGGTCGAGGAACGACACGCCGCAGCTCTTCAGCTTTTCCATGTTGGCCGGATCGAACACCAGCGCCCAGCTGTCGACCGGCGCCTTGTCGCCGAGTGCCTTCTTCACCGCCTGCGCGTTGTAGCCGATGCCGTCGGTGCCGTAGGCCCAGGGCACGCCGTACTGGTTGCCCGGATCGGCGTCAGAGATCATCTTCATCAGCAGCGGGTCGAGGTTCGCGAGGTTCGGCAGCTTCGACTTGTCGAGTTTCTGGTACACGCCGGCCTGGATCTGCTTGGCCATGTAGTTCGACGTCGGCACGACGATGTCGTAGCCCGAACTGCCGGCAAGCAGCTTCGCCTGAAGCGTGTCGTCGCTGTCGTAGTTGTCGTACTTGACGTGGATCCCGGTCTGCTTCTGGAAGTTCGGGATCGTGTCCGGTGCGATGTAGTCGGACCAGTTGTAGACGTTCAGATCCTCGGCATGCGCCGACGGGCTGGCGACCGACGTGAACGCGGCCGCGGCGGCAAGGGCGGCAACGGAACAGGCTTGGCGAAGAAAGCAGGCACGCATGGTGGAATTCCCCTGGTTATGGCGGCGTGCGGCGCCCGCCGCACGCCTGTAGGCAAAACCGTTACGAAATACCCAGTTGCTGGGCGGTTGCATCGACTGCTTTTTTCGCCTTCGATACGAGTTCATCGATTTCCTGACGCGAGATCACGAGCGGCGGCGACAGCAGCATCCGGTCGCCGGTCGCACGCATGATCAGGTTGCCGTTGAAGCAGAAGTCGCGGCAGATCGTGCCGACGTCGCCGCCGTTCGCGAAGCGACGGCGTTCGGCCGGTGCCTCCGCGAGCTGAAGGCTCGCGACGAGGCCGTGGCCGTGCACTTCGCCGACGATCGGGTGACGCGCGAAGGTCTCGCGCATCAGCGCCTGGAAGTACGGGCCCGTGTCGTTCTTCACGCGCTCGACGATCCCTTCGTCGCGCAGCAGCTTCAGGTTCGCGACCGCGACGGCCGCCGCCACCGGGTGGCCCGAGTACGTGAGGCCGTGATTGAATTCGCCGTTGTCGATGATCGGCCGCGCCACGCGCTCGTGAATGCCGACGGCGCCCATCGGCACGTAGCCCGACGTGAGGCCCTTGGCCATCGTGATCAGGTCCGGCTCGAAGCCGAAGTGCTGGTGCGCGAACCATTCGCCGGTGCGTCCGAACCCGCCGATCACTTCGTCGGCCACCAGGAGGATGTCGTACTTGCGGCAGATCCGCTGGATTTCCGGCCAGTACGTCGACGGCGGGAAGATCACGCCGCCCGCGCCCTGGAACGGCTCGCCGATGAACGCCGCGACGTTTTCCGCGCCGAGTTCGAGGATCTTCGCCTCGAGCTGCTGCGCGCGGGCCAGGCCGAACGCTTCCGGCGTTTCGCCGGCCGCCGCCTCGCCGAAGAAATACGGCTGGTCGATGTGCACGATGTGCTCGACCTTCGACGGCATCTGCTCGTGCATGTAGCCCATCCCGCCGAGCGTGCCGCCGGCGATCGTCGAGCCGTGGTAACCGTTCTTGCGCGAGATCACGTACTTCTTCTGCGGCTGGCCCTGCACGCGCCAGTACTGGTGCACGAGGCGCAGCACGGTGTCGTTGCCTTCCGAGCCGCTGTTGCAATAGAAGAAGTGGTTGAAGCCCTTCGGCGTGACTTCCGCGAGCATCGCGGAGAGTTCGATCACCGGCGGGTGCGTGGTCTTGAAGAAGGTGTTGTAGAACGGCAGTTCCTGGATCTGGCGATACGCGGCGTCGGCGAGTTCCTTGCGGCCGTAGCCGACGTTCACGCACCAGAGGCCGGCCATCCCGTCGATGACCTTGTTGCCGTCCGAGTCCCACAGGTAGACGCCGTCGGCCTTCACGATCACGCGGCTGCCCGCGCGGTTCAGCGCGCCCATGTCCGAGAACGGGTGGATGTGGTGCGCGGCGTCGAGCGCGCGGTATTCGGCGGTCGAGCGCGCCTGCGTCGTGCGCGGTGCGGCGGCCGGCGCGGCGGGCTGGATCCAGGCAGATTCGTTGCGGTACGTCATGTTTCCTCCGTGTTTCCGTATTCGGTTGTGTGCACGCTCAGACGTGCAGCAGCAGATGGCGGCGTTCCCACGAGCTGATCACGCGGAAGAACGCTTCGTATTCGGTTTCCTTCAGCGCGAAATACGCCTTCAGGAACTTGTGGCCGAGGATCTCGCCGAGCGGCTCGCACGCGGCCATCAGCGTCAGCCCTTCCTCGAGGTTGCGCGGCAGCTGGTACGGCAGGTCGTAGCCGTCGCTGACGAGTGGCTCGGTCGGTTCCAGGCGCTGCGTCATGCCGAGATAGCCGGCCGCGAGCGTCGCGGCGAGCGCGAGGTACGGGTTGCAGTCGACGCCCGGGATGCGGTTCTCGATGCGGCGTGCCGACGGGCCCGAGTGCGGGATGCGGAAGCCGACCGTGCGGTTGTCGTAGCCCCACTGCACGTTGATCGGCGCGGCCATGAAGCGCGACAGGCGGCGATACGAGTTGATGTACGGGGCGAAGATCGGCATCAGTGCGGGCGTGTATTTCTGCAGCCCCGCGAGGTAGTTGTAGAACATCGACGTCGCGCCGCCGGTTTCGGGCGACGTGAACAGGTTCTGGCCCGTTTCCTCGTCGACGATGCTCTGGTGCACGTGCATCGCCGAACCCGGTTCGTCTTCCATCGGCTTGGCCATGAACGTCGCGTACATGTTGTGACGCAGCGCGGCCTCGCGCACCGTGCGCTTGAACAGGAACACCTGGTCGGCCAGCGACAGCGCGTCGCCGTGCATGAAGTTGATCTCCATCTGCGCGGCGCCGACTTCGTGGATCAGCGTGTCGATGTCGAGGTTCTGCGCTTCGCAGTACTCGTAGATGTCCTCGAACAGCGGATCGAATTCGTTGACGGCCTCGATCGAATACGACTGGCGGCCCGTTTCGGGGCGGCCCGTGCGGCCGACCGGCGGACGCAGCGGCAGGTCGGGGTCCTTGTTCATGTCGACCAGGTAGAACTCGAGCTCCGGCGCCACGACCGGTTTCCAGCCCTTCGCCTTGTACAGGTCGAGCACGCGGCGCAGCACGTAGCGCGGCGAGATCTCGACCGGCGAGCCGTCGAAGTGCACGCAATCGTGGATCACCTGCGCGGTCGGGTCCACGGCCCACGGGATCAGGCGGATCGTCGACGTGTCGGGCACGCACACCATGTCGGGGTCGGTCACGCCGGTGAGCGAGCCGTCTTCCGGGTATTCGCCGGTAACGGTCTGCACCATCACGGCTTGCGGCAGGCGCATCGATTCGCCGGACGTGAACTTGTTGCGCGGCGTGATCTTGCCGCGCGCGATGCCGGCCATGTCGGGGATGATCGCCTCGACCTCGGTGATCCGATGCTGCTTCAGAAAGTCTTCGATGTCTTGCATGTCTGTTCTCGTTGTCTGGTGGGCGCGCTCAGGCGAGCGCGGCGGCGGCCATGGCGCGCGTGCGGGCGGCGCGGCGGGCGCGGCAGGCATCGCCGAATGCGCGGAAGATCGCGCTCGACAGCGGGTCCTGCGCATGCCGCCATTCCGGATGCCACTGCACGGCCAGCGCGAAAGCCGGCGCGTCGACGACGCTCACGGCCTCGATCAGCCCATCCGGCGCGACCGCCTCGACGGCGAGGCCCGAGCCGAGCTGCGCGATGCCCTGCTTGTGCAGCGAGTTCACGTGCACTTCGTCGCGGCCGCCGGCGAGTGCATGCAGCTTGCCGCCGGGCGTCAGGCGCACGACGTGCGCGGGGCCGTATTGCGTGTCCATCGGCGCGTCGTCGTCCTCGCGGTGATCGGCGAAGCCGGGCACTTCATGCACGCGCTGGTGCAGCGTGCCGCCGCAGACGACGTTCAACTCCTGGAAGCCGCGGCACACGGCAAGCACGGGCACGCCGGCGACGATGGCCGCGCGCAGCAGCGGCAGCGTCGTCGCGTCGCGCGCCGGGTCGTGCTTCGTGCCCGGTGCGCTCGGTTCGCCGCCATAGAGATGCGGCTCGACGTTCGAGTAGCTGCCGGTAAACAGCAGCCCGTCGACCGCGTCGAGCACGTCGGCGCTCGACTGGCGCTCGCCGAGGGCCGGCAGCACCATCGCGAGCGCATGCGCGCCGTCGACGATCGCGGCGACGTACTTGTCGCCGACCGTATGCGACGCGTGCGCGCCGATCTGGGTGAGGTCGGCGGTGATGCCGACGAGAGGTTTCCTTTCCATGACGTCTTCAGTAATCCGTAGGGACGTGACGTGCACCGAGCCGGATGCGGCAAAACGCAGGCGCGACACGACCCCGCAGCCGGGCGCAAGGCGCACGGCCGCTGGTGAATGGGCGCAACGGGATGGCGTGGCGATCCGCGCTGCGCGCGACGGTCAGGCCGTCGTTCGTTTCATCGCGATATGCGACGCGCAACGTATGCGCGAACGCGTGCCGTCACCGCACGGACGATGCGGTTGGCGAATCGACAGAAAAAACGAACGACGTGAAGAAAGGAGAGGCGCTACGGCAGCAGCGACGCCACTTCGTCGGTATCGACGGCGACGAATGCGCGTGCGGAAACGGCGTTGTGGCGCCGAACGGAACGACGGGACAGGATGGTGTAGATCGACAGGTGAAGCAGGCGAGGACTATGCCAGCCGCAACTGCCGTCGGAAGCGGGAACGGCGCTGCGCAAACTTCGCACATCGCCTCGATCCCACCTCACCAGAGGGCCACGGACTCTCACGATTACACTCGACTGGTTTGTTGAAAGTATTGAACACCCGATCGTTTCGACGCGCTGGGCGTTTAAAATAATCAAGGTGCCGGCCCCGCATCATTTACATTCGGGGCATCGAATTGTTGCGTTGCGATAACGCTTTTCGATGCCTGTGAAAGCCTGATGACGCTGACCTGAGAGCCAGCATATACGAGCCAATAACGGCGTCAAATGTTTTTTTAAGGTCCTGCATCAGGGCTTTCCCGAGCGTGAAAACAAAAGATTCATAAAAGGAATAATCGACACGGTGTCCATTATTTCGAACGCCTTTCAGGGTTTTCCCCGCTGATGTGCGGCATAAAGTGATTAGAATATTCAACGGCAGTCCACCGCGTCGTTTCACTTTGTCATCGCACTTATCGTGTCCGAAACCGAATCGATGTCCACCGAAGTCGCCGAGCGCCTGCGTTTCGTGCGCAACAAGCATGGCCTGTCGCAGCGCGAACTCGCGAAGCGCGCCGGCGTCACCAACGGCACGATCTCGCTGATCGAACAGGGCCGCGTGAGCCCGTCGGTCGGCTCGCTGAAGAAGCTGCTGGAATGCATCCCGATGAGTCTCGCGGAATTCTTCACGTTCGAGCTCGTCGAATCGCGCGCGGTCGTGTCGCGTCGCGACGAGATGCCGAACCTCGGCAACGAGTCGCTCGCGTTTCATCTGGTCGGTGCGAACGTGAAGGATCGCAACATGTGCATCCTGCGCGAGATCTACCAGCCGCTGGCCGACACGGGGCCCGAGATGCTGGTGCACGCGGGGCACGAGGGCGGCGTCGTCGTGTCGGGCCGGCTCGAGCTGACCGTCGATAGTGCGACGTGGCTGCTCGACCCCGGAGACGGTTACTACTTCGAGAGCCGTTTGCCGCATCGTTTTCGCAATCCCAGCGCGGAACTGATCTGCGAGGTCGTCTCGGCCAATTCGCCGGCGACCTTCTGACCGCGCGTCACCGCATTCGCTGCAGGTCGGCAGCGTGCCACGCGCACGGCGTGCCGCATCGCGAATGCCCCAACATTGAGGCATCCTGATGAACAAGTTGACTTTGGCTGACTGGCAACACAAGGCGGCGTCGCTCGAGATCGAAGGGCGCGCATTCATCGACGGCGCGTCGCGCGACGCGCACGGCGGCAAGACGTTCGACTGCGTGAGCCCGATCGACGGCCGCGTGCTGGCGAAGGTCGCCGACTGCGGCGAAGCTGACGTGAACGCGGCCGTCGCGGCGGCCCGCCGCGCATTCGACGCGGGTGTGTGGGCCGGCTTGAATCCGCGCGAGCGCAAGGCCGTGCTGCTGCGCTGGGCCGCGCTGATGCGCGCGCATCTCGACGAACTGTCGCTGCTCGAGACGCTCGACGCGGGCAAGCCGATCGGCGACACGACGACGGTCGACGTGCCGGGCGCCGCGTACTGCGTCGAATGGTTTGCGGAAGCGATCGACAAGGTCGGCGGCGAGGTCGCGCCGGCCGATCATCATCTCGTCGGTCTCGTCACGCGCGAGCCGGTCGGCGTGGTGGCCGCCGTCGTGCCGTGGAACTTCCCGATCCTGATGGCCGCATGGAAATTCGGCCCCGCGCTCGCGGCCGGCAACAGCGTCGTGCTGAAGCCGTCGGAGAAATCGCCGCTGACCGCGATCCGCGTCGCACAGCTCGCATACGAGGCCGGCATTCCGGCGGGCGTGTTCAACGTCGTACCGGGGGCCGGCGAGCCCGGCAAGCTGCTCGCGCTGCATCGCGACGTCGACTGCATCGCATTCACCGGCTCGACGGCGGTGGGCAAGCTGATCATGCAGTACGCCGCGCAGTCGAACCTGAAGCGCGCGTGGCTCGAACTCGGCGGCAAGTCGCCGAACATCGTGCTGCCCGATTGTCCCGATCTCGACCGCGCGGCGCAGGCGGCCGCCGGCGCGATCTTCTACAACATGGGCGAGATGTGCACGGCCGGCTCGCGGCTGCTCGTGCATCGCGACATCAAGGATGCGTTCATCGAGAAGCTCGTCGCGGCCGCGCGTGCGTACGTGCCCGGCAATCCGCTCGATCCGTCGGTGTCGATGGGCGCGATCGTCGACGGCATCCAGCTCGAGCGTGTGCTCGGCTATATCGAGGCCGGGCGCAGCGAGGGCCGGCTCGTCACCGGCGGTGCGCGCGTGAAGGCGGAAACGGGCGGCTTCTACGTGGAGCCGACGGTATTCGAGGTGAAGCCGGATGCGAGGATCGCACGCGAGGAGATCTTCGGGCCCGTGCTGTCGGTGATCGTGTTCGACGACGTCGACGAGGCCGTGCGGATCGCGAACGATACCGAGTACGGGCTGGCCGCGGCCGTGTGGACCTCGAACCTGACGACCGCGCACGACGTGTCGCGCCGGCTGCGTGCGGGCACCGTCTGGGTGAACTGCTATGACGAAGGCGGCGACATGAACTTCCCGTTCGGCGGCTACAAGCAGTCGGGCAACGGCCGCGACAAGTCGCTGCACGCGCTCGAGAAGTACACCGAACTGAAGTCGACGCTGATCCGGCTGCGCTGATGCACTGCGGGGCGCGGGCGCAGCGCCGCATGGCGGTGTGCCCGCGCCCGTGTGCGTTGCGTCTGCGTTACGTTATGCGGTGCGCAGCGCGGGGTGGAAGCCGGCGGCTTCGATGATCGACTTCACGCGCTCGGCGCCTTGCGCCGACTCGACCTTGACGATCTTCGCCGCGACGTCGATGTCGAGCTTCGCGGCGGGATCGGCGGCCGTCACCGCGCGCGTGATTGCATTGGCACAGCCGCCGCAGGTCATGTCCTGGACTTCGAATTCCATCGTGTTCTCCTGAGTTGACGATTGACAAGCATCGACAGCATGAAGCTTGCCACGGTGGGAAGGTCAAGCGTACGCGTGTCGACGAAGATCCGTGTCGCGGCTCCGGTGTGACGACGGTAGTGCGGCGACAGCACGTTGTAAAGGTGATGTCTGATGAATGGCGGGCGGGCCTTTGACGTCATTCGGCACTTGTCCCGATTGACGGCGAAGCGTTCCGGGCGAAGCGGGGCGGATGCCTTGCCGGGCAAGGCGTGGCGGCACTCCATGAAGCACGATCACCATGTCGCCAGTAAGGGTACGCGAGTTGGAAATGCGAATCGATCTTAGTATCAGCTCCCTTCGATATTTCAATTCGTTACCCCCATGAACCGTTTTGCTTTCGGCTTTTCGCTGGCGCTGCTGGGCGCATCGGCAACGTCCGCATTCGCGGCCGACGATGTCGTCAACCTGACCCTGAAGGATCACAAGTTTTCGCCGGACGGCGTGACGATCCCGGCCGGCAAGAAGGTGAAGTTCGTCGTGAAGAACCTCGACGCGACGCCCGCCGAATTCGAGAGCGACGATTTCAAGGCGGAGAAGGTCGTGCCTGCCGGCAAGTCGGTGGAGATCCTGGTCGGGCCGCTGAAGGCCGGGACCTACGAGTTCCACGACGAGTATCACGAAGCGCAGTCGAAGACGCACCTGACCGTCAAGTAAGCGGATACGGACATGCTGTCGACTGCCCTGATCGTCTTTCGTGAAGTGCTCGAGGCCGCGCTGGTGGTGTCGATCGTGATGGCCGCGACGAAAGGCGTGCCGCGGCGCGGCTGGTGGGTCGGCGGCGGGCTGGCGGGCGGCGTGATCGGCGCCGGCCTGATCGCGGCGTTCGCCGACGTGATCTCGCAATGGGCGTCCGGCATGGGTCAGGAGGTCTTCAACGCGGGCGTGATGTTCGTCGCGACGCTGATGCTCGCATGGCACAGCATCTGGATGAGCCGGCACGGTCGTGAGATGGCGATGCAGATGACCGAGGTCGGGCGTGCCGTCGCGGCCGGCAGCAAGCCGCTGACGGGGCTCGCGATCGTCGTCGGCGTCGCGGTGCTGCGTGAAGGCTCCGAGGCCGTGCTGTTCCTGTACGGCATCGCGGCGGGCGATCCGGGACAGACGCCGCAGATGATCGTCGGCGGGCTGCTCGGCGTGCTCGGCGGCGCCGGGCTCGGCTACGGGATGTATGCGGGCCTGCTGCAGATTCCGCTGAAGCGCCTGTTTTCCGTCACCAACTGGCTGATCGTGCTGCTCGCGGCGGGGATGGCCAGCCAGTGCGTCGGCTTCCTGCTCGCGGCAGGCCTCGTGCCGTCGTGGGGCGATGCGGTCTGGGATACGTCGTGGCTGCTCAAGGAATCGAGCATCGTCGGCAAGGCGCTGCATACGCTGATCGGCTATACCGCGCGCCCGGCGGGCATCCAGATCGTCGCGTACCTCGCGACGCTGGCCGCGATTGTCGGGCTGGCACGGTTCGTCGGCCGGCCGCAGGCGGCGGTGCGGCCGCCACGGGCCGCGGCTTGAGTTGTCCTGGTTCGAATGACAAAGGGGCGTCCATGATGCCCCTTTTTTCATTGTCGGCTCGCGGCCGACTCGTGCCCGGCGTCGACCACGGCGCGCAGGTTGCGCACGCTCAGCGGTGGCTGTCGATCCAGGCGCGGGCCCATTCGAGCCCGGCTTCGCGCGCGTCGTCCTCGGTGTCGAACACGCCGAGCACGCCGGACGCCTCCACCAGCTTGTTGTTCTGCGTGATCGTGCCGCTCGCCGCGAAGCGCTCGGGCTGCAGGATCTCGTCCTGCTGCAGGATCGCGTGGCCCCAGATCTGGTAGCCGTGGTAGGTTTGCGCTTCCATTATCGAGTCACCTCCGCGGAGCGGTTGTGCGTGCCGACGCGCAGCACGTTGCCGTCCGGTGTGTATTGCCGCGGGATGTCGGAGTAATTCAGTGCGTGCTGCGCATCGGGCGCAGCCGGCTGCATGACCGTCAGGCGTCCCGGCGCGGGCTGCGCGACGGGGCGCGGTGCGGCCGGCGTCTCGGCCGCGGTGGCGGGCGGACGATGCGAGCCGGCTTTCACCGCCTGCGCGACACGGCGCTTGTGCGGTTTCACCGCGGCTTTCGGTGTGGCATTCGCGTGCTTCTCCACGCTCTTGCCGGCGCGTGCATCGGCGCCGGTGTGCGCGGCCGGCGTGCGGGCGGCCGGCTGCCGCGCCTCGGGCGGGTTCCAGACTTCGACGTAGTGCTCGGCGGCCCAGCCCGTCGACGCGAACGTCAGTGCCAGCAATCCGCATCCAAAGAGTCTTACTGCCATTGTGTCTCCGTCATATTCGTTGCGGGGCGCGTCGCGGTATCCGGTGCGGAGGCGGCCGTGCAGGGGGATTCGGGGGGCCGGTTCAGGAGAACACCTCGAGCCCGTGTTTCTCGACGATCTGGAGCATCCGTGCGGCGATGCCGCCCGGCCGCTTGTCGCCCTGTTCCCATTGGCGGATCGTCGACGTCGTCGTGTTCAGGTAGAGCGCGAACACGCTCTGGCTGACATTGACGGATTTGCGGATGCGGGCGATGGCTTCCGGATCGAACTGCGGGGCGGCTTCGATGCGGAGATCGTCGTATTCGCGCATCGTCTTCTTGTCGATCAACGCGGCACGATAGAGGCCCGACGCGGCGCTGTGGATCGCCTCCGTTGCGTCGCTCTTGAATCGACTCCTGGCCATTGCAAATCTCCACCCGCTCTTTCAGTGTGACCAGCGTCGCGATATCGGCGCCGGTGCGGCGCCCGACATCCGCGGCGAGCTTTCTGACGGCACGCCGTTCGCGTGCGTCGATGTCGTCCCGGTCGGGTTTGGCGAACAGGAATACGCAAACCCGCGCCTGCCCGACCTTGCCCGGCACGATCCTGCGCTGCCGATTACCGGCATGTCGGGCCGATCAGGTCAGCACAGGATTATATGCCACTACGTGGTACATATTTCGACCTGGCCGAATGGCCTGCCCGAATGGCCGGCTTCGAGCCGATACCGGGTCGGGACGGCTTCGCGGGGCCGTCCCGGTCGTCCCGCCTTACTCCACCGTCACCGATTTCGCGAGGTTCCGCGGCTTGTCGACGTCGGTGCCGCGCGCGCACGCGGTGTGATACGCGAGCAGCTGCAGCGGCACGACGTGCAGGATCGGCGACAGTTGCCCGTAATGCTCCGGCATCCGGATCACGTGCAGGCCGTCGTCGTTGACGATCTGCGTGTCGGCATCGGCGAACACGTACAGCTCGCCGCCGCGCGCACGCACTTCCTGCATGTTCGACTTCAGCTTCTCGAGCAGCGTGTCGTTCGGCGCGACCGTGACGACCGGCATCGCTTCCGTGACGAGCGCGAGCGGCCCGTGCTTCAGTTCGCCGGCCGGATAGGCCTCGGCGTGGATGTACGAGATTTCCTTCAGCTTCAGCGCGCCCTCGAGCGCGATCGGGTAGTGCAGCCCGCGGCCGAGGAACAGAGCGTTTTCCTTGCGCGCGAATTCCTCCGACCACGCGATGATCTGCGGCTCCAGTGCCAGCACGCTGTTCAGCGCGGCCGGCAGGTGGCGCAACTGCTTCAGGAACTCGGCTTCCTGCGCGGCATCGACGTGACCGCGCAGCTTGCCGAGCGTCGCGGCCAGCACGAACAGCGCGACGAGCTGCGTCGTGAACGCCTTCGTCGACGCAACGCCGATCTCGGTGCCCGCGTGCGTCAGGAACTGCATCTCGGTGAGGCGCACCATCGCGCTCGTCGCGACGTTGCACACGGCGAGCGTGTGCGTGTGGCCGAGCGACTGCGCGTGCTTGAGCGCCGCGAGCGTGTCGGCCGTCTCGCCCGACTGCGAGATCACGAGCACGAGCTGGCGCGGGTTCGGCACCGATTCGCGGTAGCGGTATTCGCTCGCGATCTCGACCTGGGTCGGGATCTTCGCGATCGATTCGAGCCAGTACTTGGCGGTGAGGCCCGAGTAGTAGCTCGTGCCGCATGCGAGGATCAGCAGGCTGTCGATCTCCGCGAACGCGGCGGGCGCGGCGTCGCCGAACAGCGTCGCGTCGAAGGCTTCGGTTTGCGGCACGGTATCGCTGATCGCGCGCGGCTGCTCGAAGATTTCCTTCTGCATGAAGTGGCGATACGGGCCCAGCTCGACCGCGCCGCCGTATGCGCTGACCACGCGGATCTCGCGCTGCGCGAGCGCGCCGTCCCGGTCGATGATCTTCACGCCGTCGAGCGACAGCTCGCACACGTCGCCTTCCTCGAGGAACGTGAAGTGATCGGTGCTGCCCGCGAGCGCGAGCGCGAGCGCGTCGGACGCGAGGAAGTTCTCGCCGTCGCCATGGCCGACCACGAGCGGCGAGCCCTGGCGCGCGCCGACGACGGTGTGCGGCTGGTCCTTGTGGATCACGGCGATCGCATACGCGCCGTGCAGCTGCTGCACGGCTTCGCGCACCGCGTCGAACAGGTTGCCGCGATACAGGCTGTGCACGAGGTGGGCGATCACTTCGGTGTCGGTTTGCGACACGAATTCGTAGCCCTTCGCGCGCAGCGCTTCGCGCAGCGACTCGAAGTTCTCGATGATGCCGTTGTGGACGAGCGCGAGCGCGTTCGACGAGAAGATCGGGTGCGCGTTGTGCGTGACGGGTGCGCCGTGCGTGGCCCAGCGCGTGTGCGCGACGCCCGTCGTGCCTTCGAGGTGCGATTCGCGCACCTGCGCGTCGAGATCGGCGACGCGTTCGACGCTGCGCGCGCGCTTCGGCGCATCCGGCTCGAGCACGGCGACGCCGCACGAGTCGTAGCCACGGTATTCGAGGCGCCGCAGACCTTCGATCAGCACCGGAACGATATTACGTTGCGCAACTGCGCCGACAATGCCACACATGAGGATCAGTCCTGTAAGTCGACGCGGGCGCCGCCGGGGCGCCCGCAAAAGGTTCAGCTTTTCTTCTTGACCGGGCGGACGTAGCCGCTCTTCGCGGTCTGGGTCTTCTCGTTCAACGCGAGCAGGCCTTCGGCCACGTCCTTCCAGATCGTCGTGCCGGCGGCGATCGTCACGCCGCGGCCGACGCGCACGGGCGCGACCAGCTGCGTGTCGGAGCCGACGAACACGTCGTCCTCGATCACGGTGCGGAACTTGTTCGCGCCGTCGTAGTTGCAGGTGATCGTGCCCGCGCCGATGTTCACGCGCGCGCCGATGTCGGCGTCGCCGATGTACGTGAGGTGGTTCGCCTTCGAGCCGTGGCCGATCACCGCGTTCTTCACCTCGACGAAGTTGCCGACGTGCGCTTCGTCCGCGAGCTGCGCGCCCGGGCGCAGCCGCGCGTACGGGCCGATCACGGTGTTCGCGCCGAGTTCGGCGCCGTCGATGTGCGTGAACGCGTCGATGCGCGTGCCCGCGCCGACCGACGCGTTGCGGATCACGCAGTTCGCGCCGATCGTCACGTTGTCGGCGAGCGTCACGTTGCCTTCGAACACGCAGTTCACGTCGATCGACACGTCGCGGCCGCAGCGCAGCGTGCCGCGCACGTCGACGCGCGCCGGATCGGCGAGCGTGACGCCGTCGACGAGCAGCGCGTCGGCGACGTTGCGCTGGTGAATGCGCTCGAGCTCCGCGAGCTGCGCCTTGCTGTTCACGCCGAGCGTTTCCCATTCGTCGTCGGGCTGCGACGTGACGACCTCGAAGCCGGCCTCGATCGCGAGTTCGACGACGTCGGTCAGGTAGTACTCGCCCTGCGCGTTTTCGTTCTTCAGCGCGCCGAGCCACATCGACAGCTGCGCCGTCGGCGTGACGATGATGCCGGTGTTGATCTCGGCGATCTTCAGCTCTTCCGGCGACGCATCCTTCTGCTCGACGATGCGCGTGACGAAGCCGGACGCGTCGCGCACGATGCGGCCGTAGCCGGTCGGGTCGTCGAGCGTGACGGTGAGGATGCCGTAGCGGCCGTCGCGCGCGGCATCGACGAGACGCTGCAGCGTCGACGCACGGGTGAGCGGCACGTCGCCGTACAGCACGAGCGTCGGCTGAGCGGGATCGAGGAGCGGCAGCGCCTGGCGCACCGCGTGGCCGGTGCCGAGCTGTTCTGCCTGCACCGCGAACTGGACGTCGGGTGCGGCGACCGCGGCCTTAACCTGCTCGGCGCCGTGGCCGACGACGACGACGAGCCGGGACGGCTGCAGCGTGCGCGCGGTGTCGATGACGTGGGAGAGGAGCGGCCTGCCGGCCAGCGGGTGAAGCACTTTCGGCAGCGCGGAACGCATGCGCTTGCCGGTGCCTGCCGCCAAAATCACGATATTCATGGCGCGCGCGTGGGTCAGAGTTCGAAGCCGACCATTTTAGCATGCGGCCCTTGTCGCTCCGGGCCTGTCGCGGCGCGGCGACAACGCCGAAACGAGGCCGCCGGCCCCGGTTTCGGCGAGTGTTCCGGCCCTGCTTACAGGTCGTCGAACTGGACGATCGAGATCGGTTGGGCGGCGCCCGGCGCAGCCGCGTCGTCACCCGATGCGCACGGTTCCTCGTCGAACGCGATGTCGCCTTGCGGATCGGCTTCACCCGTCGCGCGCAGCGACTGGAACGGGTACAGCGTCGTGTCCATCAGGTGCGACGGCACGACCTTCGCGAGCGCGTTGAACATGTTGTCGACGCGGCCCGGGAAGCGTTTGTCCCATTCGCGGATCAGCGCCTTCATTTCCGCGCGCTTCAGGTTCGGCTGGCTGCCGCACAGGTTGCACGGGATGATCGGGAATTCGCGCAGCTCCGCGTATTTCTCGAGATCGGTTTCCTTCACGTATGCGAGCGGGCGGATCACGACGTTCCTGCCGTCGTCCGACTGCAGCTTCGGCGGCATTCCCTTCAGCTTGCCGCCGTAGAACATGTTGAGCAGCAGCGTCTGCAGGATGTCGTCGCGGTGGTGGCCGAGCGCGATCTTGGTCGCGCCGAGCTCGCCGGCCACGCGGTACAGGATCCCGCGGCGCAGCCGCGAGCACAGCGAGCAGGTCGTCTTGCCTTCGGGCACGAGCCGCTTGACGATGCTGTAGGTGTCCTGGTTCTCGATGTGGAACGGCACGCCGACCTGCTTCAGGTACTCGGGCAGCACGTGCTCGGGGAAGCCCGGCTGCTTCTGGTCGAGGTTCACCGCGACGATGTCGAAATCGATCGGCGCGCGCTCGCGCAGGCGCAGCAGCACGTCGAGCATCGCGTAGCTGTCCTTGCCGCCCGACAGGCACACCATCACCTTGTCGCCCTGCTCGATCATGTTGAAGTCGCCGATGGCCTGGCCGACCTGGCGCACGATCCGCTTGAACAGCTTGTTGTTCTCGTACGCTTCCTTCTGTTCGCGGCGCGTCAGCGCCGGGCGGCCGGCCGGGTCGGCGGCTGCGTCGTGGGTGGCGGCATCGGCCGCCGCGTCATTCATGTGGGGGGCGTTCATGCGCGCTCCTCGTCCTTGATGCGAAAGACTTCGACGCCGACGGCGTCGCAGTCCGGATAAGCGTCCGGTTTCTCGGTACAGACGCGTACCGCGCGCACGGCGTCGTGCGCCAGCAGGTGCGCGGCGATCGCGTCGCACAGCGTTTCCTGCAGGTGGATGTGGCCGCGCGCCACGCATTGCGCGACGCTCTGCTTCATCAGGTCGTAGTCGACGACTTCATGCAGCCGGTCGTCCACGGGAGTGGACAGCGCGAGCGGCACGAACAGGTCGACGTTGATGACGACGCGCTGCTCGCCGCGCTTCTCGTGTTCGAAGGCACCGATGTTGATGTGCACTTCGTAGTCGCGCAGGTAGAGCCTGCGGCAGTCCGCGAGGCGGGGGTGCAGGAGAGCGGAAAACATGGTCGTCCCAGTCAAATTGGCGTGCGCACACGCAAAGCGGCGCGGGCGGCGGCGGTCAGGCCGCGCGATCCGCGCAGTTCATTCATTCGGGCCGGCGGCCGGCGGCACGAGGTGCTCGCCGCCGTCGACGGTCAGCGTCGCGCCCGTGACGCCGGGCGCGCTCGCGAGATAGCAGGCGGCCGCGGCGATGTCGTCCGCGTGCGCCGCGTGGCCGCGCACGAGCGCCGCGACCCGCACCTTCGGCGCGAGCGCCAGTGCCAGCGCCGACGTCGCGCGGTTCAGCGCGGCCTGCATCAACGCGTGCGACAACTGCGCAGGCGCAGGGTGAAACAGCGCCTGGTCCAGCACGTGGATCGCGCATGCGCGCAGCGCTTCGTGCTCGCGTGCGGCGTCGGGCGTCGCATCGGCGAGCGCGCGGGCCAGCGCGAGCGGCGCCGTCACGTTGCGCGCGAGTGCGCCGGCGAGCGACGCGCCGTCTACCGTGTGCGCGTCGTCGGCGCCCGCGCTGGCGCTCACGAACACCGCGCACGCGGGCCGGCCGAGCGCCGCGCCGCACGCGGCGACGAGTGCGGCGGCTTCGGCTTCCAGGGCCAGATCGGCGTCGAGCACGACCGCGCGGCGGCCGAGCGCCGCGACTTCGGCGACGAGCGCGTCGGCGGCCGCATGCGGCGTGCCCGGGCTGCGCTGCAACGCGACGTCCCAGCCGCGCCGGGCGAATCCCGTCGCGAGCGCACGACCGATCGACGCGGCGTCGGCCGCGCTGCCCAGGGCACCGGTGACGAGCGCCACGCGCAGGGTCGACGTATCGGCTGAAACGGTCATTTACAATGCCGGGATGAACCCGAAAGCTCACGAACCCGCTAGTTTACCTGCTCCCGGCCCTGACGCGCTTGCGCAGTCCGAAACCCTTGCCGCGCAACTGCGCGACGAGATCGCGGCGGCCGGCGGCTGGCTGCCGTTCGACCGCTTCATGGAGCGTGCGCTGTACGCGCCCGGCCTCGGCTATTACAGCGGCGGCGCGCGCAAGTTCGGGCGCCGCGCCGACGACGGCAGCGACTTCGTCACCGCCCCCGAGCTGTCGCCGCTGTTCGCACAGACGCTCGCGCAGCCGGTCGCGGAAGCGCTCGCGGCGAGCGGCACGCGTTGCGTGATGGAATTCGGCGCCGGCACGGGCAAGCTCGCGGCCGGTCTGCTCGCGGCGCTCGACGCGCTGGGCGCCGGACTCGACGAATACCTGATCGTCGACCTGTCCGGCGAACTGCGCGAACGGCAGCGCGACACGATCACGGCCGCCGCGCCGGCGCTCGCCGCGAAGGTGCGCTGGCTCGACGCGCTGCCCGAGCGGTTCGACGGCGTCGTGGTCGGCAACGAGGTGCTCGATGCGATGCCCGTGCGCCTGTTCGCGAAGGCGGGCGGCGCATGGCAGGAGCGCGGTGTCGCGCTCGATGCGCGGCAGGCGTTCGTGTTCGAGGACCGTCCTGCTGCGCCGGCCGTCCTGCCGGCGGTGCTCGCGGGGCTCGACGAGGCGGGCGACGGTTACGTGACCGAGACGCACGAGGCCGCGCTGGCGTTCACGCGCACCGTCTGCACGATGCTCGGGCGCGGCGCGGTGCTGCTGGTCGACTACGGCTTTCCCGCGCACGAGTACTACCACCCGCAGCGCGACCGCGGCACGCTGATGTGCCACTACCGGCACCATGCGCACGACGATCCGTTCCTGTACCCGGGGCTGCAGGACATCACCGCGCACGTCGAATTCACCGGCATCTACGACGCGGCCATCGTGACCGGCGCCGACCTGCTCGGTTACACGTCGCAGGCGCGCTTCCTGCTGAACGCGGGCATCACCGACGCGCTGGCCGCGATCGATCCGTCGGACATCCGGGAATTCCTGCCGGCCGCGAACGCGGTGCAGAAGCTGATTTCCGAGGCCGAGATGGGCGAGCTGTTCAAGGTGATCGCGTTCTCGCGCGGCATCGACGGCACGCTCGACGCGTTCGCGCGCGGCGATCGCTCGCACGCACTCTGACGGGACTAGGGCCTGTTTCCATATGGAACGCACATGCGAATGCCCGAAATCGCTCGTCCCCCAAGGGGACTTCCTCCGGGGCGTAGGGCAAGGAGTGAGGAGCGCCGTTTGGCCGCGCCAAACGCCCCGCAGGAAGTCCCCTTGGGGGACAAGCGACGAGCGACGCCGCCATACGGGCGATTTCGGGCATTCCCGTGACATGATTCTTTTAATTTGGGGTTGCCACGAGAACGGCCGCTCGCCGCGTTGCGCTCCTTGCGAATACGTCCAGTATTCGCGGCGTCCCACGGGGACTTCCGTTGGTCGTCGCGCGCCTCGCGAGCGGCCGTTCTCGTGGCAACGCATGCGCGTTCCATATGGAAACAGGCCCTAGCATGCTGCGCTGGCTGTTGACGACGTTCGTCGCGGTGATGATCCTGACGCGCTGCTGGCCGTGGCTCGGCAAGCTCGGCATCGGGCGGATGCCGGGCGACGTCACGCTGACGCTCGGCGGGCGGCGCTACCCGTTCCCGTTCATGTCGACGCTGGTGCTGACGATGCTGGTATCGATGGTGGCGCGGCTGCTCTGAGCCGCGCCTGAAGGTCGGTGCGCGTTACAGCTCGATCTCGCCGAGAATCCGGTGCGCGAGCGCTTTCGCCTCGTCGAATGCCTCTTCCTCGCTGGGGCTCGTCGAGTGGACGTCGTAACGCGTGTTCTCGGTGTCGTCCCCGTCGTCGCGCGAGAGGATCACGTAACCCTGGAACTGCCCGTTGCCCGCGTGCTGGGTATGCGCCTTGGCCGTGTAGATGCCTTTCGTGAACGTGTTCGTGTCCATGGTGCTCTCCCGCAAAAGGACACTTCATCGTAGCACTGCGGCGTAGCATGTACAGCGCCGCTTATCGGTGACCGAACAGCGTCCGGTCACCGTTCGTGCCATCGGCGTGCCGTCAGCGTTCGATCAGTGCGACGACCTCGTCGAGCGTCGGCGCGTGCGCACCCGTATGCCGGCACGCCGCTGCGCCCGCGGCCAGCGCGAACACGAGATGCTCGCGCCACGTGCGCTGCGGCGCGGCCATCAGGCTGAACAGCATGCCGCCGATCGACGCGTCGCCCGCACCGACGGTGTCGGCCACCTCGACGCGCGGCGGGCTGGCTTCATGCACGTCGCCGTCAGCGTAGAGCGTCGCCGCCTGCGCGCCGCGCGTGACGAGCACGGCCGCGCGCGGGTTCAGCGTGCGCACCGCGGCGATCGCGTCGGGGCCGTCGCCGCCGAACAGGTGCCGCAGATCCTCGTCGGACACCTTGATCAGGTCGGCGAGCGCGGCCATCTTTTCCAGCGTCGGCCGGTACGCGGCCGTCATCAGGTTCCGGACGTTCGGGTCGAAGCTGATCTTCACGCCGCGCGCATGCAGGTCGGCCGCGAGCGCGGCCAGCGTGCCGGCGAGCGGTTCGCGCACGAGGCTGATGCAGCCGAAATGTGCCCATTTCACGTGGTCGGTCCAGCCGGCCGGCAGCCGCGCCGGATCGAACGCGAGATCGGCGCTCGCTTCGCCGATGAAGAAATACGCGGGCGGGCGTGTCTCGTGAACGATCGCGAGCAGTGGCGGCCGTGCGACGCGCTGCAGGAAGCGCAGGTCGAGCCCGGCCGCGTCGCTCGTGCGCCACAGCACGTCGGAGAAGCAGTCTTCGCCGATCGATCCCGCGAGCGCGCTCGGCACGCCGAGCCGCGCAACCGCGCGCGCGACGTTCCAGCCGGCGCCGCCCGGTACCGACGTCCATTGCGCATCGCCCGCGCGCACCATGTCGGTCAGGATGTCGCCTGCCGACACGAAAGCCGGAAACGTGCCGCCGCTCATTGCGTCGGCTCGCTGCGCTGCGCGCGCGCGAGGGTCGCGAGCACGTCGTAGCACGCGCCCATCGTGTGATAGTCGGTCTTGCCGGCCGGACTCTTCTCGTCGCCGTACTTGCGGTTGTCGCAGGTGAGGATGCGGTACCACGCGCCGTAGCGGTGATCGACGAAGTGCGCCCAGCTATAGCGCCAGATCTCGTCGTACCAGTCCCAGAAGCGCTCGCTGCCGGTGCGCGCGCCGAGCATCGCGGCCGCCGCGAAGGTCTCCGCCTGCACCCAGAAATACTTGTTGTGGTCGCAGATCGTGAAGTCGGGGCCGAAGCCGTAGTACAGGCCGCCGTGGTCGGCGTCCCATGCGTGCGTGAGCGCGGCGTCGAACAGCTCGGCCGCGCGCGGCACGAGCCAGTCGAGCGGGCGGTGCCGTTCGAGGATCAGCAGCAGCTTCGCCCATTCGGTCTGGTGCCCGGGCTGGAAGCCCCACGGGCGGAAGATGTTCGAGCTGTCTTCCTTGTTGTAGTCCCAGTCGACCGACCAGTCCGCATGGTAGTGCTCCCACACGAGCCCGCCCGACAGCGCGGCCTGGCGCTGCGTGATGTGGGACGCGAGCTTTTCCGCGCGATCGAGGTACGTGAGGTGGCCGGTCGCCTCGTAGGCGGCGAGCAGCGCTTCCGTCATGTGCATGTTCGCGTTCTGGCCGCGGTACGACGACACGATCCAGTTCGGCGTCGCGTCGTCCGCGTAGAGGCCCGCGGCCGCATCCCAGAAGCGGTGCTCGGCGAGCTCGTAGGTGGCCGCGATCAGCGGGCGTGCCTCGTCGATGCCGGCCATCGTCGCGTGCGCGGCCGCGAGCAGCACGAACGCGAGCCCGTAGCAGTGGCGCGTGCCGTCGAGCGTCGCGCGCTTCGCACCGTCGCGCCAGTCGAGTTCCCAGTCGTAGCCCTGCAGTTCGTCGTCCCAGTGCGCGTCGCGCAGGAAGCGCAGCCCGTGGCGTGCGTATTCCAGGTGGCGCGGATCGCCGAAATGCCGGTACGCCATCGCGTAGTTGAAGACGAACCGGCAACTGCTGACGAGGTGGCGCGACGTGCGGTTGTAGATGCTGCCGTCGTCGCGGAAGTAGTGGTAGAAGCCGCCCGTCGGGTCGAACGCGTTGGTTGCGTAGAAGCGCAGCGTGTCCTCGATGTGCGACAGCAGGAACGACGGATCGCGGAAACTCGCGACGAACGGCGCGGCTTGCGTGTGGGCGGCCGGCGCGGCCGTGCAGGGTTGGACCGGGGGCATGTTCATGATTCGGTGACCGTGGCGGTATCGAGTGCCGGGGAGCCGGCGGGCTGACTGCTGGCCCGCACGATCAGCTCGACGGGCAGGGAAATCTCGGTGCGTTCGGGCGAGTCGGCGAGCAGCAGCTCGACGCCGCGGCGGCCGAGCGCTTCCTTGTCGACCGCGAGCGTCGTGAGCGGCGGGCTCGCATGCGCGGCGGCCGGGATGTTGTCGAAGCCGACGATCGCGATGTCGTCCGGAATCCGCAGGCCGCGCGCGGTGCACACGCGCTGCGCGGCGAGCGCGGCCGCGTCGTTGTACGCGAACACGGCTTCGGGGCGCGGGCCCGGCGCGTCGAGCAGCTGCTCCATCGCGCGCGCGGCGCCCGTGTCGGGATCGAGCCCCGCGTCGATCGTCACTTCGTAGGCGGGATCGAACAACCGCCCGGCTTCGAAGAACGCGCGCCGGTAGCCGATCGCGCGTTGCGCGATGCTGTAGTGCGCGGGCGAGCCGCCGATGAACGCAATCCGCGTGCGGCCGGTGGCGAGCAGGTGGCGCATCGCGAGCGCCGCACCCGTTGCGTTGTCGATGTTCACCGAGCGCAGGCCGGGCGCCCACAGGTCGATCAGCACGAGCGGCCGGCCGGTCGCGGCGAGCGCCTCGATCGTCTCCGGCTCGATGAAGCCGGCCACCGCGATCGCGTCGGGCGCGTGCGGGCGCATCTGGCGCAGCACGTCGTCGTTCGGCCCGACCGTCAGCAGCGTCGGCACGATGCCGCGCTCGCGGCAGGCGTCCTCGACGCCGTGCAGCACGTGCGAGAAGAACGGGCTGGCCGGAAAGCGGTTGTGCTGGCGATGCAGCAGGAAGGTGAGCCGGCGGATGCGCGGCCGCAGCTGCGCGGGATCGTAGCCGAGCCGCTGCGCGATCTGGACGATGCGCGCACGCGTGGCTTCGGACAGGCCCGGCTGGTTTTTCAGCGCGCGGGAGACGGTGCCGATCGAGACCTCTGCCGCCCGCGCCACATCGCGAATGGTGGTACCCATCGTTCGGGGTCCGGTTTGTTTAGGGTGGAAGCGATTGTATAGTAAAACGTATCGCGGAATTCGGGCCGGATAACCGGGGAATACCCGAAAATTACCGGTTTTTAAGCGCTAATCTGCGAAAACGACGTTACTAAAAATACTAAACAAAACACGAAAAAGGCAAGGCGGACGTGCGGGTGCCCGGCGAGCGGGAAGTGGCGGCCAGCGTGCCGGCTTCGCGCGTGCGCGCACGCGTGCCCGGCGGCTTGCTCGGGCCGGCGGGAAGGCCGGGCGCAACGAGCGGCCCGGCAGTGCGGCGGGCGTCCGGGCGTCCGAGTGTGACGGACGACGGCGCATCGCCGTCGCATCGGGCCTCCCGTGTCCGCGAACGGGGGAGGCCGGCTGCCCGCCGGTCAGCGTATTGCCATGGCCGGCGGTTCGCCGCGATCGCGCAGCGCGGCGCGGCCCGCATCGAGGTCGACGACCGCGAGCCCGTCCGGCTGCTGTTTCGCGCGCCGCTTCGCGAGCGCGGCGACCGATGCGATCTCGTCGCTGCCGTAGCGCTTCGCGCCGTGCGCGCCGGCCGGCACGCCGACCGCGCCGATCGCCATCGTCACGAAACCGAAGAACGCCGGGTTGCCGTGGCGGTCCTCGCCGCGCAGCCCGCCCGCCTGCCGGTCGGCCTGCGTGTAGAAGCGCTGCGCGCCGTCGTTGAAGCGCGCGATCGCGTCGGCGGCGCGTTTGCGCCAGTCGTCGCGCTGGAACAGCACGAGGAAATCGTCGCCGCCGACGTGCCCGAGAAAGTCGCGCTGCGGATCGCACACGCCGGCCAGCACCGTCGCGGCGAACTTCAGCACCTCGTCGCCCTGCCAGTAGCCGTACTGGTCGTTGAACGGCTTGAACTGGTTCAGGTCGACGTAGCACGCATGAAAGCCGGCGTCGCGCTGGAGCAGGCGGTCGATGTGCGCGCTGATCGGGATGTTGCCGGGCAGGAACGTCAGCGGGTTCGCATAGCGCGCGGCCTCGATGCGCATCTCGGTCACCGCGCGCACGAGGCTCTCGCCGGTGCCGAGCCCGACGTAGCGGCCGTGTTCGGTGATGACGAAGCCGTCCGCGAGGTAGCGCTGGTCGTGGCTTGCGAGCAGCATCGCGAGCTGCTCGAACGTCGTCGCGTTGTCGATCATCAGCGGCGCGTCGTTCGCGAACTGCAGGCACGGCTTCTTCCCGAACACCTCGCGGTGGTACGGCAGCGCGAAGCGGTCGATGAAGCCGCGGCGATTCACGAGCGCGACGGGCCGCCCGCGTTCGACGAGTGCGACCGCGTGCAGGTCGGGCATCCGGTTGAGCAGGTCGAGCACGTCGTTGCTGGTCGCGTCGCGCGGCAGGGCCGGCGCCGGAACCAGCATCTTCCCGGCGATCGTGCCGGCCGGCCGCACCGGGCGCGTCGCGCCGGGAAACACCGCGATGTGCCGCGCGCGGATCGCGTCGCGCGCGGCCGGTGCGACGACCCGCGACGGCCGCGCGTTCGGCCGGCCGAGCAGGAAACCCTGCACGCAGCAGATGCCCATGTCGCGCACGACGATCAGGTCGCTTTCGTTCTCGATGCCTTCCGCGATCAGTTGCGCGCCGCTCGCCTGCGCGAAGTGCTGCATCGCCTTCACGGCTTCGAACTTCAGCGGGTCGCGCGCGATGTCGTGGATGAAGAAGCGGTCGATCTTCACGACGTCCGGATGCAGGCGCAGCCACAGGTTCATGCTCGCGTTCGCGGTGCCGTAGTCGTCGAGCGCGAACTGGATGCCGGCGTCGCGCAGCGACGCGACGGCCGGCCCGATATGGGCGATGTCCGTCGTCGCGTTCTGCTCGGTCAGTTCGATCACGATGCGCTCGGCGCCGACCCGCGCACGGTCGAGCCGTTGGCGGGCGCGCTCGCGTTCGCGCGCGAGCTGCAGGATCGTGCCCGCGCTGAAATTGAGGAACAGCTTGCCGTCGCAGCCGAGCGCTGCGAACGCGTCGAGGCAGGTGAGCGCGGCGGCCTGTTCGAGCGCGATGGTCTCGCCGTCGCGCGCGGCCTGCGCGAACAGCGCGGCGGGCGTTTCGAGGTCGGTGCCGCGCGGGCCGCGTATCAGGCCCTCGTAGCCGACGACCGTCCCCGACCCGAGATCGACGATCGGCTGGAAAACGGCGGCCAGCGCACGATCCGTGATCAGGCGGGTGGTGCGGGCGGCGGCGGAGTCGGGGTGGGGCGCGGGCATGGGCGAGGGCAGCCGAATCGACGGGACGCCCGACTTAACGGCACCGCTCGTGGAGAATTGAATGAAGATTTCGTGACGCGACGGGCGTTGCTGGTGCATCGCGTGGGGGCGTGTCGGTGCGTGGGTGGGAGGGCGTTGCGGTGGGAAGGCGGGATGGCGGGAAGGCGGGAAGGCAGAAGGCGGAAGGCGGAAGGCGGAAGGAACGGCCCCGGGACGGCACCACCCGGCGGCCGTCCCGCCGCCCCGATCGTCAGCGCTTGCCCGCGCTCAGCGCGCCGGGCGCCGATGCCGCGTCGCCCTCGTCGTGCTCGCCGCTCATGTCGCGCGCGCCCCAGCGCTGCGCGAGCGCCGCGCACGCCATCAGCTGGATCTGGTGGAACAGCATCAGCGGCAGCACGATCGCCCCGACCGCGTTCGCCGAGAAGATCACCTTCGCCATCGGCACGCCGGCCGCGAGGCTCTTCTTCGATCCGCAGAAGATGATCGTGATCTGGTCGGCGCGGTTGAAGCCGAGCCGCTTGCTGACGAACGCGGTCAGCAGGAGCGCGATCGCGAGCAGCACGAGGTTGACGACGAGCAGGCCGCCGAGCGCGCGCGGCGGGATCTGGTGCCAGAGGCCTTCGTTGACGGCCTCGCTGAACGCGACGTAGACGACGAGCAGGATCGAGCCCTGGTCGACGAAGCGCAGCACGCCGCGGTTGCGGTCGATCCAGCCGCCGATCACGGGCCGCAGCAACTGGCCGGCGATGAACGGTACGAGCAGCTGCATCACGATGCTGCCGACGGTGCTCCACGGCGACGCGGCGGCAGCCGATTGCGACGTGATCATCAGCCCGACGAGCGCCGGCGTGACGAAGATCCCGAGCAGGCTCGACGCCGATGCCGCGCACACGGCGGCCGGCACGTTGCCTTTCGCGATCGACGTGAACGCGATCGACGACTGGACCGTCGACGGCAGCGTGCACAGGAACAGCACGCCCGCATACAGCGTCGGCGTGACGAGCGGCTGCAGTACCGGCTTCAGCGCGAGGCCGAGCAGCGGGAACAGCGCGAACGTGCTGAGCAGCACGACCGCGTGCAGCCGCCAGTGGGTCGCGCCCGCGACGACGGCTTCGCGCGACAGCTTCGCGCCGTGCAGGAAGAACAGCAGGCCGACGGCGATGTTGGTCGCCCAGTTGAACGCATGGGCGGCCGGGCCGCGGCAGGGCAGCAGGCTCGCGAGCACGACGGTGCCGACGAGCGCGAGCGTGAAGTTGTCGGGAAGAAAACGGGGACGGGCCATCGGGAACTCGATTCGGAAACGACGGGGGCGCGCGTCGCGCGCGCGGATGGCGCCATTGTCCCGGTTGATGATTCACTACACAAATTCATTGTGAGAATCGATTGATGAATCGATCTCATGCGATAGTGTTCGCGGCACCGGCCCGGCCATGCGCAAAACGGCAGAAGAATGTTCTGTCCCGGTCGCGTGCCGAAGTGAAAAAACCTAGCAGTAACATGGTGTTACACCGATGCCGGCGACATAACACTTTTTGGCTCGACACGCTTTCGGCGCGCTCATAAATTACTGCTGAAAGCCTTGGGTCGGCCGAAAGGAGCCGGCGGCGGGCATGGACAGGCATTGCACGATGACGGAACGGGTGAAACGGAAGATCGGACGATGGGTGGCGGGCGTGCTCGGCGCATTGCTGATGCCGTTCGCGCTCGCGCAGCCGCCGCACGGCGGTCATGCATTCGGCGGCCACGGTTTCGGTGGCGGCGACATGCGCGCGTACGGTCAGCCGGCCGGCGGTGCTCCCGTCTGGCGCCACGTTACGCCCCCCGGCGGTGCACGCGCCGGCGGCGTGAGCGGCTACGGTTCCCGCTGGGGGCTGCGGCCGACGCCGTCGTATGGTCATTACGCCGCGCAAAGCCCGTATCGCCCGATCAGCGCCGACGTGCGCCAGATGCCGCGCCCGCCGGGCGGCGGCAACGTGCCGCTGCGCGCCGGTTCGATCCGCGCCGACGTCGCGCGCTACAACGAGGAGCGCGGCGGCCGTCCGATGCCGCCGCCCCGCTCGCAGGAAGAGCCTGCGCACTCGCCGTATTTCTCCCCGTTCTACCGAAACTGAGCGCCCGCGCGCTCGTCCCTCCGGCGGCTGATGCGAATTCGCCACAGTCGCGCACAGATTTCCGCTGATTTTCCCGTCGCATTGCGCTATCTTTCGCGCCCGGCTCGCATGTGCCACGCGGCCGTCCGGCCGTGCGACCGCGTCCACGCCGGGCCGCCGGCGGGTACCCGGCCATGTATCAATTCCGCGAAGTTAATGCTGCCGCTATACCCGCAATAAGTGTGCGCAATTTTGACCGGACGAATGATCCGTAAAGATGGCTGCGCCCCATACGACGCAAGCACTCGGCTCCAAAAAACAACGCTCGCGCCACTTATCGACAATTCGACAAAATCTGGAGATCCAATGAAAGCATTCGCTCGCCGTGCGTCGCGCACGTCCGTCAAGCTGATCGCCGCGGCTGCCTGCGTGGCGGCTACCGCTCCCGTCCATGCACAGTCGAGCGTGTCGCTCTACGGTCAGGTCGACGAATGGGTCGGCGCCACCAAGTTCCCGGGCGGCGACCGCGCGTGGAACGTGAGCGGCGGCGGGATGTCGACGTCGTACTGGGGCATGCACGGCGCCGAGGATCTCGGCAACGGCTACAAGGCGATCTTCACGCTGGAAAGCTTCTTCCGCGCGCAGAACGGCCAGTTCGGCCGCTTCCAGGGCGACACGTTCTTCGCACGCAACGCGTACGTCGGCATCGATTCGCCGTACGGCACGGTGACGGCCGGCCGCCTGACGACGCACCTGTTCCTGTCGACGATCCTGTTCAACCCGTTCTACGACTCGTACACGTTCTCGCCGATGGTGTACCACGTGTTCCTCGGCCTCGGCACGTTCCCGACCTACCCGAGCGACCAGGGTGCCGTCGGCGATTCGGGCTGGAACAACGCGCTGTCGTACACGTCGCCTTCGTTCGGTGGCCTGAATTTCGGCGCGATGTACGCGTTCGGCAACCAGGCCGGCGACAACGGCTCGAAGAAGTGGAGCGCGCAGTTCAACTACGCGAACGGCCCGTTCGCGGCGACCGCGGTCTACCAGTACGTGAACTTCAACAACGGCCCGCGCGACCTGAGCGCGCTGGTGGCCGGCATGAAGAGCCAGGGCATCGCGCAAGTCGGCGCGACCTACGACCTGAAGTACGTGAAGCTGTTCGGCCAGTACATGTATACGAAGAACGACCAGGTCGCGGGCAGCTGGCACGTGAATACCGCTCAGGGCGGCGTGTCGGTGCCGCTCGGCGTGGGCAACGCGATGGCGTCGTACGCGTACTCGCGCGACGCGGGCGGCCTCGACCAGACGCGCCAGACCTGGGCCGTCGGCTACGACTATCCGCTGTCCAAGCGCACGGACGTCTACGCTGCTTACATGAACGACCACATCAGCGGCCTGTCGAACGGCAACACGTTCGGCGCCGGCATCCGCGCGAAGTTCTGACGCGCACGCGCGACCGCCGCGCCGGACGCGCGCGAAAAGCGCGTCCGGGCTGCATGTTTTCCCGCCGGAACGGCGCCGCCACTCGCGGCGCCGTTTTGCCTTTCTTGACCTTTCTGTTTCCCCGCCTTTGTTACCCTATCTCGTAATTGGACCATTCCCCCGTCATTACGAGCGAGTTCGATGGATACCCTCGTCAGCATGAATGTGTTTCGCTACGTCGTCGAAGTGGGCAGCTTCGTCGGCGCGGCGGAGCGCATGCAGATGTCGGCTGCGATGGCGAGCAAGCACGTGATGCATCTCGAGCAGCAGCTCGGTGCGCGGCTGCTGCATCGCACGACACGACGCGTCGCGCCTACCGAGGCCGGACGCGAATACTACGAGCGCCTCGTGCAGGCGCTGTCGGAACTCGACGAAGCCGGGCAGGCCGTCGGCGCCGCGAGCGTGGTGCCGCAAGGCAGGCTGCGCGTCACGTCGCTGTCCGCGTTCGGGCTGCGGCACGTGATGCAGGCCGTCACCGATTACGCGGGCCGGTTCCCGGACGTGACCGTCGACATGACGCTGTCCGATCGCGTGGTCGACCTGATCGAGGAAGGCTACGACGTCGCGGTGCGCGCGGCGCCGAACGGATTGAAATCGTCGTCGCTGGTCGCGCGCCAGATCGCGACCGCGCACATCCTGCTGGTCGCGTCGCCCGAGTATCTCGAGAAGCACGGCACGCCGCAGACGATCGCCGATCTCGCGAACCACAACTACCTGCGGCGCGATTCGAATTCGACGATGCTCGATTCGCTCGTGATCGACGCGGCCGCCGCGTCGCGCGTGAGCCTGAACGGCAACCTGATCGTGAACCATCTCGAAGGGCTGCGCGCGGCCGTGCTCGCCGGCGCGGGCATTGCGCTGCTCGGCACCGAAGTGGTCGGCGACGACATCGAATCGGGCCGGCTCGTGCCGTTGCTGCTCGATTCCGTGCCGCCGCACGAGGCGCCGATCTATGCGGTGTACGCGAGCCGCCGCCACGTGTCCGCGAAGGTGCGCTCGTTCGTCGATTTCCTGGCCGCGCGTTTCGAAGGGCAGTCGCTGTGCCCGTCGATCGAATCGCGGCTGCGCGTGCTGCCGATCACGCGGATGAAGCGCGCGGTCTGAGCCAAAGCGTCGGCCCGTCCGCTGCGGCGGGGTAATAAAAAAGCGCGAACCGCAACGGTTCGCGCTTAATAGGATGGTCAGCCCGATCCTCACTCAGTGGACTACGCTGAGTGAGGATTTTGTCCTTCTGGAGGACCATCATGGACACGGTATCGCTGATCGGAGTCGATCTCGGCAAGCACTGCTTCCACCTGCATGGGCAGGATGCGTCAGGCAGGATGGTGTTCCGTAAGAAGCTCACGCGTAGCCAGATGTTCACGCTGCTGGGCAATTTCCCGAGTTGTACGGTGGTCATGGAGGCCTGCGCCGGTGCGCACTGGATCGCCCGCCGACTTCAGGCGCTGGGCCACGAGGCCAAGCTGATTTCCCCTCAGTTCGTCAAACCGTTCCGGCAAGGCAACAAGAACGATTTCGCGGATGCCCAGGCGATCTGCGAAGCTGCTTCACGACCGAGCATGCGTTTCGTGAGCCCGCACAACGAAGCTCAGCAGATCGTTTCAGCCTTGCATCGCGTGCGCGGGGGGCTGGTGCGCGAGCGCACCGGCACGATCAACCAAATTCATGCGTTTCTGTTGGAATTCGGCATCAGCTTGCCGCGCGGCATGGCGGTGATCCGGCGACTGCCCGCCGTGCTGGAGGCAGAATCGTTGCCGCCGCGGCTGGTAAGCGTGATCGAACGTCTGCACGCGCACTGCAAGTATCTGGACGAGCAGATCCATCAGCTCGAACGTGAGTTGCTTACCCAGCTACACGAGGACGAACGCAGCGAGCGGCTGCTCGAGATTCCCGGCATTGGCCCGATGACCGCCAGCGTGTTGATGTCGGAGTTGGGCGATGCGCGCCAATATGGTTCGGCAAGGCAGTTTGCGGCGTCGGTCGGGCTGGTGCCGCGGCAGTACAGCACCGGCGGCAAACCAACGCTCCTCGGCATCAGCAAGCGCGGGGACAAGGAATTGCGGCGGCTGCTGGTGCAATGTGCGCGGACCATCATGCAGCGCATCGAGCACCGCACGGATGCATTGGGCGTCTGGATTCGCGGCCTGTTGGCGCGACGACATTCGAACGTAGTGGCTTGCGCGTTGGCCAATAAATTGGCGAGGATCGCGTGGGCCATCCTCGCCAAAGGGACACACTACCGAAGCACCGAGGCTGTTCCCGCGGTCTGACGCTTCGTGTCGCTTACGGCTTCAGTTGCAGCAGTCACACCTGGTTTTGCGACGCGAGATAAGTGAAGGCATAAACGACTCAACGGCCGGACAAGTAACCTGACAACAAAAACAGCATCTCAATGCTGTACGCTTTTTGAGGTTTGCCCGGCGCGGCTCCCATCATGGGGCTGGATCACTCCATCCACGACCCCGGATAGATTCGAGCAAGTCCACTTTAGGTCAACACTGCCTCGCTTGCAAAAATCGGGCTGACCATAGATTTTGTTTGGTTCGACGATCTCGCGTCGATGGCGACCGCGCCGGCCGCCGCCTCCGTCAGCGCGGGATGCCGAGCCGCGCCTTCGCGTCGTCGTATTCGCGCTTGAGCCGCTCGACGAGCGCACCCACGGTCGGCAGGTCGTCCATCAGGCCGACGCCCTGGCCGGCACCCCAGATGTCCTTCCACGCCTTGGTCTTGTCGCTGCCGAAATTCATCTTGGTCTTGTCGGATTCCGGCAGTGCGTCCGGATCGAGGCCGGCCTTCTCGATGCTCTCGCGGATGTAGTTGCCGTGCACGCCGGTGAAGAGGTTCGTGTAGATGATGTCCGACGATTTCGCGTTCAGGATCGCGTGCTTGTAGTCGTCGATCGCGTGCGCTTCCTGCGTCGCGATGAAACGCGTGCCCATGTACGCGAAGTCGGCGCCCATCGCCTGCGCGGCGAGGATCGAGCCGCCGTTCGCGATCGAGCCGGACAGCACGATCGGGCCGTCGAAGATCTTGCGGACTTCGCCGACCAGCGCGAACGGCGACGTCGTGCCCGCGTGGCCGCCGGCGCCGGCCGCGACGAGGATCAACCCGTCGACGCCCGCTTCGAGCGCCTTCTGCGCGTGCCGCAGGTTGATCACGTCGTGCAGTACGATGCCGCCGTAGCTGTGCACCGCGTCGACGATCTCTCGCGCCGGTGCGCGCAGGCTCGTGATGAAGATCGGCACTTTGTGCTCGACGCACACGCGCACGTCGTGTTCGAGCCGTGCATTCGACTGGTGGACGATCTGGTTGACCGCGATCGGGCCGATCACCGCGTCGGGATGTTTTGCCTTGTGGTCGGCAAGTTCCGACTGGATCTGCGTGAGCCACGCGTCGAGCAGTTCGGCCGGGCGCGCGTTGAGCGCGGGGAACGAACCGACGATGCCCGCCTTGCATTGCGCGAGCACGAGTTCGGGGTAGCTGACGATGAACATCGGCGACGCGATGACGGGGAGCGTCAGGTTCTGCAGGACGGTGGGCAATGCCATGTGATGTCTCCAGTCTCCGGGGGCGTTGCGATCGGACGGTGATTCGAGTGTATTGAGTGTAGCGGCGGAACGCGTTCGTTCATATTAATACGAACGGTCGTGCGATTCTACGCGAGCTTAACAAACTGCGCGGTGTGCCGGCAATCGAGTGAGTGTTCTCTTTCTACGGTTTCGGGTGCTTACCCCGCTGTGAAGACGCGTCGGCGCTCCTAAAATAGCCGCCATAACAAACCAACGAGAAACAAACCATGTCGTTTGAGGCGTTTGCACCGTTTCGCGTGACGGTGCAAGACACCGACATTTTCGGTGTCAAAGGAGGCACGGGTCCGCCGCTGCTGTTGCTGCACGGCCATCCGCAGACCCACATGATCTGGCATCGCGTTGCGGCGACGCTCGCGAATCACTTCACGGTGATCGCCACCGACCTGCGCGGCTACGGCGCATCGGGCCGGCCGCCGAGCGACGCGCGGCACACGCCGTATTCGAAACGGGCGATGGCGGCGGACCAGGTCGCCGTGATGCGGCATTTCGGCTTCGAGCAGTTCCACGTGTGCGCGCACGATCGCGGCGCGCGGGTCGCGCACCGGCTCGCGCTCGATCACGCGGAGGCCGTCGAGCGGATGATGCTGCTCGATATCGCGCCGACGCTCGCGATGTACGAGAAAACCGATCGCGCGTTCGCGACCGCGTATTTCCACTGGTTCTTCCTGATCCAGCCCGAGCCGCTGCCCGAGACGCTGGTGGGCGCGCAGACCGATGCGTACATCGAGCGCGTGATGGGCAACCGGTCGGCTGGGCTGGCGCCGTTCGCGCCCGAGGCGCTCGACGCGTACCGGGCGGCGCTCTCGCAGCCGGGCGCCGTGCATGCGATGTGCGAGGACTACCGGGCGTCCGCGACGATCGATCTCGAGCACGACCGTGCGGATCTCGAACGCGGCAACAAGGTCGCGTGCCCGCTGCGCGTGCTGTGGGGCGAGCACGGCGTCGTCGGCCGCTGCTTCGATCCGCTCGACGAATGGCGGCGCGTCGCGCGCGACGTCAGCGGCCGTGCGCTCGATTGCGGGCACTACATTCCGGAAGAGGCGCCCGCCGCGCTGATCGACGAACTGCTCGCGTTCTTCGAGGCGCGCGACGCGGCGGCATGACGGTGCGGGCGCGCGGGCGGCGCGTGCCGCCCGCGGCTCAGGAATGTACGCTTGCCGTCGCGGCTCAGCGGTGTGCGTGGTCGTCCTCGACGAGCGGCGGCAGGCGGCGCGGCACGGGCGTCGATTTCACGATCGCGGTGCTCGTCTCCGCGCGCTCCGTCACCTTCGACAGGATGTCGTCGAGATGCTCGATCGTGCGCAGGTAGAGCCGGCAGATGAAGCAGTCGTCGCCGGTGACCTTGTCGCATTCGACGAACTCGGGAATCCGCCGCAGCAACTCCTCGACCAGATGCAACTGGCCCGGCAGCGGCTTAACGCGGACGATCGCCTGCAGCGTGTAGCCGAGCGCGCGCGGATCGAGCTCGACGGTGAATGCGGCGATCACGCCTTGCGCTTCCAGCCGCCGCACGCGGTCGGCGGTCGCGGGCGCCGACAGTCCAATCTGCCGGGCGAGTTCGCTGGTCGCGAGGCGCGCGTCGTCGGCCAGCGCGGCGACGATCGCGCGGTCGGTCGCGTCGAGCGACGTGACGGCGGGCGGGGAAAGGCGTTTCGGCATGATCGCTTTGCTTTCGAAGGTGAATTGGCGGATTCACTTCAGTTTAGTCATGGTTGCGGCGAAAGCAAGTTTCTAGAATCGAACTCATCCCTGCTTTTCAACGGAGTTCATGATGGCCTCGAATGAAATTCGCCGCGGCGCCGCCGAGATGATCGTCGCGATGCTGATGTCCGGCACGATCGGCTGGCTCGTGATGTCGTCGCAGCAGCCGCTGACCAATGTCGTGTTCTTCCGCTGCATATTCGGCGCCGCGACGCTCGCGATCGTCTGCGCGGCGTTCGGCTTCCTGCGCCGCTCGCTGTTCTCGCCGCGGATGCTCGCGCTCGTGACGCTCGGCAGCCTCGCGATCGTCGCGAACTGGCTGCTGCTGTTCGCCGCCTATTCGCGCGCGTCGATCTCGATGGCGACCGCCGTCTACAACACCCAGCCGTTCATGCTCGTCGCGCTCGGGGCCATCGTGTTCCGCGAGCGGATCACCGCGTCGACGCTCGCGTGGCTCGCGCTCGCGTTCGCCGGGCTGGTGTTCGTGGTGCGCGTCGAGCCGGCCGTGCTCGCGGTGCCCGGCGAATATCTGGAAGGCGTCGCGCTGTCGCTCGGCGCGGCATTCCTGTATGCGATCTCGTCGATCATCACGAAGCACCTGAAGGGCACGCCGCCGCATCTGCTCGCACTGCTGCAGGTCGGCCTCGGCATCGTGCTGCTCGCACCGTTCGCGCACTTCGACACGTTGCCGGCGACGGCCGGGCAATGGCTCGACCTGATCGTGCTCGGCATCGTCAACACCGGGCTGATGTACGTGCTGCTGTACGGCGCGATCCAGAAGCTGCCGACCGCGATGACGGGCGCGCTGTCGTTCGTCTATCCGGTCGTCGCGATCGTCGTCGATCGCGTCGCGTTCGGGCAGACGCTCGCGTGGACGCAGGTGTTCGGCGCGCTGCTGATCCTGCTCGCGGCGGCCGGTGTGAACCTCGGCTGGCGCATCGTGCCGGCGCGTCGCGCGACGGTCGGCAACTGAAACGGTCAGACGATTCGGCGCGGCCGCGCGCTCACGTAGCGGCCCGTCGAATGCGCGTGTCGGGAATGAAGATTGCACGCCGAATGCCGCCCCGCCGACGTCGCGCGCAGCCGTGAAAAGCGCTGTAAGAAGTTGTAGGGAAACACCCGATGCGATGCGGTCGCGTCGCTCGTATGATGCGGGCTGTGACGTTGATCACGTTCACAGGATTCCGATCTCGATGCCGTTCGCCCGTGAGGTTGAACGGCTTTTTTTTATGTCTCGCTGCCCGCGATCAGGCGCCGCCGCGCGTCGAGCCGCGCGAGCAGCGCGCGCCTCGCGTCGTCGTCCGACTCACGCCATCCCTTGATCTCGCCGCGCGTGCGCAGGCAGCCCGCGCACCAGTCGGTGCGCGGATCGATCCGGCAGACGTCGGTGCACGGCGACGCGACCGTGGCGACCGGCATCGTCACGTCGCTCATGCGGACTCCCGCAACGCGACGTCCGCGACCGGCGCGCCCGTCAGCGACACGAGCTCGTGCGGCGACAGGTTGAACACCGCGTGCGGATGGCCGGCGGCGGCCCACAGGCTGTCGAGCGCGAGCAGGTCGGCGTCGATCAGCGTGACCGGTTCGACCAGATGGCCGATCGGACAGACGCCGCCGATCGCATAGCCGGTGTTGTCGCGCACGAATTTCGCGTCCGCGCGGCCGACCGGGCCGACCTGCGCGGCGACCTTCTTTTCGTCCACGCGGTTCACGCCGCTCGCGATCACCAGCACGGGTGCGCCGTCGGCCTGCCGGCGAAACAGGATCGACTTCGCGATCTGCGCGACCGAGCAGCCGAGCCCGGCCGCGGCCTCGGCCGACGTCTTGCCGGTTTCGGCGAGCATCACGATGCCTTTCGCATGGCCGCGCTCGCGCAGCAGCAGCGCGACGCGTCGCGCGGAATCGGGGAGGGAATCGAATGAAGCGGGTGTCGTCATGTTGAGGAATCCATCGAATACCGGGGTTATACGCAGTTCGCGGCGTCGGCCGCGCTCTGCGCCTTGGCGAGCAGTGCGCGACCGGCGCGCGATACGTTCGCGCGGCCGATCGCGTTCGAGATGAAGTCGCCGGCAGCGACGACCTGTGCGAGATCGATGCCGGTGTCGATGCCGAGGCCCTGCATCAGGTACAGCACGTCCTCGGTCGCGACGTTGCCGGTCGCGCCCTTCGCGTACGGGCAGCCGCCGAGGCCCGCGACCGACGCGTGGAAGATCTCGATCCCTTCGAACAGCGCCGCGTAGATGTTCGCGAGTGCCTGGCCGTAGGTGTCGTGGAAGTGGCCCGACAGGCGTTCGCGCGGGAACACGCGCGTGACGGCCGACAGCACTTCGCGCGTGCGCTTCGGCGTGCCGACGCCGATCGTGTCGGCGATGTCGATCTCGTCGCAGCCGAGCGCCGCGAAGCGCTCGACGACGTCGACGACCGATGCGACCGGCACTTCGCCCTGGTACGGGCAGCCGAGCGTGCACGACACGCTGCCGCGCAGCCGCACGCCGGCATCCTTCGCCGCCTTCGCGACGGGCTCGAAGCGCGCGATGCTCTCGGCGATGCTGCAGTTGATGTTCCGCTGCGAGAACGCCTCGCTGGCCGCGCCGAAGATCACGACTTCGTCGGCGCGCGCGGCGAGCGCATTCTCGAAGCCTTTCAGGTTCGGGGTGAGCACCGAGTACACGGTGCCCGCGCGGCGCTCGATGCCGGCCATCACGTCGGCGCCGTCGGCCATCTGCGGCACCCATTTCGGCGACACGAACGACGCGGCCTCGACGTTGCGGAAGCCGGCGCGCGACAGCCGGTCGACGAGCGCGATCTTCACGTCGGTCGGCACGAAGGTCTTCTCGTTCTGCAGCCCGTCGCGCGGGCCGACTTCGACGATCTTGACGGCGGTGGGGAACGTCATGGTTGTCTCCAGGTTTGCTTGCAGGTTCAGTAGCCGCGCGTGTAGTCGACGATGCCGCCGATGCGCTCGCCGCGCTCGAGCGCGCGGATCTTGCCGGCGATCTGCTCGACGGCCTCCGCGCGCAGCGTCTCGGCCGAGCTGTGCGGCGTGATCGTGATGCGCGGCGCGCGCCAGAACGGGTGATCGTCGGGCAGCGGCTCCTGGTGGAACACGTCGAGCGTCGCGGCGGCGATCCGGCCGCTCGCGAGCGCATCGAGCAGGTCGGCCTCGACGAGATGCGCGCCGCGCGCGACGTTGACGACATACGCACCGGGCGCGAGCCGCGCGAATGTGCGGGACGACAGGATGCCGTCGGTGTCGGGCGTGCTCGGCAGCAGGTTGACGAGCACCTTCGCGCCGTCGATGCACGCATCGAACGCACCGTCGCCGGCGAAGGTCGTGACGCCGTCGAGCTGCTTCGCGCTGCGGCTGTAGCCACGCACGGGCAGGCCGAGCGCGGCGAGCGCGAGCGCGACCTGCGCGCCGAGCACGCCGAGGCCGAGCACGGCGATGGTGAAGCTGGCGCGCGCATGCGGCTCGAGCGGCTGCCAGCGGCGCTCGCGCTGCTGCGCGTCGTATTCGTCGAAGCGGCGCAGGTAGCGCAGCACCGCGTGCGTCACGTATTCGACCATCTGCTGCGCCATGCCCGAATCTTCCAGCCGCACGAGCGGCACGTGCGGCGGCAGCGTGCCCGGTTGCGCGCGGTCGAGCGCGAGCAGCGCGTCGACGCCGGCGCCGAGGTTGAAGATCGCGCGCAGGCCGTCGCGCGGGGTGAAGAATTCGCGCGGCGCGCGCCAGACGAGCGCGTAATCGGCGGCGGCCGTGTCGCCCGGCTGCCACGCGCGCAGTTCGGCTTCCGGCAGCGCATGCGCGATCTCGTCGCGCCACGCGCCTGCTTCCTGGTGCGGGGAATGGAACAGGATCTTCATTGGACGACTGCGCGCGCGCCGGCGAGGCGCGTCACGGGAACGGCGAGCGGAGCCGGGCGCGGCGCGCCGGCGGGCGTAGCGGACATCGGGCGTCTCCTGACGACCGGGCGCCCGGCGCGCATCGGCGCCCGGCCCCGGTTCCGTGTGAAGCTGACGGGAAGCCCACATTCTACGGTTTCGCGGCGCATCGCGCGCCGGTGCGCGGCGTGGGCGGCCGGCGTGGCCGCCCCGCGGATGGCCGCCCCGCGCAAAAGCAAAGCACAAAATATTGGTTCGGCCGCCGGGCGCGCCGCGCCACAATCGAATCCCGTCTTCAAGCAAGCGAGGGCAATCATGCGCGCATGCAGCAAATCGGCGTGGCCGCCGCGCCTCGTTACCGTTCCGGGCCTGCACGGCAGCGAAGGCGCGCACTGGCAGACCTGGCTCGAACGGCAGTTCCCGCGCTCGCTGCGCGTCGAGCAGGACGACTGGGACGCGCCCGACCTCGCGCGCTGGGCGCAATCGGTGCGCACCTTGCTCGACCGCGAACGCGGCCCGTTCGTGCTGGCCGCGCACAGCTTCGGCTGCCTCGCGACCGCGCATGCGCTCGCGCAGTGGCCGCGTACGGGCGATGTCGCGGGCGTGCTGCTCGTCGCGCCCGCCAGTCCGAAGAAATTCACGTTTGCCGGGCCGTTCGACGCGCGTCGGCTCGCCGTGCCGTCGATCGTGATCGGCAGCGAGACCGATCCGTGGATGCCGCTTGCCGATGCGCGCACGCTCGCGCAGCACCTGGGCAGCGCGTTCGTGAACCTCGGCGACGCCGGACACATCAACACCGCGGCCGGCTTCGGGCCGTGGCCGCGCGCGAAGTACTTCATCGACACGCTCGTCCACTGCGCGGCACCGCTGCGCTTTCGCGACGCGGACGACGGCTTCGAGTCCGCGCTCGTCGATCGCGCGCTCGCGCACGCGATCTGATTCCGCCGGGCCGGGCGGGCGACCCGTGCGGCGCGGCGGGTGCCGCGCCATGCCGTGCCGTCGCGCTTATGCCGCGGACACGGGCCGCACCGCCGCCGGATCCGAATAGCTCGGCCGGCCGTTTTCGACGTGGCCCGCGAAACGGCGCGAGAACGTGCCGACCGCGCCGTCGATCGCCGCGTGCGTCTTGTATCACGAGTGGTCGAGATCGCCGACGCACTGCGCACTCGTCGTCAGCGTGTTCAGCCGGAACGGCAGCACCGGCTTGTCCGGGTCGGCCTTCGACGGCTGGTACCACACCGGCTTGCCGTTGGGCAGCGGGATCGGGAAGCGGTCGTTGTAGCCGCGCACACCGCGCAGGTGTCCGAAGTAATGATCGAACGAGCGGTTTTCCTGCATGAACACGACGATGTGCTCGACATCGCGGATCGTGCCGGTGCCGTGCGCGGCGGGAATCGCGAGCGCGCGGCGGATCGATTCGGAGAAGGCGTTGAGCGCGACGGCGGCGCCCGCGGATTGTGCGACCGTATGCAGGAAACGGCGGCGGCTCGATGACGTCGTGCTATTTCACCTCGGTTCTGCGGTCGGGGAACGGAAGCGGCGGGATCAGACCGGCGACGACGCGGCGGCACTCGACGCGGCCGCATTCGCCGCGGGTTTCGCGTCGTCGTCGTCATCGGGCGGGTAGTGCACGACGGGCGGCGCGAGCGGCGCGGCATCGGACGCGGCGGCGTTCGCGGTTGCATCGTGGTTGAATGCGCTGGCGGAGCCGGCCGATGCGCCGGCCTGTTGGGACGCGTCGGTCGTGTGTGCGTCGTGCGGCGCGTCGTCGCTGCAGGCGGCGACGAAAGCGGCGGCACAAAAAACGACGACGGCGGAAACGCGACACATGACTTCTCTCCTGGCAGGCTGATCGGGAAACGTTTTCGAGTATGCCGGTGCGATGCGACGTTTCGGTGAATCGTTTGCGACCGGCGCGTGATCGCGGGATGCTTTCGATATCCCGACCATCCGCTTGCACGGCGTGGCGGGCGCGCAATCTTTCCCGGTGGACGTTGCGAGCCGGGCACATTTACCCGGGCGCGCGATGCGATGCGTGAGCGCGCCCAAGGCAGCCTGACCGTTGACGATGAACGCGAGCAACCGATCGCGTTGCGTCAGTGCCGCGGCGTGCGCCGCCGCACTTCGCTGCGCAGCCAGTCGAGCCAGGTTCGGATCGCCGATTCGTGCGGATGGCCGGGGCGCCACACGACGTAGTGCGCATACACGTCGGTCACGCGTACCGACGATACGCGCACGAGCGTGCCGTCCGCGAGTTCGGGCTCGATCAGCGAGCGGCGCGCGAGGGCGACGCCGCGTCCTTTCAAGGTTGCGTCGATCAGCGCGTTCGCATCGGTGAAACGCGGCGCACGCGCGGATTCGGTGAGGTCGAGCCGCGCGGCCTGGAGCCACGGTTCCCACGGCTGCGCGGGATGGCGCAGCAGCGTGGCGCGCACGAGATCGGCCGGCGCGCGCGGTGCGACGCCGTCGCGATTGCGGTACGCGGGGCTCGCGACCGGGAAGATCGTCTCGTTCATCAGCTTCTCGGCGACCACGCCCGGCCACGTGCCGGGCCCGTAGCGCAGCGCGACGTCGATGCGGTCGCGCTTGCGCAGCGGCGCGAGCGCCACGTCCGGGTGCAGCGCGATCGCGATGTGCGGATGCGCGGCCGAGAAGCGCGGCAGGCGCGGCGCGAGCCAGCGTTCGGCGACGCTCGGCAGCACGCTGACGTTCAGCGTGACGTCGCAGGTGCGCGGGCGGCTGCGCGCGGCGAGGGCCGGCTCGAACGCGCGCTCGAGCACGCTGAGGCCCTGGCGCACCTGCAGCGCGAGCGCGTGCGCGGCGTGCGTCGGTGTCGCGCCGTTGCGCTCGCGCGTGAAGAGCGGGTAGCCGAGCTGCGCCTCGAGCGCGCGGATGTGCTGGCTGACGGCGCCTTGCGTGAGCGCGAGCGCGTCGGCCGCGCGCGTGAAGCTCTGCAGCCGCACGGCGGTCTCGAACGCGCGCAGCGTCTGCAGCGGAGGAAGGTGGATGCGTTTCATGCGGGTATTAGTAGCACTAATGCCCGAGCACGACAATTCATCGTTTGCGGCGGGCGTGCACGCGTTCCTACACTCGGTTCCGTCTTCCACAGTCCCGTCGGGCCACGCCACCATGAACGCATATCGACTCTATCTTTCGCCGGGCGCCTGCTCGCTCGCCGCTCACATCGCGCTGGAGGAAACCGGCGCGCCGTTCGACGTCGAGATCGTCTCCGTGCAGAAGCAGCAGAACCTCGAAGCGCGTTATCTCGCGATCAACGCGAAGGCACGCGTGCCCGTGCTCGAGATTCCGGGCGAGCCGCGCGTGCTGACCGAAACGCCCGCGATCCTCACGTATCTCGCGCGCCGTTATCCGGACGCGCAACTGCTGCCGCTCGGCGATCCGCTGCGCGAGGCGCGATGCCACGAATGGCTCGCCTGGCTGGTCGGCTGGGTGCATGGCGTCGGCTACGGTGCGCTGTGGCGGCCGGGCCGCTTCATCGGCGATCCCGCGCTGCACGGGGCAGTCAGCACGCACGGGCGCGGCGTGATCGAAGCCGCGAACGAGACGATCGAAGCCGCGCTCGCCGACGGCCGCACGTGGGCCGAGCCGGGCGCGCATTCGATCGTCGATCCGTTCCTGTTCGTGCTGTATCGCTGGGGTGTCGCGATCGGGGTCGACATGGCGCGGCATCCCGCATGGACCGCGCACGCGCAGCGCGAGGCCGACCGGCCGGCCGTGCGCCGCGCGCTGGCGCGCGAAGCGGCCTGACCGAGGTGCGGGCGTCGTGCAGGGGGCGCGGTGCCCGCGTGCCGCGCGCGGCCGCTAGCGCGTGGCGAACAGCGGATAGGTCGCGCCGGCGACCAGCGCGGCCGCGAGCCAGACCACGCTCCACGAACTGACGGCGAGCAGCGGCGGGATCGCGAGCGGCGTCGCGAACAGCCCGAGGTAGACGACCGTGTTCGCCATCCCGAGCGCGGTGCCCGCGTGGTTCGCACCTGCGAGCGTCGCGAGCTCCGTGTACGCGACGCCATGCCACGCCGATACGCACACGCCCGCGAACACCAGAATCGCGACGATCGCGGCGAGCGGCACGTGCGGGCTGCCGGCCGTCGCGGCGGCAAGCAGCGTGAACGATCCGGCCGCGACGAGCACCGAGCCGCGCAGGTACGCGCGCCGGTTGCCGTGCCGGTCGGTATGGCGGCCGCTCCAGACGCGCATCACCATCGCGCCGAGCTGCAACACGACCATCGCCGCGCTGATGCCGGCGAGGCCGAGCCGGCCGAAGTCGTGCAGGAACACCGTCGCGAACGTGAGCACCGCGAACTGCGGCGCGCACAGCAGGCCGATGCCGAGCACGATGCGCCACACGCGGGCACTCGCGAGCGGGCCGTGCGCGAGCCGCGCGGGTTGCGTGGGTTGCGCGGGTTGCGGCCGAGCGGCCGGTCGATGCGCGGCACCGTGTGCGACAGCCGGTTCGGCGGGCGGTTCGTGCAGCCAGCGCCAGGTCAGCACGGCCGACCCGGCGCACAGCAGCATCAGCGCACCGAATACCGCCGCGAAGCCCAGGTGCGACGCGAGCGACGGCAGCAGCGCCGCGCCGACGCCGCCGCCGAGCGGCACGGCCGTCTGGCGGATGCTCATCGCGAGCCCGCGTTCGCGCTCGCCGAACCAGCGCATCACCGCGCGTCCGCTCGATCCGTTCACGCTGCCGCCGAGCAGGCCGACGCAGCACATCGCCACGACGACGCGCGCCAGCGGCGGCACCGCGTGCGCGCTCGGGACGATCGTGCACACCATCAGCGCGAGCATCGCGGCCGTCGCGACGAGCCCGGTCAGCAGCACGCGGCGATCGCCGAAGCGGTCGGCGGCGATCCCCCACGGCAGCTCGGACAGCGCGACGCCGAAGCCGAGCGCGCCGAGCACGAGGCCGAGTGCGCCGTTGTCGAGGTGGTAGGCCGAGCGCATCCACACCGCGGTGGTCGGGATGCCGGCCGCCGCGGCCGAAAAGCTCATGTTCGCGGCCACGCCGGCGGCCAGCACGCGCCAGCGATGGGCCGGACCGCGCACATCGCGGGCGGGCGAGGAGGGGGAGGCGATGCAGGTGGTATCCATGGCGGCAGGCCCGGTTGGAAATTGACATCCACAGTCTGGCGACCTACATTCATCCTGAAAATCGGAAAGTTCTTGATGAATCGTTCGATAAAACAGGATGGTTGAGATGCCCGGACAAGACATTCCACGCGGCGGCGGCGAGTCGCTCGCGCTGGCCGATGCCGCGCTGGCCCGGCCCAACTTCGACGTGGCGGCGCTGCGCAGCCTCGTCGCGGGCGTGGATCTCGGCAGTTTCGCGAAGGCGGCCGACCGCGTCGCGCGCTCGTCGTCGGCGGTGAGCGCGCAGATCCGCAAGCTCGAGGAGCAGGCCGGCACGCCGTTGTTCGTGAAATCCGGGCGCGGGCTTGCGCTGACCGATGCCGGCGACGCGATGCTGCGTTATGCGCGGCGGATGATCGAGCTGAACGACGAGGCGGCCGCGGCCGTGCGCGGCGTCAATCTCGACGGCTGGGTGCGCGTCGGGTTGCAGGAGGATTTCGGCGAGGCGATTTTGCCCGACGTGCTCGGGCGGTTTGCGCGCGCGCATCCGAAGGTGAGGATCGAGGCGCGCGTGGCGCGCAATGCCGACCTGCTCGACCGGCTCGACGCGAACCAGCTCGATCTCGCGCTGGTGTGGGGCGATCCGGTGTCGGCTGCGCTGCTGTCGCGGCCGGGTATCGACAGCGACGTGATCGCGCAGGTGCCGATGCAGTGGGTCGGGGCGGCGGGGGCGGGCGGGTTCGGCGGGCCGGGTGGGGCCGACGAAGGGGCGGAAGTCGGGGCGGCTGCCGCGCACGCCTCGGCGGGCGGCCGTGCCGCGGGCGAGGCGCTGCCGCTCGTCGTGTTCGACCGGCCGTGCCGGTTCTTCGGCGCCGCGACCGATGCGCTCGACCGCGCGGGCGTGCCGTGGCGCGTTGCATTCACCACGCCGAGTCTCGCCGGGTTATGGGCCGCGGCGGCGGCCGGCCTCGGGCTGACGGTGCGTTCGCATTACGGACTGCCCGCGTCGGTGCGCGTGCTCGATGCGGCTTCGCTCGGATTGCCGGCGTTGCCGAGCCTGCCGTTGATCCTGCTGCGGCGCACGTCGTCGGCGACGCCGACCGTCGACCGGCTCGCGTGGATCGTGACGCAGGCGGTGCGGGATGCGACGGAGGGGGCGGTGGCGGCGCTGGCGGCGTGACGAAACGTTCGATTGCCGCCGCGGGTTGCGGTTCGGCAGCCCCTCTGCCGATTGGCCGAATGGATCGATCGGGTGAACCTGACTACAGTGATGATCACTTGAAACGGAGGTCATCATGCAAAACGCGAATACGCCCGGCGCCGGTGCGGTCGATCCGGCCCAACGGGCAGATACCACGATCCGCGGCGACGGGGCGTCAGCCGACCGACCCGCGTCTGCCAATCCGCCCGTTCGGTTCGGTGTCCTGCAAGGGCAGGCCCGGATCGCGGACGATTTCGATGCGCCGCTGCCCGACTACCTGCTGGATGCGTTCGAAGGGCGCTGATGCGGCTGTTGCTCGATACGCACGTCTTTTTTGTGGATCGTGACCGATGACCCCAAGCTCAGCGCACGGGCGCGCAGACTGATTTCGGCCGCCGACGAGCGTTTCGTCAGCAGCGCGAGTATCTGGGAGGCCGCCATCAAGGCCGGCTTGGGGAAGCTCGATATCGACGTCGGCAAGCTGATCCGCGCGATCGGCTCGAGCGGGATTCGCGAGCTACCGGTTCGGGCCGTGCATGGTGCGGCAGTGCGCGACTTGCCGCACCACCATCGCGACCCGTTCGATCGCTTGCTGGTCGCGCAGGCACGGCTCGAGCCGCTTCAGCTCGTGACGGCCGATACCCATCTTGCACGGTACGGCCTGTCTCTCGTTCTGACAGTTTGAAGCAATTTGTCGGCACGAAAGCCGTCGGTCGACGGCGCCTCACGGGGCGTCGCGGGTCATGCCGCTGCGGCGTCCGGTGCGGTTTCGTCCAGTTCCGCGCAGAGCGCGGCCAGCCGCTCCCGCAATCCTTCGCTCGCCGGCACGAACGGCAGCCGCAACCCGTCCTCGCACCACCCTTGCGCGGCCAGCACGGCCTTCACCGGTGCCGGATTCGGCTCCGCGAACAGTGCCGCGACGAGCGGCTGCAACGCGACCGACAGGCGCCGCGCATCGGCGAGCCGGCCGTCGCGCAGCAGCGCATGGATGCGCACATGCCATTCGGGCAGCACGTGCGCGCTGCTCGCGATCGCGCCGTGCGCACCGGCGCACATCGCCGCGAAGTTCTGGTTGTCGTCGCCGGACAGGATCGCGAGCGGCGTGTCGTGCACGAGCCGGCTCATCCGGTCGAGCGTGCCGCCGCATTCCTTGATGCCTGCGACGCGCGGGTCGCGCGCAAGCGCCTGCAGCGTGTCCAGTTCGACGTTCACGCCGGTGCGGTACGGGATGTTGTAGACGAGCACCGGCAGGTCGGCCGCGTCGACGATCGCCTCGACGTGGCGGCGGATGCCGTCCTGCGTCGGCCGCACGTACACGGGCGGCGTGACGAGCAGCCCGTCGGGCCGCAACTCCGCGAGTTCGCGCGCACGCGCGGCCGCGAAATGCGTCGCGCTCGCGGTCAGCCCGACGACGATCGGCAGTCCGGGCGCCGCGTCGCGCAGCGTCGCGAACACGGCGTCCTGTTCGCGTGCGTCGAGCAGCACGCCTTCACCCGTCGTCGCGCCCGCGACGAAGCCCGCGATGCCCGCGCCCGCATAGTGGCGCGCGAGTCGCGCGAGCGCGGCATGGTCGACTTCGCCGTGGTGGAACGGCGTGATGATCGGCAGCCAGATACCTTCGAAACGTGTGTTCATGCAAAGCCTCATGGTGGAAACGGAGTGGGAAGGAACCGTTCCGCCGGCGGAGGGCCGGAGCGAGGCATGCGTGCAAGGAGAATGAAACGACCCGCGGGCATCCCGTCCGGCATTCGCCTGACGGGACGCGACGTCCCCGTCAGTCGAGGAGTCGTTTTTTCAGTTTCAGCCCGGCCGCGCGCGTACCTGCCGCGACGGCGGCGAGGATCGGAAGCGAGCGCAGGGCAGCGGACATGGAGGAACCGTGAATGGGCTGAGCGGCGATCTTAACACCGGAATCGATGCGCACGCGAGTGTCCGCCGCCGTTTAGCAGGAATCGAGATTTGCTTTCCACGACTGATTGGAAAGCGCGCCGCGCCCGGCCGCTAGAATGCCCGCTTACGTTTCGATGACAGCGCGTACGCGTGCCGTCACGCACATTCACCACCACTGGAAGCGGGGCATATCACGATGGCAAGCATGAAGGGGATCGGCCGCTGGCTGCACACGGGCGCGGCGGCGGCGCTGGTCGTGGCGGCGTCGGCCGCGCACGCGGACACGTCGATCCTGAACGTGTCGTACGACGTGACGCGCGAGCTGTACAAGGACATCAACACGGGTTTTGCCGCCGCGTACAAGCAGAAGACCGGCGAGACGGTCGCGATCAAGCAGTCGCACGGCGCGTCGAGCGCGCAGGCGCTGTCGGTGCTGCAGGGGCTGCAGGCCGACGTCGTGACGATGAACCAGCCGAACGACATCGACCTGCTCGCCGAGCGCGGCCAGTTGCTGCCGAAGGACTGGCGTGCGCGTTTCCCGGACAACAGCTCGCCGTACTCGACCACGATGGTGTTCCTGGTGCGCAAGGGCAACCCGAAGGCGATCAAGGACTGGAGCGATCTCGCGAAGCCGGGTGTCCAGGTGATCATCGCGAACCCGAAGACGTCGGGCAACGGTCGTTATGCGTATCTCGCCGCATGGGGCTTCCAGAAGCAGAAGGGCGCGACCGACCAGCAGGCGATCGACTTCGAGAAGGCGATCTTCCGCAACGTGCCGGTGCTCGACTCCGGCGGCCGGGGCGCGACGACGACGTTCACGCAGCGCGGCATCGGCGACGTGCTGGTCACGTTCGAGAACGAAGTCGCGCTGATGGACACCGGTGCGTCGGGTGCGCAGTTCGACGCCGTGTATCCGTCGGCGAGCATCCTCGCGGAGCCGCCGGTCGCCGTCGTCGACAAGGTCGTCGACAAGAAGGGCACGCGCAAGGTCGCGCAGGCGTATCTCGACTACCTGTACACGCCGGAAGCGCAGGAGATCATCGCGCAGCACCATCTGCGCCCGCGCGACGCGAACGTGCTGAAGAAGCATGCTGCCGAGTTCAAGCCGCTGAAGACGTTCAGCGTCGAGCAGGTCTTCGGCAGCTGGGCGAACGCGCAGAAGACGCATTTCGCGGACGGCGGCACGTTCGACCAGGTGATCGTCGACCGGAAGTGAGCGCCGCGCACACCGCGCGCCTGTCCGCACGCTGACGACGCAGCCGGCCGCTTCCGCGGCCGGCTTTTTTGTGCCTGGCGGCCGGCGGCGCGGCGGACGTCCATTCCGAACCGGCACGCATACCCGGCCGCGGCCGCGCGTGCTACGCTCATCGCCTTCCTGCTTCCGGCCCCGCGCGATGAATGTCGATTCGTCCTCCCCAGCCTCCCGCGGCCGTGGCCGCAAGATCTGGTCGGGCACACGCCCGGTCATCGCCTACGGGATGCCGCCGCTCGGCTGGCGCGACCTCTATCACCGTGCGCTGACGGTGAGCTGGCCCGTTTTCTTCCTGTCGCTCGCCGTGCTGTTCCTGCTGCTCAACGGCGGCTTTGCAACGCTCTACCTGCTCGGCCACGCGTCGATCGCGAACCAGTCGCCGGCCGGGTTCGGCGGCGCGTTCTTCTTCAGCGTCGAGACGCTCGCGACCGTCGGCTACGGCGACATGCATCCGCAGACCGTCTATGCGCACCTGGTCGCGACGTTCGAGATCTTCATCGGGATGTCGGGCATCGCGCTGGCCACGGGGCTCGTGTTCGCGCGGTTTTCGCGGCCGCAGGCGAAGATCCTGTTCGCGCGCTATGCGATCGTCCGGCCGCTGAACGGCAGGATGACGCTGATGGTGCGCGCCGCGAACGCGCGCCAGAACGTGATTGCCGAGGCGCAGGCGAAATTGCGGCTGATGCGGATCGAGGGCACGCACGAGGGCTACACGCTGCGCAAGATCCACGACCTGCCGCTCGTGCGCAGCGAGCACCCGATTTTCCTGCTCGGCTGGAACCTGATGCACGTGATCGACGAATCGAGCGCGCTGTTCGGCGAGACGCCCGAATCGCTCGCCGCGCGCGACGCGTCGTTGCTGATCACGATCGAAGGCTCGGACGAGACGACCGCGCAGGTGATGCAGGCGCGTCACACGTGGGTGCATGGCGAAATCCGCTGGCGTCACCGCTATGTCGACCTGATGCACGACGAAGACGGCATCACGCACATCGACTACACGCATTTTCATGAAGTCGTGCCGGTCGACACCGATACCGACGAGCGCGGCTCGCCGGGCGCGGTGGTCGATGCCGACGCGGCGGCGCCGGGCCCGGCCGCGTAGGTGCGCCCGCGGGCGGCTGGCGGCACCGCCCGCGCGCTACGCGTCACGCATGCAGCAGGCGCGCCGCTTCGCGCTGTTCGATCGCGACCGCGCGGCGGAATGCGTCGCGGTCCTCGGCGCGCGCGACGTAGTCGCCGAGCACGCCTTCGTGCGGCAGCAGATGCGCGTCGAATGCGATCTTCAGCGTGCTGGCGAGCAGCAGGTCGGCCGCGGTGAAGCGGTCGCCGACGAGCCATGGATGATGGGCGAGCGCTTGCGCGAGTGCGCGTTGCACGCGCGTGATGTTGCCCCAGCCGAATGCGACCGGATTGCCCGACGCGCCGGTGAATTTTTCGGCCATCGCCGGTTCGAGGCAGGTCGGCGTGAAGAACATCCATTGGAGAAAGCGGCCGCGCAGCGGATCGTCGGGCGCGATGCCGAGCCCGGCACCCGGGCAGCGGTCGGCAAGATAGAGCAGCACGGCGCCCGATTCGGCGAACGGCACGCTGCCGTCGTCGAGCGCGGGCAGCTTGGCCATCGGGTTGACCTGCACGAACGCGTCGCTGCCCTGTTCGTGCGAGCGCAGGTCGATCGGCACGAGTTCGTACACCACGCCGAGTTCCTCGAGCATCCACAATGCCCGGAATGCCCGGGTCTTCGGCCAGTAGTAGAGCTTCATCGTGCCTCCGTGATTGGGTGCAGCTGTCGGTCCGGTGGATGCTCAAGCGTACCCGAGCGCAAGAGGTTCGGACAGGGGCGCCCGGCGAGGGGCGCCCGGCAAGGGGTGCCTATCGGCGAGTGATGGCCGGACGCGCGGCGTTTCGAGTAGAAAGCCGGGCAGAGTCCCATGTGACAAGGAGGTACATGAATAACTAGTCATACTGATACTAGTTATGAACAGGGTGAAAAATTCCGGCGCAAGCCGGCGTCACTTGCCCGGCATCGCGGCGCCCGCGGTGCTCCCGCGCACGGCAAGACTCGCATCCGGTCGCGTTCGCCGACGCATCGCGAAACACGGAAATCACGGGAGACAACTCACGCATGGCAAACGACGATCGCACCACGATCATTCCACGCAGAACACCGGAATCGGCGGCCATGGTGGCCGAGGTCAAACGCGCGATGGCGATCACCGCGCGGATCAACCGCCTGACGTTCGACGATGCAGGCGAGGTTCGCGCATTGTTCGGCGACCTGATCGGCACGCAGGTGGACGACGGCTTCGTGCTGATCCCGCCGTTTCATGCGACGGGCGGCACCGGCATGAAGCTCGGGCGCAACGTGTTCGTCAACCAGAACTGCACGTTCTACGACCAGGGCGGACTCGCGATCGGCGACGACGTGATGATCGGGCCGAACGTCAGCCTGATCACGTCCGGCCATCCGGTCGAGCCTTCGCGGCGGCGCGATTTCGTCGTCGCGAAGCCGATCGTGATCGAGCGGAATGTGTGGATCGGCGCCGGCGCGACGATCATCGGCGGCGTGACGATCGGCGAGAATTCGGTCGTCGCGGCCGCGGCCGTCGTCACGCGGGATGTTGCGCCGAATGTGATGGTTGGCGGTAATCCGGCAGCGGTCATCCGGTCGATTGCCGAATGACGCGACACGAGGGCGCGCGCCCGTTCGAAGCAGTCTGGCCGGACGGATGTGGATAACTGCCTCCGAGGCGACTCGAAACGCTGTGCATTTGAATGGTGAGGGTGCCGTCGAAGCCGTCCGGATGGGGCTTTCCGGTGTCTGCCCGATAGTCGCCGGTGGAGGCTCGGGCCGTGCCTGCCGATGTTTCGACGAAGGTCGCGCAGTGCGATCGGATGTGGATATCCTCGCGCCGAAACGACTCGGCGCCCTGTGCATTTCACAGGTGAGAGCACCGGATGATGCGAAGTGCATGAAGCGGGTTGTGGACAACTCGCGCATGGACCGAGGCGAAATGCTGTGGAATTCGACGGTGAGGGTCGGCGCCCGATCCCGCAGCGCGCCTTTCCCGGCGGGGTTTCCTGACTTTTGCCGAGGTTCGGCGCGCCGCGCATTCTAGCCGAACGCGCGCATCGTGGCCGAGCCGCCGATGCGCCCCGACGTGGAATCCCGCCATCGGCTGCCACCCGAAGGGCCGTGCATTCTAACGGTGAGTGCGGTGGAGTGGTCTGCAATGCGCCGATTTTGCCGCGCATCGCCGCGTTCGCGAGCGACTCGACGTGCCCGGCGATGCAAAGGTGCGCATCAATACGCGATGAGTGGTCAGTGCGCCAGAATGCGATCATTCGGCCGCCCAAGCCCAAGCCCAAGCCCAAGCCCAAGCCCAAGCCCAAGCCCAAGCCCAAGCCCAAGCCCAAGCCCAAGCCCAAGCCCAAGCCCAAGCCCAAGCCAACACCACCTGAAGCGTCGTGCACGTCCGGTCCGCACGAGAGCATGTGAGCGAAGACAGCAGGGGCTCCCGTGTGGATATCCGACAGCCGAAACGACTCGCGGCACTGTGCATTTCCACGGTGAGCATCAGCGCTCGACCGGCCGATGAGCCACTTCCAGCACGGAATGCCGGCGCGGTAGCGCTTCCGGGCCCCCGCCATTGCTCGGCGGATTCTCGTCCATGTGGATATCTTGCGTCCCGGATCACTCGAAGCGCTGCGACGGTGAGCATCAGCGCTCGACCGGCCGATGAGCCCCTTCCGGCATGGAATGCCGGCCGACGGTGCCTTCCGGGGCGCGCATCCGCTGTCGCTCGGCGGATTCTCGCCCATGTGGATATCCTGCGCGCCGGATCACTCGAAGCGCTGTGGTTTTCAACGGTGAGGGTGCCCGCGTGGCTGGGCGGTTCTGCCGGATCGGACGTGGATAACCGCCATGGCAGCCACTCGAAGCCCTGTGTATTGCAACGGTGAGCGCGAGCCCGCGATTGTGCAGCATGCAGGTTCCGGCGTGCCTGTCCGGGCGAGATACCGGCCGACAAACCCAGTCGCGTCCCTGTGTATTCGATCGGTGAGGGTGAACGCAGGATCGACGCCATGCGCCATTTCCAGTGTGGATATCCATCGCCGAAACCCACTCGCCGCGCTGTGAATATCAACGGTGAGCGTCGGCACTCGAGCGTGCCGCATGCCGATAACGGTGTGGATATCCCGGCCCCTGCGCCACTCGAAACCCTGTGCAATCGAATGGTGAGCGCGCGAGCGGGATTGTGGACATCCCGCTCCGCCACCGAATCGGGACGCTGTGCATTTCAACGGTGAGCGTGACCGCCTCCGCCCGCCGAAACCCTTGTCACACGGGGCGCGAGCGTCGGCCGACGCATACCTGAACCGTCGTCGGGCAATCGTGCGCGTTCCCGGCAAACAGCCTGTCTGCCCCGACACGTCGCCCATCCCGCCCGGCCGCCGCGCGCGAGAACTATCTCAAATTCGGTCAAAAACCTGCGCAGTTTTTCTCGCTACAGCCCCGTCCGAGCAAGATGAGAAAAAACATTCTCGGCTGCGCGCGAAAAAATAGAGCCATTCGCTGCCGTCCCCCAAGCGTCGTCCGGCGCCTGCCGCGCAGCCCAGAACAGCACAATCAGGAGACTTCCCCCATGACCGCCCGCTTGCCCGTCGATGGCACGCCCGCCCTGTCCGACTACCGCCTGACCGACAACCTGACCGCGACGCGCGGCCGGATCTTCCTGACCGGCACGCAGGCGCTGGTCCGCCTGCTGCTGATGCAGCGCACGGTCGACGCCGAACAGGGGCTCAACACGGCCGGCTTCGTCAGCGGCTATCGCGGTTCGCCGCTCGGCATGGTCGACCAGCAGCTGTGGAAGGCGAAGAAACTGCTCGACGCCGGCGGCGTGCGCTTCCTGCCCGCAATCAACGAGGAACTCGGCGGCACGGCCGTGCTCGGCACGCAGCGCGTCGAGGCCGATCCCGAGCGCACGGTCGAGGGCGTGTATGCGATGTGGTACGGCAAGGGCCCGGGCGTCGATCGCGCGGGCGACGCGCTGAAGCACGGCAACGCGTACGGTTCGTCGCCGCATGGCGGCGTGCTGGTCGTCGCGGGCGACGACCACGGCTGCGTGTCGTCGTCGATGCCGCACCAGAGCGACTTCGCGATGATCGCGTGGCACATGCCGGTCGTGAACCCGGCGAACATCGCCGACATGCTCGAATTCGGCCTGTACGGCTGGGCGCTGTCGCGCTACTCGGGCGCGTGGGTCGGTTTCAAGGCGATCTCCGAAACGGTCGAGTCGGGCTCGACCGTCGACCTCGACGCGCTGCAGACGCACTGGCCGGCGCCTGAAGGCTTCACGCCGCCGGCGGGCGGCCTGCACAACCGCTGGCCGGACCTGCCGAGCCTGACGATCGAAGCGCGCCTCGCCGCGAAGCTCGACGCGGTGCGCCATTTCGCGCGCACCCACAGCATCGACAAGTGGATCGCGCCGAGCGCGCAGGCGAACGTCGGCATCGTCACGTGTGGCAAGGCGCACCTCGACCTGATGGAAGCACTGCGCCGTCTCGACCTGACGGTGGCCGACCTCGACGCGGCCGGCGTGCGGATCTACAAGGTCGGCCTGTCGTATCCGCTCGAGATGACGCGCATCGAGACCTTCGTCGACGGGCTCGCCGAAGTGCTCGTGATCGAGGAGAAGGGCCCGGTCATCGAGCAGCAGATCAAGGACTATCTGTACAACCGCACCGAGGGCGCGCGCCCGCGCGTGCTCGGCAAGCACGATGCCGAAGGCGCCTGCCTGCTGTCCGAGCTCGGCGAGCTACGCCCGTCGCGCATCCTGCCCGTGTTCGCCGAATGGCTCGCGCGCCACAAGCCGGCGCTCGACCGCCGCGAGCGCGTCGTCGATCTCGTCGCGCCGCAGATCCTGTCGAACGAGGCGGATGCCGTGAAGCGCACGCCGTACTTCTGCTCGGGCTGCCCGCACAACACGTCGACGAAGGTGCCGGAAGGCTCGATCGCGCAGGCCGGCATCGGCTGCCACTTCATGGCGTCGTGGATGGAGCGCGACACGACGGGGCTGATCCAGATGGGCGGCGAGGGCGTCGACTGGGCCGCGCACGCGATGTTCACCAACACGAAGCACGTGTTCCAGAACCTCGGCGACGGTACCTACTTTCACTCGGGCATCCTCGCGATCCGCCAGGCCGTGGCCGCGAAGGCGAACATCACGTACAAGATCCTCTACAACGACGCGGTCGCGATGACGGGCGGCCAGCCGGTCGACGGCAGCATCTCGGTGCCGCAGATCGCGCGGCAGGTCGAGGCGGAAGGCGTGTCGCGCTTCGTCGTCGTGTCCGACGAACCGGAGAAGTACGACGGTCACCACGGGCTGTTCCCGAAAGGCACGACGTTTCATCACCGCAGCGAGCTCGACACGGTGCAGCGCGAACTGCGCGAGACGCCGGGCGTCACCGTGCTGATCTACGACCAGACCTGCGCGGCCGAGAAGCGCCGCCGCCGCAAGAAGGGCGAATTCCCCGACCCGGACAAGCGCCTGTTCATCAACGACGCGGTGTGCGAAGGCTGCGGCGATTGCGGCGTGCAGTCGAACTGCCTGTCGGTCGAGCCGCTCGAGACGCCGCTCGGCCGCAAGCGCCGCATCGACCAGTCGTCGTGCAACAAGGACTATTCGTGCGTGAACGGCTTTTGCCCGAGCTTCGTGACGGTCGAAGGCGCGGCGCTGAAGAAGGCCGCCGGTGCCGCATTCGACGAAGCCGCGCTCGCCGCGCGCGTCGATGCGCTGCCGGTGCCCGCGACGCATCTCGACGCGGCGCCGTTCGACATGCTCGTGACGGGCGTGGGCGGCACGGGCGTCGTGACGGTCGGCGCGCTGATCAGCATGGCCGCGCACCTCGAAGGCAAGAGCGCGTCGGTGCTCGACTTCATGGGCTTCGCGCAGAAGGGCGGCTCGGTGCTGTCGTTCGTGCGGATCGCGTCGAGCGACCGGTGGCTGAACCAGGTGCGCATCGACACGCAGCAGGCCGACGTGCTGCTCGCGTGCGACATGGTCGTCGGCGCGAGCGCCGAGGCGCTGCAGACGGTGCGTCACGAACGTTCGCGGATCGTCGTCAACACGCACCGGATCCCGAATGCATCGTTCGTGCAGAACCCCGACGCGAACCTGCATGCGGACGCGCTGCTCGAGAAGATGCGTCACGCGGCCGGCGACGGCTACCTGTCGAGCTGCGACGCGCAGGCGCTCGCCGCGAAGTTCCTCGGCGACTCGATCGGCGCGAACATCCTGATGCTCGGTTATGCATGGCAGCTCGGCCTCGTGCCGGTGTCGCTCGCGGCGATGATGCGCGCGATCGAGCTGAACAACGTCGCGGTGCCGATGAACAAGCTCGCGTTCTCGATCGGCCGGATGGCGGCCGGCGACGCGGCGGGCCTCGATGCGTTGTGGAACGCGCGTCACACGGTAGCCGCGCATGCCGCGCCGGAGACGCTCGCCGAGCTGATCGCCGATCGCGAAGCGCGTCTCGAGGCGTACGGCGGCGCCCGTTATGTCGAGCGCTACCGTGCGCTCGTGAGCGCGGCGCGCGCGAAGGGCGACGACGTGCTCACGCGCGCGGTCGCGACGACGTTCTACCGGCTGCTCGCGGTGAAGGACGAATACGAGGTCGCGCGGCTGTACACGGACGACGCGTTCCGCACGGCGCTCGAAGCGCAGTTCGAAGGCGTGCCGGGGCAGGCCTATCGCGTGAAGTTCAACCTCGCGCCGCCGACGGTCGCGAAGGCCGGCAGCGACGGCAGCGTGCCGAAGAAGCGCGTGTTCGGCCAGTGGATGTGGCCGGTGTTCGGCGTGCTGGCGCGCGTGCGCAGCCTGCGCGGCACGTGGCTCGATCCGTTCGGCCGCACCGTCGAGCGCAGGATGGAACGCGCGCTTGCCGACGACTACGAGACGACGCTCGCGCGGGCGCTCGCCGCGATGACGGCCGGCAATGCGGCGCAGGTCGCGCAACTGGCCGACCTGCATGCCCGCGTGCGCGGCTTCGGTCACGTGAAGGTGCGCAACCTGGCCGGCGTGAAGCGCGCGGAGCGCGAGCTCGCGCTGCAGCTCGGCATCGATGCGGCGACGAGCGCGGCCGTGCAGCACGCGCTCGACGAGATGAAGGGCGCGGGGATGCTGAAGGGGATTCCGGTCGTGGTCGCGAAGTAACGCGCGCCCGGGCGGAGGTGGGCGGATGTGAAAACGGCGACGCGGGTGCGTCGCCGTTTTTTTCATGAGCGGCGGCTGCGCACCGGCAGCGGCGGCCGTCCGTCAGAGAATGCCTTTCTTGCGCGTCGACAGCGCGGTTTCCGACAGGTCGATCTCGCGCAGCAGTTTCGTCAGCGTCTCGTCGGAAATCTTGCTGTCGCTGCGCAGCCGGTACAGCGCGGTGCGTTCCGCGCGCACGGCCGCGATCCGCATCTGCAATTCCATCGTTTCGGCCTGCTTCGCTTCGGCGCGCGGCGTGGGGCCGTCCTCGGCGAGCGTCGCGAGGCGGCGGCGGTACTGGTCCATCACGCGTGCGGAGATATCCGCGCAGCGCGCGGCACCCGATTCGTCGAGATCGGCCGAGATCGCGTCGTGCGACGAGTCGATCGCGCGGATCGCGGCCTGCGCGGCGGCCGCGCGCGCGGCGCGCTCCTCGTCGCCGAGCGGGCTGCGCGACGAACGCACGCCGCGCAGCAGCAGCGGCAGGCCGATCACCGCGACGACGAGCGAGCCGAGGATCACCGCCGACGCGACGAAGATCGCGGTGTCGCGGCCCGGCAGCGGCACGCCGTCGGACAGCGCGACCGGAATCGACAGCACGCCGGCGAGCGTGACCGCGCCGCGCACGCCGCCGACCGTCATCACCGCGATCGTGCGGATGCCGGCCATCGTGCCGGCGAGGCCCTGCCGCGCGGCGCGACGGCTCGCGAACCAGCGCAGCAGCCAGACCCACAGGAAGCGGATCGCATACAGCGCGAGCATCATCGCGCAGACGTTGAAGATCATCCGGCCGACGAGCGCGTCGCTCGTGTGGTGCGCGTCGACGAGCGTGCGGCCGATGATGTGCGGCAGCTGCAGCCCGAGCATGATGAACACCATGCCGTTGAACACGAACTCGATCATCGCCCACGTGCTTTCGGCGCGCACGCGCGATGCGACGGTGCTTTTGCGCGAGAAGCTCGTGTAATTCATCATCATCCCGGCCGACACGGCCGCCAGCACGCCCGACAGCTCGAGGTGCTCGGCGAACAGGTAGGCCGCGAACGGCACGAGCAGCGTCATCACGATGCCGGGGGCCGGATCGCCTTCCTGCTCGGCGTTCAGGAAGCGCGTCGACAGCGCGCTGAACACCCACGACACGATCGCGCCCGTCGCAAGGCCGCCGGCCGCGACGATCACGAACGTGACCGACGCGTCGCGCAGCGAGAACATGCCCGTCAGCGCGGCCGCGATCGCGAATTTCAGCGCGACGAGGCCCGACGCGTCGTTCATCAGCGCCTCGCCTTCGAGGATGTGCATCAGCTGCGGCGGAATCCGGCCCTTTCCTGCGATACCCGACAGCGCGACCGCGTCGGTGGGCGACAGCACGGCCGCGAGCGCGAACGCGATCGGCAGCGGCAACTCGGGTATCAGCCAGTGCGCGAAATAGCCCACTGCGAGTACCGTCATGAACACGAGCCCGAATGCGAGCATCAGGATCGCGCGGCGCTGCAGGTACAGCTCGCGCTTCGGAATCCGCCAGCCGTCCGCGAACAGCAGCGGCGGAATGAACAGCAGCATGAAGATTTCGGGATCGAACGTGACGTGCAGGTTCAGCTTCGGCCACGCGAGCATCGCGCCGAAGGCGATCTGCATCAGCGGCAACGGCAGCTGGAACGGCAGGATGCGCGTGACGGCGCCGGACAGCGCGACGGTCAGCAGCAGGATCAGGACGGTGAAGACGATTTCCATCGATACGGCGAATACGGGGAATGAAACGATCGTACGGAGTGTAGCGTGACAGCGTGACCGGTGCGTTCGAGCGGCCGGTGCGTGCGCACGAAACTGGTGCGTCGCGCGTGTGCCACGGTGGTGCGGCGGCCCGGTGAGCCCGCGCGGCGCATGGGTTCTACGCGCCTTGCACGGAGCTTGCTTGATGCTGGTCAACCGTCCGGCGTCGACCGGGCAACCGAGGGTCCAACCATGACATTGCACGCGCCGTTCGCCTCGCCGGGCGCCGCGTTCGAAGGCATTACCAGGAGGAAGGCATGACGATCGTGCAACAGGAGCGTCCGGCCGCTGCGTCGCCGTACCGGTTCGAGCGGGAGGTGAGTTCCGGCCTCGAACGTCTGGCGACGCAGCACCGCGACCTGACGCTCACGACCGTGTTCCAGCCGATTTTCAGCCTGTCGCACCAGCGTGCGGTGGGCTACGAGGCGCTGCTGCGCGCGCACGATGCGCTCGACCGCGCGGTGTCGCCGCTCGACGTGTTCGGCGAAGCCGCGCGCCAGGGCGAACTGCTGCAGCTCGACCGGCTCGCGCAGGCGCTGCATCTCGAGAACTTCGCGCTGCTCGGCGCCGAGCGCGAGTGGCTGTTCCTCAACGTGCATCCGGGGGTGCTCACCGACCCGTTCCAGGCGGCCGCGCTGCTCGCGAACCTTAAGCGGCTCGGCATGCCGCCGCGCCGCATCGTGCTCGAAGTGCTCGAGCAGCGCGCGGAGGACGTCGAGCGGCTGGCCGAGGCCGTGCGCGAATTCCGCACGCACGGTTTCCTGATCGCGCTCGACGATTTCGGCGCGGGCCACTCGAATCTCGAGCGGATCTGGCAACTGAACCCGGACATCGTGAAGCTCGACCGGATCATGCTGTCGCACGCGGCGCACCGCACCGGGCTCACCGCGATCCTGCACGGGCTCGTGACGCTGCTGCACGAGGCCGGCAAGCTGGTGCTCGTCGAGGGGATCGAGACCGAGCACGAGGCGCAGATCGCGCTGTCGTGCGAGGCCGATTTCGTGCAGGGCTACTACTTCGGCCGGCCGGCGCCGGGGCTGCCCGACAGCGCGGCCGCGACCGGCTGCATCGGCGAGCTGACCGAGCGTTTTCGCCAGCAGACCGAGGCGCGCGAGCGGCGCGATGCGCAGCGGCTCGCGCCGTACCTGCGCGCGTTCGAACGCGCGGCCGAGCGCCTCGCGGCCGGCGAGCCGCTCGACGAGGTGTGCTGGAACTTCCTCGCGCTCGACGCGGCCGCGCGCTGCTTCCTGCTCGATGCGCACGGCCGCCAGTCGGGCCGCAACGTCGTGCTGCGCGCCGACCGCGCGCTCGCCGAGGCACGCTTTTCGCCGCTGGCGGACGCACAGGGCGCGAACTGGCTGCGCCGGCCGTATTTCCGCTCGGCAATCGCCGAGCCGGGGCGGGTGCAGGTCACGCGGCCGTACCTGTCGATCAACGAGGCGCAGCCGTGCGTGACGCTGTCGGTGGCCGTGCGCGTCGGCGATACGCAGCGCGTGCTGTGCGGCGATATCGACTGGGTCGACGACGAAGCGGACGCCGGCTAGCGATGCGCGCACCGCAGGCGGTGATCCGGGCGATCCGGGCCGGCGCGGGCGGCCCGTTGCGCTCGCCCCGCGCTTCCCCGACAATGGCGCGACCGCGGCCATCGTGACCGCGGGCGCGCCGTCCCGGGGGCCACCATGGCGGCGAATAACAAGGAAAACACAATGAAAAGACCGATTTCGCTGACCATTCTCGCGTGGATCATCATCGTGACCAACGCGATCACGTGCATCTATACGCCATTCACGATCGGCATGCCGACCACCCAGGCGCTGCTGTCGCACTACCTGCTGCCCGTCTGGGCGACGCTCGGCATCAGCGTGCTCATCGAAGCCGTGAACGTCGTGATCGGCATCGCGATCCTCAAGGGCCGCGAATGGTCGCGCAAGGCCTACATCGTGACGGCCGTGTTCGGTTTCGTGTTCTCGTTCGTCAACATGCCGGCGTCGATGTTCGCGGTGCTGATCCCCGGCTTCCTGCTGTTCGCCCTGTTCGTCTACCTGCTGTTCCGGCGCCCCGCGACCGCGTATTTCCGTCAGGCGCTCGCGTGAGCGTCGTGCGCAACGCGCTCGCGATCGTGCTGTTCGCGATCGCGGGCATGTGCGTGATCACCGCGCAGATGATGGCGTTCATGAAGCTCGGCCATACGCGCGCGATGCTCGTGTTCGTCGCCGTGTTGTTCGTGCTGTCGGCCGTGTTCCTGGCCGTGGGCGCGTTCGCCGGCGCGTTCCGGCCGCGCGCGCGTGGCGCGGGCATCGCACTGCTCGTCGCGACCGCGACCACCGCGTTCGGGATGATCGGCTGGGTGACGCTCCTGTTGGCGCCGGGGATCGTCGACGTGATGCAGCAGCAGGGCGTCGACGTGAACGCGCGGATGTTCCGGTTCGCGCCCGGCGCCGTGGTGACCGGCCTGTCCGCGCTCGTCGGCGTGTGGCTCGCGCGGCGCGGCTGACGGTGGCACTCGCGATGGGACCGACCGGGCGCCGCTGACGGCGGGGCGCCCCGTCACGCTGGCGCCCGTCGCACGGCTCGGCTAGGATGCGCGAATTGTCCAGACGATTCGCGGGCCGCCCATGAGCCGAAACGCCGCTTCTTCCATCCTCCTCGAAGTGATCGCCACGACTGTCGGCGACGCGAAGGCCGCCGCCCGCGCGGGCGCCGACCGCCTCGAACTCGTGACCGCGATCACCGAAGGCGGGCTGACGCCGAGCGTCGGCCTGATCGAAGCCGTCGTGGCCGCCGTGCCGATTCCCGTCAACGTGATCGTGCGGCCGCACAGCCGGTCGTTCGTCTACGACGCCGACGACCTGCGCGTGATCGAGCGCGACGTGCGCGCGGCCGTCGCGGCCGGTGCGAACGGCGTCGTGTTCGGCGCGCTCGACGCGCGCGGCGACGTCGATCTGGGCGCGCTGGCCCGCATCGCGGCCGCGGCGGACGGCCGCGCGCTGACGTTCCACCGCGCGTTCGACGTGTCGCGCGATCTCAACGCCGCGTTCGACGCGCTGCTGCGCGTGCCGGCCGTCACGTCGGTGCTGACGTCGGGCGGCCATCCGTCGGTGCTCGACGCGGTCGCGACGATCACGCGGCTGGTGCGGCAGACGGCAGGCTCGACCTGCACGGTGCTGGCCGGCTCGGGGCTCACGGTCGATGCGGTCGGCGATTTCGTCCGCGCGACCGGCGTGCGCGCGGTGCATTTCGGCTCGGGCGTGCGGCCGCGCGGCGAGGTGCTGGCACCGGTCGACGAACTGCTCGTCGCGAAGGTGCGCGCGACCATCGACGGAGCCGCATCGCACGTGTGACGCGCGCGGCGGCCCGCGGTGGCCACGACGCGACGAATCACGGCAGCGCGCGGCCCGCGGCGGCACGCGTACCCCGTCACGTATTGCGCACGAACCAGGTACGTTTCGCGGTGCCCAGCAGCGCGCGATAGACGACCCACGACACGACGAACGTCGCGGGCGCCGACAGCGACGCGGCGAACCCCGTCACCTGGTTCAGCGCGAGTCCCGTGAACGCGCCGGCGAACCATGCGGTCAGCCCGCCCGGGTTGAAGGTCGGCACATGGGCGTCGCGGCATTCGACGTCGTCGCCGACGAGTTGCCCGTACCGGCCGGACAGGATGTGCGCGAGCGCGACGCCGACCCACGCGACGACGAAGATGCCCTGGTACGCGAGCGCCTGCAGGATTCGCGAGAAGATGTCCGCCATCATCAGCGCATAGACGACCGCACCGACCACGAGTGCCCACACGAACTTCGGCGCACGCACGCCGGCCACCTTCAGGAAGAACGCCTGCATGTTGACGGTCGCGAGGTAGTAGTTCGCGGTATTGATGCGGGATTGCGTGACCCACACGAACAGCAATCCCCACACGCCCATCAGCTTCAGCAGCGCGAGCACGACCGATACTTCGGAGAGCGTACCGAGCCCCGGAATCGTGCTGACGAGATAGATGCCGGCCGCGCCGTTGACGAGAAACGTGACGAGGTAAAACGGCATCCCGAAGTTGAAGCGGCCGTGATAACCCGCGTCTTCCTTGCGGCCGAAGCGCGCGTAGTCGAACGTGAACATCATCAGCACCCACACGCCCATGTAGTAGACGAAGCAGTGCCACCAGCCGCCGGCCGGCGCGTTGCCGGCCGGCCCGAAATCGAGCCACGCCGCGTTGTAGCCGTATTCGGCCGTCGCGAGCCCGACCGCCGCGAGAAGCCCGAGCAGGTAGAACGGCAGCAGTACGCCGTTGAACTTGTCGAGCCAGTGCTGCACGCTGCCGAACACGAGCGGCACGCTGTAGCAGACGACGATCAGCGCGGCCCATTTGTAGTCGAGCGCCGGAAACTGGTGGTGCGCGGCAACCGCGATCACCGAGCCCTCGAACACCGCGTAGTAGATCGCGGTCGCGAAGAAGATCAGTGTCGCGAGCGCCGCGCCGGCGCTGCCGAACAGCACGCGCGAGAACAGCGCGACCGAGAGTCCGGTGCGGATCGCATAGCGGCTGATGATCGTGTTGACGAGGCCGTACGACACGACCGACAGCGCCATCCCGATCAGCGCGTTGCGCGCGCCGTAGGTGAGCGCGAGCGTGGCGCCCACGACGATGTAGAACACCGCGCTGCACACGGCCCACCACGCCATCGTCAGCGAGAAGGGCGGCATGCGCGCGTGGTCGGGGACGGCGAGCGTCGACAGGTCGAGATCCTCGTCGGTACGGGCCTGAGCCAGGTTGGCCATGATCGTGCTCCTTGATGCGCAGAAGTTGCGAACGACGTCTCGGCCGCGGCACAGGCGATCCGCAGGGTTGCCCCGACGTCGGGCGGGCAACCGGTTCGGCAGGAACAGCGCGCAGGCGTCCCCGCCGCGCGGCGCTCGGCCGGGCGGGCGGAAGACGGACAGCGAAAAGGGGGCGGCGACGAACGGCGCCCGGCACGCGAACCGGGCGCCCGGTGCTCAGTCCCGCAGCACGGCGCGCAGCAGCGCGAGGCGCCGCTGGTACTCGCGGCGCGCGGCGAGCGCGTCGGCCATCGTCACGCGCACGAAGCGCGCGCGGTGGTTGGGCTGCATCTGGCCGATCAGGTCCATGTCGGCGCTGATGACCGTGCCGATCGTCGCGTAGCCGCCGCCCGACACCGCGTCGCGGTGCAGGATGATCGGCTCGAGCCCGGCCGGCACCTGGATCGAGCCGATCGGGTAACACGCGTCGACGATGTTCGACGGATCGGCGCCCGCGCCGAATGGCTGCTCGCGTGGCCGGAACTGCAGCGCGCGGCCGTTCTTGTAGCGGTAGCCGATGCGATCGGCTTCGGGCGCGACCGTCCATTCGTCGTCGAAGAAGGTGCGCGCCGAATCGTCGGTGAGCCGGTAGTGGTACAGGCCTGTCAGGACGCGCAGCTCGACCTGGTTGTCGAGCGGCCGGCTCACGGCCGCCGGCAGCTCGCGCCCTTCGCGGGGTGTGCCGACGGGGGCGCCCAGCGGCAACCGGTCGCCTTTCTGCAGGCGCCGGCCCGCGTGGCCGCCGATCGCGCCGAGCGCGTAAGTCGAGCGGCTGCCGAGCACGACAGGCACGTCGATGCCGCCCGCGACGGCGAGATACGCGCGTGCGCCCGCCTTCACGTAATTGAACGACAGCACGCTGCCTGCGCCGATCCGCAGCGCGACGTTGCAGCGCTGGCCGATGCCGTCGATCTTCGGCGTCATCTCGGCGCCGGTGACGGCGATCAGCGCATCCGTATGGAACAGCAACTCGGGGCCGAGCAGCGTGCATTCGAGTACGGCGGCTTCTTCGGGATTGCCGACCAGCAGATTCGCCGCGCGCGATGCGTACTGGTCGAGCGAGCCCGACGGCGGGATGCCGACGTGGTAGTAGCCTTGCCGGCCCATGTCCTGGACCGACGTCGCGAGGCCGGGTTTCACGACCTCGATCAGGTTGTGCGCGTCAGCTTGCATGCAGCACCTCGACGAGAGAGCGGTTGTACGCATCGGGATCGCGCAGGAATGCGTCGAGCGAGAATTTCACCGGGCGCACGCGCAGGGAAAAGGTGCCGGCCTCGACGTCGGCCACCGCGGCGTCGTAGGTCGCGCGATCGATCGGCTGGAATTTCACGATGTCGCCGGGCCGGAAGAACACCATGAACTCGCGCAGGTAGTCGAGCCGCTGCGCGGGGTCGAAGATCGGCGCCGGCGTCACGCCGAACATCTGGTAGCCGCCCGCGCCGCGCACCGAGTAGATGCAGCCGAAACAGCCGCCGTGGCCCACGGTGAGCTTCGGCGTGTCGGTGCGCGGCCGCAGGTATTTCGGCACTTCGAGCTGGCGTTCGCGCTCGACCATCTGGTACATGAACGGCAGGCCCGCGACGAAGCCGACCATCGACACGAACCACGGCGACCCCGAGTGCGCGGCGATGAAGGCATCGACGTCGCGCTTGCCGTTGATGCGCGCCGCGTATTCGAGATCGGTCGACGACGGATCCTGGTGGCGTTCGCGAAACCGCATCAGCGTCTCGTGCGTCCATGGGTCGTTGTACAGCACCGGCACCTCGACGATGCGCGTATCGAGTTCGAGTGGCGCGTCGCCGACTTCGGCCTCGATCGTCTTCAACAGCGCGACGAGCGCATCGGGCTCGATCACGTCCGGGTCGTAGCGCACCTGGTAGGACGCATTCGCCGGACAGATCTCGGTGATGCCCGGCACCGCGCGGCGCTGCAGTTCGCGCGTGATCGCCGTGCCCTTGAAGAATGCGTCGAGCGACATCGATTCGCTGATTTCGACGAACACGAATTCGTCGCCGCCGAAGGTGTAACGGGTCGTCACATCGCCTCCCCGACGCGCACGGCGTCTGCATGTTCGGCTGCGTGTTGCTGCGTGGCGGCTGTTGCGGCCTTACGCCATTGCGGCATCCACGCTTCGAGGAAATTCGTGTGATAGCGCCCGGCGCGCACGTCTTCGTCGGCGAGCAGCGCGACGTGCAGCGGCGCGGTCGTCTTCAGCCCGCCGACGTGCAGCTCGCCCAGCGCGCGGGCCAGGCGCTGCAGCGCGGCCGCACGGCTCTCGTCGTGCACGATCAGCTTCGCGAGCAGCGAGTCGTAGAACGGCGGCACGACGTAGCCCGGATAGAGCAGCGAATCGACGCGCACGCCGGGGCCGGTCGGCCACACCAGTGCGTCGATCCGGCCGGGGTTCGGGCGGAAATCCTGCAACGGATCTTCCGCGTTGATCCGGCATTCGAGCGCCGCGCCGCGCATCGCGATGTCCTGCTGCGCGAAGCGCAGCGGCTCGCCGTCGGCGATGCGCAGCGTCTCGCGCACGAGATCGATGCCGGTGATCGCCTCGGTCACCGGATGTTCGACCTGGATGCGTGTGTTCATCTCGATGAAGTAGAACTCGCCGCGCGCGTCGTCGAACAGGTATTCGAGCGTGCCCGCGCTGCGATAGCCGACCGCCTGCGCGAGCCGCGTGGCCGACGCACACAGCGCGTCGCGTTGCGCGGGCGTGAGCGAAGGCGACGGCGCTTCCTCGAGGATTTTCTGGCGGCGCCGCTGCAGCGAGCATTCGCGCTCGAACAGGTGGACGACGTGACGGCCGTCGCCGAGCACCTGCACCTCGATGTGGCGCGCCCGTGCGATGAAGCGTTCGAGGTACACGCCGCCGTCGCCGAACGCCGCCTGCGCCTCGCGCTGCGCGAGCGGCAGCTCGGCGTCGAGCTGCGCGGCGTCATGCGCGACGCGGATGCCGCGCCCGCCTCCGCCGGCGGCCGCCTTGATCATGATCGGATAGCCGATGCGCGCGGCGACGTCCCGCGCCTCGTCGAGCGACTGCACGACGCCGTCGCTGCCGGGCACGGTCGGCACGTTGGCGCGCCGCGCGGTTTCGCGTGCGCGGGCCTTGTCGCCCATCGTGGCGATCACCTGCGAGTCCGGGCCGACGAAGATCAGGCCGGCCGCCTCGACCTGCGCGGCGAAGGCGGCATTTTCGGACAGGAAGCCGTAGCCGGGATGGATCGCGTCCGCGCCGCACTGCCGCGCGGCGTCGAGGATCGCGGCGGGATTCAGGTAACTCTTCGCCGCGTGCGACGAGCCGATGTGGACGGCTTCGTCGGCCATGCGCGCGGCGAGGCTGTCGCGGTCCGCGTCGCTGACCACGGCGACCGCGCGCATGCCGAGCTCGCGCGCGGCACGGATCACGCGTACCGCGATCTCGCCGCGGTTCGCGACCAGCACGGTGCGGATGCGCGACGGCCGGTAGAACGCGCTGGAGGAGGTTGCCGGATTCATCGCATCACCCCTCGATCCGCATCAGCACCTGGCCCGCGTCGACCGGCTCGCCGTCCTCGACGAGCAGCTCGACCACGCGCCCTGCCGCATCGGTTTCGATCTCGGTGAACTGCTTCATCACCTCGACGAGGCCGACCACCGCGCCGGCGGCGACCGTCGCGTCGACCGCGACGTAGTAGTCCGCATCGGGCGACGGGCGCCGGTAGAAGGTGCCCGGCAGCGGGCTGACGATATCGTGCAATGCCATCGTGTGTCTCCTCGAATCAGTGATGGGCGGCGAGCGGTTGCGGCCCGGCGGTCCGGATGCCTTCGCGGATCAGCGCGTGGCGCGTTTCGCGCACGAGGTCGAGCGCGCCCGGCGTGTCGCTGTGGATGCAGACCGAATCGAAATCGATGTCGATGTCGTCGCCGTCGATCGTCCGCACCTTGCCGTCGATGCACGCACGCAGCACCTTGTCGGCGACCTGGCGCGGATCGAGCCGGCCGACGCGGCGCGTGAACACGATCGAGCCGCTGCGGTCATAGTCGCGATCCGCGTAGAACTCGCGGATGACCGGCTGTCCGTACTCGACGGCGACGCGGTACGTGACCGACGCCTCCATGCAGTACAGCCACAGGCCCGGATCGACGCGTTGCAGCGTTTCGATCAGCATCCGCGAGAACGCTTCGTTGCCTGCCGCATGCATGTAGAGCGCGCCGTGCGGCTTCACGTGCTGCAGGCTGACGCCGTTCAGGCGCGCGAACTCGCGCAGTGCGCCGAGCTGGTACAGGATGTCGTTGACGAGCGCCTGCGGCGTTTCGGCGATCGTGCGGCGGCCGAAGCCGACGAGATCGCGAAAGCCCGGGTGCGCGCCGATGCCGACGCCGGCGTCGCGCGCGAGCTGCACCGTGCGCGCCATGATGTTCGGATCGCCGGCGTGAAAACCGGTGGCGATGTTTGCCGAGCTGATCAGCGGCATGATCTGCTCGTCGACGCCGTCGCCGATCGTCCACGGGCCGAAGCCTTCTCCCATGTCGGAGTTCAGGTCGACGCTGTGCTTCCTCATACGATGTGCTCCTCCAGGTTCTCCGGTTCGCGTGCGTCGTGGCGCATGCCGAAACCGTGTTGAACGCAGGTTAGCCGCGTGGGGTGCGTCAAAAAAGTTCTATTTTTATATGCGACCGTATCGATTTTTTCGATACCGTGGAAAACGGCTGCCAGGTGCCGTCGGAGCTGGGGCGGCAGGGTTTCCACGAGGTCGGGTTCATGGGCGTGGCGCGGTTGTTATGATGTTTGTCGCGTGCCCATCTGTTTTCTCATCGACCATGGCCCTGACTCTCAGACAGCTCAAGTATTTCGTCGCGACCGCCGAGCTCGGCCAGATCTCGCAGGCCGCGATCCAGCTCACGATTTCGCAGTCGGCCGTGACGAGCGCGATCAGGGAACTGGAGGACAGCCTCGGCACGCAACTGTTCCTGCGCACGCCGTCGGGTGTGACGCTCACCGACACGGGGCGGCGCTTCCTGAATCACGCGTACACGATCCTGTCGTCGGTCGACGAGGCGATGCGGATTCCGAACCTCGAAAGCACGCTGACCGGCACGCTCGCGATCGCCGCGAGCTACACGGTGCTCGGCTACTTCCTGCCGCACCACGTGCTGCGCCTGAACACACTGTATCCGCGGCTGACGATCCACCTGCACGAGCTGAACCGCGAGTCGATCGAGGAAGGGCTGATCGCGGGCCGCTACGACATGGCCGTGCTGCTCACGTCGAACGTGTCGAATCCGGCGCTCGTGCTGGAGCCGGTGATTCACTCGGTGCGGCGGCTGTGGGTCGGCGCGCATCATCCGCTGCTCAGGCACGAGAGCGTCACGTTCGCGGAAGTCGCGCGCGAGCCGTTCGTGATGCTGACGGTCGACGAGGCGGGGCAGACGGCGCTGCGTTACTGGAACGAGACGCCGTACCGGCCGAACGTGATCCTGCGCACGTCGTCGGTCGAGGCGGTTCGCAGCATGGTCGCGAACGGCAGCGGCGTCGCGATCCTGTCCGACATGGTGTATCGGCCGTGGTCGCTCGAAGGGCGGCGCATCGAGACGATCGTGCTGCGCGATGCGGTGCCGCCGATGAGCGTCGGTCTTGCCTGGCGCAAGGACATCGAGTTGAGCCCCGCGATGCATGCGGTGCGCGATTATTTCCGGCACACGTTCATGGAGCCGCGCGCGCTCGGCGGCGCGGCCTGAACGGCGGGGCCGGATACGAAAAAGCCGGGGCGTGCCCCGGCTTTTCCATTTGCAGATCCGGCCCGATGGCCGCGCCGCTTACGCGTTCGCCGACATCGCGTCCGCGTCGCTCGCGCGGATGCCGAGGCGCTCGAACAGCGCGCGATCCTTCTGCGACTGCGGGTTGCTCGTCGTCAGCAGCTGGTCGCCGTAGAACATCGAGTTCGCGCCGGCGAGGAAGCACATCGCCTGCAGCCCGTCGTCGAGCTGTTCGCGGCCGGCCGACAGGCGCACGACGGCCTTCGGCATCGTGATCCGCGCGACCGCGATCGTGCGCACGAATTCGAACGGGTCGAGCGGCGCGGTGCCTTCGAGCGGCGTGCCTTCGATCGCGACGAGGTTGTTGATCGGCACCGAATCCGGATACGGGTTCAGGTTCGCGAGCTGCGAGATCAGGCCCGCGCGTTCGCGGCGCGATTCGCCCATCCCGATGATGCCGCCGCAGCACACGTTGATGCCGGCGTCGCGCACGCGGTCGAGCGTGTCGAGGCGATCCTGGTAGGTGCGCGTCGAGATCACCTGGCCGTAGAACTCCGGCGACGTGTCGAGGTTGTGGTTGTAGTAGTCGAGGCCCGCATTCGCGAGTTCCTGCGCCTGTTCGTCTTCCAGCATGCCGAGCGTCATGCAGGTCTCGAGGCCGAGTTCCTTCACGCCGCGCACCATCTCGGTCAGCGCCGGCATGTGGCGCTCCTTCGGGTTGCGCCATGCGGCGCCCATGCAGAAGCGGCTCGCGCCGTTCGCCTTCGCCGCCCGTGCGGCATCCAGCACCGCGTCGACGTCCATCAGCTTCTCGGCCTTCAGGCCCGTGTCGTGGTGCGACGACTGCGAGCAGTAGCCGCAATCTTCCTCGCAGCCGCCCGTCTTGATCGACAGCAGCGTCGACAGCTGTACCGCGTTCGCGTCGAAGTGCTCGCGGTGCACCTGCTGCGCGCGGAAGAGCAGGTCGTTGAACGGCAGCTCGAACAGCGCGACGACGTCGGCGACGCGCCAGCGTTGCGAGGCCGGAGCGGCCACGGGAATCGCGTCGGGTTGCACGGTGGCGGCGGTCTGGGCTTGGGTCATATCGTTTTCCTGTCCTGGTCGGGGATGAGGGATCGGGGGATCGGGGGATCTGTTTCTGTCGGGTCAATGCCGCGCGGCGCGCAGCGTATCGACGAGCGCGGCGATGTCGAGCATCGCCGCGGCGGATTCGGGGGCGGCCGGGCTCATGTGCGGAATGCGGCCGAGCAGCGGCGCGCCGTGCTCGCGGGCGAGCCAGTCGCGCATCGTCGCGACGTTCTCGTCGGGGAACGACATCGCCGGGTCGACGTGGTTCGCGACCCAGCCGGCGAGCTTGAGGCCGCGTTGGCGAATCGCGTCGGCGGTGAGCAGCGCATGGCTGATGCAGCCGAGCCGCACGCCGACGACGAGCACGACCGGCACGCCGAGCGCGACCGCGAGATCGGCCATGTCCTGCGTGTCGTTCATCGGCACGCGGAAGCCGCCGGCGCCTTCGACGACGACGATATCCGCGCGCGTCAGCGCTTCGCGATGGCACGCGACGATCGTGTCGATGTCGAGCGTCACGCCTTCCCGCGCGGCGACGATATGCGGCGCGGCCGGTGCCTTCAGCAGGAACGGCGTGCGCAGCTCGGGCGGCAGCACGACGTTCGCGGCCGCGTCGAGCTGGTCGGCGTCCTCGTTGCGCCACACGCCGTCGCGTTCATAAGCGCCGGCCGCGACGGGTTTCAGCGCGGCTGCACGCAGGCCGTGCCGCGCGAAGCCGTGCAGCATCGCGGCCGACACGAAGGTCTTGCCGATTTCGGTGTCGGTGCCCGTGACGAAAAGCGAAAGCGGGGCGGTCATGCCGCAGTCTCCCGCCGGGCCGCCCCAAGGGAGGCTGCAGCCCCCTCGGGGGGCAGCTCACGAAGTGAGCGTGGGGGCGGTTCCGTCTCCCGCGGGGCCGCGTCAGCGGAGGCTGCGGCTCCCTCGCTGGCTTCGACCAGCGCGGCTTCGAGCCGCGCGAGATCGTCGAACGAATGCGCAGCCGACAGCGACACGCGCAGCCGCGACGTGCCGACAGGCACCGTCGGCGGCCGGATCGCGGGCACCCACAGGCCGTGCGCGTCGAGCGCGCGCATCGCCGCGAGCGTCGCGTCGTTGCTGCCGATCACGAGCGGCTGCACGGCCGTGTGCGAATCGACCGGCTGCCAGCGCGTATTGCGCAGCAGCGCGCGCGTGCGTTCGATCAGCGCGGCGAGATGCGCGCGTCGCGCGTCGCCTTCGTCGCCCGCGATCACCTTCAGGCTCGCCGATACCGCGTGCGCGACGGCCGGCGGCGCGGCCGTCGTGAAGATGTAGCTGCGCGCGCGCTGGATCATCCATTCGATCACGGTCTCGTGCGCGATCACGAATGCGCCCGCGACGCCGGCGGCCTTGCCGAGCGTGCCGACGTACACGAGATGCGGCGAACGCAGCGCGGCGGCCGCGAGCGCGCCGCGGCCCTGCGGGCCGAGCACGCCGAAGCCGTGTGCGTCGTCGACGACGAGCCACGCGCCATGGCGCTCGGCCAGCGCGACGAGTTCGGCGAGCGGCGCAATGTCGCCGTCCATGCTGAACACGGTGTCGCTGACGATCAGCTTCGTTTCGGCATCCGATGCGTCGAGCAGCGCGGCGAGCGCGGCCGTGTCCGCGTGCGGATAGACCTGTACGTTCGCGCGCGACAGCCGCATGCCGTCGATCAGCGACGCGTGGTTCAGCGCGTCGGAGAAGAGGGTTGCGCGCTTGCCGGTGAGCGCCGTCATCGCGGCGAGGTTCGCCATGTAGCCGGTGCTGAAGTACAGCGCGCGCGGCGCGTCGGAGAAGCCGCCCGAGAAGGCCGCGAGTTCCTCTTCGAGCGTCGCGTGCGCGCGCGAATGGCCGCCGAGAAGGTGCGAGCCGCCGCTGCCGGCGCCGTAGCGCTGCGCGCCTTCGGCGAACGCGGCGACGAGCGCCGGATGCGCGGCGAGGCCGAGATAGTCGTTGCTGGCGAAGCCGACGATCTCGCGGCCGTCGACGGTCATGCGCGCATCGCACGCGGTGTCGGCGGTGCGGCGCACGCGGCGCAGCCCCTGGGCGTCGAGATCGGCGAGGCCGCGTTGCAGCGCGTCGAGCAGCGGGTTCGTCATCGTGCGATCTCCGCGAGCGTGGCGTCGAGCGTGTCGCGCGTGCGTTGCGCGAGCCACGCGATGTCGTCGTCGCTCATCACGTACGGCGGCATCAGGTACACGGTCGTGCCGATCGGGCGCAGCAGCAGCTCGCGTTCCAGCGCGCGTTCGAAGAAGCGTCGCGAGAAGCCGCGCGCCGCGTCGCCGTCGAGCGCGACGTCGAACGCGAACAGCGTGCCGCGCTCGCGCAGGTGGCGTACCTGCGGATGTGCGTCGAGCGGCGCGAGCGCGGCTCGCAGCGTGGCCGACTTGCGCGCGTTCGCCGCGAGCACGTCGTCGCGTGCGAAGAGGTCGAGCGTCGCGACCGCCGCGCGGCACGCGAGCGGGTTGCCCGTGTACGAATGCGAGTGCAGGAAGCCGCGCGTCGTGTCGTCGTCGTAGAACGCGGCGAACACGTCGTCGCGCGTGAGCACGAGCGACAGCGGCAGGTAGCCGCCGCTGATGCCTTTCGACAGGCACAGGAAATCGGGCCAGACGCCGGCCTGCTCGCACGCGAAGAAGGTGCCGGTGCGGCCGCAGCCGACCGCGATCTCGTCGGCGATCAGGTGGACGCCGAATTCGTCGCACAGCGCGCGCAGCCCGCGCACGTATGACGGATCGTGCATCGCCATGCCGGCCGCGCACTGCACGAGCGGCTCGACGATCAGCGCGGCGATCCGGTCGCCGCGTTCGACGAACAGGCGCCGCACGTCCGCGAGCGCGCGGCCTGCGACGTCGGCGGCCGTTTCGCCCGGCAGCGCGCCGCGCGCGTCGGGCGACGCGACGACGTGCGCATGGCGGATCAGCGGATCGTACGCGTCCTTGAACAGCGCGACGTCGGTCACGCCGAGCGCGCCGATCGTTTCGCCGTGATAGCTGTTCGCTACGCAGACGAATTCCTGCTTGTTCGCGCGGCCGCGGTTGCGCCACGCGTGGAAGCTCATCTTCAGCGCGATCTCGACCGCCGACGCGCCGTCCGACGCGAAGAACGCATGGCCGAGCGTGCGCGCGGTGAGCGCGTGCAGCCGCTCCGCGAGCTCGATCGCGGGCTCGTGCGTGCAGCCGGCGAGCATCGCGTGCTCGAGCGTGTCGAGCTGGTCCTTCAGCGCCGCGTTGATGTCGGGGTTCGCATGGCCGAACAGGTTGACCCACCACGAGCTGATCGCGTCGAAATAGCGGCGGCCGTCACGGTCGTACAGCCACACGCCCGCGCCACGCGCGACGGGGATGAGCGGCAGGCGCTCGTGGTGCTTCATCTGGGTGCAGGGATGCCAGACCGCGCGCAGGCTGCGCGCGACCCAGTCGTCGGTGGCTGGCGTACTCAAGGCGGCTCCGGGGGATAAAACGGCCGCGCGGCATCGACGGGATGCCGCGCGGCGGGACAACGGGACAACGAAACGCGCTGAGATTAGCGTGTTCCGCGGCGGGTTGCACTACCGGTTACAAAGGCCGCGAAGCCTTGCTGGACGGGAGTTCGGCGCAGATCGGAGCGGCTCGGGACGGTACGGTTCAGAAGTCCGGAAATGACCGCAGATGACGACGTTCGAGTGAGCCCCCCCCAACCGAAAAAAATCGGGGGGCGGGGCGGTGCGGCAGGGTGAGAAATCGGGGAGCGAAGGGGCGAAAGGGCGAATCGGGCGGGGTGTTGTGGCCCCAACGTGACCGGAAGGTGAATGACTGCAAGCGGTGACGAGGGGGCGAGCATCGCGCGATGAGGCGGCGCGCTCGGGCCGGCAAGCGATGCGAACGGCGTACGCTGCACGCAGCGCGTGCGCGAAGCGATGAAAAACGGGGGGTGAAGGAAAACCGAAACGGGGCAGCGAAGGCCGCCGCCCGTCAGCGCGAAGCCAGCGCGCGCGTATCGATATCGTGCGTGGTATTGGCGTCGCCGTTGTCGGCCGTCTGCGTGGTCGTGTTCCACACGACCCGGTCGTTGACCGCATACAGCCGGCACGCGCCCGCGCCCTGCTTCGCGCAGTTGTCGAGCGCGAGCGCCATCGGGTCGTCGCCGCCTTCGGCCCACGACCACGCGCCTTCCGACGACACCGCGAACGCGCGGCTCGGATGCTGGTTCAGGAAGCGGCGATAGCCTTCACGGCCGGCTTCGTCGACAAACGGCACCGCGTTGACCGCGTCGATCGACGCGTAGCCGGTGGCTTTCGGCTCGTGCGGGTTCGCGACCGCGTAGCGCACCGAGGTCGGCAGGTTCAGCTGCGCGAGGAACGCGTTGACGGCCGGCCACCACACGGGCACGCCGTCGCGATCGACGATCAGCCGGTGCGCGTCGTCCTTGTAGCGGCCGAAATCGATGAACTGGGCCTGCGTGCCGTGCGACACGTACGCGTCGTGCATTTGCGCGACGAGCCCGGGCGTCCACACCGAATCGTTGTCGCCGTACAGCCACAGCGACCGCACGGCCGTGTGCGCGCCGTACTGGTCGAACGCGTCGACGAGGTTGCGCTGCCAGCCGTCGCAGAGGTCCTGGCGCAGCCCGCCGGAGAAGTTGATGATGCCGCGCACGCCCGGTGCGGCTTCGGTGCCGTACGCGACCGATACGAGGCCGCCGTGCGACGTGCCGGCGACGACGATGCGCGACGCATCGACATACGGCTGGCGCGACATGTAGCGCACCGTCGCGTCGACGTCGGCGGCTTGTGCGAGGCCGTTCTTGCCGACGTTGCAGCCTTCCTGCTGGTACGTGCCGTCCGAGCCCGCGAAGCCCTGGCGGTTCGGCGCGATCACCGCATAACCGCGGCGCACGAATTCGCGCGCGAACGCGAGCGGCCGGCTGCGCGGCTGCAGATGGAGATCGCCGGTGTTCTTGCCGTGGTTGAAGACGACGAGCGGGAACGGGCCGGGGCCGTTCGGCTTGAAGAGCGTCGCCTCGAGCGTGACGGTGCCCGATGCGTCGGCCGGAATGCGGAGGATCTGTTCGTTCAGGTCGGCGGCGACCTGCGGCAGGTTCGAATCGCCGTAGTCGAAGCGTTCGGCATGGGCGAGCGACCCGCTGGCGCCGGCGCCCGTCCCCGTATTGGCGTTCGACAGCGTACCGGCCTGAGCGGCCGACAGCGCGCAGGCCGCCATCCATCCCACCAATACCTTGCTGAACGCCATTCGTAAGCCCTGCCATGCAACATGACTGATCTGAGGGCCATCCTAGCCCGACAAATTCAGGTTGTGCAATGCGGGAATTACCCGGCGTCTGACACAGCAACTATTTGTCAACGTTCACTTACTTCGCCGTCGACGTAACGCCAGAAACCGTGCTCGTCACGCTCGAAACGGCTCGTCTCGTGGAGCCGGTAAGCGCGTCCGCCGATCTTGTAGCGGGCCACGAACTCGACCTCCGCGTGCCGTTCGTCGAGCGGCGCATGGCGTTTGACCGCGAGGCCGAGCCAGCGCGGCGCGTCGGGCGCTTCGGGGTCGGTGTCGAGATCGGGCGGGCAGGTGCGCGCGGCCCACGTCGCGCGCAGGTAGCCGGTCGCGCCGAGCACGTACGCGCTGTACCGCGAACGCATCAACTCGAGTGCGCTCGGCGCGGTTTCGCCGCCGTCGATGAAGCGGCCGCAGCAGGCCGCGTAGCGGGGCGCCGGCGCTTTGCCGGCGGGAGCGGGGGACGCGCCGCCGCACGGGCACGCGTCAGGTCGGTTCAAAATCATGCGAAACGGGAATTAACGACGTCCGGTTGTCGGCTGACTACCGGTTGACCACCGGCTGACTACCAGCTCAGCTCGATGCCGTCGTACTGGAAGAAACGGCCGTTTGCCTGCGATACGTCCGCGCCGGATTCGGCGATCACGCGGCGCATGCCGGTCACGCTGGTTTCCGGATCGATCGCGGCCTGCGCGCCGCCCATGTCGGTGCGCACCCAGCCGGGATGGAGCGAGATGCACGCGGCGTGGCGCGTCTGCAGCGACGCGATGCGCAGCACGTCGTTCAGCGCGGCCTTGCTCGCGCGGTACAGCCAGCCGGTCGTGCCGGTCGCCTCGGCGATGCTGCCCATCCGGCTCGACACGACGGCGAGCACGCCGCGTGCGTCCTCGACGAGCGGCAGCAGGATCGGCAGCAGCTGCATCGGCCCGCGCACGTTCGTATGCATCACCGCGTCGAAATCCTCGGCGGTGATCGTCTCGACGCCCTCGGTGCGCGGCCCGTAGACGCCCGACACCATCACGGCCGCATCGAGCCGCTCGCCGTCGAGCTTCCAGCCGAGCGCCGCGATCTGCTCGGGCTGCGTGATGTCGAGCGCATGTGCTTGTGCGCCGAGCGCGCGCAGCGCGTCGAGCGAGGCGTCGTCGCGCGCGGTGGCGATCACGTTCCAGCCGTCGCGCCGGTATTGCCGGACGAATTCGCGGCCGAGGCCGCGCGATGCACCGACGATCAATGCGGTTTTCATGCTCGTCGCTCCTTTGCTTGGCGCCGCCCTGGCGGTACCGGTGTCAGATCCGTTCGATGCGGGGCGCGGCCGCGTGGCAACGGCCGCCCGGCGGCTTGCGCGTTACTTCGCGTCGTCGCACGGCTTCAGCGTGTCGGCGACCGCCTGCGCGACGCCTTCCAGCCGCCGCGCGGCGTCCGCCGCGATCATGTCGTTGTCCGGCGCATGGTTGCCGCCGGCGGTGAGCGCGGCCACGCAGCGCTTGTAGGTCCCGTCGAGCGCGTCGAAGTTCGACACGGCCATCCCGAGGTTGCGCATCCGGCCGTCGTGCACGCCGTACACGAGCCCGTGCACGGTGAGCGACTGGCCGCGGGCCCACGCGTCGTTGACGATCGTCGTGCGGCATACGTTGACGACCTGCTCGATCGCGTTCAGCTCGATCAGGCGGCGATAGCGCGCTTCGCCGACCGGCCAGTCCTCGAGCAGCGCCGCGTGGCGCTCGCGCACGTCCTGCACGTGATGCAGCCAGTTGTCGGCGAGGCCGACGCGGCGGTTGAGCAGCGCGGCATTCACGCCCGAGCAGCCGTAGTGGCCGACGACCATGATGTGCTTCACGCGCAGGATGTCGACCGCGAACTGGATCACCGACAGGCAGTTCAGGTCGCTGTGCACGACCACGTTCGCGATGTTGCGATGGACGAACACTTCGCCCGGCGGCAGGCCGATGATCTGGTTCGCGGGCACGCGCGAATCCGAGCAGCCGATCCACAGGTATTCCGGCGCCTGCTGGTCGGCGAGACGCGCGAAGAACTGCGGATCGTCTTCGAGCTTGCGTTTGACCCACGCATCGTTGTTGTCGAACAGGTGAGAAAGCGGATTGTCTTGGGTGTTCATCGGTGTGGCTTCCGTTGACGGAAATCGGGTCGGTATCGGTATCGGGTTCGGTGCAACCGGCGTCAGGCGGCGCGCTGCGCGTCGCCTTCGCCGTCGTTCTGGTCCGTCGCGCCGAAGCGCTCGGGGTAGCGCACGCTGAAGCGCAGCGATGCGTCGTAGGGGTAAAAATCGGGCAATTCACCCTGCAGCAGCTTGTCCTTGCTGGCCTGCCACAGCGCGGGATCGAAAAAGTCCGCGTGATGCTTCATGAAGACGTCGCGCACGCGGGGATCGCCGAGCAGGAACGGCCCGTAGGTCTCCGGGAAGATGTCGTGCGGGCCGACGGTATACCACGGTTCGCCGGACAGCTCGTCTTCCTCGTTGCGCGGCGGCGGCACGCGGCGCACGTTGCAGTCGGTCAGGTACTCGATCTCGTCGTAGTCGTAGAACACGACGCGGCCGTGGCGCGTGACGCCGAAGTTCTTGTACAGCATGTCGCCGGGGAAGATGTTCGCCTTCATCAGCTCCTTCACCGCGTTGCCGTACTCCTTCACGCCGTGCTCGACGTCGGTATCGGTGCCGTTCTGCAGGTACAGGTTCAGCGGCGTCATCCGGCGCTCGATGTACAGGTGCTTGATCACGAGATTGTCGTCCTCGTATTCGAGCAGCGACGGCACTTCCTTTTCCAGCTCGCGCACGAGCGCGTGGTCGAGCCGCGCGAGCGGCAGCGCGACGCTCGAATACTCGAGCGTATCGGCCATCCGCCCGAGGCGGTCGTGGCGCTTCACGAGCTGGTACTTCTCCATGATCTGCGCACGCGTCGTTTCCTTCGGCGGCGGGAAGTGATCCTTGATGATCTTGAACACGTACGGGAACGACGGCAGCGTGAACACGAGCATCACGAGGCCTTTGATCCCGGGCGCGATGATGAAGCGGTCGCTCGAATGCGACAGATGGTGCAGCAGGTCGCGATAGAACAGGTTCTTGCCCTGCTTCTGCAGGCCGACCGACGTGTAGATCTCGGCCTTCGGCTTGCCGGGCATGATCGTGCACAGGAAGTCGACGTATGCGGACGGCACGCCCATGTCGACGAGGAAATACGAGTGCGAGAAGCCGAAGATGATCATCAGCTGGTCGCGGCGCAGCAGCACGGTGTCGAGCGAGAGCACGCCCGGACGCACGTGGCGGATCGGCACCGCGAACGGCAGCACGCGGTCGGCGTTGATGATGCGGCCGACGATGTACGCGCTCTTGTTGCGGAAGAACAGCGACGACAGCACGTGGATCTGGAAATTCGGCGCTT
>Ga0209147_100182_pt1 | contig 76541 bp, 72 predicted proteins | sample AraplaCol_mLB_r2_FD_184278 | JGI IMG/M metagenome (GOLD analysis project Ga0209147, IMG submission 184278) | Arabidopsis root microbial communities from North Carolina, USA - plate scrape CL_Col_mLB_r2 (SPAdes) (version 2) | ecosystem: Host-associated > Plants > Roots > Endosphere | place: USA...
TAGTTCAGTAGAATAGTTTTTAAATTTTGTTCCTTTTAAAGCCATAATAAATCCCCCTATAGTAGACTACCTATCCATTTTATCAGATAGGCTTTTTCACGCGTCTACTATAAGGGGATAATATCACTAAGCAGCCTTTTGTTGTAGTCATACACTATTTTTTTCATCTTCAAATTCAAGCTTAAAATAATTCACAACACGACTATAAAATGGATATATAATTCCAATTACAATAAGAAACCAACCTATATTTGTGAGATATCTTGGACCAGAAAAATTAGAAAAGCAGGTTAATGTTACAATTAATAATCCAAATAAAATATACAAAGCAGAAATCAATTGTTTCATCTTTATCTCCTTTTACATTTTAATTATTAAATTTAAATTCAATAATGTAACTCACAATTACATTTAACTTTTTTGAACTCACTTTTCCAAGTTAATAGAGTTTTTTACTAGATTAGTAGTTTTTTAATAAACTACTATTCACTTGCCAAAATTAATTTTCTTGATTTACTATCATATATTTTGTAACTTACTTCAAAATTATGATCTTTTGTAACTGTCACCTTACAATAATATGGAACTGATCTCCCATAAGCATCCAGTTTAGGAATATCTCTGAAAGTAAATATTTCATCTGTATCTTGCATATCAAAGTCTGCTTCAGACGTACGGCTTGAACTATCAATTTCTATAACACATCTTCCACTTACAACATCGTATTGTTTAAACACAACATATTTAAGACTTGGAAGAGTAATTGCTAAAAGTAAAATACCTAGAAATAAACATCCAATGCATTTACTGATATTTAGCAACGAGTATACTCGATTAATAAACATTGGCATAAATATAAAAACTGCTCCAAATATCAAAAACAATCCTACTATGAGCATTGAATAATATGTTAACATTTTTCCACTTCCTATAAAAATAAAACTACGAATTATCTATTTTTTGGGGGAAATCCTTTTCCAAATACTCCATCCTTTTTTACTATTTAATGAAGGCATTTGATATACAAAAATTTAATAGATAATCTATATTTATTCTCGATTATCAAAATCTAGTAATTTTTATTCAATTTCTTTCTACATCATCTATATAATTGCGGTGATATCATCTATCTTCATTATTAATTCTCCATCGTTTAATCACCTCTATTATTTTTATTTTTTACTTTAACATTATACAATGTTATTTAGTTAAGCTTATTCATTTTCTTTTAAATAGGAATAAATTGAACCAAGGAGTGTTTAAAATGGCACGTGTTTTATTTATAAATGGAGGCTCTGAAGGGCATATCAATCCTACTATTGCAGTTGTAGAAGAGCTTATTTCACGAGGTGAAGAGGTTGTCTACTTTTCAATAGAGTCTTTTCGAGATCGAATTGAAAAGGCTGGAGCTACAATGCGGACAATTGATGAACAAAAATTTATTAAGGCCTTTCTATCAGGTGGTCGAACTCATTTACTAGAAAGAATCAATGGTCTTTTACATACAGCAGAAATCGTAATACCTAGTGTTCTTGAACAGATTAAAGGAGAGCATTTCGATTACATTATTCACGATTCAATGTTTGGTTGTGGACGTTTAATTGCTCAAATTCTTAATCTTCCCGCAATCAGTTCTTGTACTTCTTTTGCAGAGACAAAGGAAACCTTCGATAAAATGTTGGAAAAGCAATCAAAGAATATTCCTGATGAGATAATGAAACCGATTAATGATGAATTTAAGAAACTGTCATTACATATTAAGAAAAAATATGGTGTAGAGATTAATTCATATTATGAAGTTTTTTGTAATCCTGCCCCATTAACAATCGTCTATACAACTAGAGCATTTCAACCTGATGGGGAAGTCTTTAATCATTCATACAAATTTGTCGGCCCATCTATCGGTTCACGATTACAGCAAGATACCTTTGACCTTTCTACCATTAAAAGTAAAAATCCTATATATATTTCTCTTGGAACTGTTTTTAACCGCTCTATTAATTTTTATAAGTTATGTTTTGAAGCATTTGGAAATAGTGAACACTCAGTCGTTATGTCGATTGGTAAACATACCAGTCTAGATGATTTAGGAACTATTCCTCCAAACTTTCTTGTAAAACAATATGTTCCACAGGTCGAAGTGCTAAAATATAGTAAATTATTTATTACGCATGGTGGAATGAATAGCACTAGTGAAGGTCTATATAATGGAGTTCCATTAATCGTAATCCCTCAGAACGCTGATCAGCCAATCATTGCAGAGCAAATAGCCAAGATTGGAGCAGGTTTGCAATTACAAACACAAAATTTGACTCCAATTCAACTGCGTGAAGCAGCAGAAGAAGTGTTAAATAATAACTCGGCTTACAATAAAACAATTGACGGTATAAAGAAATCATTTCGAGAAGCTGGAGGTTATCACCAAGCAGTTAATGAGATTTTACATTTTTTTAATAAATGAGATGCATGCTCTCAAATTTATTAATTCTAAATTTGTCGTCACGAAGAGTTAATTGTTACTTTACGATTTACTGATCATAATCCATACTTACGTATATTTTAGTAGTATAAACAGGTCCTTAATAATCGAGGACCTGCTTGTTTTCGTTTATATAAAAACCTATATTAATTAGTCTTTTAAAAATGTTAGTAACGCTTCATTAAATTCTTTTGGATGAGTTGCGTTTAATCCATGTGGGCCACCCTTTATTAAAGCGAGTTTACTACCAGGAATGGAATCATATGTACGTTTTCCACTCAACTCAAAAGGTACAGTTGCATCAGAGTCACCGTGAATAATAAGAGTAGGTATATTGAACTTTTTCAAGTCCTTTCTAAAATCTGTCTTACTAAAGGCCGTTATACAATCGAGCGTTCCCTTTGGTGAGGCACTCGCTGCAATGTCCCGATTATATAAACGGAATGGCTCGCTCACTAAATCAGATTGATTACCCGCCGCGAAAAATCCCTTCGTAAATTTGTCAAGAAATGCAAGGCGGTCATTTATCACGCCACTTTTGAATTCTTCAATTGTTGCATCATCTAATGCTCCTTCAGGATGATCCTTTGATTTGTATAAATAAGGAGGAACTGCTCCAGCAAAAACAGCCTTTTCAATACGTTCTGTTCCATACTTACTAATGTATCTAGCTACCTCACCCCCACCCATTGAAAAACCAACAAGTGTGACATTTTGAAGATCTAAATGTTCTAACAGTTTATGTAAGTCAGAAGCAAATGTATCGTATTCATAACCTTCCCACGGCTGAGATGATTTTCCAAATCCTCGACGATCATATGTTATGACTCTGTAACCGGATTCAATAAGAGCTGGTACTTGATATTCCCAAGAACGTCCACTTAAAGGCCAACCATGGATTAAGACGACAGGTTTCCCTGAACCATGGTCCTCATAATAAAGTTCAATTGGGGCATGATTTTCATTACCTACAGTAAATTTTGCCATATAAATTTCCTCCCTGAATTTTCTTTATAAAACACCTATATTCTTGCTTCTCTTTTCAAAAACTCTCTACTTCAAAGCATTATAATATTTCTTTACAAATGTTTATTGTATTCTCTTCCCTACCATGAAATTGTAAATTTTACAAAAATGGTAATCAATTAATATATTAGATTCATCTGTTTATAAATCAACATTTTCATTAGGGTGACCAACAATTACAGTAATTTGGTAAATACCCCCATTTTATTTGGTCATTTAATTTTCACTCCTTTTTTAATTTCTTGCTTACTTAAAAAAGCATCTCCATTTTGTCAATTATTGTATATACGACTTAAAGGGTGCTTTTTCCTTTATCCGAATTTTTTTATTATCTATAAAAAAGAGATGCTCGAATACAAATTCCTGTTTCTAACCTCTGGACAATAAGATATTGGAGCGCTGTCACAGCCATTAAGCCAATATAACCAATTAAATAAAAAAGATAATAAGGTATAAAGCCACTTCTTACATTTTGGAAGATTATGGTAATATTAGATGATTTTAATAAAGGAGGGAATTTATGTCAAATACAATAGGTCTTATTTGTGGTAGTTTACGAAAAAACTCATATAATCGAATCATTGCTCAATCGTTAAAAGAGATGGATGATTCCCATCAATATCGTTGGATTGAAATTAATGAACTACCTTTATTCAATGAAGACCTAGAAACTAGTGTTCCAGAAGCAGTGTCATCATTTAGATCTGCTATCCAGGAAGTTGACGGTATCATTATTGTAAGTCCAGAGTACAATTCTGGAATTCCAGGCGCTTTAAAGAACGCATTAGACTGGGCTTCAAGACCTCGGGAATCCGCTGTTCTTAGTCGAAAACCGGTTGGTTTAATTGGTGCAACTCCTGGGGGATTAGGTACAGTTTATGCTCAAATACAAATCAGAGAAATACTAGAAGCTATGCAAGCTCATGTTCTACCCTTTCAAAAAATGCTGATTTCACAAGTACATGAAAAGATTGATTCTGATCAGAAAGTACTTACTGATGAACAAACAAAACGTTATCTTCAGCGTTATTTACACCATTTTATAAATTGGATAGAAAATACTCCTGTTTTAGATTAATAGAAGGAAACCAATTTAATTCTATTTTTTACCTGTTTGTAATAAACGAAGAAATTTTTGATGATATTCCAATTATAAACTTTCTTCAATTACTTAATTTTTAGGAGGAATACATAATGTCGGATCTCTATTCTCGTATTAACAAAGATGAAGCTGTCGTACTTTTAGTGGATCATCAAACTGGTCTAATGGCTGGACTAGTGCGTGACTATGGTGTTGATGAATTCAAGAACAATGTTTTGGCTCTTGCCCACACTGCTAAGTTTTTTGATTTACCGGTTATTTTAACAACAAGCTTTGAAAACGGGCCTAATGGACCACTTATGCAAGAATTAGTTGATCTTTTTCCTAACGCACCAAAAATAGCTCGTCCTGGACAAATTAACGCATGGGACAATGATGATTTTGTAAAAGCAATCGAAGAAACTGGAAAAAAACAACTTATTATCGCAGGCGTAGTTACTGATGTTTGCGTTGCTTTCCCGGCACTATCCGCTATAAATGCTGGGTATGAAGTTTTTGCTGTTACTGATGCTTCAGGAACTTTCAGTAAACAAGTTGCAGATGCCGCTAATACGCGTATGGCACATAGTGGTGTGCAACTTTTAAACTGGTTTAGCGTAGCGTGCGAATTACAACGCGATTGGCGCAACGACGTCGAAGGTTTTGGCAATTTGCTGGCTAGTAATCTTCCAGGCTATCAAAATGTAATCGGAAGCTATATGGGAGCTCAGCGAAATCTCAGTAAACAAAATGCATAAATAAAAGAATAAATTAAAAGCCTAACTTTCTCTTTAAAGAAAAGTTAGGCTTACTATATTATTTTATATTTTTCATTTTCATATTGAAGTGATGAGTATTTAATGTAGGAGAGAAAAGACTGCCCTCCTCATTTTTATTATTACAAGTAAAAATGAGAAATATCAATTTTAAAAAGAGGAATCTATCTGCTTTAATAATATTCCTAATAAAAATTCATTAACACCTCACATGCTTTCGCTTAAATCCTAATAAACCTTTGTCTAAATCTTTTTGAATTTTTTCAGAGCAAAGTAAAATGGTGCTTTTTTTCTTTTCCTTTTTCATTTCAACTGGTCCCATTGCTTTTGCAGTTTCAACCGCTTTTTCATGTTGAGGTAAATATGAAATTGCTACTGTATAAACAAAATTATTCATTGCAGATTTTGTTCGTTCAGGAGCTTCATGGATTGTATCTTTCACCCGGTCAAGCAGGTCTGAAATCTTGATTTCGTCAAATTCAGTATCCGAGCGATTCCCTAAAAGCCAACAGTAACAGCTCCAACCAGCTGACATTTTCAATTCATCTCCGCTAGCAATCCATTTATCGGCTACCTCTTGCGCAATATCTGCTTCAGCTAAAGTAACCGCAACTACATAGTCTGAAAGCATATAGAAATAAGCTCCATCAATCCAACTCGCAAAATCTTCTTCAGTCATTTTCAATGGCTCTGCAATAATCCCCGCAAAATACATCGCATCGTAATTACCCGTTGCATATAATTGATTCGCTAATTGCTGATCCATTTTAATTTTCTTAGCAATCGGCTTCATTGCCCCTGTTGCCACTCCAAATAGTGGCTCATGTGCCCCGTTACTTATGTATGTCTTTTTTGTCCGTTCCTTACCTAGTGCTTCTAGCTCTTGCATCACCGTTTCCAATTCCACCGTTTTACACTTCCTTTCTTCCACTACTTTATTTCCTTTTATCCAAAATTTTAATACTAAAATAGCACACAAAATCAATAGAACATTTATCCTTTATATACCACTACAATATTATATCATTACTTCTACTATCCAATATCCAACAAATTCATCCTTATAACATCAAAAAAAAATAAGTTGCCAAAACAACTCATTTAAAACATTATTTAATCATTACAACTCTATAAAATTTATTATATTTTTTATTGATTTGGCATTCTCGATCCCAACAATTCGATATCCGTTAAATCCATTAATTTTTATGATTGCACCACTTTTTGTGAACCAAAGTAATGAACTATATTCAACTGTTTCATCTATTGGACTTCTAAATGATAACTGGACATCATATTTAGCTAAATCAACAATTGGTTTTTCTATTTTTTTACTATATAAAAATATTTCTTCTAATTGATTTAATTTAGCTCGTTTTTCTACTTTTACTGGTTTAAATTTGATTACATTTTTCTCGAACTTTGTGTAGTTATAACCAATCCATATTTCATTTTTTACTTTGGTATTCTTCATTTTTTCACAATAAAATCCACCTAAACATAAAGCTAGTATTACTACGCATATCAAAAATAAATATGGCTTTCTCAATTATAGCCCCTCCGTAAAAAAGATCCGCTTCCCAATACCGTATAACCATATTTTACCACTTTTGAAAGTAGTTTAATATAAATAATGTTCTAGTTTTCAGCTATCTTTCACATATTTTACTAGTTGTTTTTCGATGACTAGATTTGGGTGGGATTGCACATAATTGATTTGAGTTTTGTCCTATGTAGTGAGATTAAGCAAAAACTCGCTAAAATAATAGCGAGTTAATTTTCTTATTTAAATATAGGTGCCTATGTATTTAAAACATTACTTTGGTATAAATTTTTCAATCTCATTTGACAAAATTGAAGTATCCCACGGATACCAATAGTAATTAGCACCGTCAAATTCAATCGTATACTTATAAGCGATTGGTTCATCTGTATACAATACAATTTCATAATGAGTAGAATCTGTATGATCATTGTTTGGTTGAAAATTTGAATCTTCCTTACTACTCTTTAAAATATCCAGAAAGTTATCTATTTTTTCTTTGTCCTTAATCTCAGCTATCTTTTTAGCGCTAGGTGAATAAGATTGGTAGATTTCAATCAGATCTACTTTTTCGATTGGTACATCTTTAAAATACCACATATAATCAGTTGTTCCTTTTGCAAAATAGATTCTATATCCATTTATTGCAGTTTTGTCTTTTAAGGCAATTAATTCAGGATTACCCTTGATTGAATAAATCTCCGTTCCTTTCTCATGGAATGCTGCATCTCCATCTTTTATTTTATAACTTGGATTGGTAACATGATCTGCTACCCTGAATTTTACTTGCCCTACTTTTTCATCAATATATTTTTCATTAGCTAAAATTCCTGATTGTATGCCATTGTACTCAACCCCATTCCATTTAACAAAATCTACCCAATCTATAATGGATTGACTTTCTGAAGGGGTAAAACGACAAGCAACAAGCAGTAAAGGCAATATGATAAACGATAACTTGAATAGACTAACTCTTTTCATTAAAACCTCCTTAAAAATAGTCTTTTTTACATAGTATTCAATTTCTTTAATGAAATGCCCTTCATCGATTCTGTTATAAGGTTGAAAAAATAAAATGACCGCCTTGTGTAATTTGCGGTCATTTCTTATTTATTCGTTAACTAGTGATTATCATGATTGTACTTCAAACTTAATCTTGAAAATAACCCTGCATGATCCGAAGGCCAAAGACCAGTTTTTGTTCTGTCACTCTGTGAATTTCCGATTAGATGAGCCGTTATTGGATTCCAGCCGTTTTTATAAAAAATATAATCCACTCTTTCGTTCAATAATGAAACTGAATTTAATAGATTTGGTGCTTGATGTCCAGTAAACCCTTGTCCTATTCCGAAGAAATTCCAAATATCATTTAAGCCAGCATTTACAAATAGATTGTAAGTCGTGCTATTAGGAACAGCATTCATATCTCCAGAAATAATAACTGGTAACTGTGTATTTGCTGGTCCTTGCAGGATTTCGGTTGCTTGAGCATTACGAACAGCTTCATCATTTGGTTCCAAATGTGTATTGATTAATTTGAAAACTTTTCCCCCTTTCTTTACTTCTATAGAGGACCATCCGCGCAGAACTGTTATAGCTTGTCCTCCTACGGGTAAAGTTAAATTTGTTTGAAAGTTTGCTTCATGTTTACTTAGAATTTTGAATTCAGAATCTTTCCTAATCAATATGGCATCCCTATCTAAATATTTAACTAAATTTCCATTACTATCGGGTAGTCCCACCGATAGATTATCGTTCTTAGCTCCAATTCTGTATTTCAATCCGAGATTTTCTAATTCTCCTATTAATAATTCAATAAAATCATAAGTAACAATCCCAAATGTAGGGATAACTAGCTGTAATAATTCAGCCTCTTGTAAACCAATAAAATCAGGTTTTTCTTTTGCGATTCCTCGAGCAATTGCCTTTACGCGAGTAGTAATGTCAGTTGCTAGAAATTGTTGAAAGACTTCTGTTACACGCTGGGGAATTTGTGCCATTGTTGCCCCTATTAACGGCGTGAGATCCGCTCCTAAATAAAGATTCCACGTTTGAAAAGATACATCATGCTTACGCCTTGAACTCAATTATTCTTCACTCCTATTATTTTTAATCTCTATTAATAGATGTAAGAGAATAATAAGTGAAACGGCTTTTATATTAAAAAGTGGTTAAATGATAGGAAAGAAATAGTGCCGACTACAAATCTATGTAAAAAGAACTAGAAAACTAAATCTATTAAAAGATTAAATAGTATCCTATACGCCACACTCTTCTTAGTTTACCTAAGTGCATTTATATGTAAACAATCTTTAATTTTCCGTGACAAACGCACATTTTTTATAAAAACCCGTCTTTGAAAGCACTTACATTTTACTTGCACATAAAATATATTGAATGGAGGGATGAATGAATGGAAAGAATTTTTTTAATGTTAGCTAGTATTATAGCAGGCTTTGCTTTAATCAAAATGCCTTTAGCAGGCACATTCTTATCAAGTGTAGAGCCATTAACAGATTTAATTGGTATTTTAGCTATTTTAATTTTCTCCCTTTTCCTAATATACAAAGGGTTTATGAATCTTATCGGTAAGTAGGAAGTATATTAGGTTTAGGCATCTTATTAAAATATACTAATGGTACAAATTATTAAATAAACCTGTATCAGATTACTAGTTAATCTTAGATACAGGTTATTTTTTATGATGCCAAACATCAATACTTCTACATTTTTGCTGTTTTAGTGTTTTTTCTTTTAACTCTCTTTAACGTAGCTACGATCAGAAAGCTTACAATTACTAATAGTAGCCATGAACTTACTTTACCTAGATGAACTAAACTCCATGCAACCGTCTGATTAGGATATTGCCATGCACCAAAAAACGTTGCAATATTTTCGGCTATCCATATAAAAAATCCGATTAGCACGAAAGATAGTGCGATTGGCATACGGTACCTAGTCCCATGAACTTCATATGTGACCCAAGATTTCCAAAAAACAATTATGACAAGCCCTGATAACCACCAACGAACGTCTATCCAAAAATGGTGAGTAAAGAAATTCAAATAAATTGCTGTTGCAAGTGAAGTAACTACCAAAAATGGTGGCCAATTAATTAGTTCAACATTCAATCTTCTCCAGGCTTGACATAAATAACTGGCAACACTTGCATACATAAAACCACTATATAGTGGCACTCCAAATAGTTTAGAGTACCCTTCCCCCGGATAAGCCCAAGAGCCCATATGTACCTTAAAAAGTTCAAGTGCGAGTCCAATTAGGTGAAACAGTGTGATGACCTTTAATTCATCCAATGTTTCAAGCTTAGTACGAACCATTAGCCACTGCATCAAAATACAAATCAAAAGTAACCAATCATATCGTGGTAGTAAAGGAAGTGGCACAATTTTAGTAAAAGCTAAAGAGGCAAAAATCACAACAGGAAAAATACATGATAAAGCTTGCTCCCAACCAAAACGAACAAGTTGTTTGAACGCTCTTATAAAATGTGACTCAGCCTTTTGAAGTATCAAATTCACAATTAGCTCTCCTTCATAAATTTATATCAATCGTAACGATTTATTTGTTATCTCCATCATTTTGGTACTCTAAAATATCTCCAGGTTGACACTCTAAAGCCTTACAAATCGCTTCTAAAGTTGCAAAACGAATCGCTTTTGCCTTACCGTTTTTCAATATAGAAAGATTCGCCATCGTAATCCCAACCCTTTCCGAAAGCTCTGTTACACTCATTTTCCTTTTTGCCAACATCACGTCAATATTGATAATAATTGCCATATTCTCACCTCAGACCGTTAAATCATTTTCTGATTTTATATCAATCGCTTCTTTCAAAAGCCTTTCAAGAACAGCGGCAAAGACTGCAATTATCATTGAAGCAAAAATTAAGACCATGCCAATAACGATCATTCCTGGAGCGTCATCCATATCAGCAATTAAATAAAAAAGAGGCAACCCTAGTACATACAAAACACTGATTGCGATTGCACTTAATTTTATTTTCTTTAAAGCGTTAACCGATAATTCCGAGAAAGCTTTGTTTTTATCAATGTAACTTAAAAGTTTAAAAGCTTGATAAAGAGCAAAATAGAAAGGAATCGCTGCAGCATACAGATCTATAAAAATGAAATATTTCATTAAAGTAATATTCGGATACAGCTCAGCAGCAAATTCTGCAATCTTCGGAACCACAAATATACACAATGCAAGAACTGGAAGACCAATAAGAATCACTACTATTTTTAAAAAGAGAGTTGACCCTCGTTTCATAAAAGCACCTCACAAACTTATTTCCAATTTGAATTTATCATATATTTTATCGTTTTACAATAAATTGTTGTTGTTTTTTATTATATTATTATCGTTATGAAATTATCCTTCCATTTTATAAATAGTAAAAAAGCATTTCTCAACGAAAGAAATGCTTATGTAAAAACGTAATCATATAACCTCTCCCAGAAAATTTTTAAAATGTTTGAGTTAAATAAAATTAAGATATAAAGATACTGTTAGTAACATATTACTGTTAGTAACAGTATATTGTTATTAACAGTATTAAATTTTTCTTTGTGAAGACATATATGAATTTAGGAGGTTAACTATTTATGAAACATACAGGCAGACATACAGGTGCATTTCTTTTGTTGTTTTTAACTGAGGGGGATCACTATGGTGGGCAGCTTTTGCAGAAGTGTGAGGAAGAACTTCCAATTAATCCAATTGACAGTTCCATATTATATCGAACTCTAAAGCAATTAGAGGCTGCAAATGCTGTTGAGTCTTATTTAGGTACATCCGAGCAAGATAAACCGATCAAGATGTACAAAATTACTGAATTTGGAAAAGAAAAATTAGAAGAATTTCAAATAAATATTGAAGAAAAGCTTAAAAATTTAACCTTTTTCATAAACAAATACAATGAATGGAAGGAAGGAGAAGAATAATGATTAATGCTTCAATCCTTTACAGTTTAGCAATAATCCTTACTACTATTTCTTTTATAAAAGATCGAAAGAAAACGAAAGAAGCTCTCTTAAAATCTTGGAAAATGTTTTGTAATATTTTTCCTGAAATTTTAACTATTATGTTATTTGTAGGACTATCCTTATCCTTATTAACACCTACATTGGTTTCATCAATTATTGGGGAACACTCTGGTATAAAAGGAATGATTATTTCTACAATAATTGGTTCTGTTGGACTAATTCCAAGTTTTATCGTTTTTCCTCTTGGAGAAACATTAGTCCAAAATGGTGCTGGACTCCCACAAGTAGCAGTGTTAATGTCAACGTTTATGTCAGTAGGAATTATCACCTTACCGATGGAACAAAAATTATTTGGAAAAAGTTTTGCATATGCACGTAATGCAAGTGGACTTTTAATGTCTCTTTTATTTGCATATATTATTTGGTTGGTGATGGTATGAGTCAATTAAAAAAATATCGTTTCTTTTTTATTTTATTAGTAGCGTTCATCTTTCTAACTTTAATAAACCACTCACTTGGGATGAAAGCATTTCAATTAACTGGAAATAGTATTTTAAATATGCTGTTTCTCCTCCCACCTGTTTTAATTTTAGTTGGCTTACTTGACAAATGGGTTGAAAAAGAAACACTTATTAAATATATGGGAGATAAATCTGGTATTTACGGTGTTTTGTTTGCTCTCTTATTAGGAGGTATTGCAGCTGGTCCTTTATACCTAGCTTTTCCGATCGCGGTACTTTTATTGAAAAAAGGAGCAAGTATTCGCTATGTTGTTTTCTTTTTAGGAGTTTGGACAACAGCTAAACTACCTGTAGTTATATATGAAATTGCTTCATTTGGTATTAAATTTACACTTATTCATTTATGTTTTGGCTTAGTCTTTTACTATTTAATGGGCACCATTTTTGAAAAGTTTTATACTCATAAACAATTATTAAATTATGAAGATCAACAAGATATTTCTATCTAGTTATGTACCTATGAATAAATGAAAATAGACTCTATTTTAGTTAGATTTTAGTAAACTAATAGTACAAAATGAGGAGCTAACTTATCCTCAAAATAAAATAAAATGAATAACTGTAATCTCAAGAAGACTAGCCCGTAAGCTAGTTTTCTTGAAATGTAAACCGCTATCGCTTGTTTAATATGCATTGCAGTCATAATGTTCAATTATATAACCTATAGGACAGGTCTTTACAATTCCCAACGTGATTGCTTAAATCTTCCTCTTCAATTTTTTGTAAAATCTGTATGAGTGTCTAGTAAAATCTAGAAATTTTAGCGGGATTTTAATCGGTACTTTATACAAAGTTTTTTTATATAGTTTATAGTAGGCTTTGACTAAATCCTCCCACTTTTCATCCTTTCCTTTTTTGTAAAAATCAGATATATCTACAACGTATCCCCTACCATCTTTCATCATCACATTTTTTCCGTGAACATCGTAAGGATTTAACCCTCGACTAATCGCATACTTAAGTGCAATATTTACATCTTTAATCACACTTTCAGGTATTCGATCTCCATTTGCAAGGGCATTGTATAACGTAATTCCTTCTAATCTTTTTAATACTAGATATTTTTCACCGAATTGGATCAATTTCGAATAAGCTGGATGCTCTCCTAATCGTTTATACACTTGAACTTCTTTTTCTAAACCATCTAAATCTTTCCCATAAACTTTAACGACCACATTTGGTTCAGAATGGTGTATAAAAACAGCAGCATAATTACCTGATCCAATGCATTTCCAACCTTCTGGAATATTCATAACTACAATTGGGTCATTTGGACGTTCACTCTTGAGGTTTACATTCGGAATTAATTCCTTTTCAATTAGAATCTTAAATTCAGATTGATTTGTTAAAATAGACATTCGTTTACCCCTTTATATCCGTTACACTATTTCTCAATCTATAAGCCTATTAAGTATAAAAATTTACCAATCCTCAAATAATGGCTAGATTTTATTTCTTAAATAACTGATCTACCTTGCTTTTATCTTTTAATTTATTGTGGATTAGTTCCTCTAGGTCCTTTTCATTCGTATAAGAACTTAAATTTTCCCCATACCATTTATCAAGTTGTTGTCTTGTCACAGTATATTTTTGATCAGCAAAATCAAAAACAATCCATTCGACATTTTTGATCAATGCAAATAAGTAAGTTGCATTATTTATTACTATATTTTTAGTATTTGCAGGTAAATTCTTATAATCAATCGTTATACCATAAGGCTCCTTTTTTGTTTGGAGTGACATTTTGGTGAATTCATTATGATTTGGTAATTGTTTTATAATCCTTCCTACAGCACTGTTATTGCCGACATAGGAATTTTTATAATGAAAAATATCCTTATTTGTGTTTGTTTTGCTTATGGAACAGCTTGTTAAACTCATCAATAATATTATTAGTATGAAATAACCTAAAATTTTTTTCATATTTCCCCCTTTGCTCTTTTAATTGTGTCAATTTGTGAACACAATTAAATAATACGATTTTACTAAGAAATTAATTAAACTTCTTTACAAGCGTGCAAATAGTGGAATAGGAGCTGATTAATCAGCTCCTATTTTATCTAAATTATAAATTAAACTTCATTTTACATATGAAGACCTTGTTCACGTTCTTTCTTTCCTCCACGTGACCAAATCACGACTGGTATAAGGATTAGGGATAAGATTCCTCCACCTAATGATAATGTTGCATAACTTGAATTGGCAACAATCATTCCAGACAATGCACCACCTGATGCCCCTGCTAGTGCGATAAATACATCCACAGTTCCTTGGGTCTTGGCGCGTGTAGTAGAATCTGTTGAATCCACGATTTGAGCAGTTCCACTGATTAGTCCAAAATTCCATCCTAATCCTAGTAATGAAAGCGCAACTATTAAGAGAATCATAGAATCACTTGGTGCAGATGCGGCTATTACTCCTGCTAGTAATAAAGTGGCGCCAGATGCAATTGACATAGCTGTTCGCCCTATTTTATCTACAAGAATTCCTGTAATGAGTGAAGGAAGATACATTGAGCCAATATGGAACGCAATCACAATACCTACTTCGTTAAGACCATGACCGTGATGTTTCATGTGAATAGGTGTCATTGTCATAATAGCAACCATAACAATTTGCGTCAGTACCATTGTCGTTGCTCCTACAGCGATTCCCCTCTTTGCTTTCATACTTTCAGTTTGTGTGGAATGAACTACATCTACTTTTTGTGATTTATTTGACTCGATTATTTTTGCTAAAAGCAACGGGTCTGGATTAAGCATTATGAAAAGGAAAAGGCCGGCCAAAATAAAAGCAGTTGCGGATAAAATGAATGGACCTGCAAGTGCTGGCACGCCAATGGAGACTGCGAATTTCCCCATTGGTCCTACTAAATTTGGACCTGCAACAGCACCAAATGTTGTAGAAACCATTGCAATACTGATTGCTTTTGCACGTTGTTTATTATTTGCTAAATCTGTTCCTGCATATCTAGCTTGCAAATTAGTTGCTGTACCTGCACCGTAAATCAAGAGTGATGCAAATAAAAGGATCATACTGTTTGTCATTGCTGCAATTACTACACCGATTGCTCCAAGTCCACCTGTAAAAAATCCTGCAGCAAGCCCGATTCGTCGACCAAATCTTTGCGAAAGCCTACCAACAATTAATGCCGCTGCTGCAGAACCTAGTGTAAAAAGGGATGCCGGAAGACCAGTAAAAGCATCTGTCCCAAGCATTTGTTGAGCTAAGAGTGCACCGACTGTAACTCCGGCAGCTAATCCTGCTCCACCAAAAATTTGCGAGATGCTAACCATCAAGAGTGTCCGTTTGTATAGCATCCTTTGTTTTTCTTCTGAATTCACATAATCCATTGCAAAATTATGGGCTCGATTCATTTATACACCTTCTTCTATTTCGTGCGATATTTAAATATGTTTGCTAATGAATGTAAACGTTCTCTTTTATTTTAACAAAAATCAATTTATATCAAACTATTATTTTTATGTTCTTTCGTAAATTTAATATATGATCATTTATAAAACAAATGCATCGAGCCATTTGACTTGATGCATTTGTTCTTTTAATAGAATTTATAATTAACGATACTACGCTTTTTTAACAAACTCAGACTTCAACTTCATAGCACCAAAACCTTCAATTTTACAATCGATATCGTGATCACCTTCAACTAATCGAATACTTTTCACTTTTGTACCAATTTTCACGACAAGTGATGTGCCCTTTACTTTTAAATCTTTTATAACTGTAACTGAATCCCCATCATTTAATATATTTCCGTTCGCATCTTTTACTACTTTTTTATCGTCATTCGTATTTTCTGTTTCCAATGTCCATTCATATCCACATTCTGGACATATCAAAAGAGTTCCATCTTCATATGTATATGCTGAATTACATTTAGGACAATTAGGTAGATTTTCCATAGTTTTTTCCTCCGCTCGTTGCTTAAATCTAAACTGTTTACTCAACCTCTCTATACTGGCATACTCCTACTATTAATACAAGCTTAGATTACCATTATCAAATTTTAATAATAGTGTTAAGGTTAATTTAAGAATTGACCTGTAAGATAGAAAGATAGATACAACCTTCTTCATTATGAAAGTAAAACCCCAAATTATTTTCATATATAAAATAGCTCATGACTAAAGGTCATGAGCTATTTTGTTTTAAATTTCTAATAGATTTTTTTCAATTAAAGAATTAACAGCCGAACAGATTGCAATTTTCACATGAGCATAAGTTAAACCACCTTGAACGTATGCAACATATGGAGCTCTTATTGGACCGTCTGCCGTTAATTCAATACTTGCACCTTGTATAAATGTTCCTGCTGCCATAATTACATCGTCTTCGTATCCAGGCATATAGTTTGCTGTTGGCGTAAAATGAGCATTGATTGGTGAAGCCGCTTGAATTGCTTGACAAAATGCTATCATTTTTTCTTTATCATCAAATTGTACAGATTGTATTAAATCTGTTCTAACTGCATCCCATGAAGGGTTTGTGTTCATTCCAAGCTTTTCTAAAAACGCGGCAGTAAATAAAGCTCCTTTTAATGCTTGACCAGTGATATGTGGCGCCATAAAAAATCCATGATACATATCCTGTAACGCATAAAGAGAAGCACCAGCTTCACGTCCAATTCCTGGAGATGTTAAACGATAGCCACATTTTTCGACTAAATCTTTACGTCCTACAATATAACCACCTGTTTTGGCAAGTCCACCACCAGGATTTTTAATTAATGAACCTGCCATTAAATCTGCACCAACATGGCATGGTTCCAGTTTTTCAACAAACTCACCATAGCAATTATCTACAAAAACAATGACATTTGGATCAATTTCTTTTACAAAATCAATCATCTCTTTAATTTGTTCAATTGTATATGAAGGTCTTGTTCCGTAACCTTTTGAACGTTGAATACCGATTACTTTCGTTTTACTTGTCATTTTATTTGCTACTTTTTCATAATTGATACGTTCGTCATTTACTAATTCGATTGATTCGTATCCGATTCCAAAGTCTTTTAATGAGCCATTTCCACTTTCCCCACGAATCCCAACGATTTCCTCTAATGTATCGTATGGCTTCCCGGTAATATATAAAAGCTCATCCCCTGGTCTTAGTACGCCAAATAAAGCAGTTGAAATAGCATGGGTTCCAGAAATGATTTGCGGTCTTACTAAACCAGCTTCTCCACCTAAAACATCTGCAAAAATTTCTTCTAATGTATCTCTTCCGATATCATCATAACCATAACCAGTTGTTGGGATAAAATGACTATCACTTACTTTATGATTTCGAAAGCTTTGTAAAACTTTGAATTGGTTATACTCAATCACTTCGTCAATTTCTTTATGGGCTTCTGAGATTAATTTTTCAACATCTGCCACTAATGGTTCAATTTTTTCCCCGTTTGATAAAAATTCTAGCATTGATTATTGCTCCTTATGTATTCTATATCTTTTAACTGTATCATATATTGAATGTTCCTTGAAAACATAGCCAGTAATTTGATAGATTTCTGCTTCTTCATTAAAGTTGATTGATTCAATCATCGTTAATTTTTTGATTTCATGAATCAATTTGCCCTCGTATGCTGGTACAAATGCCTCAAAATATTCCATATACTGTTTACATTCAAATTCAATTCTTTGACGTAATTTACTTAAATCATCTTCATTTAAAGCACTCATTTCAATAAAACCTTCAGATGGTGACGGTACAAAGTCCTCATGAACTTGATCTATTTTATTATAGACAGTTAAAATTGGAATATTTTCAACATCTAAATCATTCAATAATTTAGAAACTGTTACTTCATGGCTTTTATAATTTTCATGAGATGCATCGACAACATGAAGAATGAAATCTGCTTCCGTTGCTTCTTCAAGTGTTGAACGGAATGCAGCAATAAGTGAAGTTGGTAAGTCCTGAATAAAACCTACCGTATCTGTTAGTAAAGTTTTCATACCATTTGATAAAACAAATTTTCTAGTTGTTGGATCTAATGTCGCAAACAGTAAATCTTGTTCATACACATCAGATTTTGTTAAACGGTTAAATAATGTTGATTTTCCTGCATTTGTATAACCTACTAACGAAATATGAAACATCTCATTTTTCTTACGTCGCTCACGATAACGTTTACGATGTTCAACGATTATGTTTAATTGCTGTTTAATATCATCTATACGTTTTCGAATATGACGACGATCAGATTCTAGTTTTGTTTCACCAGGCCCTCTTGTACCAATACCTCCACCAAGTCTTGATAACTCTGTTCCTTGACCAACTAATCTTGGCATCAAATATTGTAATTGAGCCAATTCAACCTGTAATTTACCTTCTTTTGTTTTCGCTCGCTGTGCAAATATGTCTAATATTAATTGTGTACGGTCAATTACTCTTTTTTCTAATCTTGCAGATAAATTACGTATTTGAGATGGAGTCAGTTCATTATTAAAAATAACAACATCAGGTTCTAACTCTGCAATTGCTGCCTCTAACTCTTCTACTTTACCTGTCCCTATGTATAATGCTGGATGATATTTGGTTCTTTTTTGTGAAGTTATTAAAACAACTTCTCCATTTGCCGTTTTTGTAAGTGAGGCTAATTCATCCAATGAATAATTAAAACGATCATCATCTACATTTTGAAGCTGACATCCAACTAAAATGGCTTTTTCTCTCAATTCATTCGACACAAAATTCCACCTTTTCTTTTACCAATTCTAAGCAATAAATATTCTTTACTCTTAACTGTCTCTTTATTATAATGATATCTGGACTATTTTTCATCTTTTTATTGGAGGGGCAGGGGAATTGCTTTTTGGAAACATGGGATTTATTTAGCATTATTGGTACTATTTCCTTTGCATTAAGTGGTGCAGTAGTTGCGATGGAAGAAGACTATGATTTATTTGGTGTCTATATTCTAGGCTTTGCTACAGCCTTTGGTGGCGGTGCATTACGTAATCTATTAATAGGTTATCCAATTAACTATTTGTGGAATCAAACAACAAATTTTACAATTGCGTTAGTTGCGATGACAATTATCTTTTTCTTTCCGCAATTATCAAATAAACCATTTAAAAAATTAGATATTTTATTCGATTCAATCGGTTTATCTGCTTTTGCAATTCTCGGTGCAAATTATGCCATGGAATTAAAATTACCTGTTAGCGCTGTTATTGTAGCATCTGTCTTAACTGGAATCGGTGGCGGAATCGTACGAGATCTACTTGCAAAAAGAAAACCAATGGTATTACATTCGGAAGTATATGCTTTTTGGGCAATACTTATAGGTGTTTTAATTGGAAATAAATTTGTTGATACAAATTTTGAACTTTTATTATTATTCCTTGTTATTGTTCTACTTAGATTATTATCTGTACATTATAATTGGAGTCTGCCAAAAAGATCATTTAAAGACTCTAGCTCAACAGTTAGTTTAAACGAATCAAGCACGCAAAAATTAAATTAAATAAATAAGTCCAATAAAAACAAACCTTTTAAAATAATGGTTTGTTTTTTTATTTTCATTTTTTAAGAACAAACAAATATTTGCTGCAAATAAAAGCTAATATGATGCATATAAACGAGGAAATTCTGCAATTAAACGGGTTACTGCAAATAAAATTAGCAAATCTACAATTAAAATTGGACAATCTGCAATTAAAATTAACAAATCTTCAATTAATTTTATTAAATCTGCAATTAAACGAATAGATTACCCATACCAGCTAGGGTATAATCCACTTTTATTCGGACTATAGTTTTTTCTTTTTTAATAGAAAACTATCAAACATGTTCTTTTCAAAAATAAATTGATACAAATCCTTCAATTACCAAAAAAAAACAATCATCTCTACCTCTTTGATACTCACCTTTTTCTTCAAATCCATCACTTGACCGCTTTGGCCTTGATATTTTTCTTCTTTACATAAACAACTTATCAATCTCATTTTTGGGGTACTATGAAAAAAAAGCATTTGTTTTCTTCACATAATTTACCTATACTTGCCAACACTATTTTAGAAATTTATTTAAGGAGGAATTTCATTTGAAGAGATATAATATTACAAATCATTCAGTCGAAACAATTGATGAATTTTTGCTTCCAACTAAAGATGAAATTCTTTGGTATCACTTCAATCAAAAATCCTTTGATGAGTTAACTACTATTATTGAAAATCTATCAATTCATCCTTTAGCAAAAAAGAAACTTCTACATAGTGATCATAAGCCAAGAATAAATGTTTTTAAAAACGAGGCAATCCTTTCCCTATATGCCTTAACTAAGTTATTTAAACCAACAAAAATAAATATTCTTTGTTGTAGTAATTTAATTATTTCATATATAGAAGACCATGAAATAGATCTATTCAAATATGTAACTCAGGAATTCAGTCAAAATTATATAAAAGTTGACCATGCTGGTCATGTTTTATATCAAATTTTCCATGAAGTTATTGAGAAGTTCCTTATCTCAATTGATCGGTTTGCAAATGAGATTGAAGAAATTGAACGAGACTTATTTAATGACCCATTTCGAAAGGACTTAGATCAAAAAATCTTCAATTGGAAAGTTCAACTACAAGATTTAAGACAGCTTGTAGAACCGCAAGTAAATGTCATTACCCAAATTGTAGAAGCAGATTTTCCTTTTCTAAGTCAGGATGCAGGTTTTTATTTTAATGAATTGAAAGAGAACTATGAACGTATTATTAATGCCCTTGATAATTTTAAAGAAAGTATGGGGGGCATTATCGAACTGCAAATGTCCTTAAAATCTGACCGGACAAATGATATTATGAAAACTTTAACACTCATAAGTGCCATTTTTTTACCGATGTCTTTTATCGCAGGATTTTATGGCATGAATTTTGTAAATATGCCTGAGTTAAAATGGAAATATGGTTATTTATATTGTATAGTCCTCAACATTTTATTTGGGGTCATTATATCAATTTATTTTAACGTTAAAGGCTGGTGGGGTAGAAAGCACCAGATAAAATAGGTAAAGATCAATTAATCGAATCGACTTTGTCTGTAGTAAATAGGTCTTTTTCTTCAATCCTCATTAATATTTCTCGATTAAATTCGGTCTCAGATACTAATCTTGTTGCCTGTGTCCTAATTGATTTTTCAACAATATTACGGACAAATCGCCCATTGCTAAAATGAGCACGATTTTCAAGTTTTGCCTTTTGGATAAAGTCTCTTAATCGGTATTCCGCTTCTCGAGATAAAATATATTCTCGGTCTACAAACATTTTTTTTGATATATCTAGAAGCTCCTTTACAGAATAATCCTGGAATTCTAAAATGAATGGAAATCTTGATTTTAGGCCTGGATTCAAACTTAAGAAATAATCCATTTCGGAAGAATAGCCGGCTAATATTAGAACAAAGTCGCCATGTTTATCTTCCATATGTTTAACAAGTGTATCAATCGCTTCTTTTCCGAAATCTTTTTCCCCTCCACGGCCAAGTGAGTAAGCCTCATCAATAAAAAGAATCCCACCATTTGCTTTTTTTACTAAATCTCTAGTTTTTTGAGCAGTGTGACCAATGTATTCTCCAACTAAATCAGCTCTTTCTGCTTCAATTAAGTGACCTTTTGACAAAACTCCCATTTTCAAAAATAATTGGCCAATAATCCTTGCTACAGTCGTTTTTCCAGTTCCTGGATTCCCTTTAAACAACATATGCAATACTTGTTTTTCGGCTTTTAAGTTTAATTCTTCTCGTTTTTTATTAATAAAAATCCAAGCATAAATTTCATGAATCATTTTTTTTATTTCTTCCATGCCAATTAAATGCCTTAACTGATCCTCTATTTCTATTAATAACTCATGTTTAGGCTGTTTCACTGTTTCGATACTTGGAATTGGAGAAACCTCTCCTCTTTTCACTGTATTAAGTACAACATTTATTTGGCCGTTATCTTTTAAACGAATTGGCTGCTCCAAACATGACACCTCTCTTATTCTGTCGAACATTTTTTGTGTATCTATAGAAAGCACTCCGTTTATGCGCTTTTGAAAGTATTTTACTAAATAAGTTTTTTACTATTATATGTACGAACAATTAATTTCAAAACTTTAATTCTCCAGACTAACTGTTAAATGGATAAGATTGCTAAATTTTACTAAATTCTATTAACTTATTTGATATAATGAGAGAAAAAGAGAAGAGTTGATAAATTTGACGATCCCAAACTTAACGACTGCTACTTTACCTGATGTCATCTTGCAATTTGCCTCTCACTTAAATAGTAAGGGAAGAAAAGAATCTACTATTAAGCGTTATTGCTATGATTTAGAAGAATGTTTCCGTTACTTTAAAAAAGTTAATGAAAGTTTTAGTACATTACAAGTTCAAAATTTTAATGATTATTTCTATTTTTTAACATCTGAACGTGGATATAATGAGAAAACAATGCACCGAATTTATGTCGTACTAAATCAATTTTATAAATTTTTACATTCTAATAATTCTTTAATCGAAAATATCATTCCATTCACTAACTATTCAGCAGGACCTTCACGCGCTCTTTCAACGGATGATTTTATCTCAGAAGAAGAAGAAAAAAAATTACTATCAATTGTTCAATCCACGGCAGATTTGTCAGAAAAGCAATTAAAAGCTAGAACATTTTTAATGGACCGTAACGAAATTATGATTCGTTTTATGCTGTTTTATGGACTGACTTTAAAGGAATTAATTGATTTACAAATGAGAGACATTAACTTCGCCTTAAATGAACTTGTTGTCCATAGCAAGGAAGGTACTAAAAGAACAATTATGCTCACAAAAGAAGACCGAGTATTATTATATAATTATTTTGTCACGATACCCGAGCCCGTAAGACCTCACTATCATTCAACTCATCCGCTCTTTGTTGCATTTGATTTTAATCGCATGACATTTCATTGGGTATACGATACCGATTCACCGAAAGCACTAACTGAAATTGCATTTCAAAAAATGCTTAGGTTGGAAGTTAAAAGAGCTGGGCTTAGAAAAGGACTATGCTCACAACATTTAAGAAACACTTTTATTCTACGGAAAATAAAAGAGGGATTATTAGTGGAAGATATTCAACATTTAGTTGGATTGAAGACATCAGTATCTTTAAAACGGTACTTTCAATATTTTCAAGAAAATGAGCGCCCAAATAAAAAGGAGTTATGATTTCTATTATCATAACTCCTTTGCCATTGTATAACTTCCTATTTAAGAACTAGTATTTAGTTTAGCTCTCATAAGTTCTGCGATTTCTTGCGAAGAATATTTTTCTTCATTTTGCAAAGCTGCAATCACTTTTTCTCTTCTCTCAATCGAATGATTTTGGCTTAATTTCTTTTTACCGATTAACTCTGTTACTTCAATTTTTAAACAAACAATTCCTGAAAGTAATTTTTCAACATAATCTGTGTGATCCTCGTATTTCCAAGGTTTTGATTGTCCTTTTTCAAAATAGTCTGTCGTTTTTAAAACGATTTGTCTCATTTCATCCTTATTTTCAATTGTTGTTACTTTTCCATATGCATGGATTGCTGTATAGTTCCATGTTGAAACTGTATTTTTTTCTTCATACCATGATGCAGAAACGTATGCATGTGGTCCTGGAAAGATAATTAAGGATTCTTTTCCATTCATTGTTTTCCACTGAGGATTTGGCTTCGCTAAATGCGTAATGATCATTAAATTCTCATTGTCTTCAAGTATGATAAATGGTAAATGAGTTGCTTCTATTTTTGCCTCGTCATTATTCGATAATAATATTCCAAAGCTATTTTTCTTCATTTCGGCTATTAATTGATTAAAATTTGATTCTTTAAATTCTTTTGGTAGATACATTAGACCCTCTCCTTAGTTTACATAATATAATTATCTATAATAAATTATCTACCATAATTAAAAAAGAACATTGACCATAAGATCAATGCTCTTTTTTCAATTTATTTTACATTTCAATTTGTACATTTTTAGATGGTACAAACGTTGAAATTGCATGTTTATATATTAATTGTTGCTTACCTTCAACATCTAACAATACCGTAAAGTTATCAAAGCTTTTTACTTTACCTTTGATTTGAAATCCATTTAGTAAAAATACTGTAACCGCTAGATTGTCTTTACGTAATTGGTTTAAGAACTGATCTTGAATGTTGATTGATGTTTTCATGTCCTTTTCCTCCTCTTCTACCTCTACATATATTTATTCGATATGAAATAACCCTTTCCTTCAAGTAGAGCTAAAATTTCCAGTTTTTTTATATCAAAATTGTGTCCATCCATATCAAACCAATGGATGCTCATTTTATTTCTAAACCACGTCATTTGCCTTTTTGCATATCTTCTTGAGCTTTGTTTAATTAAATCGATTGCTTCCTCTTTTGTTAAGATTCCATCAAAATAATCGTAAAGCTCTTTATAGCCAATCGCTTGTACAGATTGACAATTTCGAATACCTTTGTCGTAGAGCATTTTTGCTTCATCTACTAGTCCTTCTTCCATCATTAGATCAACTCGTAAATTAATTCGATTGTATAGTAGCTCTCGATCCATCGATAATCCGATTATTTCTGCATCATATAAATACTCTGGCTCTTTTTTAAATGCGGTCTCTGAAAATTTTTGTCCCGTTAGTTTGAAAACTTCAATTGCACGTATTACTCTTCTAACATTATTCATATGTATTTGCTTTGCACTTTCTGGATCAATTTCTTTTAATTGATCATGTAATGCTTTATTCCCATAGGCCATTGCAAAGCCTTCTAATTGGTTTCTTAAAAGCTCATCACCTTCTTGCTCAGCAAATTCATATTTAGTTAATACACTTTGGATATATAATCCAGTACCACCAACAATAATTGGAATTTTACCTCGATTAGCTATTTCTTTAATTTTCTCTCTAGCTAAAGTTTGAAAATCAGCTACTGTAAAAGAATCTTTTGGATCAAGGAAATCAATTAAATGATGAGGAATCCCTTCTTTTTCTTCTTCTGTAACTTTAGCTGCTCCAATATTTAATTCTTTATAAACCTGTGTTGCATCACCATTAATGATTTCTCCATCAACAGCTTTTGCAAGTTCAATACTTAGCTTTGTTTTCCCTACTGCTGTAGGGCCAACGATGACTATCACTTTTTGCATATTTACCATTGTAATCACATATACGCCTTTCTATACAACCTTTTCCTTACTTGTCTTACTAATTTTGAAAGTAGATAACTCTTTTTATTTATACCATATTTATACAAAAATTCCAATGTGTTGTGAATCAGTTCACAATTTTGAAAGAAAGTGTTTTCATTATATATATGTCAAAGTAAACTAGAAGTAATCTGAAAAAAAATGAGGTTATGCTATGCCTGATTGGTCTTATCATACAATTTTTAAACCAATGCTCTCCAAGCTTCCTTCTAAAGTTTCTAGAGAATTCATTCATAATAGCATGAATAAAATTTCAACTATGCCATTTGGTCCGAATCTAATTGAATTTCTCGGTCATTTAAACACTGACAGTTCCCTTGAAAACGCAATTCATCATTTGAAAATGAAAAATCAAATCGGATTGGCCTCTAAGATTGACCCTTATTTATCTGGCACAAACGCTTTTATGAATTTAGGATTCGGTGTAATTGAAATTGGACCTATTTCAATAAACGACTCTTATACAAGCAAAAGTCCGCTCATTGATTTAAATCTTAACCAATTAATCGGAACAGAGGAAAATAAAGTATTATCCTTAGAACAAACAGTTCATAAACTTTCTAAAATATATAAAAAGGTCCCCATTTTTGCTAGAATAGTTGGGAGTTTTGATGAATTTAAACTGATTGAATCAAGGCTTTCAGATTTTGTTGATTTATTCATCCTAAAGCTTGATTTGGCCAGGGATTTAGTAAAAAATAATTGGGCTCCTATTAAACCTATTTGTCTATCAATTTATTCAAATGAAATAGATGTTCTTCTTAAACAAGAGAATTATCCATTCCATTCAATATTGATTGAAGAACCTCCAGTTATTACTGATATAGAGCAAAAAAATAACTTAATAAATACAATTCAAAAGTTAAAATCCAATCAGTTTGAGAAACCAATTTTTACAAAAGGCGGAGTAGCTGAACCGATTGATGCAATTGAATTAATCGACGCTGGAGCATCTTTAGTATTTTTAACTCATGGATATGTGCTCAGTGGTCCTGGTCTACCAAAACGGATTAATGAAGCGATAATGTTTAGAAGTAAAAAAGAGATGACTAGTTTAAGTGACGGATGGATTTGGTACTTTTTATTTGGTCTTTTCATGTTTATTGGCGGATTACTTGCTCTTTTTATTAGTTTAACTACCATTGTCCTTCCATATGATGAGCACTTTTTAACAATTAATCGTCAATTAATTTTACAGTTTAATGATCGAATTCTCCCCTTTATGTCACATGACCGGATGACACTTGCTGGGACGATTATGTCGGGTGGAATATTGTTCATGTCATTAGCTAGAAATGGAATTAAACATCATTATCATTGGGCAAAGAAAGCAACTGATACAAGTGCGTTCGTAGGTTTTTTAGCGATTTTCTTATTTATAGGATATGGTTACTTTGACTGGTTACACGCTTTATTTTGGGTAGTTTTATTATTACCATTCTTAATTGGTTTCTTTAAAACAAGAGGTTTAAATAGAAGTCCGGAATCTGAAAATTTAACAAATAACAGCGTTTGGAAACTTAGTTTAATAGGTCAATTATTTTTTATTATACTAGGATTTTCGATTATAATCGGAGGATGTATTATTTCCTTTGTGGGTGTCACTACTACCTTCGTTAAGACAGATTTAAATTATTTATGTATAACACCTTCTGGGTTGAACGAATTTAATCAACACTTAATCCCTGTAATCTCACACGATCGCGCCGGCTTTGGAGGTGGATTAGTAAGTGTTGGTTTACTAGTACTCATGATTTCATTATGGGGGTTTAGACAAAATCATAAATGGATCTGGTGGACATTATTATTTGGGAGCTTACCTGCGTTTATTACTGCGTTTGCAGTCCATTTTATGATTGGTTATACAGATTTTTATCATCTATTGCCACCAATCATTGCTAGTTTGTTTTTACTGATTGGAGTTTTTACATCTTATAAATTTTTGAATTTTAAAATGAATAATTCAAATGAAAACACATTTCATGAAATAAGTAAATCTTAGAAATGGCTGAAGATGGAATATAAAAAATGGAGCATACCGTAAAGGTTGCTCTTTTTTTGTGTACATTTACCATCTTTCCAATCACCCTATTGTGATTCACATTCTTCTAATGCGAATTCGTTAGGTGGTTTTGTTTCATAAGTTTCTTTTTAGGTTGTGCCTAATCTAAATCATCATTAAGAATATCTTTATACTATTAATTAGTTAACATAAAAATTAAGTTTACTTTACATATGGTCAATAATTAGGATGTATAATTATTGGCTAATTTTTCCAATTATATAACAGATTTTTTTAATCTAGAAGGATCCATGATCGATAGGAAACCGAAAAATAATGATAGCAGACATAATTTCAAATTCATCTATTCAAGTTCAAGTATGTAGTTTTTCTTGAACTTTTTCGCATTTATTTAAATGTTGAAAAAATTTCTGGCTTAAGGATCGAGGAATGAAGGATATATAGTTTTTAAGACTTTGATAGTTCTTATTTAATTACTTTCTGTAGGTAAACTTTTAAGATTAAAAGTTTTTATCATTAAGTATTACTTAACACAAATGGTTCTATTAATAATTGATAATTTAGAATTAATATTCAATTTACATAGTGCTTATATAATTGTCCATGTGATATTTTTCACCATCTCACTGAAATAAATAATCAGAATTTCTAAAATGTGCCTGACTTCGCTAGGAGAAGACGTCCTAAGGAAACTAAGGTTCATTTTGACAAAGGAGGAGTAATAATTTATAGATCTATTTTTTCACAGTTAATGGTTGTAAAAAGCTTTACTAAATTGAATTCACCTAATATTTGAGAAAATGTTCAGTGAGTTGAAATGTTAAATTGGGTGGAAACAATGTACCGGGAGTTGTAAAAGATCAATGCTTGCGAATTTAGTTCAAAAACTGTCCATCAGTCCATTTAATCAAGACGACAAACGGCTATTTCATATAAGTGATATTCATTTTAAAGAGTAATAATTTCATAGAAAGGTTTGTCTCTACTTTAGAACAATTCGCGGTAATCTTAGAAAATTAGAATTACTGGAGGTTTATTGTAATGAAAAGAATTCTATCCGTTTCTCTCGTATTAACGATGATATTCGTTATATTATCAAACACCACAGACGCACTTGCAAACGATTCTGGTCCCAAACTCATTAAAATCGACAATATGCAACCCGTGTACGGTCAAACGATCAACGCTAATGTAACCATAGGTCATGGTTCAATGGGTAAAAATCTAACATTTCAATGGCAAGTACAGGAATCACGTATCAGCGATCAATATATTAATGTAAAATCTGGTGGTACATCCAAAAGCTACACCGTAACGTTAAATGATATTGGTAAAAAATTGCGCGTTGTAGTTGGTTTACCATCTAATGGTGATAGAAAAACTTCATTGCCTACGAACGCAGTATTAAATGCCAACCCCCTTATTGCATCGATGAAATTCGATAATAATTTAAAGGACGATGCAAATCAAGAAAAATTGGAAGGGAAAGGAAATTATAGTTATGTAGACGGTGTATTACCCGGAACAAAAGCCCTTCACTTAGAAAGCGGTGACGGTAATTATGTTGGTACAAAGCATAGCTTGAATTTTGGTAATGATAGTTTTACCACTTCCTTCTGGTATAAGGGTGACACTAACAATAATCAGGTAATATTATCAAACAAGGATTTTACTAAGAGCTCTAACGAAGGTTGGGCTATATTTACATCAGCCAATTCGGCCAATATGAATTTAGGCTTCCCAACATCATCAGTAAAATTTGGGCGTGATACGTTTAATGCTTCTAATTGGCGTTACGTGACATTTGTTGTAGACAGAGATAAAATGCTCGGATCGTTGTATATTGATGGTTACAAAATGACTGAAACTTCACTCGGGGTAGGAAGTTTAGATACATCGAACCCATTAAATATAGGTAGCGACGGATTAGGCAAAAATGGTGGTAATTCATTCGATATAGCTGATTTGAATGTTTGGAAAGGTGCATTTAGCAGTGAAATGGTTCAAGCTAATTATAATAGTTACGCTCTAAATAAAGTAGATATGAAAGCACTTAACGACACAATTTCAAAAGCAAATAAAATAGTAACGGACGGTGTCGGTAACGACTACAGCCAAACCGATTTTGATTATTTGAAAAAGATTTTGAATACGGCAACTAAAGTTGCAACCACGCAAAAAGTAAATTTATATACACAGGAAACCATTAATTATTACGAACGGGAACTAAACAACGCCATATTCATCTACCAAAAAAGTAATAAAAAGCTAACGCCTGCAGGTTTAAATATGATTGTGGACAGCGACCCGGAAGTAAGTGCTAATCCCGCAACAATCGCGCGCATTGAAAAAGATTACAGAACAGAACTGAGGCTATTCCCACAGGCCGACGTACTCTTTATTCCTGGCGACGTTACTGGCGGTAACAACGCCAATGAATATGTGTGGATGAAAAATATGTCAGACATATACAATAAACTGAAAGGTGAAGGTCTGTTTGACAATACGAAGCTTTATATGGTACGAGGCAACCATGATATGGGCGGCGCTGAAAAATTTATTCCTGTCGGTTCGGCGGGCGCGTGGAACGCCTCAACGAATTCATACGATAACAACTTCTTTAATAGTGCCTATAGGGTAAAGGTAAAAGGATATAATATTGTTGGATTTGACGGAAATTATAACAACGACAATACCGTGGGGAAAACCAAAGAATTACTCAACCAAATTAAAACAGAAACAGATTACGATCCAAAAAAACCTATATTTGTATCTTCTCACTACCCTATAAGCGGAACGGTATGGTCAGGTAGATGGAGCAGCGCAGCAAGTAATAATGTAGGTCAGTATATTGCCGACAATGACTTGTCGCAGGTAGTCTATATGTCAGGGCATACGCAATACGACCCGACCGACGAACGTTCTCATTATCAAGGTTCGGCTACGTTTCTAGACAGCGGTGCAAGTTCATATTCAAGTTATATTGATGACGGTCCGTACGGTGGATATTTAGAAGGTGCGTATATCAACTATAAAACTACGCCCCGCATCGTGAATTTCTTAGAGGTTTACGGTTCAAAAATTATCATCAAACAATATAATTTAAGCACAGATGAATATGTAGGCATACCTTCTGTAAAAATCGTCGGTGAAGGCAAAAAGGCCTTTACGTATAGCAGAAGCGATATAAGAGAACTGATAGCTCCACAGTTTGAAGAAGGTATTACGGTAGATTCCTACAAAAACAACGAACTTGCTTTTACAATAAAGCAAGCAAATGACAACGTGCGCGTTTTGGAATATAATATTCAGCTTATCAACAAGCTCAACGGTAAAGTTGAAAAATCGTTTAACAGTCTTTCGCTTCCGCTAGACAAGCCATTCGATGAATACAGGCACTATAAGTTTACAGATCTGTCGCCGACTACTCCATATATACTCAGGGTATTTGCCGACGATTCCATGTATAACCGTTCTTCTCAGGACATTAACATTGAGGGTAAAAATGTTAATTTAAACAGCATAACTGCGCCTGCATCGGTATCTGCGAACAACGGAACGGCCAAGACAGCGGAAGCTCTTGGATTGCCCACAGAAGTAATTCTTGCAACCGATGGAGGAAATGTGGACGCAAGTGTGACTTGGGATTTAAGCAGCGTTAGCTACGATCCGGCTATCAAGACGGTGCAGACCTTCTCGGTGCCAGGAACCGTAACCCTGCCTTCCGGAGTTGAAAACCCGAACAGCGTTCCATTGACAACAAGCATTAATGTAACTGTTCAAGCAGTTGGAGTAGCTACAGGCCCTATAACACTAGACAAATCCCAGTACATCCAAGGGGAAGCTATTACCCTATCCTATACTGGGGCAGCGTTAAACGGGAAAGATTGGGTCGGCATATACAAAACCGGAGCTGTTCCTCCAGGTGCCGGTGCATCTTTGCGATGGAGTTATTTAACGCCTGGATCTGGAAGAGTTAGTTTAAACAATGGACTGGCCCCTGGGACTTATGATGTACTCTTTTTGCTCAATGACGGTTATACGGTAGTGGATCGCAAGACATTCCAAGTCGTTCAACCGTGACGTTAAAGAGCATAATAGTGCCCACAGCCATCCAGGGATTGGCCAACGGAACAGCAAACAGCATAGACGGCATCAGCCCTTGGCTTGCCTTCCAGCGTGGAACTGGTTACCGATCCAGGAAGTAAGAATGACAATGTGACATGAGGGGATGCAAATCTCAAGCGAAGCGGCTGAATTTTGCAGCGAGACTCTCAATATGTATTGACACAAAAGTAGAGCAATTCAAGTGTTGCAACCAAAAGTATTCACGCAGGTGTCATCACATTAGCAAAATTTAGGATGGATCAGTAATGAAACTGGGGGAGATCACTTTTCTCCCCCTCATCCATTTGGAAGATTAATAGTTTCAAAGACGTACTAAAGCTGCATTTCCTTGCTCTGCAACGGGATATTGGCTCAACATGTTCAGGTTGCAGAATGAACGTTCGTAACAGGAATAGCTATTTACAGATTGTAATACTAACATTTCATGAAAAGAGGATCTACTATGAAGCAGCGTTCATTTCTGTCCATATTCTTCATCATGTTCTTATTATTTTTGGGGCCAACCAAAACTTCACATGCTCATTCCATAGATATGAGCTACTCAGATTTAAACATTGAAGGGAACGAAATTCTCTATGATCTTTTTATTGAACAAAAAGATTTGTTTCCACAATTCGGTAATGACTTAGATAATCTCGTGAATGATGAATCGGCCTCTCAAAAAATCGAATCCTATCTACAGAAAAACCTTCGCATAAATGTGGATTCAAAGCCCTTAACGATGGAATTAGTTTCGATGAACATGGCGCAAAAGGGTGTTATAAGAGGCGTGGAATTTCAAATGAGGTTTATCGCCGATGAAGACATCAAACAATTTAATCTTCATTATGATTTGGTGTTTGACGATGTCCCTGCTCATACGAATCTACTCATGGTTCATGTAGGTGATTATTTACAGCAGAATATGATTGATAGCACGAATAAAGATATTCTGATCAAACTTCCTAAGGATCCTCCTAATGAACTTCCAAACGATCATCCCAAGTACCTTCCCCAGCCTAAGATTGGTGATGTGTTATGGAAATACTTTAAGCTTGGAATCGAACACATTTTGTCAGGTTATGATCATTTGCTATTTTTATTATCCTTAGTATTAATCGCAACTAGATTCAAGGATGCGTTGAAGATTGTTACTGCTTTTACAATCGCACACAGCGTTACACTCTTTCTAGTGGCGACCGGTCGCATTCACGTAATCCCGTACTGGGTCGAATCTTTGATAGCCCTGACAATTTGTTATGTGGCAGTAGAAAACATATTTGTTCAAAAGGCAAAATGGCGGTGGCTATTGACGGCCATATTTGGTTTGATTCATGGTATGGGTTTTGCCGGAGCCTTGGCTGAAACTGGACTTCCAAAGAGTAATCAACTTGGCTCTCTCCTGACGTTTAATTTAGGTGTGGAAGCTGGGCAGCTCATGGTCCTATGCCTTTTACTTCCTTTTTTGCTTTTGCTACGACGTTTCCCATGGTATCGTAAAATGGTGGTCTCAATGTCTTGCCTTATTTTTGCGTTGGCATTTTATTGGTTTATTCAAAGACTCCAATGAGGCAGCAATAATTGTTATCCATAAAAATTAATAACTAGTGTATGGTTACATTCAAAAAGGTAGGAAAAATTCCTACCTTTTTTCACTCATCACCGACTACAACATGATTTTTCCCTAACATGTAATAAACAGGAAGCCCAATTAACGTTAAACCAATTCCCCAAAATGCTAAAATAGTTTGCGTCATTAGTGTATTAACAACGATAAAGATTCCCCCAATTATTGCGATTGAGAGAACTAATGGTAAAAAAGGTACTTTATATGGCCTTTTGAGATCAGGTTCCCGCTTTCTTAAAATATAAACTGCAATAAATGTTAATGTATAGAAGATCCAAATCACAAATACTAACATGTCAGTTAATAAGTCAAATCCACCTATAAACATCATAAATATGGCAACTATTAGGATAAATAGACCAGCATTATATGGAACTCCAGTTTTATTTAATTTACCAAACCAACTACTAAAAGGAAGTTTTTGTTCCTTAGCCATTACATATGGGACCCTCATACCTGTCATTGTATAGCCATTAATTGTACCAAATACTGAAATCAAAATTCCGATCGAGACGAGTTTTCCTCCAAAATTACCGAATAAAACTTTCGAAACTTCCGTGGCTGGTGTAGATGTACTAGCTAATTGCATTGCGGTTAATACAAATAAAAAAGATATGTTAATCAAAAGATAGACCGCCATTACAGCTGCTAAACCAAATACGATTGCTTTAGGCAAATCATTTTTAGGATTTTTCATTTCTCCGGCTATATTTCCTACAAGTATCCAACCATCATATGCAAACATCGTAGCAAGTAAAGCTGAACCAAGTGCTGGCAAAAAACTTCGATCACTTCCTACTTCAACTGGGAAAAGCTGAAAAGTCACATTACCTTCATGAAATAACCCAAATATGATTAAAATCGCCAGAGGTATAAGTTTACAAAATGTAAAAAGTGATTGAATACTACCAGCAGTTTTTGCTCCTAGGAAATTCATTAATGTGATAAAAACTGCAGTAACTACCGCAATAATCGTGACAGTGAATTGATTAGAATTAGCTGTGACCCCGAAAATGGAAACTGCTTGTGTACCAAAAATAATCGAAAGTGCGGCAATATTAGCTGGAAAATAGATGATTGTTTGAGCCCATCCAAGTAAATAGGCTGTCAGATCTCCATATGTGTGCTTTAAATAGGCAACCATCCCACCTGTTTTTGGTATTGCTGCAGCAAGCTCAGCACCAGATAAACCTGCACATATTGTAATGATTCCTCCAATAATCCATGCTAATAAACCTAAGCTTGCAGATCCAGTTGCCCCATATACAGCCGTGGCTTTAAAGAAAACTCCACCACCAATTACAGTACCAATTACAGTAGTTAAAGCTGCAATAAACCCCATTTCTCTTCTAAGTTTATTATCCGACAATAGGATCACCCATTCTTAAAAAGATTACTTTACTTCATTCCCAAAGAAATGTTCACAAACACTGGAGATTCTCTCTAGGTCAACATTACCACCCGATATGATTGCTACTACTTTTTTATCTTTTATATATTTTGAAGCTTTACCTGATAAAATTACTGCAGTCGCTAGGGCACCTGAACCTTCCACAACTGCTTTACCGCGCTGTAGTAAATCCTTCATTGCAACTTCAATTTCTTCCTCACTTACAAGAATGATTTCAGTTACTAATTCTTTTACAATTTCATATGTTAATTTCCCTGGAACTTTAACAGAACATCCATCAGCTATAGTTGGAGCAGTATAATTACTCACTATCTCACCAGCGTCTATTGATGCTTTCATGCCATGTACATTCTCTGCTTGAACACCAATTATGTCTATTGATGGGTTAAATGATTTTAAAGCGACTGCAATTCCAGAAATCAGGCCACCTCCACCAATTGGAACAATTATTGTATCAACATCCCAGAGATCATCTAAAATTTCAATACCAATAGTCCCTTGACCAGCCATAATATAGATATCATCGTAAGGATGGATGAATGTTTCGCCAGTTTCGTCTCGTACTTTAGCACAATAGTCTTTCGCATCATCAAATGTATCACCGTATAAAATGATATTAGATCCGTAACCTTCTGTTGCTTCTACCTTTGCTTTTGGAGCAGTTTTTGGCATGATGATTTTACTCTTAATATGTAATATCTTTGATGATAAAGCAACACCTTGAGCATGATTACCAGCTGAACATGCGATAATTCCTTTACTTCTTTCTTCTTCAGTTAAATGAGAAATTTTATTAAATGCACCTCGAAATTTAAAAGAGCCCGTTAATTGCATATTTTCCAGCTTTAAATAAATTTCTCCGTCAGACTTTGAAGTTAAATAAAATGATTTTACTAATGGTGTTTTTCGAACTTTACCTTCTAAAAGTTCATATGCGGTTTTAATCTCTTTAATCGTTAATGGTAATCCCTTATGATCTAAATTATTCATCTTCTAACTTCCTTTTTAAATAACATTTTTATTCACATTCTTGATACATGATAAGTTTGCGTCAAAGTACTAAACAAAATACCAAAAACAGGAATTAGTAAAGGAATAGAAAATAAAAAGAAGGAGAACTTGTCTCCTTCTTTTTTTCTTAAGCTTGAGTTACGTTTAACTTTGCAGCTAATTTATTTAACATATCTTCTGACATACGATCTAAATCAAATTTCGGATCGAAGCCCCACTCTTCTTTTGCAGCAGAACTGTCAATTGAATTTGGCCATGAATTAGCAATTCCTTGACGAATAGGGTCAATGTCGAAATCTAATGTAAATTCAGGGATGAATTTACGAATTGATGCCGCGATTTGAGTAGGTTCAAATGACATCGCTGAGATATTAAATGCATTACGATGTTTAAGTTTTAATGGATCTGCTTCCATTAACTTAATAATTGCATCAATTGCATCAGGCATATACATCATATCCATGTATGTTCCTTCACCAATAAATGAAGTATATTTTTTATTTTTTAATGCTTCGTAATAAATATCAACTGCATAATCAGTCGTTCCTCCACCTGGCACTGTATCATAAGAGATTAAGCCTGGGAAACGTACGCCGCGAGTATCTACGCCAAATTTTTCAAAGTAATAATCACATAATAATTCACCAGCTACTTTTGTAACACCATACATTGTAGTTGGACGTTGGATTGTATCTTGTGGTGTGTTATCCTTTGGTGTTGCTGGTCCAAATGCACCAATTGAACTTGGAGTAAAGAATTTTAAGCTTAATTCTCTTGCTACTTCAAGAGCATTCACTAATCCACCCATATTTAAGTCCCAAGCTAATGTAGGTTTTGCTTCTGCAACTGCTGATAATAGAGCAGCTAAGTGAATGAACGTATCAACTTCATACTTTTTAGCAATCTCTAACATTTTTTCTTTATCCATTACGTCTAAAATTTCAAAATGACCAGTTTCTAAAATTGGACTTCCTTCAAGACGGCGAATATCTGTCGCAACAACATTTTCAATACCGTATTCATTTCTAAGACGCATAGTTAATTCTGAACCGATTTGTCCAAAACAACCAGTAATTAATATTTTCTTCATTCCTTAGTCCACCTTATAGTAATAAAATATCAATTTAATTTTTAAAATTATTGAATAACGTTTAATTCGCGACCAACTTTTTCATAAATAGCTAAAACTTCATCTAGCATTTCTTTAGTATGCGCAGCTGTTGGCATATTACGTATACGACCAGTTCCAAGTGGTACTGTTGGGAATACGATTGACTTCGCATAAACTCCCTCTTCATATAAACGTTTAGAAAATTCTTGTGTAAGATTTTCGTCACCGATAATACATGGTGTAATTGGTGTTTCAGATTCTCCAATATTAAATCCAAGTTTTGATAAACCAGCTTTTAAGTAATCGCCATTTTCCCAAAGCTTTTCGATTTTTTCTGGTTCTTCAGACATAATACGAATTGCTTCAATACAAGCAGCAGCATTTGCTGGTGTTAAAGAAGTAGAGAATAAGAAAGGACGTGCACGAACTTTTAACCAATCGATTAATTGTTGTGAACCAGCTACATATCCACCTACAACGCCAACTGCTTTAGAAAGTGTACCAATTTGGAAATCAATTTTATCTGATAATCCAAAATGCTTAACTGTTCCAGCTCCTTTACCCATTACGCCAGAACCATGAGCATCATCGATATATGTAATTAAGCCAAATTCTTCAGCAATTTTTACGATATCAGGAATATTTGCTACATCTCCATCCATAGAGAAAACACCATCTGCAATGTACATAACTTTCTCATATAAACCACAAGTTGTAGCTTCTTTTGCTTTTTCACGTAAATCATCCATATCTTGGTGTTTTACACGAATAATTTTTGCCCCAGAAAGTCTGCAACCATCGATAATTGAAGCATGGTTTAATTCATCAGATAGAATGGCATCTTTTTTTGTCATTACTGCTGAAATAGCACCCATATTACAGTTAAAACCAGATTGGAATGCAATCGCAGCCTCTGTATGTTTAAATTCAGCAATCGCTTTTTCAAGTTGATCGTGGATATCCATCGTACCATTAATCGTACGAACCGCTCCTGCACCAACTCCATATTTTTCAGTTGCTTCAATAGCAGCTTGTTTTAAACGAGGATGAGTCGCAAAACCAAGATAGTTATTTGAAGATAAATTTATAAATTGTTTACCACTAATTTGAATAGTAGCTTCGTTAGAACCTTCTAAAGAGTTAATCTCATTATAGAGCCCTTTCTCTTTTAACTCAGCTAATTGTGGAGTTAAAAATGCTTCTAATGTCTTGCTTGACATAAATACCAGCTCCTTAATTAAGTTTATTTATCTAAAAGGAGTAAGCCCCCATTTTATATCTATTACTTATTATTAAATAAATATAAAAAATTATCGTTTTATTATTTTCCATTTTTGTAAGAGAAAATTTTTTATGTACTGATTAAAATATACTTATTTGAGGCTTTCCGAATTCAATTATAAATCGGTTACATTGCATTAGGAATACTTTTATTCAAAATTTATTAGAAAAAGGTTGAAATTAAATTATTATAAAGATTCATATAATTCGAATATTATTCAATTTGTTTTTTTAGTAAAACATCTTGTGGTGAAATGAGGGGGGAGAAGGATCCTGTTAATTTGAGTTTGAGTTGTGTTTGACAAGTTGCAAATAAAAGATGAGATGCTGACATTTTGGAAGTGCAAATAAAAGATTGAGGTGCTGCAAATAAACATTTGAGAAGTGCAAATAAACAATGTCATGCTGCAAATAAACAGTGAAGTGCAAATAAAATTCGAAAACCGCAATTAAAATTACCAAATCTGCAATTAAAATCCCGAAAACTGCAATTAAAATTATCAAATCTGCAATTAAATCCAAAATAATCGCAAATAAAACAAAGAATTACCTATAATGGTAATAGTATTTTGACTTAAAATCTGTGCAGTTAAGATACTTTCAGATCGAAAATAAGCAAATCTGCTCTCATTCTTACTAAAATTCTATAATAATTTACTTAGTCTCTCTAAAAAAGATCGACCAAAACACTTATACATATAAAAAGGGACGCCTATTTGTCAATTAGCCCGACAAAAGACAGCCCTATAAAGTATAAATTATTTTTTCACAAAACTAAGTAATAAATTTTTTCAATATTAAATTAATCCATTTAGGCTCTTATTTGTGTGCCAACGCCTTGTCTGATTTTCTTTTCATTCAGTAAATAACGAGATAATCCAACTGTTACGATTAAAGAAACAACTACAGGAATTGAACCCATCCATGTAATTGAACGGATGGACAATTGACTGACTGCAAGTCCTCCGATTGCTGCGCCAAATGCAAAGCCTAATTGCATCATTGACTGATTTAAGCCTAATAAAACATCAGATGATTTAGGAGAAATTGTTGCTAAGTTAAATTGTTGCGTTGCCCCAGATGACCAACCAGAAAATGACCATAATGTAAGGATAATGATGACTGTATTGATTGAACTAGAGATGAATGTTAGTAATAAAATCGATAAAATATTAAGTACTAAACCTCGTTTTAAAGTAAGCGTTATTCCCCACTTGTCTGCACTGAATCCCCCGAATTTAGATCCAAATAAACTAGCTATACCAAGTATTAGAAGAGCAAAACTTAATATGTGATCGCTCATCTTAGTAGTTTGAATAAGGTACGGTGATAAATAAGTAAATACGATCCCATATCCGCTCATTAAGAAAAAAGTAATCGATAAAGCTAATGCAATTTTTGGTTGTTTTATCAATGCGATTTGCTGCAATAATGGAATCGGTTGATCACCTTTTGTTTGTGGAATAGTTTTAACGATAATTGCTAAAGTGATTAAAACGAATATGGCAACCCCAAGAAAGACTAATCTCCAATCATAGGCAGCTGCTATAAATCTGCCAATTGGGACCCCTATGATCAGTGAAGCAGTAAATCCCATGACAACTGTGGCAATTGAACTGGCCTTTTTATCTGCTGGAGCAATCTTTGCAGCCAAGCTAAGTACTGTTACAACAGTAACGCCTGCACTTAGCGCCATTATAATGCGCGCAACCATAAACAAACCGTAACCAGGTACAATTACTGCTAATAAATTACCAAAAATAAATACACTTAAAGAAAATAGTAGTAATTTTCGGCGTTCCATTTTAGCTAATACTGCCATTAATATCGGTGTACCGATCGCATAGATCAATGAATACACCGTAATTAGTTGTCCAGCAGCTTCAATCGAAATACCTAATTCATCGGCCATTTTATCTAAGATTCCAGATATAACATATTGTGAAGTTCCTACTAAAAAACTTATCATTGCTAAAATATAAATTTTCCCTTTATTTGTCATAAAATAATTCCTCTCTACATAATTATATATTTCTATAAATACCGAAATATGAAACTTTAGAGAAGGAAGCCACTTGATTAGCTTCCTTCTTACTATCTATTCATATCAGAGCTTAGATTAGAACATTTAGATGCTTTTTAACATCATATTCTTCAATAGCTTCACCATTTTTTAAACGGTGTAAAAGATCTGGATTCGAAATTAGAGGACGCCCAAACGCAGCAACATCAATTGTTCCTTCAATAATCGCCTTTTCTGCCATTTCAGGATTTAACGTTCCTACTCCAACAATAATTCCATCCCAGTACTTTCTAACAAGTTGATGCATCGTTTTACCATCTGCAAGTATACGATCAAATTGCATAATCGAAGGATGTAATAAAGTTGCGCCAACTTCTTTGAATGCTTCAATGAATGTGCGAATTGCATAATCTGGGTCTTCCCACATATATCCCGGAATATCAGCTTTATGTGCAGAAAATCGAATCAACGTTCTGTCAGTACCAATTGCTTCTATAACTGCTTTTATTACTTCCTTCATGAAAGTTAATCTTTGTGGAAGATCACCACCGTATTGATCTGTACGGTGATTTGTAACATCTGAATTAAATTGATCGATTAAGTATCCATGTGCAGCGTGAATTTCGACTCCATCAAAACCAGCTTCAATCGCATTCTTAGCTGCTTGAGCATATTGATTGATTACTTCTTTTATATCTTCGGTAGTCATTTCTTCTGGTATATCATACGGCTTACGAAAACGAGAAACTAATCCTTCTGCAGGAATCGCTGAAGGTGCTTGTGGTGGCATATTTCCAGCAAGCTCGTGATGAGATAAGCGACCTACGTGCCATATTTGAGAAATCATTGTGCCACCCTCTTTATGAACAGCATCAGTTACCTTTTTCCAAGCTTTAATTTGGTCCTTAGAATAGATACCTGGAATACCTGGGTAACCTTTTCCTCGTGGACTAATGACTGTTCCTTCAGAAATAATCAAACCTACGCCATCTGCAGCTCGTTTACGATAATATTCGACTATATCTTCTCCAACTACACCAGTTTGATCATCTGCAAAACTTCTTGTTAATGGAGCCATTGCAGTACGACTACGTAAATTCCAAGCACCTATTTTGACTGGTTCAAATAGTTTACTTTCTAAACCTTTTTCTAATTTTCCCCAACTAGTGTCACCTTTGCTTACTAAACTCATATTCAATTCCCCCTTAGATTATTCGGTATTTCTACAAATACTGAAATATAAATTAAAATTTTACCGCTTTATTTTTAAAGTAAAGCGGGTGCATATTTTTCCAAAACTTCTCGTTGTAAACTATAGTATCTGAAGGTTCCTTCTTTGCGAACTGTTAGCAAGCCGCAATCAAGTAATGGTTTTAAATGATGTGTCAATGTAGAATTGGCCGATACTTTTATTTGATCTTTCATTTCTGAACAAGCTAATTCAGATTGCTTAGCTAGTACTTTAACAATTTGTAAACGAGTGGATTCTCCTAATGCCTTATATACCTTTACTGCAATATCATCGTTCACCACTATAACCTCCTCTCAATGACCAGTACTTATTTCAGTATTTCTAGAAATATTGTATTTTATGTGATTTATATTGTCAAGTGACAGGATTTCATAAATATTAAAAACAGAATTATAGTTGAACTAGAAATTAAGAAATTGTTCTGTAATTTTAAAGTGTTGAATTTTTCCCAGTATATATTTTTGGAAGAAGCGCGGACAAAATATTTACTAGATAAAGCCAAAAACCCACAAGGAAAATTCCTTGTAGGTTTATTCACTAAATATTACTTAATGTGATTAATCCGTAAAATCTAAATAAGTAGATTAAACAATGTTGGGTTATTGTTTATTTCCATGAATTGAATTTCATGACAATTCATTCTCTCAATTAATGCTTTGTAATCAGATTTATTGGCCAATTCTATTCCAACTAGTGCTGGCCCATTGTCTTTATTATTTTTCTTTGTGTATTCAAACCTCGTAATGTCATCGTTTGGTCCTAATACTTTATCAAGAAATTCACGTAATGCGCCAGATCGCTGTGGGAAGTTGATGATGAAATAATGTTTTAGTCCTTCATGAATTAATGATCTTTCTTTTATTTCTTGAAGTCGGTCAATATCATTATTTCCACCAGATACGATACAAACGACATTTTTTCCTTTTATTTCATCTTTAAATAATTCTAAAGCTGTTACAGACATAGCTCCAGCGGGCTCTGCGATGATTGCATTTTTATTATAAAGCTCTAAAATCGTTGTACAAATCTCACCTTCTGGAATAGCGACAACTTTATCAAGTACATCTTTACAGATTTCATATGTTAAATAACCAACTTGACCAACCGCTGCTCCATCAACAAATTTCTCAATAAAGGGTAAAGTTACAACTCTTCCATTTGCAATCGATTCAGCCATTGAAGCAGCACCCATTGGCTCTACTCCAATTACCTTAGTTGAAGGACTAATTCCTTTTATGTATGTTCCAACTCCAGAGCTTAATCCACCTCCGCCGATTGCTACGAAGAGATAATCTACTGGACGATCAATTTCATTTAATATTTCAACAGCTACAGTACCTTGCCCTGCAATTACATCTTGATCATCAAATGGATGAATAAATGTCATTTGATTTTCATTGCAATAAATTTGTGCATTTTGATGAGCAATATCAAAGGTGTCACCGATTAATATAACTTCAACAAATGGTCCACCAAAGAATTTCACTTGGGATACTTTTTGATTCGGCGTTGTTGATGGCATAAATATTTTCGCATACACCTGCAATTGATTACATGTATATGCTACGCCTTGAGCATGATTGCCTGCACTAGCACATACAACCCCTTTGTGCCTTTCTTCATAAGACAAATTGCTAATTTTGTAATATGCTCCTCTAAGCTTAAATGAGCGGATTATTTGTAAATCCTCTCGCTTTAAAAATACGTTACAATCATATTTTTCACTAAGCATTGTACTAATCTGCAAAGGTGTTTTATTCGTAACTTCTTTTAACGTATTATAGGCTACTAAAATATCCTCAATCTTAACAGTACTTTTTACTTTTTCCATATAACTACCTACCCTTTGCATTTTTTTATATAAATTCCATTATAGTAAAAGTTAATCAATAAATAAACAGAAAATTCAATATTCTAATGAAAGTTTTATGTCTTTTTACATGAATGAAATAAAATACGCCTAATATCGGTTATTCATTCTAATTGGCAGTAATACACTAGTTATCATTTTCAGTAGGATATGCTATCATTTTGATATTAAATATATAGATATTAGGTGATTTTAAAAATGGAAAATCAATCTTTATTATTAATTGATGGCTTTAACTTATTAAGTAGAGGTTATTTTGCAACTTCTTACGGTAGAAGTGATGAACAACTTTCTAAAACGAAAGATGGCGTTTATATAAATGCATTAAGAGTTTTTATTCCAAAGCTTTTTAACTTAATTAAAGAGCATGACATTACTCATCTTGCAATTACTTGGGATGTTAAACGAGAAGAAACTGATCGTCGAAATAAATATGATTTTTACAAAGCAACTCGTGGAGAACTACCAACACCACTTATTGAACAATATTTCACTTTAAAAACAGCATTAGAAGAAATCGGTATTGCTCAACTAGAAATGGCACCATATGAAGCAGATGATTTAATGGGTACCTTATCAAATAATTGGTCTAATTCTATTAAAAATAAATGCTATATTTATAGCAATGACCGAGACTTATTACAATTAATAAACGAGCATACATCGCAAATTATAGCTCAAAAAACTGGTGAAATTGTATACTCTCTAGAGCACTTTAGTAATGATTATGGAATCCATCCAAAACAATGGGTTGATGTAAAAGCATTATTAGGTGATTCTAGTGATAATATACCGGGTTGCCCTGGAGTAGGAGAAAAATCGGCTATTCCATTAATTCAACTTTATAACTCAGTTGAAGAATTGTACGAGAATATGGAAAATCTTGATTCTAAGTTTAATCGCTACAAAAAGAAATTAGAAGCTGGGAAAGACTCTACTTTTATTAGTAAAGAGCTTTCTGCCATTACAATTGATATACCACATTTTGCTGAGTATACATTTGAGGATTTAAAAATTAATATTGATGAAGATAAATTATCACTTAAGCTTGAGGAATTAGAAATTCGTGTTAAGCGATAAAAGTTGGTAATTACGATGGATGGGGAACTCAAACAATAACATCGAAATTTAAAATATGCTTTAAAAAATAAATAATGAACACTACTGTTTTTAAATAAATAAAGTAGTGTTCTTTTTATTTAGTCATTTAAGGAATTAACTTCTAATGATGGGTTCATTTACATTCACAATCTTTTCAATAACTATAAATCAATGTTTAAGAAAAAATGAATTCATCATCTTTAATAAAATACTACTGTATCTAAAATTAAATCATTCAAATTATTTACTCCAAACATGTTTAAAGTTTAGAAAACGCATTTACAGAAATAATCTCCCGAGCTTCTTGCAATTTTAGTTGCAGATAACTCTAATATCCGTGTTTGAAGTTAATTAATTGTGAGTCGATCATCCCAACAATTATCTTCGCAAAATCCTTACACAATTGTTTCTATAAAACTATCGCATGCATAAGTTGAATAACGTGATGACGCGATATTGGCGGTCCTTTATATTGAACAAACTGACAGATAATGCTTTATCGATTTTTGATATTATTAAACTATCGCATTGCCTTCATATTATAAGGTCATCCAGTTTTTACTGGTAACCATTTTTCGTAAGGTCTAAGGATAGCGGTACTCAGGGAAGAACGTTAAATAGCCTATACTTATCTAGAGTATAGGCTATTTCGTTTCTGTTAAAGTCACCGTGATGAATCGTATTATAAAGACGGCGAATTCATATCCAGAGAGCACTTCTTACTAATTGATGCCCCGTTCCTGGCGAAATCGATCCGCCGCTAACAGAGCGGTCCGGTAGCCGCCAGCGTCTCGGAGGGATTGACCGATAGTCTCAGCGCTCCTCTTGAAGCGTTGTTCGTTAAAGGCTTGATTTACTGCATCCCGTAACTTGGCGGCGGTAAGCCTTGATTTGTTCAAAACGACACCTGCCCCCAACTTCTCTACACGCGCAGCGATAATAGGTTGATCAGCCGCGTGGGGGATGAGCACCAACGGCACATCGTAGTACAATGCCTCAGACACGCTGTTCATTCCGCCGTGACTCACAAAGACGGCCGATTGTTGCAATACTTCCAGCTGTGGCACATACGGACGGGCAATTATGTGGGATGGTGCGTTCCGGAAAAATTCCATATCCGTATAACGCCCCGCTGAGATCACCACCTGATAGCTCCCATCGCGGAAGGCATCCAGACATAATTGAAAGAAGGGTTCGCTCTTGGCTAATACAGTTCCCATGGAAATATAGACAACGGGCCTGTCGTCCCCTTTCAGAGAGTCTAGTGGGAAGTCCGAGTGGCTTTCACGTTTGGAAATGGATGGTCCGGAGAATACGTACGAACCGTCGAGGCGTTCATAATCCGGCTGGAAGTAGGTGCTAGTATAGACCACATTCAATTGACCAACCTGAGAGAATACCTCATTGATTGATGGCGCAAATACGTCGTATGTTTCGGCAAGATTGGCAGAAAGCCTCTTGATCTCGGGAATGAACTTCCCTCCCTTTAGGAGGTCGCCCGCTTGCTTCAGCAGAGTCTCACCTGCCATCTTAGGTTTCTTACCAGTAGAAGCAAATGAAGCATGTGAGGCAATATTTGGCAACTTCAGAAGTCGAGCTATTAAATTGCCCCAACCGAAAAGGGAGTCGTGGAACACAAAGTCGTAAGCCTCTTGCCGGGCCTGCTCCACTACCGTCGGCACGACATGGTCGGCGGAGTTTAGGAGCAAAACAATAAACTCTAAAAAATGAGAGATGTCCTCTTGACGTACGCCACCTAGGAAGTTGTCGAAGGGCTTGAAGACTGCCCCTGCGGCCTCCACTTTGTCACGGGCATCCTCCGTGCTGTAGAAGTGTACCTCATCCCTGTCCTCACACCAGGCTTTAATAATTGGAAGCATGGGATTCACATGTCCTTCACCAATTCCACCAATTGCTAATATCTTTGCCATATTCATTCTCCCCTTATATGTAATCTCCAATAGTTATGCATTGACTGCTCATTGTAACTACTAAATTTTAGAATGTTTTATGACTTCTGTCTACTTGAACATTGGTATGGTAATGCTAAAAAATCTACCTAGTATCCTCTTTTAAAAAAATGATTTACTTTCTGCTGTCCAACCTCTTATTTAGACGCGTCAATTGTATGGGGCAGTCGCTAATTAATCGTATCAAAAGGTTATCATTTTCATCACAAGAAAAGGACACTGAATATGAACGAGTTGGCGGAACAAGCGGATGGGCTGTTGTTCTTGTGATATTGCTGTTCTTCGTATATGCCGGTTTATCCGGGTACTTCCTACTACAGTCGAGTTAAATAACAAAAAACCCAATTCCCTAGGCAAGTGGGTTTTCAATTTAGAAAGCTGGATTTTTTAATCTAGGAATTACTATTCCCTACATTACAGAGCTATCCTAATTTAAGTTAAAATGAGCTTCAATCTATTTCACTATTAATTTAGCAACAGATTCCTGAGGAGTAGTATCAGGGAGAAAACAGCTTCCAATGCCCTTCGGAGACTACTTCAACCTCTCCGTCGATTACTTTGATGGCGGTTTGATCGTCAATCGCATACGCCAGCCCCTCCTGCCCTGCTGCCCATCTCTTTGCGGCAGCAATGGTGTTCCCCGGCAGCATCTCGTGATCCAGGTGGGGAAAGATTGAAAAATCAACCAGTTTCAGTGTTTCATCACTACCGTCTAGTGGGGTCCAGCCAACGAAGTATTCCCCTATGCTTGGTGTGATCACCATGCTCCCAGCACTCATTCCTACATAGACTGAGTTCAGTGAGGGTAAAAGGTCTGCCAGCCCAGATTGACGCATCCAATGGCAAAGGTAAAGTGCGTCCCCGCCTGACACTAGCAATACATCTGTCTCCTGAACTAGTGGTTTCCAGCGGTTTTCGTCGATACTTGGTAGCGCTGTGAGTTCCAACACGCCGACTGACTTCCACCCGAGGCTAACCATGGGATTCTCTTCTTTCCCACTAATGAATTGCCAGGCTTTGACCCCTGGGCCAACCCAAGGGTGTCCATACATCGCAGTGGGAATGCACAGGGCGTTAGAGTCAGCAATTGGCTTGCCCAGCATGTCAACCAAAGCGTCGAGTATGCTTTGGTTATTGATGCCTCCAGATGTAAGCAGAAATTTCATAACTTCACTCCTTGTCCTTGATTAGTACTGTCAAATCTATCATTTACTTTACAATTCCACAAAACTTATATAAATCCTTGTATAACTAAATCATGCTTTAGTTGAAGAAGAAAACCATATTGCTATGTAAAATTAAGCCGAGAAATCATCAATAATTTCTACAACTTCAATTGTTCCATTAACTAAAAGTTCAGGAATATCACTTGTTACATTACCATGCCAATATTCTCTAGCTTGATCAATTTTTTGAGAGAAAGGTATCCCATCTTCCTTTGGTAATAGATTTCCATCTCCTTCAAAGGAACGCCCATTAACTCGTAGTTTTACGATTTGTAAAACTTCCCTATTGAACGAATCGAATATTTCCTTCCATTTCAAAGCATCCTCGTAACTTTTTGCAGCGTATAAACATGACAATCTAGACGGATATTCAGGATATTCTTGTAATCTAACCATTTCTAAAATAACTTCTCTAATCGCTCTGATTGTTTGACTTACATACCTCATAGCAACTTCGGTATTTTCTGCGTTCAAATCCAATCCTGTATCTGAATAATTTTGATAAAAAATCTGTATAAAGTCTTCACCTTTAGAATTCAATTGTTCCTTCTCAAAAAAGAAGTTATATAAGGTATTTTTTTGATCCTTGTCAAAATTTATTATCTGACCAAGACTCATTTTTTTCCTAGTAACAATGTGATAAACATACATTTCTTTGTCTTTCATGGTTCGTCTCCTATTTTAATACATTATTATTAAGTCATATTTTACCAGAATGAATGAATCCTCTAGTCAACTAATCTGCATTTATCTCAATAAAAAAAGTGACTTTACAGCTGAGCTTGCTAGACAATTAATGCACGCTATAGTTGAAGAAACGTCTAAGTATCAATTAAACATTTTGATAATTAAAGGGATCATGATATAAGAAACTAATGGACCTACTAACCCAAAACCAAGAAATAGTGCAACAAACTTACCAACAGTCGATAAACCTTTATTTCGTTTATTATTTAAACTTTCAAGTTTATCATTCATCGCTTTTAATTCTTTTAGAATTTCTTTATTTAGCTCTTCAGACATTGTAATAATCTCCTTTTAATATTAATTTCTAACTTTAGTATAAAATAAATTGGAATATTTTGTAATTTATTTTATTTTGAAGGTGAGTTTCTTTTTAAATTAAAATGCCTATTAGCACAAAAAAAAGAACGACTATACAGTCGAACTTTTATAAAACTAAAGCATGCTTTAGTTGAATAAGAACATATAAGCATTGACTAATATCTGTCCCCATCCTTTGAGGAAATTAAAAAGACCGTGCAAGACGGAATCCAAGGTCGTCTATGCAAAATGACGGATGGCTACGACGACGACATGAAGCGCCACAACCTCTTGCTGCCTCTGCCCAGCTACCACCTCGAAAAATTCGGTAGGACCCATAGACCTGTTCATCATATAAATCCCAACACCACTCCCAAACATTTCCTAACATATCATACAGACCCCATGCATTCGGTTCCTTTTTTCCTACTTCATGTATTTTATCTCCAGAATTTTCATTATACCAGGCAATTTTATCAAGTTCGCCGTATCTATAACCCGTGGTCCCTGCTTTACACGCATATTGCCACTCTGCTTCTGTAGGAAGTCTATAGCCATCTGATTCCCAATCACAAAATATATTTTCACCATCATTACTTATTGAATAACACTCTTTCAGTCCTGCTTTCTGTGAAAGTAGATTACAAAAAGAAATTGCATCATTCCAAGAAATATTCACAACTGGTTTTGGATCTCTGACAAAAGTATTAAGTGATGTATTTGATATGGTATTGTATATATCCATAGTTACAGGATACTGGGCAAGAAGAAATGGTCTTATTTCGGTTTTCCATTTACTTTTTATTCTATCGTCTCTTAATTCTATATTTCCCCCTGGAATTTTTACCATTTGATAGTCAATGTAACTCTTAATTTCATTTGACACTCTATCTTCCTCCTAATGATCATGATTTAATAAAAATCACCTCGTTAAGAACCATAAGATCAATTCAAAAATTACGTTGGTTTTTGTAGATAAAAATCCGTTAGTAAAATAAAAAAGTCTGCAAATAAGCACATTCGTTATACAACAAACGCATGCGTTAGTTGCATAAATTCATTCACTTCTTACAGACACAAATCATTTCAATACTGTTTTTATCTAATGTTTTTTTATCCCAAGAACCGTATACTTCTAATTCAAAATAAAATTCTCTTCCAGAATTCCCACCCGCCAATGTTTAATAGAAAAACGCGCCAAACCATGGGCATAGTCTGACGCTTAATTTGAGTTCCTCTTACCGAACTTCTTTAATTAATTAGTTTTACACCATTGATGATAATCGCAACCATCCCAATCAATGAAACGATTACCCACCAGTTCTTTAGCTTTTTCTTAAAGTGAAGTGCTACAAAGAAAATAATTACTCCAAGGATGATACTAGCAATAGAACTATATAATTCTACCTGTGAGTTTGCACTATTTAAAAAGATACTATCTAACTTTTCCTTCATGAACAATTCCTCCTTACAGTTAAATGACCGAATCGGCTAAAAGCATTTGTTCAACTACGCATGCGTTAGTTGCATTAACTATTTAGTTATGTAAGTTATTATCCCTATTCTTTTTCCCGAGAGAATAAACAGAAGCAAAAAGAAATATCATAGCTAATCCAACTCCAATAATCATTGAATAATCAAAATAATCTTTAAGTGCCATACCTCCAGAAATAGATGCAGTAAACAATAACAAAAAGAAAACTGTATAATTCTTTTTCTTAATTTCCCATCACCCCTTTGGTATATTTTACCATAAATATATAATTTCTTATTAAACTATACTGCCATTTTGTTGAATAAAAAAACGAGCTGCTAGTAGCTCGTGATCTTCAACTAAACCACTACGTTATTAGGTTAAAAATAAAAAAAAGAGAAACCTACAGGATAAGTTTCTCTAAAAAATAGGTGATATTGGTAAAAACAAGAAATGTAATATTATTATTAAAAAATAATATCAATTGTTTTAGTAATCCTCCTCCTATTTGGAAAAATATGTAAATTAACTCACGTTTTGTTAATTAAAAAAGGCAATGAGCTCCAAAATGTTATATAACTAATACATGCGTTAGTTGGTTAAGAATTATAATATTTCATCAAGAATATTGGTAAGTTTTTCCTCTGAAATTACTCTTAAACCGTTTCTTTTAAGTAATGCTGTTGTGACACCATTTCCAACAACTTTCTTAGCTTTAAATTCACCATTATAGATCATGGCACTTCCACAGGATGGACTGTACTCCTTAAGAACAATTATAGTTGCATTAACTTCTTGAGCTTTCCTTAGTGTATGGAAAGCCCCTTTTATGTAAAGTTCTGTTACGTCTCTACCCGATTTCTCAACAACTTTTGCTTTCCCATCAAGAACATCTTCTCCGTCACCACCTACTATTTCCGCAGGCTCTCTTGGTGTAAAAAACCCTCCAAGTAATTCAGGACATACAGTAATAGCTCTATTTTCTTGTAACAATTTTTGAATCCTATTATCTAAACTATGTGAACCGTTGTATCTTACCTCTAAACCAGCTAAACAAGAACTAACTAAAATCAATGATTCCACCTCATTTTAAATAAATACTTTTTAATGTTGTTGGTATAACTTTATAATTACTAATTCAAAAAAAGTTCATTAGTTGGATATCAATCTTTTGTTTTTGTACCTTTTATAAAGCTGCTTTGATATGAAACTAACGCCTTGCGTTAGTTGTATAACAATTCCAGTATATTGGCTACACCGTCTTCATCATTTGAAGTTGTAACTTTTTTTGCGATGCCTTTTAATTCCTCTATCGCATTTTCCATAGCTATTGGAATTCCACATAGCTTAAATAAACCTAAGTCGTTAAAATCATCACCGAAAACCATCGTTTTTTCTAATGAAATATCTATTCTTTCTGCAAGGTTTGCTATTGCGGATTCTTTTGAAACTCCTAATCCCATTATTTGTGTAAGTTGATTCGAATCCGTAGTAATAATATTAACTTTATCACCAAATCTCTTAGTAAAATCCTCTATACTCTTTAGTTGTGACACAAGTATTTTCGTAGGGCTTTTTAATTTTATATTTAAAAGTTCAATAATTTCTGGGTTCTCAGTAACCTTAATTATTGAGCGATAATCCATATTTTGATAGCTGTACCAAATGTCATTAACTTCAATTGAAAATAAGTGATCAGGTTCATTGATAATTAAGTACTCAATAATTTGATTATTTAGCTTTGAATCAATAGAATAATGCTCGTTAATTTGTAATTTGTTATTAATAATTAATGCACCGTTATAATAAACAAAAATTGCTATTTCTTGTATTTCTTTTGGTAGTAAGTATTTGATTGTTCTTGGTGGCCGTGCTGTTGCAATTATTATTGGTATTTCAGCTATATGTATATTTCTTAATGCGTCAAAATTTCTTTTACTTACCTCCTTATTAGAATTTAGCAATGTACCATCTAAATCCAATACTACTGCATCTATTTCTTTTCTAACCTTTAAAACTCCCATATTTGTCTCCCTATTTTATTCAAATATCTAAGTTGATTTTCTAAACTTGTTTTAATTTTATTCTTTATCTAACAGATTTGTCCTGTTCTTTTTCAACATCTGCCATTTACTTGCATAAGAAACTCAACAATCTGCTTTAACAAAGCCTTTAATTTAAATAATTTGTTTCCTTAATTAAATACTTTTTTGATACCAACTTTCTTATTCAACTTGCCACATACGCTCACAAACAAACTCGTTATTCTTAAACTTCAAAAGATAAATATCAGGATTGCTTAAGTTTTTCCAATTCTCAAATCCAAATTCTTTGTTAAACTGTTTTAAAATTAACGACATCAAATTCCCATGGGTTACAACGATTGTAGTATGATTATCACTTTTGATGATTTCATCTATTACACTTATTGCACGGTCGGTAGCTTCTTGACTTGATTCACCACCATCGAATTTCAATTCCAGATCTTCAAATGTAGCTTCTAATTTTTCAAGCCAGTCAGGTAAATCACTCGTGCTAAGCATACGTTCAGACAGTCGCTCATCTAAAACTATACCTATTTTCTTTTCATTACTTGTCGGTTCAATTGATTGAATTGCACGTAAAAAAGGACTTGAAACTATTTGGTCAACTTTAATTTTCGAGAAAAAATCACTCAAATGTTTAGCTTGTACTAAACCTCTCTCCGTTAGATTCGCCTCATATGGTTGTCCCTCAGCTTCACAGTGTCTAATTAGATATATCTCTTTTTCCATTTTATCTGCTCCTATTTTGCATTAATTGATTAATTTCACAAATTTTCTCTCTATTTTCTTATATTATCATTAACTAGCCTAATTTTAATATTTGAATTTCAGATCTACATAATGAACACTTATTATTAATTGATGACGATCTGAATTGAATGTATTATTTAAATTACAATAATCATTCGGTAAAGTAATTATATTTATCAAAATTAAGAAGTTATTCAATTTAATGAAATTTTTGATTATAGGAATATCATTTTCATGGCAAAATAGAGGAGTTTTTAAGAAATGAAAGAGTTTTTTACAATAGGTGAAGTATCAAAATTATTCCAAATCAAAATTGCGACTCTTAGGTATTATGATCAGATTGGTCTCTTACGTCCGGAATTTATCGATAAACAGTCCAACTATCGTTATTATTCAACACAGCAGTTTGAAAGGTTGAATTCAATAAAATATTTGAGGGCCTTAGATTTACCAATAAACGAAATTATAGATTTTTTTAATTATCGAGAAATTGATGCGCTTGTTGAAATGTTAAAAAAACAAAAAGATGAAGTTGCTCAAAAGAAGAAAGAATTGGAGATTATTGAAACTAAAATATCACGCCGCCTATTGCAAATTGAAGATGCTGTTAGTACTCCTTTAGATAAAATAACGGAAATAACACTTCCCGAGATGCATGTAGCATATTTACGCCATGATTACGTTATAGGCGATGATATTGAATTACCTATTACAGAATTAAGGAACAGTTTTGGAATTAATGAGGAAGTTTTTTTAGGGAAAATTGGCATCTCGATCTCAGCTACTAATTTGAAAAATAATGTTTTTGATAAATATTCTAGTATTTTCATGATCCTTGAAGAAGGTGATCAGATACCTCCGTCCTCCATTCTTATTCCTTCAAGAGACTACTTGAGAGTTCGATTTAAAGGAACTCACATTGATGCAGTTGGTTATTATAAAAAATTGTTGACCTATATGAAAAAACATAATTATGAACTATTAGACGATTCGTTTGAAATTACACTTATTGATTCTGGCTTTACTAACGATGAAGAAAAGCATGTCACGGAAATTTTATTACCTTACGAGTAAACTTAATGATAAAAATCCACTTGACCCTCTAGTTACTAGAGGGTTTATTTTTTATTAATATACTATTAATAAAAGGAGATATGAAATTATGTTTGGCACGATTTTTAACACATTGATGATTATAGCCGGGAGCTTGATCGGAAGCATCTTTAAAAAAGGCATAAAAGAAGAATATCATGAAATTCTTATGCAAGCGATGGGATTAGTAGCTTTGGGACTAGGGATCAACTCACTAGTTCAACATTTGCCTTCCAGCAAATATCCAGTGCTTTTTATTGTAAGTTTAGCCATAGGTGGATTAATTGGGCAAAAACTCAAGTTGGAATCAAGATTTAATCGTTTAGTTAATAAATATTCGAAAGGTAATTTGGCTGAAGGGTTATCAACTGCTATTTTATTATTTTGTATTGGAACATTATCGATTTTAGGACCAGTAGAAGCAGCGTTAAAAGGGGATTATACGTACCTCCTTGCAAATGGTACGTTGGATGGCATTACTTCAATTGTTTTAGCATCCACTTTTGGAATCGGAATCATTTTTGCTGGTATCGCTTTATTTACATGGCAGGGTTCCATCTATTTAATTGCAATACTAATGAAGAACTCCTTAAACAATGATCTTTTAAATGAAGTGACGATTGTCGGAGGTATATTAATTATCGCTTCAGGCCTAAGTATATTGGGGATTAAGAAATGTAATACTTTAAATCTTCTACCATCATTACTGATTCCTCCTATTGTATTTTTGTTTATGCATTTATTCCATTTATAATGTTTGTGAAATTGGGAACCTTCCAAAATGAAGGTTCCTCTAATTACTTTATAAATTCTATATTCATTTAAAAAAAAGGCTTTTAACTGTAATTACCCAATAAATTTTTAATAATCAAGTAAACTTTTATTTTATTCTTTTTGCAAGTGGATGATTGTCACTGAATTGTATTAAGTCCCATAAATTTCCGTATAAATCCTTAAATACCGCAACCGTACCATAATCTTCTACTTTCGGTTCTCTTACAAACTCAATTCCTTTTGAAATCATTTCGTCATAATCTCTCCAGAAATCATCCGTTCCTAAAAATAGAAAAACCCTCCCACCAGCTTGATTCCCAATGAATGGCTCTTGATCTTGTTTCGATGCCTTTGCAAGTAGAATAGTCGTTCCTGAAGTACCAGGTGGACTGATAACTACCCATCTCTTATCTTGTTCAGGCTGATATGTATCCTCAATTAAATTAAAATGAAGTTTATTCGTATAGAACTCTATAGCTTCATCATACTCTTTTACGACTAATGCAATATGTACGATTGACTGGATCATTATCTTATCTCCTAACATGTTTTCTATTAAAAGTACTACTAGTTGAACTATATATCAATCTAATTCCCTCTTCAATTAATCTGTTATTTAGCATAATAAAAAGACTGCCGAAACAGCCTTCGTATTACTCATTTAATTTTGAAGCAAAAATTGGAATGATTATAATTGTAATGAATATTAATGCCAAAACGATTAATGAATTTTTCCATCTAAAATCATTTTCACCATCATTTTTATGTTGCTTTAAGAATTCATCATATATTTTCGATGAAACAAATTTTCCTGGATCTAGTATTTCTCCTGTTTTTTCATCCAGTAAATACGTATCATAATTCGCTGTTTTAAAGAAACGATCTCTTACAGTATCGTATTTTGCAGCAATAGCCACTACATTTTCGTTTGTGTTTTTTTCCTTATTTGTTAAACTAAATTCTTTTTGTTCGACAATCACGGTTGATTTCTTAACATAATAATTAACTTCCTTACGATTATTCTTATCTATTTGATCTATATAGCGCGATGTTGCATTTGAGGTTGAGACATTAGATAAAAACAACAAAAAGAAACAGAAGATGCAAAATGCAACTCTTTTCATTTATATCCCCCCACTTCTATTCAAATCTACTAAATTATATTCACTAGATTTTTAAATAGTCCTAGAGAGTATATCTCATCTCTTTCTTTCATCTGGAGTAGTTAATTTTTTTGCTGTAAAAACCCCTTTTATTTTACCTCTATTCTGAGATCATCTTCTATAAAATTTAAAAATCTATGATTCCAAATTTTTTCATAAAAATCAATTGTCTCTTTTGCAGACATGAATGGATTATTTAATGTAGAGGTTGCTCCGTTTACCATGAAGTTTTCGTAACCTAATCCATGTGCAAATTTAATCGTAGCATCCATACAGTATTCAGTTTGGGCTCCGCAAAATTCTATTCTATGTACTTCTAATTGATCTAAAAGATTTTTTAAGTTTGTTTTGAAAAAAGAATTTGCATGTATTTTGTTAATAAAATTATCTTGTTCTTGAACATCTAGATTAGCATTAATAGCCCAAAGTTCTTCTCCAGGTACTAATTCTTCATCACAATGTTGAACAAAAATAATAGGTTTATTTAATTCCCTATATAGTGAGATTCTTTTATTTACTTTATTAATTAAAGTTTCTAATTCAAATAAATGCTCACCGCTGTAACATACTCCATTTTGCAAATCGATAACGATTAAAACATCTGCACAATTATCCATTGTTTTCACCTCATTTAGATTTGTATTGTATTTTTAATTTCATCAATTTTTCTTATTGATAGACCTCGCTTTAAATTTCATTTTATATACTTTTAATAACTCTCGCAGGGTTACCTGCAACTACAGTATTAGAAGGAACATCTTTCGTAACGATAGAACCTGCAGCTACAATTGAGTTATCTCCAATCGTAATGCCTGGTAAAATAGTACAACTACCTCCAATCCACACATCATCTCCAATATGAATTGGAATCGCATATCCGCTTTTATTTCGATCCTTTGGTTCAATCGAATGACCAGCTGTATAAATCCCAACATTCGGACCAATCATACAGTTATTTCCTATTTTCACTTCTGCCATATCTAAGATTGTACAATTATAACCTGCATAGAAATGATCCCCTACATGAATGTTATAACCTAAATCACAATGAAAATTATGCTCAACACTTGGATTTACGCCAACTGACCCAAACAGCTCCTTCAATATTTCTTCTTTTCTTTCGAACGATTCCACATCTATATTATTAAACTCTTGAACAAGTTTATGGGCACGTATATTTTTCATTTTTAATTCTTCTGTACCACGCTTATAATAAATTTTCTCTTTAGCTTCCATATTAAGACTCCTAACTTATATGTAGTTTTTTTAAAATCAATTCAATCTGAATTCTACTAAACCTACTTTCTCAACTAAATCAGGTCTGGAACTGTTCAATTCAGATATACCATATTTCTATAAGTCGCTTAAAAGCTCCTTTTCATCTCCAAATATTTTTTCATCCATAAACAATTCCAAAAAGACGAAATTCCCACCAAGTTTCAACACGCTTAATTTCAAGATATCACAAACCTTTTAGTTTTCACTTAAATTATACCTCCTCAAAAAAGTCTCGTTAATTTTTTAAGCTAAATGCCAAAATAATGACCAAATGTTTAGTCTAACAAAACAAACCTCTAATGCGATTCAATGCACTAGAGGTTTGTTAATTTAAGTCTTAAACAGTAACTAATTCTTTTTCTTTATTTCCGATTTTTGTAATGATATCACGAGCAATCCATACTCCACAAGCGCTTGCCTGAGCTAAGCCACGAGTAACTCCTGCTCCATCTCCACCTAGATATAATCCAGAGATTTCACTTTCAAAGTGTTCATTTAGCTTTGGTCGCGCTGAATAGAATTTTGCTTCTACCCCGTAGAAAAGTGTATGTTCAGCAGCGATCCCTGGAGTCACATGATTTAAAGCTTCTACCATTTCAATTAAACTTTTCATTGTGTTATATGGTAAAACTAATCCTAAGTCACCTGGTACTGCTTCTTTTAATGTTGGTTCTAAAAAGCCTTCTTTTATACGTTTTTCAGTTGAACGGCGACCTTTTAAGATATCTCCGTATTTTTGGACGATTACTCCACCGTGTGAAAGCATGTTTGCAAGGCGCGAAACCTCATGCGCATATTCATTTGGTTTATCAAATGGCTCCGCGAATTGATGCGATACTAATAAGGCAAAGTTTGTGTTTGGACTTCCTAATTTAGGGTCCTTATAAGCATGTCCATTAGCAGTCATAATGCCAGAATGATTTTCAACTACTACGTGTCCAGATGGATTACTACAGAATGTTCTGACTTTTGTACCAACGCTAGTATTAAATACAAATTTCCCTTCGTATAAGTGCTTGTTAATCTCTTCCATTACTACGTTTGAAGTTTCAACACGAACACCAATATCAACTTGATTCGTTGACATTTTTAAACGACGTTTTTTCATAACATCAGTTAACCATTTTGAGCCATCACGACCAGGTACAATTACAACTTTCTCAGCATGTAATTCTTCACCTTTTTTTAATTTAATTCCCTTTATGATATGAGCACCTTCAACCTTTTCAGTTAGTAAGTCCTCTACTTCAGTTTTATACTTCATTTCGATTTTCGTTTTTAAATACTCATAAATGCTTTTTAGAATTTCTAAATTTTGTTCTGTTCCTAAATGACGAACTTGTGCACGTAGTAATTTAAGTCCTGCTGCGTATCCACGACGTTCAATATCTCTAACTTCTTCTGTTAAAGGATCCGTAATCGATTCAGTTGCACCATGTTCTAAATTAATTTCATCAACGTATTTGATTAATTCAATTACTTGTGAATCTGATAAGTAATCTGTCATCCATCCACCAAATTCGCTTGTAATATTAAATTTTCCATCTGAATATGCTCCAGCACCACCAAAACCATTTGTAATTGAGCAAGCTGGTAAGCAACCTGAAAATTCTTTTTTACCTGCAGCAGGCGGACATTTTTCTATTTTCTTTTGTAAAATCGGGCAATGTCTTGCGAATATATCATGTCCTTTATCAACTAGTAGTACTTTAGCATTAGGCATTTTTAAAGTTAATTCATAACAAGTAAAGATTCCGGCAGGTCCTGCTCCAACAACGATTACATCATACATCTATATATACCTCCAAATAAGGTTTAAATTATTTCATTAGATCAACCTAAAATAGAATACCATTATTCAGAATGCGTTTCAAGTAAAAACACGAACATTTTTTGTATTATTTTTAAAAATCATTCGTTTATAAACAGAGTGAAACCTTTTCATTAGAAATCAACATCTATCAATTAGCATTTTTTATCCAATATTAGACAATTCAAACTTGAGTATTAATTAATTGACATCAGACTATTTATAATTTAATTATTTGTTGATTTCATCCTAATTTAACTAAAAGTTAATGATGGAAATACCAAAATATCCTATTAGATAGAATCACAATTACGCCAAGTTGAATAGTTATATAAATAACAGATATTTTATATTGGAGATGGAAAAGATGCTAGAAGAAAATATCAAGGAAAAGGAAGGGAAAGACCAAAATAAAAAAACTCCTATAGAAGATGACGGTTTACAAGCAAGTCTTGAAAAACAAATTGTTGCTGCATCATGGGTAAAGGCAGTTGCACAATTATATGAAACGATTACATTATCAAAATTATATTCAATTGACAAAGATCCCATCTTTCAAGGGAAAAGAGATATTATATCGGGAATGTGGATTGGTACAGCTGGTCAATTATCTGTAGCTTTTTACGTTTCTAAGCAATTGTTCACTACAGATAAGAAAGATTTACTTGAGTTACAAAGAAAAATTGTGCTTTCTGATTCAATTCAACTAGTTGGGAACGCATTGGCACTTATTGGTGCAACTGAGGTAATTCAAGAGGAAATCGGCGATGGTGAAATATTCCTTTCATGATCATGTAAATATAAAATTATTCATCTAATGTAATCATCTTCAAAATGCAAAATTAAAAAATATAAAATAAATAAATCCCACAGATAGTCCATTGTGGGATTTTAGTTTATAAATTGTTCATGTTTCTAAGTCATATTCTCCATTTTAATTAATTGTTTTTCCTATTCTTGCACTTCTAGTTTTTCTCTTACTCCTGCATTTAATGCTTTTTGGAAGCTTGCAATCAAGTCTTCAATATCTTCTAAACCAACGGACACTCTTATTAATGTATCTTTAACGCCTAATCTTTCACGAACATCGAGCGGTATTGCAGCATGAGACATCTTAACAGGATATGAAACAATTGTCTCAACTCCACCTAATGAAACTGCAACTGCAACGTTTTCGACTGATTGAAGGAAACTTGTTGTTTGTTCAATCGTTTTTAATGTAAATGAGAGGACTGCACCTCCTCCAGTAGCTTGCTCAAAATGAACATCGTGACCAGGATGATCCTTTAGTCCTGGATAATATACCTCCTCAACTTCTTCTTGTTCTAAAAGCCAATTTGCCAATTTTGATGCAGTTTGTTCATATGCATCCATACGAACTTTTAGTGTCTTTAATCCTCTTAACGTTAGCCAACAGTCTTGTGGACCTAAAATAGCTCCAAATGAATTTTGTATTGTATATAAATCACTTGCAAGTTCTTCTGAATTTACGACCGCTAATCCTCCAATTACATCGCTATGGCCGGCAATAAATTTTGTTGCACTATGAACGACAATATCAGCTCCTAAGTCTAATGGTCTTTGTAAATATGGTGATAAAAAGCTATTATCTACAATGACAAGAATGTCATTTTCTTTTGCTATTTTGATTGCACTACTTAAATCAGTAATTTTCAAAAGAGGGTTAGACGGTGTTTCTAAATAAAGTCCTTTAGTATTCGGCTTTATTCCTTCTTTAATCTCTTGTAAATTAGATGCATCTACGAAAGTAAAATCGATGCCGAAACGATTTAATACTTTTGTTGCTATTCTAAAGGTTCCTCCATAAACATCTTCACAAATGACGATATGATCTCCAGCTGAGAACAAAGACAATACTGATGAAATTGCAGCCATCCCAGATGAAAACGCAAAACCACGAACACCATTTTCTAATTTTGCAATGGTATTTTCTAATGCTTCTCTTGTTGGGTTTCCACTTCTTGCATAGTCGTACTTACCAAAATTCTCTATATCAAATTGATGAAATGTTGAAGTTTGATAAATAGGAATACTTAATGCACCAGTTGCCTGATCTACTTCATTTCCGTTATGAATTAGTTTCGTTCCAAATTGCATTCTCATCACCCCAATGCATTTTCTAAGTCATTTAATAAATCATCTATATGTTCAATTCCCACTGATAAACGTAGTGTATGGTCATCTAGACCAAGCTTTCTTTTAAAATCCTCTGGCATTTCTGAATGAGTTTGCGTATGTGGATACGTCATTAATGATTCAACTCCACCTAAGCTTTCTGCGAATGTGATGACTTTTACGCTTCCTAAAACCTGTTCAACTAAACTTAAATCCTTCACTTTAAATGAAATCATTGCACCGAATCCAGTTGCTTGTTCTTTAATAATTGAATACCCTTTATGCGTTGGTAACCCTACATAATATACTTCAGTAACATTTGGATGATTTTCTAAAAATTTCGCAAGTACAATCGCATTTTTTTGACTGTATTCCATACGTAAATGTAATGTTTTTATGCCTCTTAAGATTAACCAAGAGTCAAATGGAGCTAATGTCGCACCTGTTGATTTTTGATAATAACGAATTCGTTCATTCGTATAGTCTGAATTAGTCACGACAAAACCAGCAAGTGTATCATTATGGCCACCTAAATACTTTGTTCCACTATGAACAACAACATCTGCCCCTAATTCAATTGGTCTAAAGAAATAAGGTGTTAAAAATGTATTATCAACAATCACAGTAATATCTCGTTCTTTTGCAATTTCTACTACTCTTTTTAAATCAGTTACTTTCATCATTGGATTTGATGGTGTTTCAATAAAAATACCTTTTGTGTTCGGTTTAATTGCATCAAGAATATTTTCAATTTCAGTTGTATCAACAAAATTATGCTCAAGTCCATTTGGTGAATAAATTTCTTCGAATAAACGATATGTACCACCGTATAAATCATCTGAAACAATTAGGTGGTCACCTTTTTTAAATAAACTTAATACTGCAGTAACAGCTGCATTTCCTGTTGAAAATGCAACACCATAATTTGCACTTTCTAATTTTGCAACAGTATTTTCCACTTCTTCTCGAGTTGGATTTTGTAATCTTGCATAATCATACCCAGTCGATTGATGAAGTCCTGCATGCTTAAATGTAGCAGATTGATAAATTGGATAACTAATCGCACCAGTTAATGGATCATAACCTTTGCTTCCATGTACAGCTACTGTTTCAATCGATTTTTTATTCGTGTTTAAAGCCTCTTTTGTGTTAGTCATTATAAATCCTCCATTTTAGTCAAATAAAAAACCACTTCCTAAAAAATAAGAAGTGGTTATGTCCGCAAAATATACATATCGCTCTTATCTTCCAGGTTTTTCACCTGCAGGATTTAGCACTTTCTAGTTTTCACTAGAGTTGCCGGGTTTCGTCGGGCCAGTCCCTCCACCGCTCTTGATAAGATTATTAAATTATATTGTTAAGTATATTAAAAACTCTGATAATTATCAATCATTTTTTTGAATTATTTAATTATTGATTTTTTATTTCCATTCTTCGGGTAATAAACTTTGATATAGTGTACTCTTATAGCGATCATCAATTAGTAATAAAGTCCCTTCATCTGATTCAGATCGAATCACTCTTCCACCCGCTTGCATTACTTTATTCATACCTGGAAAGACATATGCATAATAATACCCGTTTTTTCCAACCGAATTAAAATGCTCCTTTAAAATATTTCTTTCTAAACAAATTTGTGGCAATCCTACCCCAACTACTACGACACCGTTTAATCGATCACCCTTTAAATCGATCCCTTCAGAGAATATACCACCTAATACAGCAAAGCCAACTAATGTTTCCTCATTTAAACTATCAAACTTTAAAAGGAACTCTTCTCGTTCAATTTCAGTCATACCATTTTCTTGAACGATTGTTTTTACGTTAGCGTATTTCTCCTTAAATAAATCAACACTTTGAATTAAATATTGATATGATGGATAAAAAATTAAATAATTACCTTTTCTTTTCGTAACTTCTTTATAAACCGAGTCAATTAATCTTTCTAAATTTCTTTCACGATCTTGATATCGAGTTGATAGAGGGTTAATTGTTACCTCCAGTTGCTCCCTATGAAAAGGAGAATCGATTGAAATTGTATAATCGCGACTTTGATCACCAAGCATATCCTGAAAATATTGCATTGGCGTTAATGTTGCCGAAAAATAAATTGTAGAACGAAATCTTTTTATAACGTCATTTACTACTTTAGAAGGATCAAGGCAAAATAACTTTAAATGTACTTCACTTTTATATAGTTCATAGTAGCATACATAATTTCCATCAAAAAACTCGGCAATTTTGACGAAGTTTAGTGACTCAAAATAAGTATCAAGTAGAAGCTGTTTATTTTCATCCTCGTCCATTTCCTGTAATTTTATTTCTACGATTTCATTAAATGTATGTAGAAGTTCTAATAAATCCTCATCAATTTCTTTTGAAACAGGGGTTACTACATCCTTCCATTTCTTTCTTAATTCAATAAATCGCTTATTTATTTCATTTATTATGGCATAAAGTTCATCTTTTAAATTTTTATATCTATTTTTCAACTCTAAAAATTTAGATTTGAATAGATTTGCAGAATACATTTCTCTTGCACGATCAACAAGGTTATGAGCTTCATCAATTAATAAAACTGAACTTCGTTTATGTTCATCGAATAATCGTTTTAAAGATACTCGTGGATCGAAAATATAATTCACATCACAAATAATAGCATCTGAAGAATTTAATAAATCTAATGAGTATTCAAAGGGACAAACTGTATGTTTACGAGCATATTCTTCTATTTTCTCCCTAGTTAGCGCTTTTTCCGATGAAAGAATATCAAGGACAGCTTCATTTATTCGGTCATAATAACCATTGGCAAATTCACAATAATCCTTTTGACACATCGTCTCTTCTTTAAAACAAATTTTATCTTTTGCTGTAATCGTCGTACACTTTATACAAAGTCCTTGATCTGTCATGCGCTTAAACGCTTCTTCAGCAACAGTCCTAGTAATCGTCTTAGAAGTTAAGTAAAACATTCGATTGATACTATTTTCACCAATACTTTTAACAGTTGGAAAAATAGTTGAAACCGTTTTTCCTATTCCGGTTGGTGCAACAGCAAATAAATTATTACCTTCTTGTATCGTTTGATATACCGCTCCCGCTAACTTTCTTTGGCCTTTTCTGAAAGAAGGAAAAGGAAAATTTAATTCTTTTATTGTCTCATTCCTTAACTCAATATGATCGTATTTCCATTTTGCAAAAGGATAATAAATTTCTAGCATTTTGTATAAGTAATTTGTTAATTCATCCTTTGTAAACAAAAGATCAAAGCTTATTTTTTGCTCGTTTAAAATATTAATATATGTAAGTCTAAGGGTAATCTTTTCAAGCTGTAATTCTTCACAAATAAAATATCCATAAACTTTTGCTTGCGCCCAATGAACAGGATGTGAATTTTCATTTATTTCATTCAAATCCTTCATTGTTGATTTAATTTCTTCTATTATATATTGATCATCCTTAAATAATAATCCATCACAACGGCCTTCTATCTGAAACACCAATTGATCCAATGTTATGGCACCAGATATAGGTCGTTCTTTTACATCCAGCTCACCATATTCTCTTTGGATTTTTTGATGTGCCTTTGTCCCTTCAATTAATGAAACCGAACCTTTATATGTTACATTGATACTTCCCGCCGTATGAGCATACTCAACTAGCGTTCGAACTGAAACCTTTATACAATTCTCCAAGTGAGTACCCTCCTTTTTTACATTTTATCATAATTCTTCTTTCTTGATTAAGAATGAAAAGTAACAATAAAAAAGTCCAAGTTAAATAACTTGAACTTTTAGAAAGTAGAATGGATTATTTAACTAGCAATATAAAACTTGAATATTATATTTCCTATAAAATTGTAATAATCTCTCCATATCATCTTTTATTGCTTCTAATGGCACTACAATGGCTTGCATACTTGTAAAGTAAATATAAAAGTAATTCTTCGTTCCCTTTATTTCAACTATGTCATCCCACTTTATTTCATGAACACTTGATTGTGTAATTTCTTTAATCCCATTTTCATCGACCTTTAGAGAATGTTCACCGAATAATGATTGATCGTTCTTTTCAGTTAAATGCTTAATCATTTTGTTTTTTGATGAACGGTAGAAATACTTTGGAAAATAAATGAACCAAATAATGGCTGCTATTAAAAAGGCAAGTAAATAACCAAAAAGCGGTTGTTTGAAAAGAAAGGAAATTAAAAATGGTATTACTAAATAGATTAAACTCACAACAATTCGTTGTTTAATTAACGACTTTTGAACAGTTTTTGAATGTTTTAAATGATGTAAATTAAATTCAATATAATCATCCAAATTAATTTCATAATTAAGTTTCATACTCGACCTCCATTTTCGCAAAAATATTTTAATCACTACTATTTTAACATTAGAAAAAAACAGAAAATAAAGATATTTTATCTACTTATGTTAAGTTGACTTTTCAAGATTCATAGAATTAATTCTTATATTAAAAATTCGTAATAATTCATTTCCAAAGTTCTAATTTTGAATTTTTGGCATAAAAATGGATGTCCTACCTGTAAATCAAAATGAATAGAGATAAGCTCGGCGCTGCAATTAAGTCTTTGAGTATCGCAATTATATGGGGGGATGTTGCAATTAATCGGTGGACTGAAATTAAATTGAAAATCGTAATTAAAATAGGCTCTGTTAAACTAAAATGTTGATTTTTGCGTACTAAAAAAAACTGTTTTCACCAAAACAGTCTTTTTAATGCTTATTGAACTAAAACAAGAAAAAGCCACCTAATAGGCAGCTGCTATTCAATTATGCACTGCGTTAGTTCAATAAGATTTTCAACTACTTTTAATTATTTTTTTTAAACACTTATATCCATCTTATCAACAAAGTGCTAGCAGCAGAATAGGAGCCTCATTGGCTCTCATGTGTTATAAAATTACTAATGATCCAAAGTTTAGGCTGGATATCCTCCAGTTGGTGGTGGCCAAGCTCTAAATAATCTTCGTATTAGTACGATTTCACCTAAATGATAAGAGTTATGAGATGCAATATTGCGTAGTACACCACCTGGTGATTCGCCTGGCCATTTCTCCAATGATTTGTCCAATTGAATAGTTTGGGCAATGGTACATGCCTGTTCAATCCCTTGAAGAAAATGTTGAATAACCTGTTTCCACTCTTCCTCATTACTTGGCCCCTCTTCAACAGGCCAGCTTTCTTTTACATCGGAAGGTAATTCTGGTTTATCTCCTTGTGCGAATAATAAGAGAAATTCTTGCCAGTATGTCATGTGTTTGACTAATTGATAAATAGTATAAGGTAGCTCTTCTATTCTTTTCCCCGCAAGATCCATGTTTATATCCAACAAAGCATTCTTGATAGGAATATGACCACGTTCTCCTCTTAATGATTTAATTAATGAATCACTAAACGCTTTATTTGATTGCTCCATAAAACCTACTCCCAACATTCTTATTCTAATTAACTGAATTTTTTTTCCTTTTATCGAAAAAATCACTGATCACATTAGTCAAATCGAATTTTTTATCTAAATCATATGTTAATAAAATACCCAATCTTTAACTGATTACAGTACATCTTCATTTTTTTTAATTATACAGATTAGAGTAAACTCTAAGTCAATAAATAAATGAATAATTAATTGCTTTTACTTTATCTTTAACTATTCTGCCTACTACTCCAATATAAAAGCCGCATAAGCGACTTGTACTCTTGTTGAACAAACTCTAGCGTTAGCTTATTAAGAATATTTCAATTTAAAGCCTTGTTTTTTTGCATACTCGTTAATAGTCTTAAGTAAACTCGAGCTAGGTCAGTCTCCTCGAGGATGGATTTTCACCAACTGGAATTCAGATAAGCAAATGAGGGCGCTGACTAGGTCAGCACCCTATGCGACTCATATTCTTGTTCAACTAATACATGCATTAGTTCAATAGCATATTTATCTTTATTTCTTTTCAAAAAAGAAGCCTGTCCCATTTTCTTGTGGTACAAAGCCTTGTTTGAATGAACTTTTTTCCACCATATTTTGTTCTTCTACTGTTATATTTGTGGTAATATCTTTTCCTTCTGCTGGATTACCTTCTCTATAATCTTGTTCCTCTCTAGTCACATGTTTGTATTGATCTTCATTAGACTGTGCAAATACCTTTGTATTTTCGATGTCTTTTGTAAATCCGATTGATAATGCTACAGCACCTGCAAAACCAATAGATAATACTAATTTTCTTTTCATAAATAAACCTCCTAATATATTTTTGGAAAATAATTACAATTTTTTCCTATAAAAAGAATAACACTATTAACATAAATAACGTGTCTAATATTGTTTAATTATCCTGCCATTTTGTTCAACTTAAGCATGCTTTAGTTGAATAACAAAACACCAATTTAATCACTTCCACTGATATTTTAAATATTTGTGGATTGGATATTTTATCAATAAACTCTTGGTACCCCACTTGTTTATTTTTTGAAATAAACATCTTATATTTTTTTAAATCTTCAATTAAGTCAACTAATGAAGAACCTATATATTCTTCATCAGTGCGATAATATTCACTCAATTTTCTTAGTTCTTGATAGCTTCTCCAAAGTTTATTTGAATTGAATATTTAATTATGGGGTCCCACCCACATTTTAACGAAAATATACACCAAGCAAATTTCGACATAAAATGAGCCGGTTTTTCTACTCTAAGAAAAATCCGACTCTTATTTTTAACGTTACTCAAGTAGTAGGTCTTTAAGATTCAATAAACTACTCTGTTGAATTTTACAAGCTTGACATAGATAAGTTTCGATATTTCCATATCTTTCAATAATTTCATTATAGACCTCTTCTAAGTAATCACGACGTACTTCTAACATTGGTTTTATACGATCAGATGAGACTTGAAAAAGACTCATCCATCTAATAAATTTTTCGACTTTTTTCATACGTGGTGCAATTAAATCATTAGAAAACAGGTAATCATCTAAAACCGTTTGATAAGGTACTCCAACAAGTAATTGAATTATGGCAGATATAAAACCTGTACGATCCTTCCCGCTAGTGCAGTGAATAAGTGCTGGTAGATTATTTTGTTCTGGAAGTGAAGTTATGATTTCACAAATTTGAGTATGACTAATAAATGCCATATTACAATACATCTCTTTCATTATTTTTTCAAAATTTATGGTATTAGACTTACTTACTAAAAACTTAAAAAATTCGAGGTGTGTAAATTCTTGACTCTTATCTTGAATGGATATATTCACCAACTGTATTCCATGTTCAGACTTAATTCTGCTTGGTTTTGATTTTTGTTCAGTGCGAGTTCTTAAATCATAGATTGTTTTTATATTTAGCAAATTAAACGTCTCTAAATCTTTCTGTGATAGACGAGACAGCTCATCTGAACGAAACAAAACCCCTTTTTTCATTATATTTCCATCTAATGTTTTAAATCCCCCCATATCTCGAAAATTATATAGTCCATCAAATTGAGTTGATAATTCTTTTTCTAAAATTTTCATCATTATTTCCCCGTTATATTTAGAATATTTATTTTTATTTTTTATTGAAATTCATGCTTAATCTATTTTTTGTCAGTCATCTTTTTGAAAAATTCCTCCTAACTTAAAATATTGACATAAATTACAGTTCATTTTTATCAATCCTTTCTTACAATGTAAAACACATAGTTTATATGACTATTATAGTTTATATAGTCATATAAACTATGAATAAAAAGACTGTACCTTTTACAGTCTAATGTTTACTTCTAATTATATAGCCGTTATGATAAGTATATATATATTATATGACTAAAAATACATAAAAAGTCACAAAATTTTTAAAAAGGAGTATTTTTATGCCTAAATTTACTGATCAGGAAAGAGAACAGATTCATCAATCTATTTTAATAAAAGGAAAAGAACTATTTATTCAATATGGTCTAGCTAAGACTAGTATTGATGATATTATACTTGTATGTGGAATTGGAAAAGGTACTTTTTATAAATTTTTTTCATCAAAAGAAGAATTGTATTTAGAAATTTTAAAAAATGAAGAAGAAGTTCGAGAAACAGTACTCAATGAGTTATTTCGTGAAAATCTTCCTCCAAAAGAATTATTATCCTCTTTTTTTCATACATCATTTGAATTAGTTGAAAAAAATCCATTTCTTCAACGAGTTTTTCAAAATGATGAGCATGAGCGCCTTTCCCGAAAACTCCCTGAACAAATGTTTGAATTTTCAGAAAATCACAGGAAAAGAGGCATTCATGCCATCAAAACTTTAATGGATCGTGGAGTATTACCTAAGAATGATCCACAAGTTATTGTAGGAATTATACAAGCTGTTATGATGATACGGTTGCACCAACAAGAAATTGGATATGGAGTATTTCCTAAAGTAATGGAACAAATTATAGAGTTTGTATCAGAAGGATTCACTAAAGAAATATAAAAGTTAGTGAAAATCCTCTATATATAATTAGTTGATTTATTTAATAAGTAAAAAGAGCTAATCTCTCTTATAGTAGGAAATTCAGCTCTTTTTATGTCGAAATTTGCTTAGCGTATATTTCGTTAAAATGTGGGCGGGACCCCATTATGTAAAGAATGATTTAATTCATAAAACTCAACAATAGTGTTGTCTTTACCATAAAGTAGGAAATCGAAACCCATAAAATATCCGTTGAAATACCCTCAAACTTTGAACTAGTAAATACCAAATAAAAAAAGGGCCGCTCAAGTGTCAGTTAACCTGACTTTTGAGACAGCTCCAATCTAATAAAACAGATCAATTATGCTCCATCATTAATGAAGCTATATTGCGCCATGTATAGTTTATTATAATGTCCTTTTAATCCTAATAACTCTTCATGTGTACCGCTTTCCTCAACATTACCGTTTCCGATTACCATAATTTTGTCGCAGTCACGAATTGTTGATAATCGGTGGGCAATGACAAATGAAGTACGACCTTCTAATAGCTTTTCAATTCCATTTTGGACAAGCTTCTCTGTATGTGTATCGATATTCGAAGTAGCTTCATCTAATATCAAAATTCTAGGATCAGCTAGTAACGCACGAGCAAAAGAGATTAATTGTCTTTGACCTAATGAAAGTCTTGAGCCCCTCTCGTTTACATCCGTATCATACCCATTTTCCATTTTAATAATAAAGTCATGAGCATGGACTGCTTTAGCTGCAGCAATTACTTCTTCATCTGTAGCATTTAATTTACCATATCGAATATTTTCCATAATCGATGTTGAAAATAGGAATGTATCTTGAAGCATAATTCCCATTTGACTTCTAAAAGATTCTAAATCTACTTTTTTTATATCGTTTCCATCTACTAAGATTTCACCTTTTAAAGGATCATAGAATCGACTTAAAAGTGAAACAATCGTCGTTTTCCCTGCTCCAGTTGCACCTACCAATGCAATTTTTTCACCAGGATTTATTGTGAAATTTACATTTTTTAAGACTGTTGAGTTTTCATCATAACCAAAAGTCACATTTCTAAATTGAACTTCACCATTAATACGTCCAATTTGAGGTGCATTTTCTTCACTAATAATTTCTGGATCAATATCCATAATGTCAAAAATACGATCTGCTGCTGAGAAGTTTGATATTAATGTATTATAAAAGTTTGATAAGTTCATAATTGGACGCCAGAACATGCCAATATACATTGAAAATGCGATTAATGTTCCGACTTCAATATCTTGACTAGTTACAAGCTTATATCCAACATAAAATACAATTACAGTACCAACACCCCATGAAAGCTCAACTAATGGCCAGAAGAAGTCATTCATTTTTACTGCTCTCATGAATGAGCCCATTAATTCAGAAACCTTTTCTTTGAAGTCTTTTTCTTTATCTTTTTCTTTCGCAAAGGATTGAACTACTTTTATTCCTGAGAAATCTTCATGTATAAACGCAATTAGATTTGAACGTTTCTTTCTATAATCGTCCCATCTCTTACGTGCACGTGTTTCAATATAAAACATGGCAACTGCTAAAAATGGAAGAATTGATACCGATGCGATTGCAAGTTTTACATTTAAGATAAACATGACGACAGTAACGCAAACCAAGCTTAGTAATTCCGGAATTAATGTTTGAATACTTTGGTTGAATAAATTTTGAAGAGCACTAATATCTCCCATTACACGAGCCAAAATTTTTCCTACTGGTCGATTATCAAAAAACGTAAATGATAGTTTTTGAATATGAGTATAAAGCTCATGACGAATATTTACTAAAATATTATTCGTTACAGAGCTAATCATCGTCCAACGTATTTTTGAAGCAATCATTGCTAAGAAATTTAGTGCTAATAGTACAACTCCAATCATTATTAGGCCTTTTACATCGTGATTTTTAATATTTGTATCAATCGCTACTTTTAGTAAATATGGGTTTAAGATCCCAATTACCATTACAAATAACATTAAACAAATAACGGTAAATGTCTTTAATTTATAAGGTTTTAAATACGTTCCGAGCCTAAGAATAAGCTCGGTTTTACTCCGATTTAGTTGGTCTTCATCACGATTGATCGTATTTTGTGCCATTAGACCACCCCGCTTTCTACTGTTTCAAAATCTTTGAATTGTTCTTCGTAGACTTCAAAGTATCTTCCTTTTTTATCAAGTAATTGTTTATGATTACCTTTTTCAACGATTTCTCCATTTTCAACAAATAAAATTACATCGGCATTTTTTACTGCTGAAATACGGTGTGCAATGATAAATGTTGTACTATGTGAGAAACGTTTATTTAAGTTGTGTAATAATTCATACTCCGTTTCCATATCTAATGCAGATGTTGCATCATCTAAAATTAGGATCGGAGCATTTCTTAGTAATGCGCGGGCAATTGATATACGTTGTTTTTGCCCACCAGATAAACCAATTCCTCGTTCACCAATTTCCGTGTTGAATCCTTCTTCTAGCTCTTCAATAAAGTCTAAACAACAAGCAATACGGCAAGCATCACGGATTTCATCCATTGTAGCCTCTGGGTTTCCTAGTTTAATATTATTTTCAATCGTATCTGAGAAAAGGAAAGTATCCTGAGAAACGAGAGACATATTTTGACGCAAAGATGTTAGATTGAAATCTTTAACATTAACGCCATCTACTAGAACTTCTCCTTTGGCCACATCGTATGAGCGACCAATCAGATGAAGAATTGAAGATTTCCCAGCACCTGTCGTTCCCATAATCGCTACTTTACTACCGCTTGGAATATATAGATTAATATCTTTTAAGACAATTTCATCATTGTATTTAAAGCTTACATTTTTATATTCCACCGAACCGTCAACTAGATTAGGCGTATAAGCACCTTCTTTGTTTTCAATTGCTGTTTTACGATCCAATATTTCAAAAATTTTCTTCGCAGAAGCTTGGTTTTTAGAAAGTACATCTGTTAACCAGCCTAGCATTCTCATCGGCCAAATTAAGTTCCAAATATATCCACTAAATGCAACTAGTTCACCTAGCGTCATACTATGTTGTAAAACGAAGTATCCACCGATAATAATCATTGCGACAAGCGCAATATTTGTTAAAAATTCAATATTAGGAAAATATTTACGCATTATTTTAGCTTGAGACATATTTAAATCATAATAACCACGATTCATTTTCAAAAATTTCAATGTCTCATGTTTTTCTCTAGCAAAGGCTTTAACTAATCTTACACCCGCAATATTTTGTTGAGCTGTTGTATTGATTTCAGCTGTATGGTCACTTATTTTACCGTAACCTTTATTAAGTAAACGATTTAAACGCGTCCCCATATATCCAATTGGGATCATAATTGCTAAACAGATTAGTGCTAACTTCCAATTAATTACAAATAAGATAACTGTACTAACAGTAAAGTAAATAATATTTTCAACAAACAATCTTAGTCCAAACGCAATTGTTTGCCAGATATTCTCCACATCTTCATTAATTCTCGAAAGTAATTCACCCGTGTTCATCGAGTCAAAATACTTAAATTCAAAACTTTGAATATGCTTGAACATATCATTTTTTATATCTTCATGTACCTTTGAACTTACTAAGTCATATAAATATTCTTTTACATAACCAAAAATTGATTTAATGATTGTGACACCTATAATACCTCCAATAACTGGTAGGACAACAGATGCCTTTCCTTTCGTAATACCATCATCAATTAGAATCATTTGTAAATAAGGAATTAAATGATCCACACCTATTACTAAAACCATTGAAATTGAACCAATAATAAATGAAAGCTTATGCCTAAAGACATATTTTAAAATTCGAGACAAATTTATACCTCCCTTGTATCAATTAACCTAACTCTACGCAACCCTCCACTTTTTTTGACAACAAAAAGACCATGGGAATATTTTCCATTTCCCATGGCCATAAAAAAACGTTTCGCCCAAAAACAAACAAAATGAATCGTTTATTTTTGGCACAAAAAAGCCATGGGTAATATAAACCCATGGCTAGATCGTCAATTGAAATCTAAGTTTCAACGTGGTCCGTCCTGCGTAGAGATAGGGTTCATAATCATTATGAAATTATGTGATGTTACACGGTTTAATTTTCTTACAATCATCATGTTAACCTACCTCCTTCTTATTTGATATTCTTATCATATACGAGTGGACTTTGAAATGTCAAACTATTTTTAATAATTTTTTTATTTAATTTTATAAACGATCGCTTCATACGGTCTTAAGTAACTATTCACACCCGGTAAACTTGAATCTTTATAATTACTTAAAATTATACTTACTTCTTCATAGCTAATACTATGACTAAATTTTGTTTCCTCATTTGTAAAGTTAGCTACAACTAAGAATCTTTCACCATTATACTGTCTTTCATAAGCAAATACTTTTTCATCCTTTTCAGCAAGCATTTGAAAAGAACCATAAACGATAGCAGGATTTTCTTTTCGTAATTGAATTAACTGGCGATAATGATGAAAAATTGAATCTGGATCATTGATCGATTGTTCAACATTTATTTTAGTAAAATTCGGATTTACTGTTAACCAAGGGTTTCCTTTTGTAAAACCTCCATGCTTTTCTCCATTCCATTGCATTGGAGTACGTGCATTGTCTCTACCTTTTGTATAAATCGATTCCATTATATCTTCATGCTTGTATCCTTTTGAAATTCGGTCTTTATACATATTTTTTGTTTCAATATCGTCATATTCATCAATGCTTTCAAATCGAATATTTGTCATTCCAATTTCTTCACCTTGATAAATATATGGTGTACCTTGCATTAAATGAAGGATTGTAGCAAGCATTTTCGCACTTTCAATACGATATTCTTTATCATTCCCCCATCTAGAAACAATTCGCGGTAAATCATGATTATTCCAGAACAAGCTATTCCAAGCCTTTCCATCAAGCTGAGTTTGCCACTTATTAAAAACTTCTTTTAGCTCTAACAAATTTAACGGCTTTAGGTCCCATTTTTCTTTACCTTCTTGTTGATCAAGACCAATATGCTCAAATTGAAAAATCATACTTAATTCATTTCGAGCAGGATCCGAATAAAGCTTTGCAATTTCTGGTGTTGCTCCCCAAGTTTCACCAACAGTTAGGACATCGTGATTTCCAAAAGTCTTTTTATTCATTTCTTGCAAATATTCATGTAGACTAGGACCATTTGCTGTAATCTCTTGATCAGGAATCTTTCCAATTAAATCGATTACATCCATTCGGAATCCACCAATTCCTTTATCAAGCCAAAAGTTCATCATATTATATACTTCCTCGTGGACTTTTGGATTCTCCCAGTTTAAATCTGGTTGCCTTTTACTAAATAAATGCAAAAAGTATTGTCCAGTTTGTTCATCATATTCCCATGCACTACCACTGAATACAGAAGGTAGGTCATTTGGTTCACTTCCATTCATAGGATCTCTCCAAACATAATAGTCTCTATATGAGTTATCTTTGCTCTTGCGAGATTCAATGAACCACGGATGCTCATCAGATGTATGGTTCACGACTAAATCCATCACGATTTTAATCCCTCGATTATTCGCTTCAGAAATTAATTCATCCATATCATTCATCGTACCGAACTCTTCCATAATGTCACAGTAATCACTAATATCGTAACCATTATCATCATTAGGAGATTTATATACAGGACTTAACCAAATAACATCTATTCCTAAAAGCCTTAAATAATCAAGTTTTTCGATTATTCCCTTTAAATCACCGATTCCATCAGCATTACTATCCATAAAACTTCTAGGATATATTTGATAAACTACACTATTATGCCACCATTTTTTCTCCATTTAATTTCCGTTGCCAAAAACTTATAAAAATCAATAAAAAACTATTATTTTTATAGATTTCGTTTATTTCCCTTTTCTACGTGTCCGATTTTGCCTAGTTAAGCTACTTTCGTTTGGTCTAACACTCCAAGGGCGTAAATTCGGATACAACGAATCCTACATATCAGTAATGACATCTAGGTATCAGTTTACTAATTTATATCGTGACAAGTTGATTGCTGCATTTAAATCTCGATCGATTTCATGACCGCATTCACATTTGTAAAGTCGGTCTGATAGTTTTAAATGATTTTTCTTATTTCCACAACTTGAACACGTTTTAGAAGATGGGTACCATTGATCAGCTTCAACAAATTCAATGCCATATTTTTCACATTTATATTGAATCTGGTGTTTGAATTTATATAAACACTGTTTCGCGATTGCTTTTGAAAGGTACTTATTCTTCATCATTCCCTTGATATTTATAGCTTCCATTACGATGCGATAAGGTTTGGTTTTCACGATTTCGCTCGTGGATTGATGAAGATGATTTAGTCTGATATTCGTCAACCTTCTATAGAGGTATTGTATTTTCTTTTCGATTTTTATAATGTTGCTTGTTTTGACGAAACGGTTTCCCTCCTTATTCATTTCATATTTACGAGAAACTTTACGTTGCAACCTACGTATGCGTTTCTCTACCCATCTCACATTGCTTGTTTTGTTAATATTTTTCTTCCTAGTGCCATCTGAACATACGGCTAACTCTTTAATTCCTACATCAATTCCAAGTGATACATTTGTCAGTTCAACAATTGGTTTTGATTCTTCAATCCCTACAGAAATATACCAATATTTTCCATCATTACTAATTCTAGGATTATAGTATTTTTTATCTGGTATACATTCAGAAACTACAACCCAACCGACCTTTTCAATCAACACTTTCTTTCCTTTTACTTTCAACTTCACA
>Ga0209147_100184_pt1 | contig 74911 bp, 79 predicted proteins | sample AraplaCol_mLB_r2_FD_184278 | JGI IMG/M metagenome (GOLD analysis project Ga0209147, IMG submission 184278) | Arabidopsis root microbial communities from North Carolina, USA - plate scrape CL_Col_mLB_r2 (SPAdes) (version 2) | ecosystem: Host-associated > Plants > Roots > Endosphere | place: USA...
GGAGTTCGAATCTCTCAGGGCACGCCACTTACTTTTCAAAAGAAAATGTCGGGAAGTAGCTCAGCTTGGTAGAGTACTTGGCTTGGGACCAAGGGGTCGCAGGTTCGAATCCTGTCTTCCCGACCATGAAATGCCCATATGATACCGTGTTTGCCGGGGTGGCGGAATGGGCAGACGCAACAGACTTAAAATCTGTCGGGAGTTTCTCCCGTACCGGTTCAAGTCCGGTCCTCGGCACCAACCATTCCCATGTGCGGGTGTAGTTCAATGGTAGAACCCCAGCCTTCCAAGCTGGTCGCGTGGGTTCGATTCCCATCACCCGCTCCATAGAAGAGGCAGAGATCCGAGAGATCTTCTGCCTTTTTTTCGTATTTTGTCGATTGCGGACATGTCGAATCATGTCTAATGTTATAAGTAGTAGAAACATATGTTTTCGTGTAGAGTAGAACGTAGGATCCCTTACCCTACGGTAAAGAATCTCTTGCGTTGCCTCCTGCTTATCAGGAGGCATTTTTTGTGGACATATCAGTAACGGTATTCTCCAAAAAAGAAAAAAGCGGAATTTTCCGCTTTTTAATCAAGGAAAGAGCCGGCAATCATGCCGTTCATTCTCAACTCAGTATGGTGAGCGGCTCTCCGGTAAAATCCAGAGGCAGGGAGATCAGAAAGAGTGTCCGCCGTTCGTCTGAATCACATTGAATGGAGCCATTATGTTTATCGATCAAATTCTTGCAGATCGAAAGGCCAATGCCTGTCCCATTTTGTTTGGTGGTGAAAAACGGTTGGAACAAATTTTCAACAATTTCCGCTGGGATCATTTCCCCGTTGTTCTCTACACTCAACAATAACATGCCTTCCGAGAGGGTGGAGGATATGCGAATTAATTTGTCCGCCCCATTGTTCTGGACAGCGTCTATAGCGTTGTTTAAAAGGTTTACCAGGACCTGCTTCAGCCCTTCTTCATAGCACGTGAGGGTGCAGGACAGGATTTCCTTCTCAAACAGGACACTTTCCCCCAACAACCGGGGAGTGATCAGCAGTTCGACCTCTTCAAGCAAATTCTCCAGCTTCACTTCTTTGAAAACCTCATCCAGGATCGGCTTTTTGGAAAAACTGAGAAATCCTGTGAGCTGCCTATGCAGACTTTCAAATTCATGCATGACTACCTGAATGTAGGACTGCAATTTTTCCTGATCTCGTGTGGACTCTCCAATCAGCTTGAGGAATCCTTCAATCGCACACAGCGGATTGCGCAATTCATGCGCCATGTTGGCGGCAATTTTGCCCAGCATGGTAAGCTTGTCGTTATGGAGGTAGGAAATCGTTTCTTCCTTTTGCACCAATTCTTGGTTCATGGTTTGTTCAAAATGATAAACAGCCCAAAATACACTTTCATCCATCGCTTTGCCCAGCTCGGATTCGATCTTGTGCAAATCATCTTGCGAAAGAGACCACAATTGAATCTCTGGTTTCAGGATGCGCCAAAAAACATTGCGGTACAATTGATACGTACGCAAAATGGAGGAAAATGGAAATTCTTGCGAGCGCAGCCACTCTCCTAGGTCGAGTGCGTATGTCTGCATATCCATATTTACATCTTCTACTAAATAACGAGCAAGAAGGACCGTTCTTTTTTCCGCGAAGTCGCGGGGGATTGTAACGGCGGTCTCCATGCTAGAGACAATTTCTTGTAGCCATAAGGTTGTGATACTGGGTGCCAAGTCTAAAATTTTTCTAGAAACTTCTTGAAAGTTATAGGTCACAGTCTCCACCATAGAACCACCCCATATCAAATCGTAAGGGATGAGGGCAAGAAATGACAAGGTATTTTTCTCCTAAATTCGCATTAAAATGTATTTTATAGGTATTTTTTATCACCAAAATTCGATAAAAAACGCCTAAATTCGGTAATTTTGTCGTGCATGAGTCCGAATTGAGTCGCATAAGGTAGAATGGACACGTTTCATGGACGAGGAGGAGGCAATGGAGGACCACTTCTGGATGGGTCTGATTCATATCTTTTTTATTGATTTGATCCTGAGTAGTGACAACGCGGTCGTCATCGGAATGGCTTGCAAGGGCTTGCCAGCCAAAGATAGGGGCAAAGCTATTTTATACGGAACGATGGGGGCTATTGGTCTTCGAGTTATTTTGACAGGAATGACCACCTGGATGTTGGAAATCCCTTTGGTAAAAGCAATCGGAGGATTCCTGCTACTCTGGATAGCCGTAAAATTAATGTTTGCAAAGGACAGCGAGATCCATAATGTCGCGCAAGGCAAAAATGTAGGGCAAGCCATTAAAACCATTCTAGTGGCAGATTTTGTGATGAGTTTGGACAATGTACTAGCAGTAGGAGGTGCTGCTCATGGTGATCTGCTGCTGGTAGTTCTGGGACTTTTGATGACCATTCCGCTCTTGATGTGGGGAAGCACCGGCGTAGCGCGACTAATGAACCGCTTTCCAAGCCTGGTGCTGGTCGGAGGGGGGATATTGGTCTATACGGCGGTAGATATGTGTTTGGACGATCCGTACATTTGGAAATGGGTCAATCCGCTCCTGCTAAATCATACTTGGCTTGCCGTCCTCATTGCGATCGGTGTGATGGCATTGGGGCGTTTAAAAAGCGAATCTAGGTAATGAGATGGAGACAGACTGGGGAATACTACATAGAAAACAGGATAGGAAAGGATCCGATGGCAAATGAATTCAAGCCTTCTATGGCTATGGGGATACTGGGATTCGGTCTATCAGCGTTGCACCCGGCTGCAATATGTGGAAAAGGGAAACAACATTTTTCGTATCGTGCTATTAAGATATCGGGGGGAACCGCTCGTCACCTCCGACCAGCTTACCATTTGCCGAGGAGACTTGATCGTGAAGCTACATATTCATAACTATTATTTTGCCACCTTGTGCAAGGGTGTAAAGGATGACCTGCGGCTAGCCCTGCTGTTGCGTCGGCATATCATGCAGTCCATGCCGAAATTAGCGGCTTATCTGGAAAAACTGGATCGCCGCGAAGAAATCAAAGCGATCGTAGGAACAACGATGCTGCATAAGGGAGTCGAGCCGTTGGGTTTCTCCATATCAGATGTTCCGATGAACTGGTTCTTTCGCTATAAACGTTGGTACTTGAGACTAATGCTGCGCATTATTCATCCGGATGGGAAGGTTAGAGTGAAAAAGTGGGACCAGGAAATGCCACTCAAACGCGTCTACATGTCTAAAGAGCAATTATTATATCGATATGGTTCTGGGGCCGGTCGACCGACAGGAGAGGGCCTTTAATGGGAAAGCGTTTTTTGTTAGTCACAGAAGAGTGGGCAGGCAGTGGGCATAAAATGGCAGCAGTCGCATTGGAAGAGGCTCTACTAGCACAAAAAGAGGTAGAGTCGGTAAAAATGGTGGGAGGTTTGGAGACAGCGAGTCCCGCATTGCGGGAACTGTCTTGTTTTTTTTATCGGAACATGCTGCGGTATGGACAGCCGCTATGGCAGCGGATGTACGAGCAGGAACGGCTATGGGACAATGCACTGAAAAAACCCGTAGGCAAGTGGCTGTCCAAACGCTTGAAACACACAATTCTCAATGTAGAAAAGCCGGACGTGGTGATTGCTACTCATGCCTATTGCCTAAGTGCCTTGGCGGAGGTGAAGCGAAAGCGCGAGCAGCCGTTTCATTTGGTGAGTATACCTACGGATTACCATGTCAATCGTTTTTGGGTTCATCCCCTGATTGACACGTATATCGTAGGGCACGAGAGCGTGGCACATCGGTTGGTTCAACATTATGGAGTCAAAGAAAGTAAAATCCATGCGTTCGGAATCCCGATCCGGCAAGCCTTTTCGCAAACAGAGGTCCAGAGAGATCGTAGGGAAGAAAAGAAGCAGCTCGGCCTTTGTTCGGACCTGTTTACCGTGTTGATCAGCGGCGGTGAAGGTGGTTATGGGCAGATGGATGTTGTCGTGGACGAGTTGCTGGGGTGCGAAGAATCGTTGCAAATTATCGTTATCACGGGCACCAATCAAGCCTTGCGCAAGCAGATGGAGCAGCGCTTGCAGGGGACAAGCTCGCCCCATACGATTCTGATAAAAGGCTATGAAGACCAGATGTGGAGATGGCTTGCAGCGGCAGACGTATATGTCACCAAGCCAGGCGGGATTAGCTGTGCGGAAGCTTTGGCCTTGTCCACGCCTCTGATCGTCTATCAACCTTTGCCGGGGCAAGAGAGGTACAATACGGCTTTCCTGCTTCAGCATGGGGCGGCGACCTTTGCCGATCATCCAAGAAAAATCGGCTCACTCATACAACAATGGAAAAACAAACAGAAGTGGACAAGCACTATCGAGCGTATGGAGTCGATCCGTCGTCCTTTTTCCACCCAGCAAACCGTCGAATATCTGCTCAGGCTGTAAGGCTATAAATTGGAAGTGAAAATTAGCAGCAAAAAAGAATGAACTGACTATGCTTCACACATATTAAAGCTACCAACAAACGAGGGGGTGAAATAAGATGGCAAACAACAACAGCGGATCCAACAACCTTCTGGTTCCTCAAGCGAACCAAGCCTTGGACCAACTGAAATACGAAATCGCTGCCGAATTCGGTGTTCACCTTGGTGCTGACACCACTTCCCGCCAAAACGGTTCGGTTGGTGGAGAGATTACAAAACGTCTCGTCTCCTTTGCTGAACAGCAACTGGCTGGTCGTGGTTAAGGGAGAAATGAATAACTGGATGAAGAGAGCCTCTGGAGATCCCAGGGGCTCTCGCTATGTTCATGTGCGGAATTTATTGGTGGGGCTACCATAAAACTTGAATTGAACCTCCTCTTCCCCTTTCAGTACAATGAGGAATCAGGAGGGGAAGAACATGTTATTTAAACAGAAGATGCGAACCCTGCTCTTAGCGTTTTTCACGCTCATCCTCACAGTGGCGCTGCCCATGGAAACGATGGCCGCTCCACTCCTCAAATGGGGAAGTTCCAGCGGGGACGTATGGGATTTACAGTATCGATTGCAAGTGCTAGGGTATTACAACACGGCACTGGATGGTAGCTATGGGAACAATACCTACCAAGCAGTCAAACAATTTCAAAAGAATTACGGACTTGCGACAGACGGGATCGCAGGTAAAAATACATGGCAAACGCTGAAAAAGGTCTCGGTGAATCAACAGGAAATGCAGATGCTTGCTCAGCTCGTTTACTCTGAAGCCCGAGGCGAGCCGTATACTGGACAAGTTGCCGTAGCGGCCGTTGTCATGAATCGCCTGCAATCTGATTTGTTTCCCGCCACAGTAAAAGGGATTATCTTTGAGCCGCTCGCTTTTACAGCAATCGCTGATGGCCAATATTGGTTGACCCCCGATAAAACGGCGTACCAAGCAGCCTGGGATGCCGTCCGCGGATGGGACCCGACGCAAAATGCGCTCTACTATTTCAATCCGGACACCGCCACATCGAAATGGATTTGGTCCAGACCGCAAGTCACCAAAATCGGGAGACATATTTTCGCTAAGTAGATCACATCCCTGAATGGCAGGAAGGTCTTCTGTCATTCAGGGATATTTTGATACAGAATGTGTGACTATGTAGATAGGAAATATTGGTGATTGTTTTCCATGGACAATCCTTTACAATAAGAGAAAAGGTTTTTCCATTATTCGAAAACATGGAGGTTGATGATGAAGAAGTTGCTAATTCTAGCTTCAATGGCAATCCTGCTACTGACAGGTACACCTAAAGCAGAGGCGAATACGACAGCAGAAGTACCCACCCCTTTCACTGACATTTCTGGACATTGGGCTAAAAAAGAAATCGAACACCTATACATAGGCGGGGCACTGGGATCTACGGAAGCTTTTCGTCCCAACGACCTGGTGACACGCCAGGAATTAATTACGATGTTTATCCAGGCCAAACACATACAGCCTACCGCTGACAAGAACTTTTCCTTTGCGGATGTTCCAGAGGGTAGTTGGCTGGAACCTTATGCCGAGACAGCCTACAGACTGGGCTTGATCCATGGACAAAAAAGCGATGGACAAGTTTACTTCCGACCGGACGACACCATCAGCCGCGAAGAGCTGGTCTCCATTCTGATTCGAGCCAGAGGAGAGAGCGGAGCGGTGAACCAGTTTCCTTGGTCGACAACTGTCCACGCTCTGGCAACGTACAGCGATGGTGACAGTGTCCAGCAGCTATACCAGCGCCCGATGGTTTACGCATTACAGCATGGGCTGGTCAGTGCATACGATGACCGTACCCTTCGTCCGCAGCAGCTGATGACACGAGCTGAGGCTGCGACCTATGCTTCCCTGCACCTGTTGGCAGACCAGACTGGCGAGCAGACGCTTAGCGACAATGGAACACCATATCGCCAAATGATGACGGTCAAAACGACGGCGTACAGCTACAATCAAAACGAAGGACTCTCCTACATTGAATTTCCGTTGCACGAGGGCATCGTGGCCGTAGATCCAAATGTGATTCCATTAGGGACTCACATGTATATTGAAGGCTATGGCTATGCGGTGGCAGCAGATATCGGCGGAGCTGTCAAAGAAAAGCATCTCGATCTATTTCTTTCCTCGCTGGACCAAGCCAAGGCACATGGCATCCAGCAGGATGTGAAGGTTTACATTCTGGATTGAGACAAAATATTTGGACATGGTCATAATTCCCACTCCTTCCACTCATACTAAGGTGGAAAGGGTGGGATTTTTTTGTGGAGCTGGCTTTTATTATCCTTGTTCTTGCTGCTTTTGATCATCGTGTTCACTCCTCTGCACATCAGCTTATTTTACGGGCGAGTGGATGATAATGACCATTTGGTTGTGGAAGTGTCAGCCTGGTTTCGTATGATTCGCCGGAAGTACGAGATCCCCATTTTGGCAATCTCACCAACGGAAAAAGGGCCAGAGCTTGTGTACAAAATGGAGACCGTCCAACAGGAAAAAATGAAAAAGGAAAAAGTCGACGATGTGACGCACAGGCAAGTCCAGACCTGGTATCGCCGTTACCAGAACCTGCTGAGGAGATTCAGGGACGTACAGCCTGTTTTCAAGCATTTTCTCAAACGGATTCGCTGTACCAAGCTGGAGTGGCATACAACCATGGGGACGGGCCAAGCCGATGAGACAGGTGCTTTGACGGGAATCATTTGGAGTATCAAAAGTATGATCGTGGGTGTCTTCTCCCATACCTTATCGTTTCGGACGATGCCGCGTATGAGTGTGCAGCCGATCTGGAACCAATCGCTTCTGCGCACTCAGATTCAGTGCAACCTTCGGCTATATGTCGGGGACGCGCTTCTCGCAGGGGTGAAACTTTTAATTCGCACTACGCTTAAAAGAAGGCGGAAATGGCAGACGGCGGCTGGCAAGGCATGATCGACTTGCCCTTACATACTCCTTTGCCGATTGGGGCAACGTATAGGGAGCAGGATAGGTCTTATGCGCTGCACAAAAAGGAGGGAACGGTATATGGCAGATCATCCCATCCAAGGCTTGATGCGAACCGCCATGGAGAACATCAAGCAGATGATTGATGTGAATACCATAATCGGCGACCCGGTTGAGACACCGGACGGCAGTGTCATTCTTCCCATTTCCAAAGTCGGGTTTGGCTTTGCAGCTGGTGGAAGCGAGTTTCAATACGAGCACAATAATCCTACGTCGATCGGCTATCCATTTGGCGGAGGAAGCGGCGGAGGAGTTTCGATAACGCCTGTCGCCTTTCTGGTGGTTGGAAAGCAGGGAATCCGTTCAATCCCATTGGAAAACACCACCCATCTGTACGATCGTATCCTCGATTCCGTACCGCAGTTTGTTGAGAAAATGCAGGGCATGTTTGGCAAGAAGGAAGAACCGGCTGTCACATCTACGACAATCGTGACCAAAATGGATGATCATGATCTGGAAGACTTGATCGAGCGAAGCTAACTCTCGCTTCAAAGAGAACGTAAAAACAGGTAGGCCGCAGACACGGCTTACCTGTTTTTTATGTGGCGATCACCAACGCATATCGACGAACATCCCGGCGGCCGCTGCGTAGTTGTACTGAAAGCTGGACCAGGAGCGGGCTGTATAAGGGTTGGTGCTTTGCGATTCCATATAAGGGAGTGAAAAGCTGCCCAGCGGAGTGGTTTGGATTTTTACCATTTCCTCGCGAAACTGCCTCCCCAGCCCTTTCATCGCATCCGCAAAAGCGGTGTGGTCGGCTACAACAGCCTTACACCAAAGAGATTCATCCAATTGCAGCTCACCGCTGTCTGATCGCATAATGCCAAAAGGCATGAGTTCCTGATCCGCAGCCAGGGTGATGCGTGTAAAGGTGTCGAGCTTTTGTGTGCTGAGCACATCTTGATGCTCGTGTAAGAAAGCCAATAGCCTGTTGTAGCGATGGATGAGTGTCCTGGTTTGTTCCAGCAGGCGCTCGGTATCCTTTCTTACTTCAATACGGACACGTAGGCTCGGATTCGCTTGAAGTAGAGTAAGGCGTATCCCGCAGTCGTGAACCACAAGCTGATTTGTGTCCGAATGCACACGCTGGTGGTTGAGCAGCAGCGCTGCATCCTTCGCTTCCGTTTCCGCTTGGTCCAGACGCAGGGCATGGATACAGCGTCCTGCAACGTCTCGCAAGGAAAATGCCTGTCTGACACCGGTACGGATGCTCGCAATCACCAGGGACAGCGGAGCATGTTCATTGGACGCACCAGAGGCTTCTAGGCGGGCTGTTACTCCCAGCTTGCTCTGATTGATAACCACGGCGATCCGGCGCAGGGAATGGACAAACAAGTCTGCTGGCTGTGAATGGAACGTCAACTCCTTTTCCTGGCCACCGATAGAGAGCGTAAATGCATGCTGACCAGGAGGCACAGGAGAAGGTTCGTCAGCCATCGCCTGCAGACTGCGGTAGGATTGATCCGATGCCAAGCTGGTAACTGTCAAGAGACAGGTTGTGGGCTCGGCACCGGGCAAGGCTTCAGCAATGGCTATATCAGGATGTGAGCTGGTTGCGATCCTTCCGTTCATCGCGCTGTTTTTCCGATTGGGATCAAACTCACGGGCTGTTTGGTCCAATTCCGCAGAAAAACGATAAAGTCGGGAAAGCGAATGAGAAAGCTCGGTCACCCATTCTTGCTGTCTGGCGTAAAAAGTCTGGAGACTGTAAGTAAAGACGGGTTGTACGGGTGTATTCAGCCTCGCTTGTGCCATTTGAAATCGGTAACGACCGACGCGATGGCTAAATGGGGTATGAGTGACCCGGTTGGATCGCATGCCAGCCACCTCCTACATGGACATATCGTTATGATCCATTATAGAGGAAAGTTATTCCATTTCAATCAACAAATCTCCGGTCTCGATCGCATCTCCCGCCTTGACGTGAATGGCTTTGATCTTGCCATCCATCGGAGCCTGAATCGTCGTCTCCATTTTCATGGCTTCGCTGACGAGCAGATGCTCGCCGCGGCGGACCTTGTCTCCTGCGGCCACCAGTACCTTCAGTACCTTTCCTGGCATGGAAGCGCCCAGATGACCAGCTTCTTGTGCTTCGGCTTTGCGGCGGACCTTGTCGGATACCTTGGCGGAGAGGTCGCGGACAAATAACTCGCGAGGCTGCCCGTTCAATTCAAAATAGATAATCCGTCTGCCGTCGGGATGCAGTTCACCTACGGCCACCAGTTTGATGATCAAGGTTTTGCCTCGCTCGATCGTGATTGCGGTCTCTTCGCCCGGACGCAGCCCGTAGAAGAAAGTAGGTGTATTCAGGACGGACAGATCGCCGTATTCCTTGGCACGCTGTTCGTACTGCAGGTAGACCTGCGGATACATGATGTAGGAGAGTACGTCCAGCTCGCTTGGCACACGGCCGATCTTCTCATCCAGCTCCAGAGCCACCTTTTCAAAGTCGACTGGCGGCAGCAATTCACCCGGACGAGCGGTAAAGGCGTCGCGGCCTTTAAGCACCAAATCCTGCAGGCGTTTGGGGAATCCTCCCGGCGGCTGTCCCAGGTATCCCTGGAAGAATTGGATGACGGAGTCCGGGAAGTCGAGACGATCACCTTTTTCCCAGATATTTTCTTCTGTCAAATTGTTCTGCACCATGAACAGAGCCAGGTCGCCGACGACTTTGGAGGAAGGCGTTACTTTAACGATGTCTCCGCACATTTGGTTTACTACCGCGTACATTTGTTTGACTTCATCCCAGCGCCCCTCCAGACCGACTGCCTTTGCTTGTTGCTCCAGATTGGTGTATTGTCCGCCGGGCATTTCGTGCAGGTAGACCTCGGTATTGCTCGCTTTCATGCCGCTCTCGAAGCCTTGGTAGTAAGGACGAATATCCTCCCAGTAATCGGACAGCTTGTTGAAGGCCTCGAGGGGAAGTCCGGTGTCTCGCTCGGTATGCGCCAGGCTGGCGATCAGGCCGTTGATGCTCGGCTGGGATGTAAGCCCCGACATAGAGCTGACGCAAGCATCTACGATGTCTACACCTGCTTCAATCGCTTTGAGCAGCATCGCACCGCCGTTGCCGGAGGTATCGTGCGTGTGCAGATGGATCGGGATGCCGATCTCTTGTTTCAATGCGCTTACCAGCTCATAGGCGGCATATGGCTTCAACAATCCAGCCATATCCTTGATCGCCAGGATATGCGCCCCGGCCTTTTCTAATTCCTTGGCGAGATTGACATAGTAGGCCAGGTTGTATTTGGTCTTCGCCGGATCGAGAATATCTCCGGTGTAACAGATGGAAGCTTCGGCGATTTTGCCTGTATCACGAACCGCTTCGATAGCTGTTTGCATGCCGGGTAGCCAGTTCAAGCTGTCAAAGATGCGGAAGACGTCGATGCCATTCTCCGCCGAGGCTTTGACGAACGCTTGAATCACATTGTCCGGGTAGTTTGTGTAGCCGACACCGTTCGCACCGCGCAAAAGCATCTGGAACAGGACATTCGGGACGCGCTGGCGCAGAATCTGCAATCTTTCCCATGGCGACTCCTGCAAAAAGCGCATCGAGGTATCAAATGTCGCGCCGCCCCACATCTCCAGGGAGAACAGCCCCCCCGCCAGTTTGCCAGTCGCCTCAGCCACAGAGACCAAATCATAGGTGCGGACCCGGGTAGCAAACAAGGATTGGTGAGCATCTCGGAATGTAGTGTCAGTCAGTAGGACTTGTTTTTGCTCCTGAATCCAACGGACCAGACCATCTGCGCCTTGCTGATCGAGGATTTGCTTGGTCCCCTCTGGATAAGGCTGGGCAAAAGGCGTCCGCGGGATGCGAGGCGAGTCAAAATGCGGCTTTTTCCCAGGGTTGCCAAGGCCAGGATAGCCGTTGACGATGGTGTCCCCGATATAGGAGAGCAGCTTGGTTCCGCGGTCCTGACGACCAGGGAAGACAAATAGCTCCGGTTTGGTATCGATAAAGGAAGTATCGTATTCACCGCTAAGAAAATCGGGATGCGTCACCACATTTTCCAGGAAGGGCAGGTTGGTCTTGACGCCGCGAATGCGGAATTCTCGCAGGGTACGCAGCATTTTTCGCGCAGCTTGATCAAAGCTAGTGCCGTAAGTCGAAATTTTCACCAGTAATGAATCATAGAAAGGCGTGATGATCGCTCCGGGATAGCCATTGCCGCCATCCAGTCGAACGCCGAAGCCGCCACCCGAACGCCACGCGGAAAGACGACCAGCATCCGGCAGAAAGTTGTTTTCTGCATCCTCTGTCGTGACGCGACATTGGATGGCAAAGCCGCTCATCTGGACATCGTTTTGAGAGGCGATGCCGATCTCCGGGTCACTGAGGCGATGTCCTTCCGCCACGCGGATCTGTGCCTGAACGATGTCGATCCCCGTGATCAGCTCAGTAATCGTATGTTCCACCTGAATGCGTGGATTTACTTCAATAAAATAGAATTGTTTATCTGGTGTCAGCAGAAATTCGACTGTACCTGCGTTGGCGTAGCCCGCCTTGTGCATCAGGGTCAAAGCTGCCTGACATATATCTTCACGAAGCTTATCGTCCAGGGAGAGGCTCGGAGCGACCTCCACGACTTTTTGATGGCGCCTTTGCACGGAGCAGTCGCGCTCGAACAAATGGACGATCTGGCCGTGCTGATCGCCGAGGATCTGGACCTCGATATGCTTGGGTTGCTCCAGGTAACGCTCCAGATAGACTTTTGCATTGCCAAAAGACGAGCGGGCTTCCGAACGGGCCCGATCCAAGGCATCCTGCAATTCATCCTGGCCGCGCACGATTCGCATGCCGCGACCGCCGCCACCCGAGACGCCTTTGATGATGATCGGATAGCCGTATTCTTTGGCAAAAAGCAGCGCTTCCTGCAAGGTTTCGATCGGCTCAGGGGTGCCGGGGATGACCGGGATGCCAGCTTCCACCGCCATGGCTCGCGCCTCTACCTTGTCCCCAAATTTGTCGATCAAATCGGGAGAGGGCCCGATAAAGATGATTCCTTCTTCTTCACAGCGCTTGGCGAATTCCGCATTTTCAGCCAGGAAGCCGTAGCCCGGATGGATCGCGTCGATGTCGTTTCGCTTGGCGATTTCAATGATGCTGTCGATGTCCAAGTAGGCTTCAATAGGACCTTTTCCTGCTCCCACCAGATAGGACTCATCCGCTTTGAAGCGATGGATCGAGACATTGTCCTGCTCTGAATAGACGGCGACAGTACGTATTCCCAATTCGGTAGCAGCCCGGAAAATACGAATGGCGATCTCTCCGCGATTCGCCACGAGCAAGCGATTGATTTTTTTGGTAAGCATGTATTTCTCTCCTTTCTTCTCCCCAAACACTTTTGAATTTTTTATATAGTGTAAATATACAAAATAAAGGTTACAGAAGACAGTCCTTTTCAAAATTTCATCATATAGGTGTTAACGGTGAAACAAAATGACTGATGTTTCGCCTGATCTCGTCGAACGGGAGAGCCTGAATAGGGAAGGGGGAATATGCCAAGACTGGTAGGGGAAAGGAGTGGTGCCTGTCATGGAAATCTTGCAGATGACCCCTGCTCAGATCTGGCGCTTGCTGATCCCGTCGGCATCCTGGATGTTTGTGGAAGAAGTGCCGGAAGACGAATTGATCTTCCATTACCGCGACCATATATATTTTGTCAACAATGACGGCTCCGTGCTGGCAATGCCCAAGCCCGTTTGTTACGATTTGCTGGATTTGGGCACCCTGCTGGAATATCTGGCAACATCCGACGATACGATTGACTTTGATGACGAAGGCGCATTTGACATCGGTTTTGTCCTGAAGCAGATGGGGTACGTCGTTCCTACGCGCAAAAGACGGGAGCGGGCGACCTATCAGATCGACATCATCAACACCGTCTTGCCCAAAGCACATGGCCACCAGTATGAATTGAAAAATGTCCAGTTCGTGTTTGCCCTCTACCACGCTTTGATGCGTTGTCATAAGCTGAATGAAAAGACGGACTGGGAACACGAGCATGAGGTAAGGAGAATTGTTAAGGTAGAGCCGCAAAGTTCCGATAAACTGCAAGCTAACCTGTAATTTCTCCTATTGGCATAGTGAAAAATTGTGATTGATAGGGTATGATAAATAGGTACATATGAAATGATTGGTGAGGAGGAAGAAATCATGACAGCTGTAGTAGAACGTCAAGGCGCATTTACATTCAAAGGTGGTCCTGTTACACTGCTTGGTCCTGAAATCAAAGTGGGCGATACTGCTCCAGATTTCACAGTAGTAGGCGGCGACCTGTCTCCTGTAACATTTGCTGATACAAAAGGAAGCGTGCGCATCATCTCGGTAGTTCCTTCCCTGGATACAGGCGTGTGCGATGCACAAACTCGCCGATTCAATGAAGAAGCTGCAAAGCTGGATGGCGTATCGGTCCTGACTGTATCCGTCGACCTGCCATTTGCCCAAAACCGCTGGTGCGGCGCTGCTGGCATCGACAAAGTAAAAACTTTGTCTGACCACAAAGACCTCTCCTTCGGTACTGCTTATGGAGTAGCGATTAAGGAATTCCGTCTGCTGTCCCGTGCAGTATTCGTCGTAGATGCCAACGATAAAGTGGTATATGCCGAGTATGTGGCGGCTGCTGGCGAGCATCCGAACTACGAAGCTGCGATCGAAGCTGCAAAAGCGGCGAAATAAGGCGTATCATAGCTAACACCATAAGAACCCTCTTCAACTGTGAGATTGAAGAGGGTTTTTTTCGGTTCGCCAGGATAAAAGGGTGATGGATTTGAGCAAACATCCATTTTTTGAAATTCATCAAGATCTTCCACGTGAAGCGCCAGGCAGCAACGAAAGCACGTCCAAAGCATTCGGCTTGCTGACAGAGCTTCCGGCTTGTCCGGACATTCTGGATATAGGCTGCGGACCAGGCATGCAAACGATGCAAATCGCACAACTGACGGACGGGCAGATTACGGCTCTTGATAAAACGGAGGCGTTTTTGCAGGAATTGGAAAGGAGAAAGCTGGCAGCAGGGTTAGACGAGAAAATCAGGACCGTAAGCGGAGATATGTTTTCTTTGCCGTTTGCCCGCGAGAGCTTTAATGTGATCTGGTCTGAAGGGGCCATCTACATCATCGGATTTGAACGCGGCTTGCGCGAATGGAAGGCTTTTTTGAAACCAAAAGGGTATCTGGTCGTTTCGGAGCTGACCTGGCTGCAGGATGATCCACCGGAGGAGATTGCACAATTTTGGGCGAGCCATTATCCAGCTATGAAATGTGCGCGCGATACCGAGAAACTCATCCAGCAAGAAGGATATTCCCTGATCCACAGGTTTACATTGCCGGAATCGGACTGGTGGACGCATTACTATACGCTTCTGGAGGAAAGGGTAGCCCGCTTGCGGCAAAGGCAACCCATGGATGTGCTGATGAAGGAATGCCTGGATCAGGCCCAACAGGAAATTGATTTGTACCGAAAATATTCGGAGTATTATGGCTATATGTTTTTCGTGATGCAGCGAAGCGATTCGTGATGACTGGATTTGGGAATCAGGGAAGGAGTGGACGTGTGTGAAAGCAGAACAGGTATCTGAGCATATATGGAGTCTTCAGTCTTGGCTGTTGCTGCCGTGCAGAGTCTGGCTCGTGGCGGAGCCAGATGGGGTGACGCTGGTCGATGCGGGCATGCCTTTTATGGCAAAAGGAATTCTTGCGCATCTCGAACGGCTGCAGTTGGGAAGCTTGAAGCAAATCTTGCTTACCCACGGACATAGTGATCATGTCGGCTCAATCAAGCACATTTTGGAGCATCATCAAGTCCCGGTCTACGCTCATGAGATCGAGATTCCCTACATGACAGGGGAGCGGATCTATCCGCGACGAAAAAAAGCGGAGTTTAATGTAAAAAAAGGATTGGCGTTGTCACTGCCGCAGGATGAGCAGGAAGGATTGGCTGCCGTTGGATCTTTACGTCCATATTTTACACCGGGTCATTCCCCCGGGCATGTCGTCTACTATCATGAACAAGACCGTGTGATGCTCGGCGGTGATTTGTTCACCTCCAAGGCTGGGAAGCTGCACAGGCCGATGCCGATGTTTACCGCGGATATGGGGGAAGCGGTGAGAAGCAGTGAAATTCTGCGGCAATTACATCCATTGCATCTGGAAGTCTGCCATGGCAAGCCCGTAAAAAATCCGGAAGAGCAATTGGATGCTTATTTGGAAAAAATGGGCGCTGCCCCCATCCCTACAGGCGTGTAGGATGATTTAGGTAAAAGGAACGGGGTCGAATGAAACGAATTCGACCTTTTTTGCGTCTTATGGTAGAGGTGATAGCATGCACAAAATTCGGACTGCGCTTCATTTTTTCCTGACGTCTGTTCTGTTTTTGGCAGGCTGTCAGACTTCTGCGAATCAACCTGCACAGCAGGCACTACCCACGCCACCGACGCCAGTTATTTCCTGGAATGATAAGTCGGCTGTATCTGTTCCGACTTCTTCCTGCTGGAGTTATGAAAATACGGGGACATGTATAGACACGGCTGCTCCCCCGGAAGTGATCGGGGAGAAGAAACCCACAGCGATGCAAGTAAAGCCGGGTGCTGTTATCACTGTTTCGTACGCTCTCCCGCCAGAAGAACAATCCTTGCGCGTCACCCAATGGATCGGCTCCAACCAGATCGAGCAGGTCTTGGAAAACGGCAATCAATGGAAGGCTCCCGAACAGCCGGGGTGGTATTTGTTCGACGTACATGCCAACTGGGAGCAGGGTGACGCCGGTCACGCATTTGTCATTGAAGTAAAAAGCAATGCCCGCAGCCAGCTCCTGTAGGGGGACGTCAGGCTGCTTTCTTTTTGATATACTGATGTACAGGGTTGAGCATAAAGGAGAGACAGCATGAGGGAAGAATTGATACGTTTTACGGCAGATGAAACGGACGCGGGACAGACAGTAAGAGACGTGCTGCAAAAACGTTATGGGGTCTCCAGGCGTCTGTTGGTACGTGCCAAATTCAATGGACTGATCACGCGCAACGGTGCGCTTGTTTTTGTAAATGAAACGATACAGCCGGGAGATGAGATCGCCGTGCTGGTCGATGAAGAAGAAGCGGAATCTGTGCAGCCGCAGGAGATGCCCTTGGCGATCCGCTATGAAGATGAGGATCTGATGGTGATTGCCAAACCGGCTGGGCTGGTCGTCCACCCGACGGGAAATCACCCTGCCGGCACACTTGCCAACGGTGTAGTCGCCTATTGGCAAAAGCGAGGGGAGAAGCGGAGATTTCGGGCTGTCAATCGATTGGACAAGGATACCTCCGGCTTGTTGATCGTCGCGAAAAATCAGTGGGCGCATGAGCGATTCAGCCGTATGCAGCAAGAACGCCGTCTCACGCGCATCTATCAGGCTATCGCAGAGGGAATCGTCACCCAAGATGCGGGGATTTTCGAGCACAGAATCGGTCTGGCAGAGAATTCGTTCATCACGCGCCAAGTACGGGAGGATGGACAGGCTGCGGTCACGCATTTTCGCGTACTCGCTCGTGGGGACGGCATGAGCCATGTCGAGCTTCGATTGGAGACGGGACGTACCCATCAGATCCGGGTGCACATGAGCCATGAAGGACATCCGCTGGCTGGTGACGATCTCTATGGCGGGGCGCGGACCTATATCGGCAGACAAGCGCTTCATGCAGCAGAGTTAGCCTTTGTCCACCCTCGTACGGGAGTGGAGATGAGCTGGAACGAGCCGTTGCCTGCTGATATGAAGCATCTACTGGATCTTTTTTTTACGACGTGAGCCCGAATGCCAATTTCCCACTGGAAAAATGGAAGCGTTTTCGGTATCATCAAAACTATACACCATAACGAATGAAACACTCTACAACAGCTGGCTGTCTGTGGGGGAAATCCCGCAAGGATCTTCTTCATGTTAGCAGACTTGGCCCAGCTTGCGCCTGACGCTTTGTGTTCGGAACGTTTGACAATGGGGGTATCCCTCCTGATTTGTCATGCCTCCGATGCTAGCTTGGGGGTAAGCTGGGCCTTTTTGCTTTCCATGCCGATATAGAGAGCCAGGCAAAAGGAGGAGAGATTTTCGGATGAAGCTGCTATCGTATCGACATCATACCGAAGAACGGTATCGCGCCGGGCTTACCAATGGGGAGAGGGTATGGGATATCGCACGTCTCGTACCGGACGCCCCCGACACGATGGAAGGACTACTTGAAAACTGGGAGCATTGGTGCACTCTGCTGCACAAGATGGAGAAAACGTCGCTTGATCGCACTGTAGGTATGGAGCTGGAGGGATTGCTAGTCGGTCCTCCCGTGCCCAGACCGCGCAGCTTTCGGGATTTCTACGCCTTCGAGGAGCATGTCAAAACGGCGCGCTCCAAAAGAGGCCTTCCGATGATCCCCGAATGGTACGACTTCCCTGTCTTTTACTTTTCGAATGCGGCTGCCTTCTTGGGGCATGACGCTGCGGTACACAGGCCCAAAGCTACTGCCCGGCTTGACTATGAGCTGGAAATCGCTTGCGTGATCGGAAAAGAAGGCGTGGATATTCCCGTCGAACGGGCAGCCGAGCATATCGCCGGCTTCGCAATCCTCAATGACTGGAGCGCTCGCGACCTGCAGCTTGAGGAGGTAAAAGTCGGACTCGGACCGGCAAAAGGAAAGGATTTCGCTACCTCGATAGGACCTTGGCTGGTCACACCTGATGAGTTGGAGGATGTCAAAATCCCGGGCGAAAAAGGTGCTCGCTATGATTTGACCATGGTCGCCCGCGTCAATGGCGTGGAATACTCGCGGGGCAATTTCCGCGATATTCACTATACCTTTGCCGAGATGATTGCTCGCGCATCAGCAGATTGTCCTCTCTATCCGGGCGATGTGATCGGCTCTGGCACCGTGGGGACGGGCTGCATTTTGGAGCTAGGGGAAGAAAAGGGCGGATGGCTGAAGCCGGGAGATGTCATCGAGCTGGAGATTGAACGGCTCGGCGTGTTGCGCAATTCGATAAAAGGATAATAACGGAAAAGAGGGGAAGACGATGGCTTTCTATCATCGCATGGGAGAAATTCCGCATAAACGGCATACGACTTTTACCAAGCCAAATGGCGAATTGTACCGCGAGCAAGTCATGGGCACCAAAGGATTTTCCGGCATCCAATCCATCCTGTATCACCACAATCCCCCGACACAGGTACGCGAGACGAGCAAGTACGCAGATGTTCATCTGGAATTTGTAGAGCAGGAGGATCTCAAGCATCAGCACTTTAAGACATTTGAGCTAAAAGAGGGCGGTGATCCGGTGTTTGGCCGCCAGTATTTGCTCGGGAACAGTGATGTCGTGCTGGGTGTCTGTTCGCCGACAGAGCCAATGAACTATTTTTATCGCAACGCGGACGGCGATGAAGTGTTGTTTGTGCATCAGGGCACTGGAGAGCTGCAAAGCATTTTCGGCACCTTGACCTATCAACCTGGGGATTATCTGGTGATTCCCATCGGGACCACGTACCGGATCGTACCTGCGGAGCAAAGTCGCTTTCTGGTGATCGAGTCACAGAATGAAATCGTCCCACCAAAGCGTTATCGCAACGAGCATGGGCAATTGCTGGAGCATTCTCCTTTTTGTGAACGGGATATTCGCTTGCCGGAGCGTTTGGAAACCCATGTAGAGTCAGGCAATTTTGAAGTGCGCGTCAAAAGGCAGTCCGTCGTATACAGCTACTTCTTCGACTTCCATCCATTTGACGTGGTGGGCTGGGACGGTTATCTTTACCCATATGCACTAAGCATTCATGATTTTGAACCGATAACCGGCCGGGTTCATCAGCCGCCGCCTGTCCACCAGACCTTCGCTGGGCATAACTTCGTCATCTGCTCGTTTGTGCCGCGGATGTACGACTACCATCCACAGTCGATTCCGGCACCTTATTTCCACAGCAACGTCGAGAGCGACGAGGTGCTGTATTATGTCGATGGCAACTTTATGAGCCGCAAAGGGGTCTTCGAAGGCTCGATCACCCTGCATCCCATGGGCATTCCCCACGGGCCGCATCCCGGCAAGATCGAAGCGAGCATCGGGAAGACCGAGACGAAGGAATTGGCTGTCATGCTGGATACATTCCAGCCGTTGCATGTGACGCGCCAGGCTTTGCAGGTCGAGGACAAGGAGTACATGGCGAGCTGGCTGCCGCCGCGCGAGTAGAGAACAGGAGGTGCTTGCATGGAGTTGCAGGTAAGCGAATTAGCCAGACAGGAAAAATACAAGCTGTTGATCGGGTGCATCGTGCCGCGGCCGATCGCCTGGGTCACATCGCTCGGGGAAAATGGAATTGTAAATGCCGCACCTTTCAGCTATTTCAACGTCGCGAGCATTGAGCCGATGATGGTGTCAGTCGCCGTCATGCGCAAACCGGGCAGCATTCCGAAAGATACAGCTCGCAACATCGCGAATAAGGGACAATTCGTCGTAAACATGGTGGATGTCCACAATGTGGATGCGGTAAATCAGACCTCCGCCGATTACCCACCGGATGTGAGCGAAGCAGAGGCAGTGGGGCTTCAAACATCTCCATCCAAGATGATTGAGGTTCCTCGGCTGGCAGCATCGCGCATCCATTTTGAATGCAAGCTGCACCAGATCGTAGAACTGGGCTCTCCTGTGACTTCAGATCTGATCATCGGGGAAGTAGTTCATGTCCATGTCGCGGACGAACTTTATCAGGATGGGCGCATCGATGCTGCCGCCTTCTCGCCTGTCAGCAGGCTGGCAGGACACACGTATGCCACTCTGGGCGAGATGTTTGATCGTCCGCGTCCAGAGTACAAAGGGCCAATGTCGGGCAGGTAACGGGAAAAGGGCTGGATTACTCCAGCCCTGGATAGCGGGAAACGGCATCAGGACGTATCCAGCGGTCGTACTCCGAAGAAACCGTAGCGTTGACCGGAGGACCGTAGGGCGTTACATTTGGCTCCAAACCATCCGGTCGAACAACGTTTTGCTGGTAGTAGTACTGCCGCTGGCCTTGGATGCGGCTTTCATTTTGCACGTTTTGTGCAGAGCAGCCGCTTATCCCCAATGAGATAGCGAGCAACGCGAGCAGGTACGGCATGGGAATCACCTCATCGGTAGAGTGAACCCAAACTGCTCCATTCATGCATGTGACCAATCTCCGTCCAGGGGCGGAGGACAAATCCCTCTACGGGCCATTTTGCCGGCTTTGGTCGTCGGGTATCCTAAGATTACAAGGATGAACACGGTATCTGTAGAGAGGAAGGGAAGTCATGAGAGAAAATCGTTTATATCGTTCGCGCACAGATCGGCGCCTGTTTGGGGTATGTGGTGGGATTGCAGAGTTTTTGCGAATAGATGCGACATTGGTACGGATCGGGGTCGTCATTTTGACGATCTGTACGGGTCTCCCGATCCTGATCTATTTTCTGCTCGCATTGATCATGCCCAAAGAACCGCATTGGTCCCATGAATACGAAAGATATGGCAAGTATAACAGCGAAGCCGATTTCTACGATTACCGCAGGGAGCCGGATGTGGACAGCCAGATTGACCGTCTGGAAAAGCGGGCATTGGTCATGGAAGTACAGAGATTGCGAGAGGAATTGCTGAAATATAAAGGGATTTAGGAACGATGCAGGGTGGCGTAATTTGCGCCATCCTTTTTCGTGCTATAAAGGAGTATGCCCTCTATGACTTGCTCCATAGGTTGGAGGGCTAAGCAAAATGTACGAGGCAACCGAGCACAACGAATCATTTTCCAGGAAACAATTGGAACCCCCTGCATAACATGTAAGGTGGAAAACCTACATAGGGAGGGAAAGAGAGTGTATGTCGGCGTGTTTGATATGAATCAGCGCTTGGAAAAGACCCGCAAAGTCCTGCGTGAAAAACAGCATCTGAAAAAACTGATCGAAGAAGACATCCTTGAGCTCGAACGGGACGTGCAGGACTTGGAAGAAATTTTGAACCAATGTCAACCTACCATGCAGCGGTCGTAACATTCGTTGATAGCATGTAAAAAAGTGGCAGTCTAGGCGAGAGCCCAGGTTGCCACTTTTCTAGTTCTATTCGGTTATTCTGATTTCCAAATATCCGCCACGATCTCAAAAGAGCGGAGCCGGTCAGTGTGATCAAACATGGAGGTCGTGATCATCAGTTCGTCGGCTTGTGTGGCATCGAGCAGCGCTTGCAGCTTCTGCTTCACTGTGGCAGGGCTGCCGATGATGGAGGAACCCAGCTGGGAGAGTACCGTCAGCTTCTCAAACTCAGACCAGAGCTCATCCATATTTTCCACGGGCGGTTGAACTGGTTTTCGATCGTCGCGAATGATTTGCAAAAAGGACTGATAATGCGACGTCGACAAGTACTGGGCACGCTCGTCCGTGTCCGCTGCCATGACGTTGACTCCCACCATCGCATACGGCTCTTCCAGCACCTCGGATGGGCGAAAGTGATCACGGTAGACCTGTAGGGCGGGAAGAATGTAATTGGGTGAAAAATGTCCGGCAAAAGCGAACGGCAGACCCAGCATTCCGGCCAATTGTGCGCTGAAATCACTGGAACCCAGCAGCCAGATCGGGACAGCCAAGCCTTCTCCCGGGATGGCGCGAATCCCTGCCCCGGACTCTGAAGACGGATTGAAATACCCGCGCAGCTCGGTTAAAAGCTCTGGGAAGTCAGCTCCGCCGACGTTTTGATGGCGTCTGAGGGCACGCGCTGTCCGTTGATCGGTACCTGGCGCTCGCCCCAGTCCTAGGTCGATGCGCCCTGGGTAAAGGGATTCCAATGTGCCAAACTGCTCCGCGATGACAAGAGGCGCGTGATTGGGTAGCATAATCCCGCCGGAACCGACCCGGATCGTGGAAGTGCCTCCGGCGATGTAACCGATCACGACGGAGGTGGCGGAGCTGGCAACGCTGGGCATTCCGTGATGCTCTGCAAGCCAGTAGCGCAAGAATCCCCATTTCTCCACATGTTGGGCGAGATCGAGACTTTTGCGAAAAGATTCCGCCGGGGTGCTTCCCTCGATGATGGGCGAAAGATCCAGAACCGATAGCGGGATATCGCGCAATTGCTTGGCCATTATTTGCTTCCTCCTTACTCTTTATGGAAAAACGAACTCGATGAGAGCCGTTTTCGTTGAGTTGTTGTACTTTGCATGGTAAAGATGACGCGATTTGGTGTCAATGCTTCGATGTTCGGACCCTGCACTTACAAAAAAGCCCGGTCAGGGGCTTTTTCATCAAACCCTGCCGGACTTATTGTTTGGTCAAAATCACAGGGCCATCCGCTGTAATCGCCAATGTATGTTCATATTGCGCCGACAGCTTGCCGTCGCGAGTGCGTGCCGTCCATCCGTCCGCATCGATTTTAGCATGATACGTACCGACATTGAGCATCGGCTCGATCGTCAGGACCATGCCTTCCTTCAAGCGCTGGCCGCGTCCTGGAGGGCCAAAGTGGGGAACATACGGCTCTTCATGCATCTGCTTTCCGATCCCATGACCGGTGAAATCGCGAACGACCGAATACCCTTCCGCTTCGGCATAGGTTTGGATAGCGTGGGAAATATCCCCGATTCGGTTGCCCACGACCGCTTGTTCAATACCTAGATAAAGGGATTTTTCCGTTACTTCCAGCAGTTTTTTCGCTTCTGCTGAAATATTTCCTACAGCATAGGACCAGGCGGAGTCGGCAAGCCAGCCGTCTTTGCGCACGACCATGTCAATCGTGACGATATCTCCATCCTGCAAAGGCTCCTTCTTCGGGAAGCCGTGGCAGATGACGTCGTTGACAGAGCCGCAGGTTGCATAAGGATAGCCGGAGTAGCCTTTTTGTTCTGGTGTCGCGCCGTGTTTGGCCAAAAATGCTTCTACGAACTGATCGATCTCCCATGTGGAGATTCCGGGGCGAATCATCTTGGCGATCTCGCGGTGGCAGGCAGCCAGGATCTTTCCTGCTGCCCGCATCAATTCAATCTCTTCAGGTGTCTTGAGGATGATCATGGTCTCTCTCCTTGTTCTCGCATAGGTTCGCTACACGGTATAGTATATAGTGTAGACTGGTTGAGGGCCAATTGCCACCGTCAAAAACGCGTGGTAGGATGAGGAGGAAAAAATCTACTGGGGGTAGGTAGCGTGGACAAGTTTCATGAGCATCTGGCGAATTACGAGGCGCAGATAAAAGAGGACGTAGAGAAGCGGCTGGCGTTTATTCGCGAGCAGATCGACGGTCCAAGTCTGAACGGGGCTGTTGTCGGGATCTCGGGAGGAATTGACAGTGCCGTGACAGCGGCCTTGTGTGTACGTGCGTTGGGACGCGAACGAGTCATCGGGGTATGGATGCCGGCCTATTCCATGCCGGTCCATGAGGCGGACGCCCAGCAACTGGCTGAAGCAATTGGGCTTCACCTGGTTACAGTAGACGTCGGTCCTGCCTTTGATGCGCTGGTTCCTGCCATCCAGAGCGTTCTTCCCCTCGACGACAAGACGAAGGGCAACACCAAGGCACGTCTGCGCATGACGGCCCTGTATGCAGTCGCCAACCAAAAAGGTTATCTCGTCGCAGATACCTGCAACCTCAGCGAGGTGTACGTCGGCTACATGACAAAAGGCGGGGATGGACTTGCGGACTTCAATCCCGTAGCAAGCCTGACCAAGCATGAGATGAGAATTCTCGCGAAAGAGCTGGGAGTTCCTGATTCCATTATTACGAAGGCGCCATCCGCTGATTTATGGGAAGGCCAGACTGACGAGCAGGAAATGGGCTTTACCTATGAAGACCTGGATCGTCTCCTGATCACAGGTGAGACGCGGCCAGAGGCGATGGAGCGCATCGAATACCTGCACCGAATCTCGGAACACAAGAGAAACCTGATGCCGGGAATTTAGCGAAGAAGTCTTTCCCAGCAGAGGTTGATTCTTGTTCGTTTTTGTATGATAATAAAGGTTATGCACATAGATCTAACGGAAGAAAGAGGTGGAACAGATGTCGACGACTGAATTGATGCTGAAAACAAGTCTGGAAGGGCGCGTGAAGCGTACCCTGCAAACATTCTTCCGACGTCCCAACTTGGTTTTGGTTCAAGAAAGCTTGGGTGCGAACGGCCTGTCCCCGGAGCAAGTAGAGGTTACCCTGGAACTGCTGAAACAAGACCTGACTGTTGCTGAAATCATGGAGCAACTGCGCGATAAAGGCTTTTTTGCCTAATTTGTGATGTGTTGCCGAAAAAAGACCGGTGTGACTGACGAAGTCGCTGCCGGTCTTTTTTCTCTCTATCAAGCGGCGGAGCATGTGCTCCGTCTCGGGGCGGTTTGTTGTCTGGATGTTCTTTTGGCATAATAAAAGGCAGAGGACAACTACGGGAAATGTGGTGACTCCATTTTGGAAGAGATCGCTTCTGTATTTGGCACGTACATCAGCGACTACGGATACTTCGCTTTGTTTGGTTTATTTTTTCTCGGCATACTGGGGATGCCGCTACCGGAAGAGACCTTGCTCGTTTTTGCGGGATTTCTCGTCTCGACCGGAAAATTGAAATACTGGCCTACTTTCCTGGTCTGCTTTACTGGCTCGATCCTTGCGATGACTTTGGCGTATTGGATCGGGCGTTCGTTGGGGCATTCTCTGATCGAACGAGTGGGGAAACGCTTCGACATCGTCTACAAGGTCTATCAAAAGACCAAAAGCTGGTTTGAGCGCTTCGGGAAATGGGCTTTGCCGATCGGCTATTTCATCACTGGTGTCCGGCAATTTACGGCATACTTTGCCGGGATCACACGCCTTCCATTTCCGACCTTTATCTTCTACACCTACACCGGGGGACTTGTCTGGAGCTTGCTGTTCGTGACGCTGGGGTGGCAACTGGGAGAGCGATGGGAGGTCGTGTTCTCCTGGATCTCTCACAATATTGCCCTGTTTGCCCTGAGCGCATTGTTTATCTTGTTGCTTGGTCTGCATTTGTACCAAAAAGGTTGGAAGAAAAAAGGAAAAAGGGAGGAAACACCATGAAGGAAGAAGAACAAAAACAAGACAACTTGCCTGTCGTGCGTCCTACTACGGAGGTCATGGTGATTGAGCTTCCAGAAAAACACCAGCGATTCTACGACAAATTACGGGCAAAGATCGAGGCTTTTATTCGTGAAAAAGGCGTCAATGAAAAAGTAGCCAGCTACATCCTCTTGGCCCCGGATCTGTTTGTTTTGCTGGCCCGCTTGATGTTGGACAAGCGGATAGACATGCAATCGAAAGCAATAGCGGGGGTAGCTGTCGCCTATTTCATCTCTCCGGTTGATTTTATTCCCGAAGCCTTAGTTGGCGGGATCGGGTTGCTCGACGACGTGATTTTTGCTGTGTATGCATTGCGGCGGATCCTGGCCGGGGTAGACGAGGCGATTGTACGCGAGCATTGGAACGGCGAAGAGGATGTTTTGAGCGTGATTACCAAAGTCATCACGGAGGCAGACAATTTAGTGGGACAAAAAATTGTAGCCAAATTGAAAGATATACTTCGGCGCAAATAACGAGTGTGGGATGGGGAAAAATGAGATATTTAATGGATTACCTAGAGGGAGAGCGGGTTGTTGGGTTTTGTCTGGTCAAAAGCAAGGAATCCGGCGTGGCAAGCAACCAAAGCGAGTACCTCAACCTGGAGTTGGGTGATCGCTCTGGGACGATTATGGCAAAATTATGGGACGTAAGTGCTGAGGTGAAAGAGGCGATACAGGTCAAAACGGTGGTCAAGATCGATGCCCACGTGCAAAACTACCGGGGCAAGAAACAGTTGGTCATCCAGCGTATCCGGCCGGCCTCACACGAGGATGAGGTAGCGATGGAGTCGCTAATCCCGATCTCCCCGATTCCTGCAGATGAGCTGTGGGGAAAGCTGGAGTCAGCGATCCACAGCCTGCAGAGCAAGACGCTGCAGGCGATTCTGCGTGAAGCGATCAGCGACAGCGAGATGGGGACGCGGCTACGGCAATTTCCGGCTGGCGTGCGGATGCATCACAACTACTACCACGGTCTTTTGGAGCATATCGTTTCCCTGCTGACGGCAGCCGAGCGCTTGCTGCCGCTCTATCCGCAGGTGGACCGGGATGTCCTGTACGCCACGTGCATCTTGCATGACATCGGCAAGCTGTATGAGCTGTCCGACCCGGTCGCGCCGGATTACACCACGCCGGGCCAGCTCATTGGCCATCTGGTAATGGGTGTAGAGATCGTCTCCGGAATCTGCCGCAAGCTGGAGATCCCGCTCGGCGATGCGGAGGTCTTGCACTTGAAGCATTGCATTCTCAGTCATCATGGCGATGTGGAGAACGGATGGGGAAGCGCCGTATCCGGGAAAACGCCCACCGCTGTCTTGTTCCACTACCTTGATCAGATCGACAGCAAGATGAATGCGCTGGACCAAACCTTGTCCGATATGGGGGAAGAGGAGTGGGCGTATGCCAACGTCCTCAAGCGCAAGGTGTGGAGAGGGTACTAGAAATCACTTGGGACAGGTCACAATGCTGCAGGAAGGAAGCAGCGTTGGCCTGTCCTATTTATCGGAATTGCCAAACACTTTGCATCTGGTAGGATTTTTTTTCTTTTTGTAGAATAAGAAATTTGATTCCCATTTGATCGGCTCCGATATTTGCCGATCACAAGAAGGAGAAGTTCATGAAACGTCCAACCTATACCCTACCAAGTATTGTCAAGAAGGTATTCCGGTCCGGCGAACGCTCCCTTCCCCGCACGGAGATTTGCGCCCGGATGGAAGAGAACGAACTGATGGCTTATACAGATCTGGATAGCGGGTCGTTGCTTGATACAGTGCTGAAGATGGAACAGTCACCAATGCGGGTTGGAAGCTCTGAGGCGATCGTAGAACTTACATACCAGCCCCATCAATTGTACGATTTGGCATACCGCTTCTTGCGTGATACCCAGACACCTAAGCTGGTCGAGCAGATTGTGGCAGAACTTCGCAGACATACCCAGTTTGGCTGGAATCAGACGTTGCGGTTGTTGCAATTGGAGAAGGACCCCAGATTCGTTCAGTTTCAAGGGGATTCACGCTGGTTTTTGGCGGAATGGACACTGGCGAATGATCAAGTTTTCGCCTTTTGTGAAAAAAATGGCATTACCCAAGTAACATCGCGCTCGCTGGTCCACTTTTTGGAACAAGAAGTAGGGGTAGCTGCGGATGCTGCCTTTCTGCCGGGATTGGATGATCGCTTCCGAATCGATGGAGACACATTGTACATCATGGTCACAGACAACGAAGCAGAACCAGAACTAGCGGTTCAGGAGGTTGCGGTCGCTGCGGCACCTGACATCGTTTCTGCAGAAGAAATCAATCAGCATGAGAAAAATCACCAGGTATCAAAAGAGATGAAGGAGGATCATACCATGAATAACGTTCAAACCCAATCCGTATTTCAGGAAGTACAACAGCTTCTGGAGGAAGCGATCAACCGTCTGGAGCTGCGCCATGTAGAAATGTCCCAGGAAGTTGTCGCTCATTTTCAGCAAAGCAATATGCAGGCTATAGAAGTCCTGATGAAAGAGAAACATAAGAACGAACAAATTGCGCTTGGCATCCGACAAGTGATGGCAGCAAGTGAACAACAATGAGTAACCAAGGCGTTACGATCCGGTTGGAGCAAAGATTTACCTTGCTGCGTGAGATTGTCGCATGCTATCGGATTCGCCTACAGGTTATGGAGCGGGAAGTGGTGGAGCTTTTCACTGCGAACCAGCTCACCGCTATTTCTGCATGCATGAGTGAAAAACAGCGCATCGTGACGCGGATCAAACGTCTGGAGAGCTTCATTGAACAGTGGGAACGCTGCGGTGACGTAGGAATCATTCATGAAAATAAACGTGAATACTTGAACACCTGACGAATAATGCGGTAAAATTGGGGGATTGTGCAGGATTCCCCGCGCATGCCGCGTGGGCTGGAAAGGAGATCCAATTCCCTTATGTCTGTTGGAAGAAATGAATTGTGTCCCTGCGGAAGCGGGAAAAAATACAAGAAATGCTGCGGTGTCGTCACGCCTATTACCGAGCTGCGTAGTCGCCACGAACAGAAGCTGCAAAAAGAGTACGCGGGATGGGTAGAGCGGCTAAATCATTTTGTCGGCGGTCATGTGACCAATGAAGCGATATCCGAGGCGCGGAATCGCTTTGCCGAACAGATTGGTCTGCCCGAAGAAGGTGTGATGCGTCCAGAATGGGCGGCCCATTTCTTCAACTGGTTTGTCCTCGACGAAAAAACCGGGGGCACCACCTTGCTCGAGAATTACATCAAACAGCACGGACGACGGATGGAGCCGGATTTGCGCCGGGCCTTCTCCCGTCTGCATCTCAACACGTATGAAATTGTCGAGGTAGACAGAGATGTTCTGACCGTGCGCCAGCCTCAGAACGGGGAAGTGCATTATCTATTGCGCTCCAACAACCTGCAGGTGGAGCCGGGGCAAATCGTCGTCGGCCGTCTGCTGAATCTCGGTCTACGGGACATGCTGTTCTCGGGCAGCATCATTTTGCAGCCGCATATCAAGGAGCCGTTGCTGGAGTGGCTAAGCCAGCACCCTGAAGTGCAGGAAGCCGCTGATGATACCTCCAAACGGATCTATACGCCGTCCTTGTACCGTTTTATTGTCCAATTCGGCAATGAAACCGGGAGCGGAGCAGAGGCAACGAATCGCCTCCTGCAGCGCCGTTATCCTTTGGCAAATGAGCAGGAGTTTCGCAAAACCATCGAGTCGCAGCGCAGCTTTGAATTGAAAAAGCGCGATGGCGGCAAGGAAATTTGGGTATATGCCCGTCGCAAGGAAGAGCATTTGTTCCCTGCACTTAAAGATGCACTACTGGAGCTGTACGAGGTTCAGGCAGAAGTTTTGGTGCAGGGTGGACAGGTGCTTTTGGAAGGGTATGCAGAAGAACTGGACGAGATCTCCGGGCTTTTGCAGCTTCTCGGGCTGGAGGAAGAAAAAGCAATCTCTGTATTGACCTCGACAGGCTCCAAGCTGACACAAGGCACGTTGTTTATCACAAGTGAACCTACACTACCGCCAAAAGTGCTGCAATGGGCTGTCCAAACCTACTTTGCTGAAAAATGGCTTGTCAGCCCGCAGGATGCATTGGATGACCTTGCTCCCGTATTGGTGGCGGCGTCGGATAATCAGGAACTGAAGGGGATGCTTTCGTCGCTTCTGTCCCAGATGGAGCAAGACAGCAAACTGGGGCAGGGAATTGCCCGCTACATGAGAGTGGATCTGCAGCGTCCTCGTTTGACCATGGAAAATGACAGCCTCCATGTCTTCAATCTGTTGCGCCGTCCGCTGATCGAGGGCTTGCCGGAAAGTGTCTACACCATTCTTCCAGAGCGACTGGCGGACATAAACCGCTTTGTTCACGAAATGACCGAAGGCAAGTCGGAAGCCACCGTCAAAAAGTACGATGAAGTGATGAACAACTTCCGCTCTTTTGTTAGAGGAGCATTCGGGCCTTCGTTTGACTGGGACCACTTGAGACGAGAAGATCTCTCTTACTTCCTCGTCCATGATATTTACAGCCGTACCGACGCAGTGACCAAGACATTGGCCACCAATCTCTTGTCGGTCCTGTCTGCCTTCTTCAAATGGCTGGACAAGCAAAAAGGGACTTCGCTGTCCGGGACGATGCAGCCCTTGTTCGCAGAACTAAAAGAGTCCTTGCCGGAGACATACCGTCTGCGGGGGCTCCTGGAGAAAGAAGCGTACCAGCATCTGTACGCAACTCCGTCTGCTGGTCTTGCGGAGGTTTGGGAGGAAGGTCTGCTCTTGCTCGGAACTGATCAAGACGGCTGGGTTGCGAGAAGGCAAAACGGCGAAAAAATCAAGCTTGTGCTTGATGCGGATGCGAGCCAGGTTCTGGCAGCCGATTGGGTAGTGTACGGGCTGTTTGGCCAGGCAGAGGATGGCAACTGGCGTCTGTACAGCTCAGCAGAACTGTACCCGCCTGTCATAGCGCAAATGCTGGGAGCACCCGTCAGTGTTCTCGTGTAAATACGTAAAAAAAGAACCCAAGGATTTGGGTTCTTTTTTTTCCTGTTTAGCTGTTCTCCCAATTGCGCACTGTTTGATCGGAAGGAAGCAGCAGACCCAGCAATCCAATCAAGGGAAGCAGGGAGCAAAGCGAGATAACGGCACTGATATTGTACAGGTCGGCGATGTAGCCCAAGGCGAGTGCGCCCATACCGCCCATACCAAAGGCAAGACCGATGATCAGACCGGACACCATCCCGATTCGACCTGGAAGCAGCTCCTGGGCGTAGACGACCGTAACCGAAAAGCTAGAGAGCATGATGAAGCCGGTGAGGAATAGCAACGGGTACGTCCAGATACCACTGACATAAGGCGTCAGAAGCGTCAGAGGCAAAGAACCCAGCATGGAGATAATCAGCATATTCCGCTTCCCGAAGCGGTCAGCGAGCGGTCCCCCGAGAAATGTGCCGATCGCCCCTGCGAGCAAAAAGCCAAAGATGACCAATTGGGCTTGGGCATATCCCATATGCTTCAAATCCATCAGATAAAACTGATAAAAGCTTTGGTATCCCACGTGCATCCAAGAGCGAACGCTGACGATCAGGACGAGCAAGACGAGTGCCAGCATGCGTTTGTCCCTATGGCTGTAGGCGACAGGAGCGGGAGGTGTTTTGACCAAGCGCTCTTGACCGCGATACCAGGTCGCTACGTAAAAGAGAACGACGCTGGCCAATGCTGCAGGTACAAGGAACCACGAGGCGCCGACCTGGCCGACGTTGGCGAAGACGAGGATGGTCATCAGGGGAGCGAGGGCTTGCCCCGCATTGCCGCCAACTTGAAAAATCGACTGCCCCAGCCCTCTTCGCGGACCGGAGGCTTTGTGAGCGAAGCGCGATGCTTCCGGGTGAAAAACAGCCGAACCAATCCCTACACAAGCGACGGCAAGCAGTACCAGCGCGTAATGGCCGGCAAAGGCGAGACAGAACATCCCAAGTCCCGAGACCAAGAGAGCGATGGGGGTCAAAAAGGGCCGAGGCTTACGATCTGTAAAATAACCGACGATCGGCTGCAAAACTGAAGCCGTAAAATTCATAACCAACATAATAATGCCGATTTGCGTAAACGTAAGGGCAAGATTTTTTTCCAAGATGGGCAAAAGGGCAGGAACAACTGCTTGCAGGGCGTCATTCAGCAGATGGGACAGACTGATTGCGAATAGCATCTTGTAGACAGTTGGAGCTACGTTTGCCGTAGGTGTAGCGTGGGCAGCAGGGGCGCTCATCAAGTTTCATCTCCGTATCCGTTTTGTTTTTTACTCTAGCATTAGTGAAGCGCAACGTCATCCCTGTAATTCTGGAATATACAGTTTATTCATAATACATGTAGAGAGTTATTTTTTCGCTGTTGTCCGGTGAAATGTCGAGGGTTTTGTGAACAAGAGGAACATTTTTCTACAAATGAAGACAATGATGTGGTACAATACCGAAGTCAGAGTTTTACCATCAGAAGAAAAAATTAGTACATCCTGTCGATTGGCAACGTTAGAAATTGTCTGTGCCTCCCACTCTTTTGGTGATAAAGCGTCGTGAACAAGGAGACTGATAACGCATGCCTCAACCTCAAGGAACTGCACGAACACGCGCTTCTGCTCCCCAAAAAAAGAAGCGGGGAAGAAGTGGCAAGATTCGTAGATGGTTTGTTTTTTTTAGTTTGTTTGCCCTGCTTCTGGTCGGCGGTGTGGCCGGAGCTGTCTATTGGAAAATTGACGATGCACTGGATACTGTAACAAAACCGAATGATGAGTTTACTTCACCTGTCTCGCAAAATGTCGATCCTAAGTATTCCTCCAATAAACCATTATCATTTGTCGTTCTCGGGATGGACTCACGCCCGGAGACTGGCTCAATGAATACGGACGTGATGATCGTTGCAGTAGCGAACCCGGAGACCAAAAAAATCACGATGGTCTCGATTCCACGAGATACACGTGTAAAGATTCCAGGGTACCGCGATTACCACAAGATCAACGCCGTATATGCAAATGGAGAGGCTGATCGACGCAAGGCTGAGCGAAACAACCAGATTCCTACCGAAGACGGGGTTTCCTTGACCAAAAAGACGTTGAGCGAAGTTTTAGGTATTCCCATTGAACACTATGTCGCGATCGATTTTGAAGGATTCAAAGCAGTCATCGATGAGATGGGCGGCGTTCAAGTCGACGTCGATCGTAAGCTGGTCTACGACGACCCGACAGACAACACACATATTAACCTAAATCCAGGCGTTCAGTTATTGAACGGTGAACAAGCTCTGGGTTATGTGCGCCATCGACACGACAACCGCGGGCAGAAATACTTCTCCAGTGACTTTGACCGCAATCGACGCCAGCAGGAAGTCATTCGCGCGATTGTGGACAAAACAGCATCGTTGGAAGGCTTGACGAAGGTATTTACGGTCATGGATGTAGGAGCCAAACACATCCATACGGATCTCTCCAAAGATCAGATCAAAGGCTTGGCGTATGACTTCAAAGGATTTAATTCAGAAACAGTCACCGCTCTGGAAAACGGAGCTTATTGGACCGGAGGATATACATACCTCGAGAAGGATAAGCTGGAAGCTGTCCGCGATTCGCTTCAGTCAGAGATGGGCATGTCGGGCAAGATCGTGGCGACATTGAACAACTCGCCAATTTTGGGCAAAAATGAAGAAGCAGTAGCTGCATCCTCCAAGTCCACGCCATCGACGAAGCAGACGGTGCCGCAAGAGCCGAAGCAAGCGAAAAATACAGAGACTGATAAGCCCAAGGAAGACCCTAATCAAACTGCTCCTCTGACAGGAGAAGAAGCCGACGAGATGGCTCCGCCACCAGACGTGGAGGATCCGGCGGCAGGGCAGGTAGACCCAGCTCAAGGGCAAACAGCTCCACCAAGTACGCCGGCACCACCAGGCGAAGGAATGCCGCCGCCGGACATCATTTCTCCGGTGGGTCAAGACATTACCCAAATACCGACGCAAAACCCAAACAAGGCACAGACAGACACCCGTTTCTAAAGAACGGGTGTTTTTTGTCATGATCGATGAGAATGAGAGGTTTAGAAAACACCAAAGACGTGATACAATAATACTATATCAACAAGACAGATTAATCTGACAACTACTTATCTGACTGGAGGGATTAGGATGACGATTTTTTTGGTGAATCTGTTCCTGGTGATAGCCTTTGTTTATCTCATCAGCCGCCAGCAAAATGAAGAATTCGTGTACGATGAAGATTTCTTTCTCCAGAATCCCTCAGCATTGGAAGAATATCAGCAGATGCCAATCGATTTCCAGCACGCATTTTTTCGAAAACACAAAGAATGGATCAAGGAAAAATATATGCGGGGCGAGAGCTATGTCCTCGGATACTGTCCCAATAAGGAAGTGCGACGCGCCTGGCTGTCCGAATTTATGAGCAAGAAGAACGTCAATAATACGCCAACCCCTTCCTGAAAGGGGTTTTTTTCTGCCTTCTGCGTATGGTCATGGTATACTGGGGGCGAAGGAACAAAGGAGAGGCGGATACCTGCATGCTGCAATACCTGATCGAACAACTAAACGGACTTCTCTGTGAACAGGGAGTGATTACCGACGTCGTACTGCGTTCGGAGCAGTCCCTGATGGAGGAAACGGAGACACGTGAAATAACGCTAACGTTTATGGAAGAAGAAACAGAAGGCAAGCCAGTGGCGACGATTCATCTGTTTCTCATGCCGGACGAGGAAAGCTGCGAAATCGAGGTAGAGATCGAGTGGAGGGGCATGCTGTCTGATGAGGCAAAGTTCCATATCTGGCAGCAATCTAAAGACATCGTTCCCGAGATGGCTTTAAGCGAAAAAACACGCTATCTGGAGCGAGACCATGCAGCAGAACAATCGACCGTGTTGGACTATCACTTTCTGGTCGACATGCCAGCTGCCGGATCTGCAACAGAAACCCGTGAATGGAACGACATGCTTGAGCGATTCGCACAAGATTTGGGGAAATTAGTTCGGCTTCCTGAATAAACAGATTTCGTAAGATAAAGTCGAGGAGAGAATCCTCGACTTTTTTTCTGTATATAGATACAGGAAGCCTCGTATCTTTTTGGTTCCGGAACAGAGGAGGGAGGAATTTGAAGGGAATGCAGCGAAAAGGAAAGATAAGAAAATGAATGAGCGTTCATTCGAGAGGTGTGGGGGTCATATCGATGAAACTTACAAAGGTACTCGAACCGGTCAAAATCGGAAGTATGGAGCTTCGCAATCGCATCATGATGGGATCGATGCACGTTGGTATTGAAAAGTTGGTGGACGGAGTAGATCGATTGGCAGCTTTTTACGCAGAACGGGCCAGAGGTGGAGCGGGCCTGATCGTGACAGGAGGTGCAGCTGTGCGCCCGGAAGGCGGAATGGGCGATCAATCTTGCCATGTATACGAGGATAACCAGATCCCTTCCTGGGAGCTGATTACAGATGCGGTGCATAGGGCAGGAGGCAAAATTGCACTGCAACTTTTCCACTCAGGCAGGTATGCGTACAAAGAGGCTACGGGCATGGATCCCGTGGCGCCTTCCGCCCTGCAAGCGCCGATTAATCGCTGGGTTCCCCGCGAAATGACGGATGATGAGATCGAAATGACGATTCAGGCGTTTGCAGACGGTGCCTTGCGTGCGCAAAAAGCGGGCTTTGATGCGGTCGAGATAATGGGCTCGGAAGGATATCTCATCAATCAATTTTTGTCTCCGGTCACCAACCATCGGGAAGATTCCTGGGGCGGAGACTTCCAACGCCGAGCACGTTTTGGAGTGGAAGTGGCGAGACGAGTGAGGCATGCTGTAGGGGAAGATTATCCCATCATTTATCGCATGTCGGGTCTTGATTTGATGCCGGACAGCACAACTATGGAGGAGACACTGCAATTCGCTGCGATGCTTCAAGAGGCGGGGATGGACGCGCTGAACATCGGGATCGGCTGGCATGAGTCCAAGGTCCCCACGATCGCCATGATGGTTCCACGCGGCGCCTACGTCTGGGTATCGCAGCAGGTGAAGCAGGCCGTGACCATTCCGGTCATTGCCAGCAATCGGATCAACGACCTGCGCCAGGCGGAGGAAATCCTCGAGGATGGGCGGTGCGATCTGGTATCGATGGCGCGACCGTTTCTCGCCGACTCGAATATCGTACACAAAAGCGCCGAGGGACGTTTTGATGAAGTGAATACCTGTATTGCCTGCAATCAGGCGTGTCTCGATCATATTTTTGACGGTAGGGTCGCATCCTGTCTGGTCAATCCAGTGGTGGGACGGGAACAGGAATGGACGCTCGTACCAGCGACCGTGCAGAAAAAAGTAGCAGTTGTAGGCGCAGGCCCGGCAGGCTTGGAAGCGGCACGGGTATTAGCGGAGCGCGGTCATCAGGTGGTTGTCTTTGAAAAGCAGCAGCAAATCGGCGGTCAGCTCAACTACGCCAGGCAGGTCCCAGGTAAGCAGGAATTCAATGAAACCTTGCGCTATTACCAGACACAGCTTGCACGTCTGGGAGTCGAATTGCGGCTTGGGGTCAGCGCCTCGGCGGAAGAACTTTTGGCAGAAGGGTTCGAAGAGGCAGTGATCGCGACGGGCGTCATTCCACGTCGTCCCGACATCGCCGGGATCGATCTGCCGCATGTGGTCAGCTATGCACAAGTATTTGAAAAGCAAGCCAAGGCAGGCAAACGAGTGGTGATCGTCGGAGCAGGAGGAATTGCCTGTGATCTGTCCCATCTGCTCGCCCAGGATGAATCGATCAGCCCGCAAGCAGCGCAGTATCTGTTGGATTACCGCATTCTCGACGCCCGTGCATTGCAGCAAATGCAACAGAGCGGACGCAAGGTATTTATGCTGCGACGCGGCAAACACGTCGGCACAGGGCTCGGTAAAACGACCCGCTGGGCTGTATTGGCCAATCTGAAGCGGCATGGTGTAGAAATGCTGACGCAGATCGCCTATCGGGAAATCACAAAGGAAGGTGTGATCATCCAGCAAGGAGAAGAGGAGCGGCTCATTCCTGCGGACACCGTCGTGATCGCGGCAGGAGCCACCTCTAATGATCGCCTGTTTCATGAATTGAATGGGCGCCTGCCAGTCCATTTGATCGGTGGGGCCAAAGAAGCAGGAGAATTAGATGCCAAGCGGGCAATATGGGAAGGGTCAGCTATTGGTCGTGTCATTTGATGAGATCTTTTGTCGAAAGACTTTTCATCCTCCCTTGATTCTTGCAATATAAGAGTATCATGAAAAATTATTCTGATTGGGGGCACTCGCCTTGATGAATCATAATGGCATACTTTTGGGAAAACGCCACTTCCTGTACTCGACTGCTCCAGTGGTAGAGGTAGAGGGCTGGACGTTTTCAATTGCCCCAGGCTTTAAAATCATAGCTGGCGGAAGCGCAAACCCGTTGCAAACTCTGATTAGCATATATCGTGAGAGTGAGAAAGTGGCACAACTATATTTACACCACAGAAAATGCGATTCGGATGTAACCGTGCAGGCTGTATCGAGCGATCTATTGCTGGAAATCGCCCCTGCAGCTAGAAGGGTATGTGTGGAAGAAAAAGGGTAGCACCTCATCCGGGGTGCTTTTTTCTATTGAAGCTTTCACGTAGGACGACCATAATGGAAAAAAAGAAATAGAGAAAAAGCGAGGGGAAGCAGATGAAATTGACGGAATGGCAAGTAGGCAAGCTAAAATTTACATGGCTGCATGGCGGCCTTACCCAACTTGATGGTGGAGCGATGTTTGGAGTTGTGCCGAAACCATTGTGGAATAAGCGTTATCCTGCCAACGAACTGAACCAGATCCCTTTGCGCGCGGACCCGATTTTAATCGAGGTGGAGGGCAAGCGACTGCTGATCGAAGCAGGTCTAGGCAATGACAGGCTGACGGAAAAGCAAAAACGAAACTTCGGACTGATCGAGGAATCACAGGTAGAGCAATGTCTTGCCGAGAAGGGATTGACCCCAGAAGACATCGACATCGTAATCATGACCCATATGCACTACGATCATGGTAACGGCCTGGTCAAATGGCAGGATGACAAGCTGGTCTCCACTTTTCCCAACGCCGAGATTTATGTGCAGGAGCAAGAGTGGGCGGAGATGAGGGAGCCCAACATCCGCTCGCGCAACACCTATTGGGAGGAGAACTGGCGTCCGATCGAGCATCAGGTGAAAACGTACGGGGAAAGCCATGAATTGATCCCCGGCTTGATTACACTGATTCATACTGGCGGCCACAGTCAGGGACATGCCATCGTGCGGATGGAAAGCGAAGGGCAGCTGATCTTGCATATGGCGGACATCATGCCGACACACGCCCATCAAAATCCGCTCTGGGTGATGGCCTACGACGACTATCCGATGGACTCTATCTTCGCCAAAGAGAAGTGGATCAAGGAAGGGATGCAACAAGGAGCCTGGTTTACCTTTTATCATGACAACTGCTACCGGGCAGTCAAATGGAATGAGCAGGGAGAGTTAATCGACCAAATCAATATTTAACATTCAAAAAAATTTGAATGGTGATTGACGAATCCTTCTCGCCTCTCTACAATGGGTTAAATGCAGAGCATCTGTTCTGCTGGGGAAAAGGCAGCAGTACAGTTGTGAGGGGAGATTCGATGCGTAAGATTAGAGAAATGATTCAAGAGTTTCATCCGATTGTCTGGTCGCTCGTGGTCGGTACTGTATTTGTCCGGGCGGCCAGCTCGATGAGTATGCCTTTTTTATTTTTATACCTGTCCAACAATACGGACTTGGACCTGGCGACCATCGGAGTGATGATCGGTGCCGGGTCACTGGCGGGTACAGTAGGCGGCTTTATCGCGGGAACCTTGTCTGACAGGATTGGCCGCAGACGTGTCATGATCGGGGCATTGTATGTGTGGACGCTCGTCTTTATCGGGTTTGCCGTGACGAAAAATCCGTTGCTTCTGCTTCTGTTCAATATGGCTGGAGGTCTGTGTCGCTCGTTCTATGAGCCTGTCTCCCAGGCGTTGATGGCTGACGTGACACCGCAGGAAAAACGCTATCGCGTATTCGGTCTGCGTTATACCGCAATCAACGTGGGGGTGGCTGTGGGGCCGATCGCGGGCGCGGTGCTGGCACAATCCTCTTTCGCGCTTCCTTTTCTGTGCACCGCGGCGATCTATTTGATCTACGTGATCAGCCTGCAGGGCTTGCTCAACCGTTTTGGCATCAAGTCCATCGAAGGGCAGAAGAAAGAGCAAGTCACGTTTGGACACGCTTTTCGGGTTGTCGTTCATGACAAGGCATTCCGTTTTTACATGGTTGCTGGCGTGCTCGGTGCGATCGGATACTCGCAGATGTCCACGACTCTCGCCAAGTACGTCGAGCTTAGCGTTCCGAACGGCATCGAGATGTTTGCCATTCTGATGAGCATCAATGCTATCGTGGTGGTATTGTTGCAAATGCCGCTGACGACGTGGGCAGAAAAAAGAACCCCGCTCACAGCAATTGTGGTGGGGAACATCATGTATGCGCTAGGCGACCTTGGGTTTGCATTTGCCAGTGCTGCATGGATTTTCATCATCGCGATGATTCTATTTACCTTCGGAGAGATCCTGACCTTTACCTCCGGTGACGTCCTGATCGACCGGATGGCTCCAGAGGCGATGCGGGGCAGCTACTATGGGGCGAAAAGCTTTAGCAACCTCGGACAGTTCATCGGGCCTTGGCTGGGCGGCTTGTTGCTCGCCACCTATGACGGCACTGTTCTATTTATGGTCGTGGCCGCTTTTTCGCTGGTAAGCAGCGCCTTTAACTGGGCAGGGCAGCGGGCCTACCTACTCAGTACCGGAAAATCCATTAACTACTCTCGGAGCGAATCACTCTAGGGCTTGCATGACCCGCTCCGCGATACGTGCGTAACCCGCAGCATTGGGATGGAAATGATCGGTGAACAGGTACTCGCTCTCCTTGTTTTGAAAAAGGTCGTAAGTCGGCACCACGAATACCCGAGAAAAATCAGCCGAGATTTGACCGGCAGCGGAATTCCAGTCGAGGACGGGCATGATCGTCTCTGCCGCCGCTTCTGTATTCCCAAATGGATTGTACAGTGAGGTGTAGATGATTGGCGCCTTTGGATTCGAGACGCGAATCTGCCGGAGAATGTCCTGATAATTGGCCGTAAGCTCTTTCGTAGCTGCGGCCAATTTTTCTTTTTCCATCATGTATAGGCCGCCCGACTGCTTGAACAGGTCATTGCCGCCGATGGTAAACAGGATCAAATCCGCCTCCGCAAGAAGTGTTTTCACTTGTTCCTGGCCAATTTGCTTAAGCAAATCGGGGGATTCCTGACCGTTGATCGCCAAATTGGTGAACGAGATCGGGTGCTTGAATTTCTTCTCCAGTTCTTGCCGAACCAGACCGGCGTAGCCCTGACCATTGGCATCCCCAGCCCCACGGGTGAGAGAGTCTCCGAGCGCCACGACTTTTTGAATGCCGTTGCTGACAGGGGGAGCAGCTGGTTTCATCGCTTGTGAGGGAGAAGGGGCTTTGGCTGGTGCCAGGACTTGCGGCTTGAGTGCGAGGAAAAAGCCTGTGGCCAAGAGCAGGAAGGAGAGGAGCGAAAAGAATCCTGCTGTGCGCCAGAGAAGCTGTCCGGATGTGCGCATCAGGTATCCTCCTGTTTCGTATTTTGCTGATTTGACATGCTATAATATGGGTGGACATCTACTATCTTTCAGTGTACCACAATCAGGTTGTCTAACGGCAGTTCACCCTATACATCCTGGACAGGAGGACGCATTATTGGCTGAAGTAGTGTTATCCGTCAATCATCTACATAAAAAGATCAGCAAAAAGCCGATCATTCACGATATCACCTTTGACGTCTATGCTGGAGAGGTGTTCGGGTTTTTGGGCCCCAATGGCGCAGGGAAAACGACGACAATCCGCATGCTCGTCGGACTTGCTTCTGCCGATGGCGGGGATATACGCATCGGCGGTATTTCCATCCGTGATCAGTTTCCAGATGCGATCGCACAGGTAGGCTGCATCGTGGAAAATCCGGAGCTATACAAGTTTTTGACAGGACGAGAAAATCTGGAGCAATTCGCCCGGATGAGCGGCGGGATCCCGATGTCGCGAATCGAGGAGATCGTCCGCTTCGTCGATCTGGAGCGTGCCATCGACGACAAGGTCAAAACTTACTCCCTGGGCATGCGGCAACGGCTGGGGATCGCCCAAGCCTTGCTCCACCGCCCAAAGATCCTCATCCTGGATGAACCGACCAATGGATTGGACCCGGCGGGCATTCGTGAGCTGCGCCAGTTCATCCGACGTCTCGCCGAAGAGGAAGGGCTTGCCGTATTTATCTCCAGCCATATGCTGAGTGAGATCGAGATGATGTGCGATCGAGTAGCGATCATCAATCAGGGGAGGGTCATCTCTGTGGGCTTGGTTACGGAGTTGATGGCCCAATACGCGGACCAGGTGGATTGGACGATACACCCCGACTTCTTAGAAAAAGGAATGGCCATCCTGCGAGGCTTGCCGATTGTCACGCAGGTATGGCAGATCGATGAGGAACGCTTGAAATGCCGCATGCAGACAGAGCGGGTCAACGAGGCGAATCAAGCCCTCGTAGCAGCGGGAATACCAGTCAGGGGGATCGCGACCAAAACCATGTCGCTCGAGGACTTGTTTTTGACGGTGACGGGAGGAGGTGGTCCGGGTGAATCCTAGCATGCTCGGACTGGTGCAAAACGAGACGGTCAAATTGCTGCGCCGCCGCCGTTTTTTAGTCGTCGTACTGATTCTGGTCATTCTCATTCCGATCTTTACCTATGCCCAGTATCGTTCCGTGATAACAGCCCAGGAGCGGATGGGCACAAGCGATTGGCGCCCCTTGCTAACGCAGCAGATCGTGGATATGCAAAACCGCCTGGCATCCAGCCGTCTTCCGGAAGAGTGGCGGGACTTGATTAAAATACGAATCCAGCAGCAGCAGTATTATCTGGATCACGACATCGATCCGATGGCTCCGGGAGGGCCAACATTTGCCCGAGGATTTATGGATCAGGCCATCACCATGTTTTTGCCGATGATTATCGTCGTATTGGCGGTTGATCTCGTCTCAGCGGAATTTAGCGAAGGGACGATCAAGCTGCTTTTGACCCGTCCGGTACGGCGCTGGAAGGTTTTGACCAGCAAATATATCACGATGGTCCTGTTCACTTCCTTGACGATTCTGATGACGTTGGTATTAGCGTATTTAATCTCGGGAATCGTCTTCGGCTATGCAGGCTGGAACCTGCCGATCTTGACTGGTTTTCAGATCCAGGGAAGCGAGCTTGATACCTCCAAGGTATTCATGCTTCCTCAATGGCAATTTCTGCTGCTGCAATACGGGCTGGGCTGGTTCGTCTGCGTGGTCGTCGGAACGGTGACCTTCATGGTCTCAGTGCTGGTGCGAAGTGCTGCCGCTGGGATGGGAATCATGATGGCTGCCTTAATCAGTGGAATGATCCTGACGCAGATGGCCTCTTCCTGGGAGGCGTCCAAGTACCTGTTTATTGTCAATCTGGAGCTGACCGACTACCTGAACGGCACCTTGCCCCCGATTGCGGGCATGACGCTTCCTTTTTCTCTTACTGTCCTCAGTGTATGGGCGATTGCGTCACTGATTGTCGCTTACACGGCATTTATTCGTCGGGACGTCACGTCCTAGGGGAAAAGAGAAACTCTTCCTCTCCTGATTCGTACTCTAGTAAGAAGGAATAGGAATAGTCAACGAGAGGTGAGCGCTGTTTTGTTGGATCTACTATGGAAGTGGGGAAGTGTCTTCGGGACGGGGATGATCGAGTTGTGGGCAGGCATTCCGCTCGGGTTTGTCCTGCAATTGTCTCCCGTCACGACCGGGGTGCTGAGTGCTGCTGGAGCGATTGCCAGCGGGGCGATTGTCATCTACCTGGGAGGCTCCCTGCGAACTTGGCTGCTGAAGCGCATTGAGCAAAAAGAGAGCAGAAAAGGGCGCATGGCCCGCATTTGGGAAAAATACGGAGTGATTGGGTTGGGCTTTCTGTCGCCGTTGTTGACTGGAGCCCCTTTGGGAGCCGCCATCGGGATTTCTCTGGGAGCGCCTACGGGAAAGCTGATGTTTTGGATGGCAGTCGGAATCGTCGTCTGGAGTGTGATTTTGACCACGGCTGTTGCCTATGGTGTGCTTAGCCTCATGCCCTAACCCATATATTTTCATAAAGAAAAGAAGGACACGTTACTGCTTCATCCAAAAGCAGAGCGTGTCCTTTGTCTATTTGTACCGCGATAGATCCTGTTACGGCTTCCAGGTCAGCTTTTTGGACAACTCCATCAGCTCATCCAGCGAGATGCCATGGGCAGTCAAGACGACGTAGAGCGACTTATCACCTGCTAGAGCGTTGAAGTGAACAGCATGCTGGGCAGCCGTTTCTTGCTTGGGCTGTTTTTCATACGAGACTCCGATCGCCTGCTCATTGTTCACCGAGAAGAGATGAGTAGCCGTGAAGGTGCCAGGTATGGAAAGGCTTCGCTTTCCATCCTTATTGCGGACGACCTCGACCTTGATCCAGTCCTGGTCTCGCTGATAGTCCGAAAGCAAAAGGGCGACATGCTGGCTTGTTTCCGACTCATAGCGGACGGAGATGCCGCTCAAGGCAAAGCCGTCTGGCATATTGCTCAGGACGGGTACGGGCATATCCGATGCCTGTACCGCTGTATCCACGTCCGTAAAGGTAGACAGCGTGATAGGCGTACCTTCTAGGGCGGGCGCAGGAGGACCGACCACAGCACCTTTTGATGGACTTGAATCTGCCTGCATCATCAGACTCATCTCTGCATCAGGATCGACCGTCAGTGCATAGATGGGCTCATGGACAACAGCAGAGGCAGTGATGCTCATGTCCGGACGCCCCAGAGCTTGTTGGTTTTCCGCTTGTGCGCTGGCATGTTCCCCGTCAGATGGTGCATCTTCTTTTTTGACCACGGGATCTGAGACGGGTTTCGGTGTGCCGTTTCTTGCTATTAGGCCTCTATTTTCTTTTTGAGTGCTGCGTCCGGGATCGGCCATAGCGATGCTATTCAGGCTGTTTTTTTCAGCGGGAGGCGCTTCAAGCCGTTTGTCTTGTACGGGAGGCGCCGCTGCGATCCCGGCTTCTGCCGCCAATTCAGGTTGTTCGTTTGCCACTGTAGCTTGCATCGTCTCTTCGACTGGATGCTGCGGCACGCTGCCTCCGTTTGCTTGTTTCCCGTTATCTATCTCTCTTGTTTGTGCGTCAGGGCTGGATTGCGCTGGACTCATCGCGATTTTGGCATTGCTCCCAGCCTGATTGCTGACCGATTCCGATGCGGTCTGGAACTGATCCGGCACAGACAATTGCTGATAGCCTGCCACACCGACAGCGAGCAAGACGGCTGCTGCACCGACCCAGGCGTAAGAAGGGAAGCCTTTGTTGCGCTTTTTGCCTTTTGCATGGGCAGCCGGGGTTGCCGTTGGGAGCGGTATGGTTGCCGCTAAGGGTGGTGCAGTTTGCTCGGAGGCCTGATAGATCGCTTGCATGATCCTCTCTTCCAGGTTCGCAGGCGGTGACGGTACCTCTTTCAAGAACTGCACCTCCTCGTCGCTTGTCATCTGCGTCTCAATCCACGCGATGCACGCCTCACAGGTTTCAATATGCGAAAGCATTTCGTCGTCTATATCGTTTATCCATGAGTTTCTAAATGCCTGGCAGTTCATGTACGAGCCCCCCTTCCTTGCGGGTTAACAGTTTTGCTAGTTCCTGGCGAGCACGCAAATAGCGAACACGGGCGGTAGACTCGGCAATGCCGAGCAGTGAAGCAATCTTTTCAAACGGATATTCATGCGTACAACGAAGTACGATCACCTCGCGATAGGAATCTGACAAAAGCGCGAATGCTTCCTCGATCTCTCGCCGCTGTTCTTTGTTCATCAGTGACTCTTGTGGAGATTCATCACGGGTCTGTGAAGGGACGAACGCCAGTTGCTCATCAGAGTCATGAAATTTGCGGCGGCGCAGAAAGTCAATGCTCTTGTTGCGAGCGAGCGTATGCAGCCAGGAAGAGAACTGGCTGTCGCCACGGAAGGTGGACAGCTTTTCATACGCTTTGACAAATACTTCTTGTGTGAGATCTTCCGCATCCGTGCGGTTATTCACCATTTTGTAGATAAACACGTAGATCATATGCTGATACCGCTGTATCAGATCCCGGTACCCTTCGATGTCGCCTTGCAGAATCCGTTGAATGATTTCGGCGTCGGATTGCATTGAATCTCCGGCCTCCCTTCCCTCTATGAGACGCTGGCAGCTATCAAACGTTTCATACCAGCGTTTCCATTTCTATAATTTCGTATGGATATCCTTGTTCTGCGAGAAACAGCTGACGGTGTGAGGAGAATTCCTGCTCCCGTGTGTTACGGGTCACCAGCGTGTAAAAATGAGCCTGGTTCGCTTCCGCTTTCGGACGCAAGATTCGCCCCAATCTCTGCGCTTCCTCCTGTCTGGAGCCAAACGTACCGGAGATCTGGATCGCGACGTTGGCATCCGGCAGGTCCACAGCGAAATTGGCTACCTTGGAGACGATGAGCCGCTTGATCTCTCCTTTTTTGAATTGCTCGTACAAAAGGATTCGCTCTCGTTCCGGAACCTTCCCGGTAATAAGTGGCAAGGAGAGGGCATCCGCTATCTCGTGCAGCTGGTCCACATATTGACCGATGATCAGCACACGGTCGTCAGCGTGTTGTTCCAGCAGGTGGCGAACCACTTCCAGCTTGAGGGGATTTTCCGCCGCGATCCGAAACTTTTGCCGGGCTGTGGCATGCGCGTAGGCTTCGCGCCACTTGGGTTCAAAAGGCAGCCGGATTTCCCGGCAGTGCGCTTCGGCGATCCAGCCTTTGTTTTCCAAATCCTTCCAAGGAACCTCGAACTTTTTCGGCCCGATTAAGGTAAAGACATCTTCTTCTCGCCCATCCTCACGCACCAGCGTGGCGGTCAAACCCAGACGGCGAGTCGCCTGAATGCCGGAGGTGACCCGAAAGATGGGTGCGGGCAGTAAATGGACCTCATCGTAAATGATAAGCCCCCAATCCCGCCTGGAGAAAAGGGCCAGGTGCGGGAAATCTTCACTGGCTGAGGGCCGATAGGTCAAAATTTGATAGGTTGCCACCGTAATCGGTTTGACTTCCTTGCGATCACCAGTGTATTCGCCAATCAGAGATGGATCAAGACTTGTTTTGTCCAAAATCTCCGAAATCCACTGTCGTACAGATGTCGTATTGGTGGTCAGGATCAGGGTAGCCGTCTGCAGTTGATTGATTGCTCCCAAACCAATCACGGTTTTCCCAGCCCCGCAGGGGAGAACCAGCACCCCGCTGCCCCCGGTCGGTCCACCGCCTGCATAAAATGCGTCGACGGCTTCCTTTTGATAGGAACGAAGCGAGAAAGGCTTATCCTGCCGTGTCGTCTCTCGCAAGTTGACCGGACAAGGCTCCCCGGGAGTATAGCCAGCACGATCTTCTACCGGATAGCCGAGGCGGATCAGCTCCTGCTTGATCAATCCGCGGTAAAAGGGCTTTACCAAGAAGCTTCGATTTTTTTCTTCTATTTGTTCTGTCAGCAACTGGCGAATCGATTTGTAGCCAGTCAACTCTTCCAGCAACCACGTCTCCTCTGAGGTTAAAAGTAAGTCATCTCCCGATTTTTCCAGGCGGATCAAGCCATAACGCCGCATGGTTTCCGTGATCTCACTTATGATAGTGGGTGGCACTCCGTATTTGCTGTACAAGCCTAGGGCGGCACAGACCTCCTCGGATGTCGCCCCGCTGGCTGCGGCGTTCCACAAGGAGAGCGGAGTAATGCGGTACGTATGGATGTATTCAGGACTTTTGATCAATTCCGCAAAACCGCTGATCGCCTGCTTCGCTTCCTCATAGGAAGGATGCTGCGCTTCCAGCAGAATCGTACGGTCACTTTGCACGATCATGGGCAGATCAGGACGGTAAGACAAAAGACTCACCTCAATAAAAGGACATATATACTCAGTTTGATGGTAACACAATCGAGAAAAGAAAGAAAAACGAAGCGGTAACATTTGTCCCAGGGTGGGAAACAATAACCCAAAGTCCCGAGGAAAGGAGGAGACAGATCATGGAATGGTGGGGGACATTGTTCAATCTCTTCTTGGTAGTCGTCCTCGTGCTTCTCAACGGCTTTTTTGTCGCTACTGAGTTCGCGATTGTCAAAGTACGGGAGTCAAGAATCGCCCAATTAGTGGCAGAAGGAGAGCGTCGCGCTGTCATCGTTGAACGCGTTATCCAAAATTTGGATGCCTATCTATCTGCCTGTCAACTGGGGATCACACTTGCTTCCTTGGGACTTGGCTGGCTGGGGGAACCGGCAGTTGCGCACCTGCTGCACCCGGTCTTTCGTTACTTCGGTCTGAACGAGACGTGGGTAGGGAGCATCTCCTTTATCATCGCATTTTCCGTCATTACCTTTTTACATATCGTCTTGGGGGAACTGGCTCCTAAAACCTTCGCCATTCAACGGACCGAGGGGGTGGCTATGAGCGTTGCCAGACCCATCGAGATTTTTCACAAGGTGATGTACCCGTTTATCGCATTTTTAAACTGGTCGGCCTTGCGTTTTCTCGCCCTTTTTCATATCCCGATGGAAACGCATCAGGAGGCGCATACCGAGGAAGAAATTCGGATCTTGGTCAACGAAAGCCATAAGAGTGGCCTGATCGATCAAACGGAGCTGATGCTGGTGGACAATATTTTCGATTTCTCGGAAACGATGGCCAGGGAGATCATGGTTCCGCGCACCGATATGATCGTACTGAATATCCACGACTCCTTTGAGGAAAATGTCCGAATGGTGCAGACCGGACATTTCACCCGCTATCCGGTGGTGGACCAAGACAAGGATCATGTGGTCGGAAGCCTTCATATTAAGGATTTGCTGACAGGGGTGCTGCAAGGGGAACAAAAGGATATCCAAGCACTGATGCGCCCCATTCTCAGCGTACCAGAGACGATTTCCATCAGCCGTCTGCTGACGATGCTGCAAAAACAGCGGGGACAGATGGCGATCATTATCGACGAGTACGGAGGTACCGCCGGTCTGGTCACATTGGAAGATATAATGGAAGAAATCGTAGGAGACATCCAAGATGAATTCGATGACGAGCGCCCGGAAGTGGAACGAAAGGATGATATTCTTTCTCTGGATGGAAGAATGCTGCTGGAGGAGGTCAGCGATTACCTCGACTTCGAGCTGACTTCGAATGAAGTAGATACCCTGGCGGGGTGGATCTACACGCAGATCGATCATACGCCGCAAGTGGGCGATCTGATTCGTGAAAGGAACTGGCAGTTTATGGTCGAGGAGGTCGATCATTACCGGATTACACGCGTGCAGGTGAAACGATTGCAGCCCAAACCGGAGTCCGCAGAAGAAAGCGAGAAATGAAAGTTTACAAAAATTCTTTTCAAAGTTGCGTAGTATGCTATAATAAGACAAAGATTTTGATAGTAATAGAGTGGAGCAGAGCCTAGAGGAGGAACCAGAGATGAGAAGAGCAAGCAGTTTTGTAATGGCAGCATTGCTGTCACTGACATTGGCAGCATGTGGGACGGGATCGAACGGGGCAACACAATCGACTACCCAACCGCAAACACCGTCGGATACACCCGCAGAAACAAAAACAGTAAAGCTGGGCTTGTCCCAATTTGTCGAGCATCCAGCCTTGGATAGCATCCGTCAAGGTATTCTGGACGGATTGAAAGAAGCTGGCTATGAAGATGGTAAGAACCTGGCAGTCGATTATCAGAATGCGCATGCCGATATGAACAATACCGTTACGATCGCCCAGAAGTACGCGGGTGATCAAAAAGATATCGTGATCGCGATTGCGACGCCTTCCGCACAAGCGGCGGCCAAAGCGATCACAGACAAACCTGTCGTTTTCAGCGCGGTGACAGACCCGCTCTCCGCACAATTGGTGAGCAGTCTGGAAAAGCCTGACGGCAACGTGACTGGGACATCTGACAAAGTGTCGATGGAACAGCAGCTGGAACTGATCAAGACATTCCTGCCTGAGCTGAAAAAGCTGGGCGTCATCTACACCACCTCTGAGGTAAATGCCGAAGTACAGGTGAAGGATTTGGAAGAAGCCACGAAAAAAGCTGGGGTAGAGCTAATCAAGGCTGGAACCTCGCAAATGTCCGAAATTCAGATCGCAGCCCAAGGCTTGGTCGGGAAAGTAGACGCGATTTTTATTCCGATCGACAACTCTGTGGTCTCATCTTTTGAAGCTGTTCTTGGTGCTGCCGAAGAGCATAAGATTCCGGTCTTCGCTTCCGATACAGACACCGTAAAACGCGGTGCTGTCGCGACATACGGAATCGATTATTACAATATGGGCGTGCAAACAGGTGAAATGGCGGCTCGCATCCTGAAAGGGCAGACGATCGCAGAAACACCTGTCGAGATTTCCAAAACCGCAGATCTCTACATCAATGAGACGGCAGCAGAAAAATTCGGTCTTCCTGTCACGGATGCACTTAAACAACAAGCGAAAGAACTCATCAAGTAAAGAGAGCCTCGTGCTCTCTTTTTTTTACATCTTTTAAAATCGTTTTTATCATGATACGATTATCTAAATTTGAGATGTGGGGGTTATGAGAAGATGGTAAAAAAGAGAAAAAATCCGATGAAAATGGTTGGGCGTTTTTTTATTCCCTTGTTACTTTTGTCCGTTACCGCATGTGGACAGCAAAGCAGCGCTCCAGCGAACACTAATTCGCAACAACCGGAGGCGCCAGCAGCCAACACACCGGCTCCTGCTCCGGAAGAGAAGAAGTTTACTATCGGGATTGCACAGTTCGTAGAACATCCAGCTTTGGATGCTGCGAGAGAAGGATTTATTGCTGAAATGGCGAAAAATGGATATGAGCAGGACAAGCAGGTTGTATTTGACCACAAATCTGCACAAGCGAACATGGACACAGCGATCTCCATCGCTCAGAAGTTCGAGGCAGACAAGGTGGATTTGATCCTCGCGATCGCGACACCGACTGCACAGGCTGCCGTTCAGACTAGTAAGGAAATTCCGATTGTTTTTACAGCTGTGACTGATCCTGTCGAAGCTGGTCTGGTCAAATCCATGGACAAACCTGAAGGAAACGTAACAGGTACCTCCGACATGAACCCTGTAGAAGAACAACTGAAGCTGATCAAGGAAATCAATCCGAACGCGGCTTCTGTCGGAATCATCTACAGCTCTGGTGAGGTTAACTCCAAGGTACAGGTAGACGCGGCCAAGGCAGTAGCGGATAAAGTGGGACTGACGATTCGTGAAGCAGCGGTTTCCAGCGCAACAGAAGTGAAGCAGGCGGCTGAATCGATGATTGGCAAGGTAGATGCGTTCTACGTACCGACAGACAACTTGGTTGTATCCTCCATCGCGGCTGTACTGAGTGTCGGGGAAGACCAAAAAATCCCGGTCATCGCGGGTGAAGAAAACTCCGTGAAGAGCGGTGCTATTGCGACATACGGTATTGATTACGGCAAATTAGGTGCACAAACCGCAGATATGGCGATCAAAATCCTGAAAGGCGAAGCAAAGCCTGGGGATATGCCAGTAGAGACGCAAGCGGAAATGACACTTGTCATCAATAAAAAAGCAGCGGAAAAAATGGGTGTTACCCTTCCGCAAAGCATGCTCGACCGCGCTGGAGAAGTGGTAGAGCAATAATAGCAACAGGGGGACTCCTTCATGAATTTGGCATTAATGGGTGCAATCGAACAGGGCCTGTTGTTCGGTATTCTGGCCCTTGGCGTGTACCTAACCTTTCGCATCCTGAACGTACCTGACCTAACTGTAGACGGCAGCTTTGCCCTGGGCGGAGCGGTAGCAGCCAAGTTGATCATCGGCGGCTCCAATCCATTTTTAGCTACAGCAGTCGCTTTCGTTGTCGGCTGTTTGGCCGGGGCTTTTACCGGAGTCCTGCATACCAAAGGGAAAGTAAACGCGCTGCTCGCAGGGATTCTGACCATGATTGCGCTGTATTCGGTCAATTTGCGCATTATGGGCAAAGCGAATCTGCCTCTTTTGCGGGAAGAGACGCTGCTTACTTATACCAAGGCATTAGGGATTCCCAATCTCGCTATTGGCGGCGTGACGCTGCTGACAGGGGTGGCCATCGTATTCGCTGTGGGGGTCTTGATCCTCAAGCTGATCATCGACTGGTTCCTGCATACCGATATGGGTCTTGATCTGCGTGCTACCGGCGACAATCCGAAGATGATTCGCAGCTTTGGCGTCAACACAGATACGACGACTATCATCGGCCTGTCACTGTCCAATGGACTCGTCGCTGTATCGGGCGCTTGGCTAGCCCAATTCCAGGGCTTTGCCGATGTAGGTATGGGGATCGGGATGATCGTGATTGGTCTTGCCTCCGTCATTGTGGGAGAAGTCCTGTTTGGTAGCTCGTCTATTTTCCGAGTGACGCTGGCAGTGATTGGCGGCTCCATCGTCTATCGGTTAGTTATCGCTTTGGCCTTGCAGGCGGGGCTCGATCCGTCCGACTTGAAGCTGATCACGGCATTGATCGTGATTGTGGCACTCACCGTACCGACTTTTGCCAAAAGCATCATGAAAAAACAAGTGGTTCGCACGGTGAAGGGAGGTAGCGACGGTGCTTAACATCGCAGGAGTACACAAAGTTTTTAATGCGGGTACAGTCAATGAAAAAATTGCCCTGAACAACGTCCGGCTGCAGGTGAAAAGTGGCGAATTTATCACAGTTATCGGGAGTAATGGTGCAGGGAAATCGACGCTGATGAACATCATCTCCGGAGGAATGCTCCCGGATACAGGAACCATCAGCATCGATGGAAAAGATGTGAGCCGCTGGGGCGAGCATCAACGCGCCGGTTTGATTGGCCGCGTGTTCCAAGATCCCATGGCGGGCACCGCTCCCAATATGACCATTGAAGAAAATCTGGCAATTGCCTTGTCCCGGGGCCAAAAGCGAAAGCTCTCTTTTGGCGTCAATAATCAGAAGCGTGAGCTGTTCCGCGAACAGTTGAAGCTTCTGGATCAAGGGCTGGAGAACCGTCTGAAAACCAAAGTGGGCTTTCTCTCCGGAGGTCAACGCCAGGCTTTGAGTCTTTTGATGGCGACCTTTACAGAGCCGAAAATTCTTTTGCTTGATGAGCATACGGCAGCCTTGGACCCCAAGCGTGCGCAACTGATCGTGGACCTGACCGAGAAGATCGTAGAACGCCACAAGCTGACAACGATCATGGTGACGCATAACATGGACCAAGCCCTCAATATGGGGAATCGCTTGCTGATGCTTCATGACGGCGGCATTATCCTGGATATTCCCGATGAGAAAAAACGCACCATGAAGCCGCAGGATTTGCTCAAAGCTTTCGAGACGGCTCGTGGCGGCGAGTCGTTTAGCGAAGACCGTTTCTTGTTGACCTGATAGGGTATGATTCAGCCTTCCTGCTCAAGTGGGAAGGCTGTTTCTTTTTTGCCGAGGTATAGATTCATGGTGACTCCTCCCAGTAATAGGATCACCGCGGAGATCATAAACAGCACAGCGCCGCCATAATGGAGCAGGACGAGACTGCCCAAAAACGGACCACACATGCGGGAGATGTCCCAGTGGGTTCCCGTGATGGCGTAATAGCGCCCGCGCATCGACGGGGGTGCGATGCGGGAGACGAAGGTCAGCAGATGGGTAATCCCGATGCTTTCTCCTACTACCAAGAGTAGTTGCAGAGCGAGCAAGGACGGCACGTGATGGAGAAATGCATATCCCAGCGCGACGCCGACAAAACAAATGTACGAACCCGAAATCAAGAGACGTGGCGGCAGATGCCGTGTCCATCGGATCAGCAAAAACTCGAAGAGCAAAAGCAATACTCCTTTAACCGTCGCCAGTAATGCCAGCGTCTGCAGGTAATTCGGCAGCGTCTCTTTCAAGTGAAGCTGCAGATTGGTTTCCGTTTGCGCGTAAAACAGACTGATCGGCAGCGAAAGCAGCATGATGGCGAAAGCAGGGCGATATGCGTGCAAGCGCCAGGAAGCGCGCGGTTGCTGCTCTTCGTCTGTGGCGACAGCAGGCTGGTCTGAGTGGGGAATCTTCCACCAGACGGCCAAGGCGTACAGAAACAAAGAAATCGCTGTAAAAAGAAAAGCAAGCGCCGGATCTCGCTGATAGATCAGTATCCCGACGAGCGGTCCGATCGCAGCGCCGATGCTGCTCGCCGTATTCAGCAAGGCAAAGGCAGAAGAGAGCTGTTTGGGTTCAATCGCATCCGCCAGCATGGCTCGGCTGGCTGGAATGAACAAGGAACGCCCTGCGCCATTCGCGACATAGGAGAGAGCAAACAGCAGCATAGAGTCTGAGCAGGCCATACCGAGCATGGCGACGCCCTGGATCAGCAGGGAGATTAACATCACCGACTTGCGACGAAAGCGATCTGTCGCACTGCCGGCAAAGATCGTCAGCAGAATTTCGCTGAATGGCTGCAGACCGATGACGAGCATGGTCAGGATCACCGAGCTACCGATGTTCTCGCTGAGGTAAAGGACGAGAAAAGGAGCGATCATGGTATTGGATAAAGTGGTCAAGGTCTCACCAAACAAGCGAACCCACAACAGGGGAGGATAAGTCGCTGTCAGACGTCGGAATGAGTGTGACAAATGATTCATGGCAGTTCGTCCTTTCTTTCATCCTTAAAAGCAATGAGCGTTTTTAGCATTGTAAGCTGGAAGAACTGCTGGAAAAAGCGTACGATTAGACGAGTTCAGATTTCATCTTTTCAAAAGACAGGCGGTGAGCAGGTTGCTGATACTGGAACAATACATTCGATTATGCAATGGCTGTCAGGGGCTGGTCATCGGCCAACCACACGTCATCTCCCTGGCAGAAGTGACACAAATCCTATTTTGTACGCCGCGTAATGCGACGTTGACGTTGAATAAAATGCAAAAAAATGGTTGGCTAAGCTGGCAGCCCGGCAGGGGACGGGGAAATCGTTCGATTCTCATCTGTGTGATTCGTCCTGACGATCTGGTTCTGTCCATCGCGAAGGAATGGGTGCAAAGAGGAGAAATTCGCTCCGCCGAAGCATTAATTGCTGAATATAAATCAGAAATGCCAGGACTTTGGGAAGCCTATGCGCGCTGGATGAGCAGTCATTTTGGCATCCATCGGGCTGATGAGACAGGAACAGTTGATATTTTGCGTATCGCTATGGACAGTCCTTTCATGAACCTCGATCCGATCCAGGTCTTGTTGCGTTCGCAAGCTCATCTGGTCAAGCAGGTCTTCGATCCATTGGTCCGCTTTGATGAAGAGACAAAAACGGTGAAGCCTCATCTCGTCTACGACTGGGAGCGGGATGATTCGGGATGCCTGTGGACCTTTACTCTTCGTAAAGGGGTGCTGTTCCATCATGGGCGCAAGCTTGTCGCGGATGACGTCTGTTATTCGATCAAGAGGCTGATGCAGGGTCCTACTCCGCATCAATGGCTGGTAGCTTCTCTTGAGGCTATCGAGGCGATTGGGGATTCCATCGTACAGATTCGCCTCAAGGAGCCGAACGAACTGCTTTTGCAGCTTTTGAGCAAGGAGTATCTGTCGATCGTCCCGCGGGATTACGTCGAGCAAATGGGGGAATCATTTGCCCAGATGCCAGTGGGAACCGGTGCTTTTCGGCTGCTGCGCAACGATGATTCGATGCTAGTGTTGGAAGCGTTCGAGCCGTATTTTGCGGGAAGACCGTTTCTCGATCGAGTGGAGATCTGGTGCGTGTCCCAGGTAGAGAGTGCCGGAGTAGAGGACGAGACTCCAAGGCTCAAGATGGCATACTACGAACCGGGAGAAGAGGAAAGCGAAACATCCTGGCAAAAGATCGATCGACTGGAGAGATGCTTTCAGTACGTCAGCTTCAACGCTGCCAAGGAAGGGCCGTTGCGATCTGATGCATTACGCCAATACCTCGCTTGCTTGATGGATCCTGTGAAGCTTCGCGCAGATTTAGGCGGGACGAGAGAGGGGATGGAAGGGTGGCTGGAAATGCCGTTTTCCCAGGAAGCTGGAAAATTTGAGGAGATAACGTTATCGCTGTACACCTATCCCGATGTGGATCATGTGGAGGACGCCGAGTGGATTCGCGACCAGTGCGCACAAGCAGGTGTCCATATCGAAATCGTATATGCAACGCCAGAGGAGCTGGCTCGGCCGGATGTCTTGCAGAAGGCTGATCTGGTCGTCGATAGCGCCAATGTGGACGAGCGCGAGGAGGTTTCCCTGCTGGAGTTTTTATATGCGGATGCCCTGAGTGTGAGCCATCACCTCGCACCAGAGACGAAAGAGCGAGTTGCCATGCAGGCGGATGCCATGCAGCAAGCGAAAACAGAACAGCAAAGGAAGAACATCGCTGCCCAAATCATGCGGGGGTTGATGGAAGAGCGGATGATCATCCCGCTATACCAAAATCGTATCAACACGCTGGCGCACCCTCGGCTTGCTCATGTCCATCTGGATGCCTATGGCTGGACAGACTTTTCAAAGTTGATTTTTCGTATGGAAAAGTAAAAAATAACATATATATTAATGAAACCGCTTTCTCGTTTACACGTATAATAAGAGTAGAAGGTATTTTACCTTTGGAAACAGAATAGATGATGGTATGAGCAGGTGTCCGGGGAGGAAGATTACGGTGTATACCAAAACAGAAAAAGATAAACATATATCCTTTGCTTCCATTCGCTTGATGATTTGTGTCGGTCATGCGGATGGGTACATTGGCAATAAAGAGATGAGCCGGATTCAAGAGCTGGTGAATACCGAGCATTTTACATTGAAAGAACGACAAATCCTGATGGATGACATGGACTACCCCAAGCGGCCAGAGATCATCCTGGAAGACATGGTGGATTTGACCCCGGTAGAGAAGCTGACGATGATGCGCAAGCTCTACCACATGGCTTTGCTGGACCAGAAGCTGTCCATATCGGAGTCGGACGCGATCCGACGCATTGCTAGCATGTTGGGCATCCCGGTAGAAAAACAGCATCAGGTAGAAGAGTGGGTCAAGGAAGGCATCAGGTGGCGCGAGAGCTGGAAGGAAATCGTGGAAGAATAGGAAGGGCCCCATCTGTCATGGGGTCCTTTTCTTCATTTTTCATGAAGATCGGGACAAGTAGGCAAACGACTGGAAACACTATGGTACAATAAGGAGAAATTTGGCTTGCGGGCTTTTGACTAGAGGAGGTATACCATGTTGCGGATTTTGATTACAAACGATGACGGTATCGATGCATTAGGTATTAAAAAATTGACAGAAGCAGCTTTGACGCTTGGAGATGCGGAAATCTATGTCGTGGCTCCTGCGGAAGAGAAAAGCGGGGTCGGACACGGGCTCACGTACCGCAGTGCCTTGTCCCCCGAGGAACGGGATTTTTACGGAATGCCTGTCAAAGCTTGGGCGATTAACGGCAACCCGGCGGACTGTGTGAAAGCGGCGTACCATCTGCTGTTTGATGAAGATCAAAAGCCGGATATCGTCTTGTCCGGGATCAATGTGGGAACGAATCTGGGTCGAGACATCTACTATTCCGGTACATGCAGCGGTGCTCGTGAAGCCGTCATTCTGGGAGTGCCAGGTGTCGCACTCTCTTACGACAACTGGGAGGATCAGGAGAACTACGGGGATGTCGTGGAGTTGATTCGTCCGCTGATTCAAGCCTTTTGCGAGAAGGCAAAACGGGATACGCTGCCGCCAGAAGTATTCTGGAACGTGAACATCCCGCATCTGCCGCTGAAAGAAGTGAAGGGGGTATTGCCTGCTTCGCTATCTCTTCACCACTATGAGGACCGCTATCACCAGGAGGCGGAAGGTTACTTTTTGACCAGGACCTACCCGGATGGCATTCCTCTCGCGGAACCTCAGGACTACCATCTGCTCAAGCATGGCTACATCGCAGTGACGCCTGTTCACATCGATGCGACGGATAAGGCTCTTCTGCGTGAGATGGAAGAATGGCCGCTGGTGAAAGCTTGGGGAGAGCGGGGGTAAGCGATGCAGGAGAGGCAGGATGATTTTTTTCCGCGGATCAACCCGGATGCTGCAGTCGCCTCACCGGATGCACAGACGCAAGGAGAGGTTCTGGAGCGGGGGCGTTTTCCCCACTTGTATGAGCTGTCGGAAACGCAGGGACTTCCTTATTTCGCCAGAATAGATGCGGAGGGGAATGTCGAGCTGTTCCTCGTGTTTGAAAGTGTCGAAGCGTTCAGCGAGCAAACGAGGGATGCGGTCTCACTGGAGTTTAAAACGTACCGAGGAAAGCTGCTCGCCATTATCTGGACATTGTCCGACCCGATGCAGCCGCTTGGATTTCCGTTATCCTTTGACATTCAGAAAGCGGAAGAACGCTACATGGCCTTGAAAATGCTGGAGCAACCGTCTACGTCGCTTCACTACCTCGCCTACGAAGAGGGGATTTTGACGCATATCTACACAGAGGAGATTGATCTGTCAGCAGCGGAAGGGACACGAGTGCAGCAGATGATCCGATCTTTATATGAAGGTAAACACGATTCATTGCCCGAGGACGCAGAAGTCGCGGAAGAAGAGACGAAGACGATTCCTGCAATCTGTTTGCCAGCTGCAGTATTGGAGGAGCCGGGCATCGCGTATGTGTTCGCTCATGATCAGATGGTGAGCGCGCGCGGAGAGGAAGCTGCTCATCATCTCTTGATGAGTACCGTACAGCAGGCCGTATGGGTGATGAGACGCCATTCCCGCAGCGAGGTGCGCGAGTGCTCGTTTACCATCTGGGCGGCGGAGAGAGGGGATTTGCTGTACCTTGTGGTGACGCCCTCGCTCGTCCAGCTTTTCGAGGTCGTGCATCATTCAGACGAAGAACTGAATCCGTTCGCCCGCTTTTTGCTGACCTTGCCTGAATTCATGCATAGTGAGGAGGTAACACCGCTTGCGCTCGGGTCCTTCCCGATCTTGCGCTATGAGGGTGGAAGCCTCTATCATCTGGAGATCGACGCCCGTACCCAGGAGCATCTTGCCGGACTGTTCGCACAGGCAGGTCGTGAGGGCCAAAATCCATACTCTGGGTGAGTTCATAAGGCTCTAGCCTTTTGGGAATAACAGGATCAGACAGGCTCTCCATCAGACTGGGGAGCCTTTTTTCATCCGGGCTCAGACAGGAGCGAAACCACCATAAGGAGAGGAATATGCGATGCGTTTATTCGTAGCCTTGGATATACCGGAGGAAGCCGTCTCCTATCTGGAGCAGGTACAGAGCGGCTTGCGACAGGAAGTGAGAGCCGATCGCTGGCAATCCCTCAAGAATCTGCATCTGACCCTGCATTTTCTCGGAGAGGTAAAGGAAGAGCTGATTCCCGCGATTCAAGAGGACATGGATATCGTCAGCGCGATTACCAAGCCGTTTCGGCTGCGGATGGGCAATCTAGGAGCTTTTCCAAATGCCATGCGCCCCCGCGTCCTCTGGATGGGCTTGCGGGGCAATACCCAAGCTCTGAAGCAGCTTCATCTGCTGCTAGGCAGGCGCTTTGAGTTTCATAAGGGTCTTGCTTTCGATCGCAGGGAGTACAGTCCGCATGTCACGTTGGCGCGGGGACCGGAAGGCGGAAGAGAAGGGCTGCCGCTCGCTGACTGGGATGAGCGGCTTTTGCAAGAAGAACCTCCGCATTGGCAGGTAAATCATATCCATCTGTACCAATCCGAGCTAAGACGCGAGGGTGCTGTGCACACCATTATCCATACCAGCACCTTCGAGAAAGATCACAGCAAAAAACAAGCGGTAGTTGAATAGACTGGGAAGTAGGGATTAGGGATAGCCTTCCAAAAGGCGGTGGAAAACGGATGGGTGAGTTTACAACCGGCATTCTTTATCCACGCAAATACGAACTGAAGGTACGAAACGCCTTGTCGAAAACAGAGCAGCCGTACTTTCACAGAAACGTGAACACGGAATGGAATGCGTTTTTTCTGCAAGACGAATGGCTGGAAACCTCGAAAACCTTGTCGTTCCTGCTACAGCTCTCCATGCAGCCGCTGCCTTTGCTCTGGTTTCACGACGCGGAAGACAGCGGCTGGGGATTTCGCTTGTTCGATACGGGCTGTGAGGTGTCGTCAGGGACGATCAGCTACTCGCTCGATGAGGAAATGGCCGAGGAAGAATTCGCCCGCCTGTACCCCAAGGTCGATTTGCAGGAAGAGATTTTGACGAGTGACGATGTGCGGGAAAAGTACGAGGAAATCTTGGACCAGGTGGTGCGCTCGGAGCTGTATCGGCGCGAGGTGGGAAAAGGCATTACCCGAATCAAACCGCAATCCTTCAACCGGATCGTAGGTCCCAAGCAAGTGCAGCAGCTCAGGTCTTTGTTTGATCTGAATCTGCTCACGGATGTGGACGAGGAGACCGGGGCCTCCCTTTTATACGACTCTGTCGACCTGTTCAAGGAAATCCTGGGGATTGAAGAAATGGTCTGGGTCAACTACAGCTATTTGGCGAGTGGAGGGCGCGAGTAGAGAAGGGGCTAATAAACAAGCAAAAACGGGCGGAATCGAACCGCCCGTTTTTGTTGTCAAGGTTTCTTCCATTTTCCAAAAATTTCATCCACGTCGAGTAGCATGATCAGCTTATTGTCCATGCGAGCGATGCCCTGCAGGTATTTTCCTTCTACACCCGCGATAATCGGCGGAGCAGGCTCGATCAGGTTTTGCGGGATGTGCATGACTTCGGATACTGCATCTACGATAATCCCTAGAGCCAATCCATCCAATTGCAGATCGACAAAGCGCGTATCTTCTGTGATCTCTAGTGGAGTCAGTCCGAACATTTTACGCAAATTAATAATCGGCAAAATCTTGCCACGCAAATCGATGACGCCTTCTACGAACTCGGGCGATTTGGGAAAACGGGTAACGGGCAAGGGCTTGATGATTTCGCGTACCAGCGAGATGGAGAGCCCGTAGTACTCTTCCCCCATCTTAAAAAGGATGTTCTGTACGCTCGTTTGTCCGTTCTGCCAGTCCATCCCGAGTGTCTGATTGGTTGTTTCCATGACAAATGTCCCTCCCCGAAAGCACTACACCATCTTTACCCATATTGTAGCATGGACAAACCATTCGGGGTGGGGATATTTTAACCACCTTGGCAAGAAGGCATGAAAAAACAGACTAGCCAACTTATGGACAGTCTGTTCTCGTCTGGATCAATGGGGGTAAGCCCTAGGGTTCCTGAAGTTCTTTCAAGGAAATACCCTGCTCCAGGGCAAACTCAAAATCTTCCACATCATAAAATTGAACGGGTACCACATATTCCAATATCCGGTCCTGAAAGTCCGGCTGATCCGTGATCATCGGCACCTCAAAACGAATCGAAGTAAGCAGAAGCTGTGTCTCGACAGGATCAAAAATTTCTCCCCACATGGCGTTGTCTTCCCCGTTCACAATCGTCAGGGTCACACCATTGGGAAAGGTAAAAGGCACCTTTGACCAAGGGGCGATCAGCCCTTTTTCCAGACGCTTGCGATTAAACGGATCGGAGAAGAACTTGCTCATTTCCTGCATCACCTGGCGTACGTATTGATCGTCTCCAGCGAGCGGCATGATCGGTTCCGGGCTTTGGATGAACTCGTCCAATTCATAGATTGTCGATGCGGGTATCAAGTATTCTACCGGTAGCGACGGTGCCATCAATTCCCCGTAGATGGCGAGCATGATCGCTTCGATAACGAACGGTTTCGGCGACATACGACAACCCTCCTCGTTACCATCATACTGAAATTATGATGGGACAACAACCCCGCAGACGCCTCGAAAGCCGAGACGGATGCCTCGGCCTGATGGAATCTTCATTTTGAACCCCTGTGACCTAGCTCTATGAATGTTCGGCGGTTTGGTTGGAGCGCGAAAACCAGCGGAACGGATTCAATGACCAGCGCGGCTGATGCTTGGCAAAGCGTTCTTTGCGGCGGGTTAGGCGCTGCTGCATCAAATCCATCTCAAACGTTACACGGCGCATTTCCAAGCGCAAGAACTCTTGTTTTTCCTCGATCTCTTCAATCTTTTCCAATATCGTCGACTGCATCTGGTTCATGGAGCGCAATTGTGTCAGCTCCTGCTGGAAGGAAACCAGTGCTTCCTGGAAGGCGTACTCCACTTCACGCAGCGGGCTTGCGGCATCCAGTCTGTCTGACGGGGCGGCAACGGCAACGGCAACCTCTTCTTCTCCGTTCAAGTCACAGTCGAGAAGCATCTCTTCTTGAATCAAGCCTTCTTGGATCATTTGGCGTTGAATTTCGCGCAGGGAGCTGTTGCCGTTATCTTTTCTTTCCTTCACTTCCTTCAACAAAGCAAAACCGGCCTCGCTGATCAGGTAGTGACCCTGCGGATTTTTCAGCCGCTCTTTTGCCGGTACGAACAGGTCCAACCAGTTGCGCAAGGTACGAACATGTACATCCAGGCGGTCAGCCACTTCTTTTGAAGCCATCCATACTTGTATATCCATCCGAATCACTCCCGTTTTTTCCTCTCGTATTCCCGGTGCGCTCATTATAGCACCATTTTTTACCGGGAAAGAGGAAATCGACAAAGGTTCTAAAAACTAGTGTCCTTTCGCGACGTTTGGACAGAAACGCACTTTTTGTCAAAACGGGGCAGCTCACTCATATTGACCGGGACAGGCGCGTAGGATGGAAGGAACGGATGAGTCAGGAGCAGGTAAGGAGAGGACCGGCGATGCCATCGATGATCTGGATTGTTCTTTTTTCTGCGGCAGCAGCTAGCAGTATCGGCGGACTTTTATTATGTCTGAGAGACTGGTCCAAGCAGGCGATGCTGGCGATGATCAGCGCAGGAGCTGGCTTGCTTTTGGCGATTACTTTTCTGGATTTGATGCCGCATGTGTGGCGGGAAAAGGGCGAGCAGATGATGCCTTTTGTGCTGGTCGGTTTTGCCTTGGTCTTCGTGCTAGAAATGTTCTCTCCCACTGGGAAAGAGCGAGGAACGCCAGGCATCGTGGGAATCATGACCGGTTTTTTGCTGCATGCCTTCATTGAAGGGGTATCGCTGATCACGAGTTTTCGCCTGGATACGGAGGTAGGATTTTCGATCCTGCTCGCGCTTTTGCTGCACAAGATTCCTGACGGGATCGCAGTGGCCTCCCTTCTATTGGCCGTCACCCGATCACGGCGCAAAGCGTTCTGGGGCGCCGCTTCGCTGGGGATTGCCACTTGGGTTGGGGCATTGAGCATGGGAGCAGTCGGTGAGATTTTTCCCGCCAATTGGTCTGTGATCATGCTGGCAATCACGACAGGTATATTTCTTTATCTTTCCGCCAGTCACCTGGTCCCCTATATCCAGCAGGCTCGCAGCGTTCAGTTGGGGATTACTTTTTTTGCGGCCATTATCGCCTATTTATTGCTGTCACTGTATCTGCATGGATCACATACACATGTATAATCCTTCCTTTCGCTTGCCAATCTAACCTTTAGAAAAAGGCAGGCGAGTCCTGAGCAGAAAAGGAGAAGTGGCCGCAATGAAGAATCGAGAGGAAGCGCGTTTGGCGGATGATGTCATGCAAGCACAGGCAGAGTACCCGGCCGTCGGGACGCCGGTAAATCCAATGGCAGACGGATGGATGTTTGTCAGCTTCGAACGTATTTTCGATCCGATTGACAGCGAATAATCTTGTCAATAAGTGCTCCTTTCCCAGATCTCTCTCGTAACCACGGACAAGATCAGGTATAATGGCGAAAGATTGCTGGAAAGGGGCGAATACATAATGAATTCATTGTTGCAGGGTAAAAATATCGTAGTCATGGGTGTAGCCAACCACCGCAGCATCGCCTGGGGCATCGCACAGTCGCTGCACAAAGCGGGAGCGAATCTGATCTTTACCTATCAAGGTGAGCGTTTGCGTGAAAACGTAGCAGAACTGGCTGAAAAGCTGGGAGGCGAATCTCTCCTGGTAAGCTGCGACGTAACCAAAGATGAGGACGTGGAAGCAGCATTTGGCGTGATCCGTGAGAAAGTAGGCGTGATTCACGGTCTGGCACACTGCATCGCTTTTGCCAAAACAGAAGAATTGGAAGGCGAATTCGTAAATACTTCCCGCGACGGCTACGCGCTGGCGCAAGACATCAGTGCTTTCTCGCTCGTGGCGATTGCTCGTGCGGCACGTCCGTTGATGACAGAAGGCGGAAGCATCGTCACCATGACGTATCTGGGCGGCGAGCGCGTCATCCCGAACTACAATGTGATGGGTGTGGCAAAAGCAGCTCTGGATGCTTCTGTACGCTATCTGGCAAGCGATTTGGGCAAGGAGAACATCCGCGTCAATGCGATTTCTGCAGGTCCAATCCGTACGCTGGCAGCGAAGGGAATCAAAAACTTCAACTCCGTATTGAAGGAGATCGAGGAAAAAGCTCCGTTGCGCCGCACGATCGATCAATCCGAAGTGGGCGACACAGCTCTATTCCTGATGAGCCACCTCTCCAGAGGAATCACCGGAGAGATTTTGCATGTGGATGCAGGCTACAGCATTATGGGCAGCTAATTGAAAGAATGAAAAACCCCCTTTTTGCGCACACTAGGGAAAATGTGCGAGGAAGGGGGTCTTCTTATGGTTCTGCCATTTATTGCCAATATGGAAGAGTTCATGATCTATATGGGCAGCGGGTTTCATTATCTACCGTCCCATTTCAGCGATGAAGCGGGAGGGGCGGGTCTTGCGCCCGAAGCGCTCGCGGGGGATGCCGATGCTCAAGCTGAGCCGGGCACGGGTAATCGCTACGTATAACAGTCTGCGTTCTTCTTCGAGTGCGGCTTGTCCGCCTTTGCGCAGTTCATCCAGCGTGTATTCGTGAGGCAGAGCGCCTTCGACGAGATCGGGCAGGAAGACGTGATCATATTCCAGCCCTTTTGCCCGATGGATACTGAGAATCGGAACAGCGTCATCCGGGAGTGGACGATTCGTGCGCCACTCTTTTTCCTGTTGGCTCATTTGATCGATGTAGTGCAGGAAGTCTGAGATGGTCGCATGCCGCTTGGCTGCGCTGACGAGCTGCTGTAGCTCGTCACTCCAGCGTTCCCGGCCATTTTCCCGCTCTTTGGCCCGTTTTCGCAAATAATCACGCAGCTTGCCATCCTCATAGATCAGTTCGAGGGCCTGCGCTGGTGTAGCATCACGGCAGCCCCCTAGGATATCGGCAATTGCCTGGAGATGCTTGCGCTGGTAGGGCTTCAACTGCGGCAATCGGGGAAGAATTTGCAGAATCGGCTCATCCTCCAGAATCGCCTGACTCCTGATCACATTCCATAGATCCGCAGAGATGTAGAGCGTAGGCAAAATTTCCTTGAGCGCATCCGCATCATCCGGGTTCAGGGCCAGACGCAGGTAATGGAGTGTCCAACGAACGGTCTGACGCTGATAGAAGGACTCGTCTTCCACAGAATAGTGAAACGGGATGCCAGCCTCGGTCATCCGCTCCAGGATCGGACGCGCCGACTCATTGGTGCGAAAAAGGATTGCACAATCGCCAAGCAAGACGCCTTGCTCTTTTCGATGGAGAATCTCATCCACGATACGGGAAGCTTGTTCTTCTTCATCTTCGGTCTCGAACAGATAGGTCTCTCCTTCTTCGTGGTGAAAGGTGAGACATTCCTTTTCCCAGCGGGAGCGGTTGTGGCCGATCAACGAGTAGCTAAGTCCGACGATGGAGGTGTGCGAGCGATAATTGACTTCCAGCGTGATGGACTTTGCCTGTGGATAATCCTTGGTGAATCCCAGGATGTAATGCGGATCGCTGCCACGAAATCCGTAGATGGACTGGTCATCATCACCGATCACGCAGAGATTGTTTTGCGGCGCGGCCAGCAATTTTATCATTTCGTACTGAATACGATTGATGTCCTGAAACTCATCGATCATCACATGGGTGATGCGCTGCTGGTAGCGTGCGAGCAGTTCTGGCTGCTCTCGCATCATCTCGTAACAGCCGATCAGCATGTCGTCAAAATCGAACCAATTGTGCTGCTGCTTGGCTGTCTCGTAGAGCGGATACAACTGTTGGGCAAAGCGTTCGGTATCATTGGCCCCTTCTCGGGTGCTAGCTTGTTGCGGAAGGATGTATTCATTTTTCCAACGACTGATAATGGACAGTGCTTCCAGAATCTCGTTTTCTTTTAGTGCCAGCAGGTCATCGTGACCCAACAAGACACCTGACTCGCGTAGCAATCGCCATTTCTGCCATTCTTTTTTCAACAGGCGCTGCTGGTTCCAACGCTCAGGCTGATGATGCAGCAGCATGCGGTAAAAGATGCTGTGAAAGGTGCCTGCTACCAGTTCGCGTGCTTGTCTAACAGGAAGCTCTCGGGCGATGCGCTGGCGGATCTCCTCGGCTGCCTTGGTCGTAAAGGTGACGACCATGATCTGGCGCGGGTCTACCCCCAGATCCTGGATCAAGTGAATCGTTCTCGCTGTCATGACCCGTGTCTTTCCGCTTCCTGCTCCAGCGAGTATCAGCACAGGCCCGTCCGTCGAAAGGACCGCTTTTTCCTGGTTGGGATGCAGGCGGACGTCTTGGAGGCTTTGCGCCATCTGCTGAATCGTTTTTTTCGGAGTTAGCCGCTTGCGAAAAACAGGTGGCTTGGGAGTGGGAGGGGGTGTCACACTTCCTCCGATTGTCCGTTTTTGGGGCAAGCGAAAAGAACCGATCGTCTTCTCCTCATCCTCAGCGGGGGGCGCGTGCACGATTTCTTCCAACGCACTCGCAGCAGCAGTTTGTTCTGCCGCTGGAAGCCATTCTGCAGCAGAATCAGCGATTTGTGCCGGGCAGTCGACCGCCGAAGGATGGGCGAAGAAGGGTTCAAAGCTGATCCCTGCCTTCAATGTCAACGGGGAGGAGCAGGCCTGACATCTCACCTTTCCCTGCCTGGCGGCGATGCGCCAATCCGGTATGCGATTGTAAGTCTCGGGCTGCAACAGGATCAGGTGGTCGTCTAGTAACGCGTGTTTCATCATGACAGATCCGCTGGGCCTCCTTTATGTACATACTCAAGTGCCTCCTGATCGTAGGAGGCACTTGCCAATTGCGATTACTCCATCAACTGATTGTAAAGCCATCTGGCGGCGGTGTCTACCTCGTCAGACGAGACTTTGCCGACCGGGTGTTCCGGCTTGCGCATGGGCACCAGTGTCTGCTTGCTTGTACTCGTCGAATTCGTCCTGAATCTCGCCTACAAGTTCTTCGAGAATATCTTCCATCGTCAACAGGCCGCAGGTCCCGCCGTACTCGTCGATGACGATGGCCATATGACTGCGTTTTTTCTGCATTAGCCGTAGAATCTGGCTGATCTCCATCGATTCAGGAACTGTTAAGAGCGGACGGAGGAGGGGCTTTACGTCATATTTTTCTTTTGACATCGCCTGTAGGTAAAAGTCTGAAGCGTGGATGAAGCCGATCAGACGATCCTTGTCTCCTTGTGCTACCGGAAAGCGGGAATGGCGAGAGGTGCGGATTACCTGAACATTTTTTTCATAGGAGTCCTGCTCAAAGAGGCAGATCATGTCAATGCGTGGGATCATGATTTCCCGGGCAAGACGTTGTGAGAAGGCGAAAACATTATCGACGAGGACCAGCTCCGTCTGACCGATGTGACCACTTTGGTGGCTAAGGCTGATGAGCTGCCGAATTTCATCTTCTGTGTGAGCGGACTCATGCTTGCTCACAGGTTCGATCCCGGTCCATCTCAGCAGTAGTGAGGCTGCCCCGTTTAAAAGGCGGATGACAGGGGAAACCAGTGTGTATAACCATATCAATGAAGCGGCTACTTGCATAGAGGTGCTTTCCGCCTTTTGGATCGCATGCGATTTCGGGATGAGCTCCCCGAAGACAATATGCAAAAATGCAAGCAAGGCAAAGGCGAGAGCAAGGGAGATGGGCTCCGTAAAATGTAAGGGCACATGCAGCCACATTAGTGCTGGCTGGATGAAGGAAGAAATGGCCGGCTCGCCAATCCAGCCCAGTCCAAGTGATGCGATGGTAATGCCAAGCTGACAAGCGGACAGGTAAGCGTCCAACTGTCGTGTCACTTTTTGAGCGTTTTTTGCCTGGCTGTTTTTTCCTTCTTTTTTTACGAGTTGTGTGAGACGTGTTTGGCGAACTTTGACCAATGCGTATTCTGCTGCGACGAAAAAAGCGTTTAGAAGCACCAGGAAGACGACAAGCAGCAGATACAGGGTTATCCGCCCGATCGGACTCTCCAAGCACAGCTCCAGCCTCCGACATGGGAAGCGTGGAGATCTCACCTCCGCAATCAGGAATGTACTTTCATGTATACGTTTCGAAGCTTCAATCATTCGGCCCCAGGACTACCCGTTTCCATTGAAACATACAAATAGAGGAGGACGTTGCAGGGGAGGGGAGGATATGTATTGGCTGTATAAAACAGCGGCAATTTTGGTTGGCAGTCTGCTGGTCGCAATCGGAGTCAATCTGTTTCTCGTCCCTCACCGGCTTTTGGAAGGCGGGATGATCGGGATTGGCCTATTAGCGACGTACTACCTGCAGCTTCCCACCGGATTGATTATCATCTGTGCAAGCCTACCGGTTTTTATCCTCGTATTCATTCTCGACCGGCGTCTTTTTTTTCATAGTTTTTTCGGAATGGTCATTTCATCCTGGTTTATCGATACTCTCTCCGTGCTGAGGCCCTTTAACGTCTGGACGACTGCCAGCTCTGCTGTGTTCGGAGGAAGCATGATCGGCACAGGCGTCGGTCTCATGCTCGCTTACGAGACCAACACGGGAGGGACCGATCTGCTCGCGCAATTTTTTGCCCGACGGTACAAGCTTCCAGTAGCCCTGCTGATTCTCGGGATCGATGGCATTATCGTAGGAGGTTCGCTGCAGGCTGTCGGCATCGAGCGGATGGTCTTTTCACTTGTGACGATCATTGCCGTCGCAGCGACAACACATCGCTTCAGCAAGATTCGTCCCCCTCTCACGCCGTATACCATTATCGGTCCCTTGCATTCGATACAGGCGAAGCGAGCGTTTGGGAAACTTGCCCCGACAGAACGCGATGCGTTCGAAGCGAGTACTGGCAGGGTAAAACCGAGAACAGAAAAGGGATGGGGCAAAAAATGGAGAAATTAAATAGGAAATGTGAGGAAAGAAGGACAAAACGATGTCAACTCTTACCCCTGTCATGGTGCGAGAACGGGTCGGGTATTTTCCCGGTCACGTCAATATTGGGCTGATTCTTAGCGATAGCGGCGCGATCCTGATCGACTCTGGTCTGGATGCGCAGACGGCCAAGAAAATCAAAAAAGGGCTGGAGGCAATTGCCCAGCCCTTGTACGCGATCTTGCAAACACATGCCCATGCCGATCATTTTGGCGGCAATGCCTACCTGTTGAGCTGTTGGCCTGAGGCTAAAGTGTACGCTCCGCCTTTGGAGGAGGCGGTCATTCGTTACCCCATGCTGGAACCGATCTACCTGAACATGGGGGCTGAACCACTCGACGTGCTGCGCAACAAATTTCTGCTTGCTCCTGCTTCGCGGGTGGATCACCTCCTTCCGATAGAGGGTGAAGTGGAAATTGACGGTGTCGTTATGACCATCCTTTCTCTGCCGGGACATAGCTGGCAGCAGGTCGGGGTGGTATGCGACGAAATCTGCTTTGCCGCCGACAGTTATTTGGGTGAAGCGGTATTGGAAAAACATAAGCTTCCATTTCTCGTAGACGTGCATGAGACCATGCTCAGCCTGGTCAAGCTGACACAGACTCGTTATGCAGGGTATTTGCCGGGTCACGGACCGTTTACCACCTCCTCCCAAGAGATTCAGGATGTTCTGAGGAAAAATCGGGAGTGGCACCAGCGAATCTGTAGCGTTCTCGAAGGGATTTTGACAGAGGAGCGCACGCTTGAAGATACCTTGGCAGTTTTGTGCGAGCACCTGCAAATCAAGATCGAAAACGCTTCCAACTATGTGTTGTTTCGGACTGCCTTGATGGGGTATTTAGTCGGGTTGTTCCGTGAAGACAGGGTAACGTATCGAATCGCAGAAAACAGATGGTTATGGGGCAAAAAGGACTTGCTTCAGGTGGAAGCGGATGGAGACGAGAGATAATCGGCGATCTCGGCCAGTTTGTGTTCGGCGGCTTCCCTAACGGATTTGGGAATAAAGAAAAATTCTTCGGTCTCGATGCTCATCATGAACTCTGCTTCCAGATAGGGATGACCCAATTTGACTGTCTGCTCTCCTTTGTCTGTGTCTGGACTGGAGAAATTCGTGGGAATGCGGAGAAAATAACTGCTGCTATTCGCGGAATCGTAAATGACGACATCATACGTAGGCATACTGTCGCCCCCTGATCGCTGAAAGCCCTGCTGCCTCAACATCTTGTCGACATAGGAGACTGGCTGCACGACACCGGTCAGGGTTTTGTTTTTTAACCGCATGGTCATCCTCCTTGACTTTCCCTTATCAAACGGGTTTGCTACCATCCTATGTAGGCGCTTCATGATTCAGACTTGAGAAAAAGAAAAGAAGGAGTGGACGAAATCATGCAGCAATACGTGGATCTACATACCCATACGACAGCGTCGGACGGCACCTGCGAGCCGAAGGAAAATGTACGAATCGCCAAGGAAGCGGGGCTTGCTGCGCTCGCGATCACGGATCACGATACCGTGGCAGGCATTGCGGAGGCGAAGGAGGCCGGGGCACAGTTTGGAATCGAAGTAATCCCAGGCATAGAGGTAAGCTCCGTAGCTCGCGGGCAGGACATTCATGTGCTCGGCTACTTTGTACCGCATGAGGATGCTCATTTTCGGGAAAGGCTGGTCGGCTTGCGTGAGACACGGCACGAGCGAAACAAGCTGCTGATCACCCGGCTACAGGAACTAGGCATATCGATCAAGCTGGAGGATGTTTACAAGCGCAAACAGGGAACGGATAAAAACATCGGCCGTCCGCATATCGCCGAGGAACTGATGGAGCTGGGCGTCGTCACCTCTATCGAGGAGGCCTTCGACAAGTACCTGGGCAAAGGCGGTGCTGCGTATGTGAATCCGCCGCGCATCACCCCGCAGGAGGCGATCACGCTAATCAAGGAGGCCGGTGGTGTGGCGGTGCTGGCTCATCCCGGACTATATGACGATGACGAGCTGGTGAAGGAATTGATCGAATTTGGGCTGGACGGAATCGAGGTGTTCCACCCAGACAATTCCGAGACTCAACGCGATGTATACAGGAAATGGGCAGAGGAGTTCGGTCTTGTCGTGACCGGAGGCTCGGATTTTCATGGTTGGCGCGGGGAGGAGCCTTTTCACGCGATGCTGGGCTCGCATACTGTCAGTGCGGACGTCGTGGTGAGCATGCGGGAGATCGCGAATCTTCGCCGCAAATAACGTTTTTTCGAATGGATAAGAAAATCCCCGTGCGCTAGGCATAACGGCAGCAACGGGGATTTTTTGGTGTAGGAAAAGGTCTACAACGATTTTACCATCGCGATGTGCTCAATACCGGCTTCATCAAACACATCTCCCTGAGGCTCGTAGCCAAGCTTTTCATAAAAGCGTTGGGCATGTGTCTGTGCATTGAGTTTGAGGGTGTGGAAGCCGTGTTTTTGGGCGGTTTCTTCCATCGCCATCATGATCTGACGGCCTAAGCCTGTCCCGCGCTCTATTTTGTTGACGGCGACACGCTCTACTTTGCCGACTCCGGGTGCATACGGACGAAGGCGGCTCGCTCCTACGGGTTCTTCCCCGCGATAGGCGACGAAGTGAATCGTACCACTGCCGGATGCATCATGCTCATCAATTTCGAGGTCTTCCGGCACTTCCTGTTCAACGATGAAAACGATTTTGCGGACAGACAGCGCGTCTGCCATTTCTTTTTCGGATTGTACGGTTTGAATCTGGTAGAGAGAGTTCATGAATATTCCACGTCCTTTATGCGTATAAAAGCCCCTCCCTGCGTGGGTTGCGGGGAGGGTCAATTAAGGGATTCCCTTACTTTTTCAGAAGGAAGGTCTGGTAGACACTCCAGATGCCGTCTTCGAGCTGGTAGATCAGGTGGAAGCGGTCCACCTCGGCGTTCAGTTCGAACTTGACCATGCTCAATTGACCTGTTACGTCACGCAGCTCATCGTCGGACAGCTCGCGCCCAATGGTCAGATGCGGAACGAATGCATAGGTTTCTTTTTCATTTACATTTTTCACGATCTTTTGATGCAGTTCAGTGAAAGGCTCCTTGTTTTGTACCGCTAGAAAGATGACATTATTCGTCGGGTGGAAGGTAGAGACACGATGGAATTGAGCGGTAAAGGGTTGGGTAGCAAAGGCTACCTGTTCCAGATGTTCAACCAACAGCGGCAGCTTAGATTCGTCCAACTCGAATGCTTCTTTCAGTCGGATGTACGGCGGTATCAGTGAATACGCGGGGTCGTAACGTTTCCGGTATGAGTTGGCCACTTCTTGCACATTGCTGGATGGAAAAATGACAATACTGTATTTCATCAGAACCACTCCTCCTTTGCTCTCTTATGAGCTTCTAGCATGCCTGTATTTTAACAGAAAATTCTTCATTTGTGTAATGTTACGCGTGGGTCCGTATAGAAAGTGTGTGTCAGGAGAGACTGAGAAGGTAAGGAGGTGGCGCTCGTTTTGCATATCGCCATGATGATCACTTTCATTTTTCTCGTCCTGCTCCTGTTGTGCGTACTTACTTTCACCATTTTGTCCATTATTCGCAAGGTAGAGTTCGAAGAGGTTCTTGTCACACCTGTCAAAGAAAAAAGTCCGCAAGAAGAACAGACACGGTAAGTTTACCCCAAAAGCGTTTGCAGCATACGGGGAAGATGGGCTTGCCAGTGGGCCCAAGTGTGGTCGCCCTCGAAGGTCTCATAGACCAGGGTGACCATTTTTGTTTGCAAAATAGAGCGCAGTTCTTCATTGGAAGCGACCAGGTCAAGCGTGCCTCGCATGCTTTCTACAGCGGTCTCGTCGTTGCCGATCTGCAGATAGAGAGAGAGCGGAACGGACAGGTCGGTTTGGGACACGCGTTGGTTTAATGTTGCGTCCATGGCAATGGATTGGCTGGCTACCTGCCCAAAAGTATGGGGATAAGCCAGGGCGGTAAACAGGGAAACCACACCGCCGAGGGAAGATCCGACCAACGTTCTGCCATTGCCGAGCGGATGCGTCGAGTAGCGATCGTCGATGTAACGGACGACTTCTTCTGCCAAGAAACGGCGGTAGGCAGGATTTTCGGCACCGTCAGGATGATAGCGCGATGTTCGTTTTTCTTTTTCTACGGGCAGAAAGACTGCGATGAGATCGGGTAGTTCTTTTTTCTGGATCAGCTCGTCCAGCATGGTGGCCATTTTGCCCAAAGACAGGTAGTCGGCCCCATCCTGGACGTAGAGGACGGGATAGGAGTAGAGCGGCGAATAGCGTTGCGGTGTATAGACGATCAGGGTTTCCGGCGATCCAAGATGCCGGCTGTCCAAGAAGATTTCCTCAAGCGGCAAGATGATGTCCTCCCTTCGGGGTGTTTCTGCTTCTGGTGCTTATTATACAGGAGCAATGAGCGTTTCCATACCATGAGTATGGTGTAATGCCTTTGGTGGTGGGGTTGTTGGATAAGTGCGGAGATGATCTGTTCAAATTTGTCGCAATTTTACTACTGTATGATAATATGGTAAAGAACGACTTCACAAGTATGGTTTTGGAAGGGGTTGTCCCGTCATGAAAAAACAGGTACACAGTATAGAAGTTCGAAACGCTGCCCTCGCACGACTGGAAGAGAGGGGAGTGACCATAGAGGATATTGCTGAGATTGTTTATGAGATGCAGGCACCCTATCACCCTGAGTTGACGCTGGAACCGTGCATCGAGAGCGTGAAGGCTGTATTGGAAAAGCGGGAGATGCAACATGCCATCCTGGTCGGCATCGAGTTGGATACATTGGCGGAGAAGGGATTGCTGTCCGAGCCGCTTCAGTCGATTATTGCGCAGGATGAAGGATTGTTTGGGTGTGACGAGACGCTTGCGATCGGTTCGGTGTTTGCGTATGGGAGTATTGCGGTGACGACCTTTGGTCATCTGGATAAGCATAAGATCGGGGTTATTAATAAGCTGGATACGACACTGGCCGAGGATGGTCAGGTGCATACCTTCTTGGATGATCTGGTGGCGAGTGTTGCGGCCAATGCGTCCAGCCGGATGGCGCATCGGATGAGGGATGAGCAGGAGGCTGCGGCGGCGCGGGCGGAGGCGGAAGCTTTTGCGGAGATTCGTGTGGAAGGGGAGAAGGATGGGGAGGAGCAGGCTGGGTAGGGAAAGATAGGAGGGAGTCATTTTGCAAGGGGCTTCATTCGGACCAGCTTGTTTGGTGGTGATTCTGGATGGGGAGACTTGCAAGATGGCTCTTTTTTTACTGCACTTGCGTGCAGTTTTCTAGGGATAAAGAGAGTAAGAATACGGTTCTTTTGGTGGGAGTGAAAAAATTTACAAAAAATCGTTTTTTCCTCTTGAAATCGTTTTTGGGATCATGTATAGTAATACATGTGATCGACGTCCGGTGCGATTCGGGCCCTTAGCTCAGTTGGTCAGAGCGGTCGGCTCATAACCGATTGGTCGTAGGTTCGAGTCCTACAGGGCCCACCATTTAACGAGTACATAGATGGTTAAAGGTCACAAACATATCCCATGATCCGGTAGCTCAGTTGGGAGAGCACCATCTTGACAGGGTGGGGGTCGCTGGTTCGAACCCAGTCCGGATCACCATATATTGATATATCAACGGTTTTAAGCGTTTTGAAGCTAACCAGCATTATAGTGGTCGGACTGAGACACGCTTACGTTTAAGTAAACCACTTTCCTGTTGTTGAAAAACATCTGGAAGGTGGTTTTTTAGTATGTTGCTGAAGTTTGCCATTAAAGATTTTCAAGAAGACAGAGAGTATAAGAACTTGTCACAAAGAACGATAGAGTCCTATCTGTCCACTCTAAAGGAGTTTCAAAATTACAGCGCTGAATTTAACATCATCGATGTAAGTGACGTTACTGCTGAGCTTGTTAAAAAGTACTTGCTGTATTGTCAGAAGGAAAAGAAGAATAACCATACAACGACGAATTCTAAACTGCATACGTTGAAAATTTTCTTTAACTACTTGCAATACAATGAAATCATAGGAGACAAACAAAATCCAACAAAGAAAATTGGATATGCGAAAGAAGAAATAAAAATTGAGGTGTTTACAGATAATCACATTAACCAAATGCTTGGTTATTTCAGACGCTTAAAATACCGAGATAAGTCTTACTATTCATACAGGGATTATATCTGCATTGTCATTTTACTTGGAACGGGAATGAGATTGGGTGAACTTTGTAATATTCGTTGGAATGATGTGGATTTAATCAACGGGAGTATCGTCGTGTTTGGAAAGAAGAGACAACAAAGTACGATACCTATCACCGAGAAACTTCTGAAAGAACTAAGTCTCTACAGACTCTTTTGTTCGCATCAGTTTAAAGAGATTCCTGATTATTTATTTACTGATAGGGAAGGAAAGCCCCTAACAACTAACGCTATTAAATGTGTGTTTAAACGATTGAAAGAAATCATGAACTTTAGAGATGTTAGGCTGTCAGCACACACCTTCCGTCATACGTTTGCCCATCGGATGCTTATGAGTGGTTGTGATGTTTTTACACTACAAAAAATGCTCAGACACAATAACATTGCGATGACCCAGAAATATCTTGCGATCTGGGGGACAGCATTAAAAGAACAAAATGAAAAATATAATCCCCTGAACAATCTTGAGATATAAATACGTATCAGCTTTGACTGGAAGGTATTTAGGCAGGTTAATCTAATCAGGGAGAATGAAGGGGAGAGGGGGAAGAAACCAACATGTAAAAAGGAGTCTGTAAAATATTCTGTGTAAACTCTCAACCTCTAAACTACAATTAGTCTTAGAAAGGTTGGGAGATTTTTATGATGTCAAAAGAGCAGATCAAGCAGTGGATCAAAGAGAAAAACATGAAGTCAGTGGACGACGTACAGTCAGCGTTAAAGGATCTATTCGCAGACACAATCCAAGAAATGCTGGAAGCTGAAATCGAGTCCTCTCTTGGATACGCCAAGCATGACATGAAAAACAAGCGGACAACCAACAGTCGCAATGGGTATAGCAAGAAAACCGTCCGTTCTGAGTACGGGGATGTCG